>Ga0302326_10016308_pt1 | contig 15561 bp, 15 predicted proteins | sample Palsa_T0_3_FD_202264 | JGI IMG/M metagenome (GOLD analysis project Ga0302326, IMG submission 202264) | Peat permafrost microbial communities from Stordalen Mire near Abisko, Sweden - Palsa_T0_3 | ecosystem: Environmental > Terrestrial > Soil > Palsa > Peat permafrost | place: Sweden: Abisko...
ATGTCGTACCCAATTTATCCACAACCATATGGTAGTGGATCTTCCAGTCAATGTCAAGTGTGAATTTTGCGATTGCTGATTTCTGTTCCCTGATCTCTGAACCCTTACACCTGCGCTAATTTATACTTCCCCATGAGCGGTGCCATCGCAGCTGGGTGCATGGTTTAGGAAATAGGCTTCCTCGTGCAATACATTAACCTGACGATTAAAGTGCACACCGCAACCTGCGCAAGGAGCGCGAGCCTGCAGGGTTAAGGCGCTAGCATCAACCTGAAGGCGATTACTTTTGAGCGGTCAACGGATGATCCACATAGTAAGTGATCCCGGAGTACTGCATTTCCTCCCAGGTCTGGTCGCCCCAGTGCACTTCGGCCTTGGGATCGGGGTTGGATGGGTTGTTCACTGAATTGTCGTAGTGGGCCGTTGCCTCAAGGCGCGATCCTTGCGGAACCGCGAGCGGAGTGGTGAAAACGTAGTAAGTCTGCCAGTTGAAATCGTATTTCGGAACCGCCAGTACAACTTCGGAACGGCCGTCGGGATAAATCAGCCGGTACTCCCAGCTTTTGCCGCGCAAGTGAGTGTGCGGGAACAATGCCGTGATGTGCGAGCCCTGGGTGAACTCAATGGCTGAATCCACTGCCTGGTTGTCAGAGCCCGGGGGAAGCCGCAAGAGAAAGTTGACGAACGCGCTGTTGTGTAACTCCTGCTTGGGCGCCTCCTTGGCGAAGATCATGCCGACGCTGCTCTGATCGGTGGCTTCCTTGCCGTTGCCAGTGTAGTGCACTTGGAAGACTAACTGAGCGCCCGCTGGTACCCGGATGGCCTGACTTGGTTCGAACATCATCGCGTTAGTGCCGGGTGCGTTGGTGGCAATGAGTGTGCCCGGGCCGAGTTGATTTGGAGAAGCGCTCGGATCTTTGGGAGGGGGCATCTTCGGCACGACCGGCATGAACGCCGGGGCGGAGGGCGGTCCCCCTTTCTGGCGAACGAACACCAAGATGTGATGGACGACGCTCCGAGTACCAGGCCGGACCTCGATGGCTTGCACCCACTTGTCTTCCGTGAAATTCGTCGGAATGGTGAAATACTGATAAGCAATCGCGCCGCTGGCGGTTACGTTGAAAGGCTTCGGCATGCTGAGGACCACGTCCGGAGTGCCGATCACCCAGCCTTCGGTGAACTTCGGTAGAGGCGGCAGGTCCATCGGGTCGCCTTGCAAAGCGCCGGCATCCGTCCAGCGGATGAGCGTGTTCTTTTCCAGTTCGCTCAGGCGGCGGTCGTTCGAGAACGTACCCCGCGGCTGAACGGCATGCCAGGGCGGCATCTGACCCAACGCTACTTTTTCACGAATCGACTTGGCCCAGGGTCGCGCCTGTTCGTAAGTGAGTAACGACATCGGCGCGATCTCGCCCGTGCGATGGCAGCTCGCGCAATTCTTGTAGAGAATAGGCGCGACGTCTTTGGTAAATGTCGGCGGAGCAGAAGAAGCCGGCTCGCCTGCCAAAATGACACTCGAAGCCAAAAGTGTTGCGCAAAGCACGCCGTTAAGCGATCGATTCATACCATTTTTCACTCTTGCCCTTTAAATTAACAGAAGGCATGAGCTGGGCTTGCTCTCCCGGTAAGGCCAGGATTCTCCATCTCGCTTGACCATTGATGCGGATGAATGCGCGTTTCCCGGGCCCAATCCGTCGAAGGGAACCCCGCGGCGGCATGTTTTTACGGACGGGTGGACCCGCCACCCACCGGACGTCTCAACAGGTGCGCCGCTGGTGCGCCTGCGACCAATCCGTGATATAAGTTGCGAAGCGAGGAGAATTGAAATGGCGAAGGCCCCACTGATTTTTACCTATTACATCGCCGCCCCCGTGGATAAGGTGTGGGATGGGTTCGTTTCGAAGGAGGCGAACCAGAAGATCTTCATGGGCGCGGACTTTGAGTTGGACCTGAAGCCTGGCGGGGCGATGACCTGGTCGGGGCTGGGCAAGGATGGGAAGCCGATGCGGTATGTGACGGGTGAAGTGGTGCGGGCGGATCCACCGACGCTGTTTGAGTACAAGTTCGGCATGGGCGATGGGGCGATGATGTCCCGAGTGAAGGTGGAGCTGGTTCCGGAGACGGAGGCAGTGAAGGTTGTGGTAACGAACGATGACTGGGCGGAGGACGACCCGGCGTATGCTCAGAATGCGGATGGGTGGCCGCGAATTCTCTCGCGATTGAAAACTCTGCTGGAGACCGGGAAGACCTTCCGCCCACATTAGCAGGCTGCAAGTAGGTGGCAAGGATAGGTCGCTTCGATACAATCTCAGTCATGGGAGGTTACTGGACGTTTCCCAGCTGAGCCGCTAGCGAGCGAGGTGCACTTCAATTTAGGGTAACTATTTACTTGACAGACTAACTTATGGTAAGCTGCTTCCAAGTCGCCGAATCTAAGAAGGTCTACCTTTCGGACTTTTGTCAGGTGGTAGAGTTCTTCCCCCGCGATCAGAGGATCTTTGCGTTGCTTGCCGGTTATTTTGACGAGAGCGGTACCCATGACAGCAGGGCTAAGCTCGTGGTCGCTGGTTTTGTCGCCGACAAGGATTCATGGGCAACGTTCGAAGAAGATTGGAATGCCTCTCTAGAGGACCAGAAAGTTCCTTTCTTCAAGGCGCAATGGTTTGAAAAGCGGAAAGAATTCTTTCGGGACGGATGGGATGATCGAAGAAGAAAAGCATTCATGACCAGTCTCATCTCGGCGATTGAATCGGCTCGACTAGTTTCGATGTCTTGCTCCGTTGAAATGGAATTGTTCAACGAAATCGTGCCGACTGGAAAGGTACGAAATAAGTTGGGATCAGCCTATACTCTTTGTGGTCAGCGTTGCATGAGCCACGCGATGAAGACCGCGAAGTCCCAAAGTGTATCGGAGCGCATCGCCTATTGGTTTGACGCGGGCCACAAAAACAGATACGAATTTCAAGAGGCATACGACAAAGAAAAGGAGGATGTTCGGGATCGGGCGCTACTCGGGCCTTTAACATTCGCCGACGAGCAGAGAGTCCCCGGACTGCAGGCTGCGGATCTTCTCGCTTACGAACTCGCTTTATATCAAACCGGCAAACAGCACAGACGTGCTTTGCGGACCATCGTTACAGACCCGCTATTGCACACGCAATGGCTAAGAGAGATGCTACTCGACTTACGAAAGCGCTTTGTTCCCGGCGCTCCGTTCGTGGCATGATAAACGCATGAGGCAAGCGCATACGCCAGAGATGATCGAAGGCACGGAAGCTTGGGAACGGTTCCGCGAAGCTGCGAAGAAAATGGTATCGGTTCCCAAAAGCGCGATCCCGAATCCATTCGGAAGGCAAAAGCCTAAACGAAAGAAGCAGATACACAAGTGAGTTGGGTAGAGGACGAGTTTAAAGAACGGATAGCGATCAATAGCGGAACTGCGGCGTTATGGAATGCAATTCGAGACAGCATGGGATCGGCCGTTATCGAATATAACGAGCGCATGTCTGAAACTGACTTTAGACTTTTCAGGTCAGATTGTACTTCCAAATCTCATTTGTGCACACGTATTGAGATGAAACGCAAAGGCTCTTTTATCGAGATCTTCATTGACGTGGATGAGCCCGTGCTGAAAGTCTATTCACCGGCAGGGACAGAGTCTCTGGAGATTTGCCGCTACCGTGTGAATGCCGACCGCTCCGGGTTGGAACTATACGTCAAAAAGCCGGATCAAACCACAAGCATGATATCCCCAGAAGAAGCTTGTAAGCTAGCGCTTCACGATTTTCTGTTCAAGCCGTTCCCGTCGCCGTTTGCGGTCCGCTAACTCATCACTATTTAGCAGACGCTTCTTGAAGATCTTTGACCTGGGTCAGCCTGACAAGTTCCCTCGTGTAAACCGTGAGCCACCTATCAAGGTCGGACAATTCTTCTGACGATAACTTATTCAAACCGAGATGTTCGAAAAGGGGTGCCGTGAGCATGTTCTTGAGCGAAAGCATTGGCGGGGCTTGCTCCCCGGCCTTCTTGCGCTCCTCTTCCAATCGTTGGTTTTGTTCTTGGATCTGCTGGTTCTTAAGTTGAAGTTGGCGGAGCTGGTAAATTCGCTGCACGGTGTCGAAAATGGAATCTCCCGGCGATGGAGCAGGAACACTGTTTATTATTACCGACGGGTCAATAAATTTAGGCCCTGAGCGCGCATTTGGATTGCCTGGACAGATCCACGCCCAATGGCCGCTTACTCCATTCGCATCGGTGATGCATACTGGCGCGGCATTCGAACAAGTCAGCATCACTGATGGTTCAGTGGGAACGACCTGCATAGAGCACGCGTTCTGCGAAAAGCCTTGTGCGATGCAAAGCAAGCAAAGGACGGACGCAATCACCAGTCTCAACATGGTAACCGCCTTTCAATAATCCAGGGGGATATCAAGAGAATCATAGCATCAGGAGGAAATGGATGGGACTGACAATCAATTGCGGCAACTGCGGCACACTCCTGATACGGATCGGGGGGGATGTGCGCTTCGTCGGCGAGCGGTGGTTTGGGCCTTGCAAATGCGGATACGAGACCAGGATTATGGATTCCATGGCCACGAGTGATGTCCGACTGGTTTCTGTGTCCCAAGAGGGGCACTCCAGCCACAACCAGGATCAGGACAAACAAGAAGAGTGTCTTTTGCTTGGAACCACACATCGGACTGGGGAAGCGTCTCAGAAATAACATGCGCGATGATCGGCTCTTTACAGGTGGAACCATCCTGCTGTTTACCCTCGCACTTGAACAGTCTAATGTAGAGGGTTGCCATGTGGACTAATCATCCCTTCTCTTCCCGCGCCTCTGCCGCTTTGCTTCCTTCTCAGTTAGGATACGTTTCCGGTTCGTGGTTCTTGCCAGTGGCCTCATTCCAGGTTAAGCGCTTGCCTACCATCTGAGACGCAGCCAGCTTGAAGCGGTCGAAGTCGTTCATGTCTTTGCGGTAGTTATAGCGATACGCCTGTTCGTCGAGATAGCGAAACAGATGAAACGGTTCAACCGAAACGTAGGTGCCACTGATCCCGCGCTTGAGAAGAGCCCAGAAGTTTTCGAGAGTGTTGGTATGAACGTTTCCGTCAACGTACTGAACCGCGTGGTCGATCACCTGATGCGCGTAGTCGGCCTCAAGCCCGCTGTAAGAGAGCAGAGCGTCGGTGTACAGCGCCGAACCTGCTTCGACATGCTTACGGACCTCTTCCTGAATCGCTTTCTTCTTGCGGTTAGGAATCACGATGGTGCGAACTTTGCCGCCACGCTCAACGATGCCCATTACAGCGGTCTTGTCTTTTCCGCCGGTTCCAGTGATGCGGCGCTTACGTTCGGCAATGTGCATGTTTCGCGCTTTTCCTCCGATGAAAGTTTCATCCGCCTCAACATGGCCGCTAGCCTTTTCGAGCGAACCATTGTGCAGCGCCATGCGAATGCGATGATCGAGAAACCAAGCCGACTTCTGAGTGATTCCAAGGTCCCGCGCGACTTCGCAGGAGCTAACGCCGTTCTTGCAGTTGACTACAAGCCAGAGAGCGGTAAGCCATTTATCGATACCAAGCGGGGAATCTTCCATGATGGTCCCGGTCTTCAGTGAGAACTTGGCCATCTGATGTTTGCCGTAGCACTTCCAAACGCGCTCCTTGGCGATCCAGAAGATTTTCTCAGACTGGCAACGGGGGCACTTTATGACGCCGTCCGGCCAACGCAGGCCAAGCAGGAAAGTCTTGCAGTTCTCGAATGCGGCAAAGTGGATAATGGCTTCTTGAAGAGTCTTAGGCGCTTCCATGTAATGATTATGCGCCTTTGGTGTTAGTCTGTCAAGTAAATAGTTACCCAATTTAGCCCGACGATAGAAGACCTAGTTTATCCATCCCGAACTCGATGGATCGGGCGGAAAGCGCTGCGAAGACCTAAGTGATAGAAAAATAAACTAAATTGTTGGAGGCGCGGACCGGAGTCGAACCGGTGAATAAAGGTTTTGCAGACCTCTGCCTTACCACTTGGCTACCGCGCCTGATACATGTGAAGGCCTGGCGGGCTGGTTGGCTTCTCTTCGCACCATACCGCGCCAAGGTTGTCGAAGTCAATCCTACCGCGCCTGAAACATGAGGCCCTTCCCCTGGCTCAGCGGGGTTTTCTTGGCCGTGGCGCTGGGCGCAAATTCAGGCACTACCGGCAGCAGCACATGCGACGCATAAACGCGGCTGTGGTAGACAGTCTGTTGCGCTTTCTTCAACACTGTTTCGTCCGCTAGCGTGCGGCCGGTATTTGGATTCCGATCGAATCTTGGAAAGTTGCTGCTTGAAATCTCCACCCGGATGCGATGGCCTTCGAGGAACACGTTGCTGGTTACACCGGCGTCGATGGTAAGCGGATAAATCTCGCCCGGCCGGCTGAGCTCCGCCTTTTCCAGCCCATTGCGATAGCGCACCCGCAGCAGGCCATCAGTGAGATTGCGCGCCTCGCCGCTCGGAAACACATCGATCAGCTTTGCGGTGAAATCCGTATCCGGCGCCGACGAAGACGCGTACAGCACCACTTTCACCGGCCCGGTCACTTCCAGGTCCTGCTTCATAGGATCACTGGTGTAAACCAGAACGTCTTTGCGCTTCTCCACCGGCCGCTGGTCCATCGGCCCCCACGGAAAAACCTTCGGATCGCAGCAGACGGCTCCGCCCATGGTCGGTACCGGATCGCGCGGATCGTAAAGGAACTGGTCCGGCTTGGCCTTCTTGCCAAGCGTCCCCACCAATGCGCCGTCGCCCTTGCCTGTGTTCGCGTGACCTTTGCTGGTGAGGTAAAAGGCCGTATAGCGGGTGCGTGCCAGCGGCCATTCCTGCTCGTCGCGCCAGCGATTCACTCCCATGACGAAAATATGCACAGGAGCTTCATCCACTTCCGCGCGAGCAGTGTGCCAGCTAAAGGGCGTGTAGCGCAATGCTTCTTCGGGGGCGCCTTTCAGCCAATGATCGAACCAGGCAATCTGGTAGGCCCGAATGGGCGCGCCGGAATCGTTGCCGAACGCGACTCCTGCAAACGCGCTCGACATATTGTGCGGCCAGGGGCCGATCATGATGCGGTGCCTGCTATCGTGCTTGCCTGCTTTATGCAGCGCAGCAAACGCATCCAGATCGCTTTCCACATAGTTGTCGTACCAGCCGCCCACTGAGAAAACAGGCACGCGTACGCGATCGATTTTTTCCCGAACACTGAGCTCCTTCCAGAACGAATCGTAAGTGGGATGTTCAAGGACGGTCTGGTAAAGAGGCAGGGTCTCGGTGGTGGCGGCGCTATCGGCAGTCCGCAGCGGCAGATGGCCGATATAGCTGCCGAACTTCGGCTTGGCGATTCCCGAGGGCGTCATGTTTTGCGACAGCCAAAGCAGACGATGCCCCAGCTTCATGGCGCCGCCGGGCGAATAGAAACGGTCAACATAATCGTCCGAGCCCGAAACCACCGGAAAGATGGCCTTCAGGTGCGGATTATTCAACAGCGCCACTCGCCACTGCGCGATTCCCAGGTACGATCCGCCGATCATCCCAACTTTGCCGTCCGACCAGGGCTGTGCAGCGATCCAATTGAGCGTGTCGTATCCGTCCGGACCCTCCTGGTTCAACGCATCAAACACGCCTTCCGAACCGTAGCGCCCACGCACATCCTGCAGCACCACAGCGTAGCCGTGTTCGATGAATGAAGCATAACCGGGTGTAAAATCCGCCCCTTTTCCGTAAGGAGTTCGAACCAGTATGGATGGATAGCGGGCGCCGCCGGCCGGGTGAAAAACGTTGGCGTCCAGATGAATTCCATCGCGCATGGGCACGCGCACATGGAGCGCTTTCTCCACCGGGACCGGTGAAGCCGTGAGCAGCACCGCTCCGAACCAGAGTAATGCGGTGATTTTCACCGAAAACATATAGCGCCGTTACGAGGACGCTCTCCAATGTAAACTGATTGGTTTAATGATAACAGGCGCGAATGACCTGCCAGTACATAGCGGCTATGCGTTGGGGAGCGTGGAACTCGCGAATATGCGCGGCGGCGCGATCTCCAATAGCGCGCGCATCCTGCGGAAATCTCGCCAGCCAGACCATGAATTCCACCAGCAGGTCTTCCTCGGCCGGCCCCGTATCCACGCGAACGCAGCTGGCGTCAGGAAATCCGGCAGTCTCCAAAGCCGCGCTCATCAGGACAGGCTGGCCCAGCCCCATCAGCCGTATGCTGATGCCGGAAGTCTCCCCGGCCGCGGGATAACGCAAATTTATGCAAGCGTCCACAGCGGCGGCGTGCAGCCAGAAATCGCGATCGGGCGTGTACCCGATTCTGAAAATTCCATCCGAGGCGAGCACCGGTTCCAGAGCTCTCTCCAGGTCGCTGGATACGAAGTCGCCCGCCACCAGTAGTGCGATGTTGGCCGCGGCGCGTGCCCGATGGAAGGCGCGCAGCACCGCCGCCAGACGCTTCGATTCACGCAGATGTCCAAACACTCCGAACAGAAATGCGCCTTGCGCGATACCTAGCTTTCGGCGCAATTCAGCGATTTTGGAGCCGCAGGGAAGTGCGGGCAATTCCAGCAGGTGGGGGATTTCGTAGATCATTGCGGCTGGGGCCTGTTCTTTCACCATGGCCGCCGCCGCGGGATTGTGAACAATCAACGCCAAGGACCGTTCCGCCACGCGTTTGAGCATCGAGTACCGGAAGTATCGTGGATCGCCGGCCGAGCGCGCCCGGCCGCGCCATAGTTCCCGCGCCTGATCTTCGCCCCATTTGCCGTAATTGTAAACGAATTCGGCGATGTACTCCTGCTCTGAGAAACATCCCAGAAAAAAATGCTGCAGAACCGCATCGTGCAGTACGGTGACTCCTGGTTTTTCGAGCGCACGCTGGTAGATGTCACGATGGAGCTGGTTGTTGCCCAGGTGGTAAAGATTAATATCGCCTTCGCACAGTTCTACCGCGCCGGATGACCGAAGGGCCCGCAGTAGAGACGCGGAGTAATCGGCCACACCCGTGCGCGCGGGTGGAAGCGGCGAGAAGAATCCAACTTTCAAGCTTTAATTCGCGGACCGAATAATGCCGTGCCGATGCGCACCATGGTCGCGCCCTCCTCGATTGCAACTTCCAGGTCATGCGACATGCCCATCGACAAATGCTGCAAGCCGTTCGCCTCCGCCAGCGCGCGCAACTTGGAGAAATAAGGCCGTGATGGCTCGGCATCGTCCGACCAGGGAGGCATGGTCATCAGGCCCAGCAGCCGCAAGTTGGCGCAGCCCCGGATCACTTCCACCAGCGCCGGCACTTCTTCAGGCGCCGCTCCCGCCTTGGCATCCTCATCCGACAGCTTTACTTCAATCATCACGTCCAGTTGCTTTTGCTCCGCATCCAGACGACGAGCCAACTTTTGACTATCCACAGTCTGGATCACATGGAAGATCCCAGCAGCAATTTTAGCCTTGTTCGATTGCAGATGCCCGATGAGATGGAATCGCGCGCCGCTCAAATTCCCTAACTCAACGCGCTTGGCTTCGAATTCCTGCACGTAGTTCTCGCCGAATTCGCGGAGTCCTAGACTGTAAGCTTCTTGAATCAGCCCGGCGGGAAATTTCTTCGTGACCGCCAATAATGTAATATCCGCGCGCTTGCGTCCAGCGCGGGCGGCGGCATTCGCGATCCGGGTTTCTACCTGTTCCAGCTTTTCTTTGAGCACGGGATGATGGTATCGGAATAAAATAATAGGTTAGCGCAGGCCTTGTTTCAGGCTTGCTTCTTTCCGCTCCCGCCGAGCCGCGACCCCTTGTAGCGCACGCACTCTTAGGAGCGTGCGCCACGGAAGGAGCGAGCCCAACTGACCGACCTCCGCGAGGCCATCGAAAGTTTTCTCAAAAACAGCGCCGAGCCAATCCTGTGTGAACCCGGCGAAGAGTCCATGACCATTACCGCCGATAACTTTGTGCTGGAAACCCGGAACGGCTGCTTGAGCCTGCAAGCCTGGGACGATCGCCGTAATCTGGTGCGCCGCGTTACCGGAATAGAAAGCCAGACCCGCGCGAAGTTGATATTGCGAATCCAGCGTTTCGGTCAAAAATCCGGCACACTGTCTCTGATCGATCTGCGGCGCAGCGCCGGCGAGAACGTCGCTCTGCGCGCGGGACGGCTGGAGTTCCGGGAACAATTCCGGCGTTTTCTGCGGCGTCAATTTCCAGGCTATAAAATCGCCGATCTAACCACTGAGGCCGATCTGGAGCACAGTCTCTCGCCCGCTTATCCACGCGCTTTCCTTCGCCAGGGGGCTTCGGCGTGGGCGGCCATCGGCGCGCCGCCGGATGAGTTCCACTGCGACGGCGTCCTCACCTTCGGCCTTATCTGGCTGGATTACCTGCGTGTCAGAGAACCGGACGCGGTTGTTCACGGCCTGATCCTCTATCTTCCCGCCGGGCGCGAGAAGACTACCTGCCTCCGTCTGCTGTTCGTAAATCCAAAGCTGGCGCAGTATGCGGCGTTCGTGTACACCGAACAAAAACTCGAAGAACGCGTGGATGTCAGCGACTACGGGAATCTGGATACCCGGCTGGAGCCTTATCGCCGCCGGCTGCCTTCCGAACTGGACCGAATTCTTGCGCCCGTCCGCGAGGTGATTGATGTGGAAGCCATCCAGCGTTCCGATGGCGAACTGAGCTTGCGCGTGCGCGGCATGGAATTCGCCCGGACATCCGCGGAAGGATTGCGATTCGGATTGGCGCGCCGACGCACGGCCGGTTCCGGACAAGCCGGTGAGATCCGGCGGCTGGCCGAGGAACTCGCAAGGTTTCGCTCGCCCCACGCAGCCGACCGCCAAAATCCGCTGTACTTGCGCAATCCCGAAGCGTGGCTGGAATCGCAAGTCCGCAAGCAGATGGAAGCCGTGGACGCGTGCTTGCGCACCACACCGGTGTACGGACAAGTTCCGGCATTCGCCGCCGGCGATCGGGGCGTGCTGGACCTGCTCGCGGTGGACCACGCCGGACGGCTTGTGGTGCTGGAGCTGAAGGTCGCCGAAGATATCCACCTGCCGCTGCAGGCCCTGGATTACTGGATGCGAGTGAAGTGGCATCTGGACCGGCGGGAGTTCAGCCCACGCGGATATTTCCCGGGAATTGAATTGCGCGCTGAGCCGCCGCGTCTGCTGCTGGTCTCGCCCGCGCTCGATTTTCATCCCTCCAATGAGCGCGTGCTGCGTTACATTTCGCCGGCCGTGGAAGTGGAGAGGGTCGGCGTCAGTCTAGAATGGCAGAAGGAGCTCAAAGTGGTGTTCCGCTCCTGATCTGCCATGCCTGTACAATTTTTCAACAACATTAAGCAAGCCATCGGCAACCTGGACCCGGAAGAAGCGCGCAGGCATGCCGAGCGCCCGCTGCGGCTGTTCCTGTATGCCGATAGCGGCCAGGCGTATCGCGAGATGGAGGAATTTTTCGCGCCGCCAGAGCTCTCCGATGCCCGGCGCGCGCAACTCCAGCACCGCATCTATCGCGCGACAGAAGGATTTCTGCCGGCCGAGAGTCACGACCTGGAGATTTATTACGAGGATCCGCCGTACGATGTCCTCACGCCTACCAGCCAGGTGTTTGCGTTTCGTCCCGACCGTCCGATGGACACCATTCGACAAGTGCTGTATCATCGCCGCGATCTGGCGATTCCGCTGGCGGTGCACATCCAGCCCTTCCGCCAGGAAGTTTCGCAACGAATCATCAAAAAAGTTGCGAAGGAAAATGCCCTATTCGCGCTAGCCACCGCGCTGCCCGATATTGTTCCCTTTTTGTCCCTGCCGTGGGCCATTGGAGAATTCGCTACGGATACCGCACTCCTGACGGCGAACCAGTTCCGCATGGCGTTTTTGCTGGCCGCCGCAAATGACCGCGATATCGGATACAGCCAGCAAAGAGCCGAGGTAGTCTCCATCATGATGGGGGCTTTCGGATGGCGGGCGCTGGCGCGCGAACTCGCAGGCAAAATCCCGCTGGGCGGCGGCTTGATCCCTAAAGCGGCTATTGCTTACGCGGGCACTCGCGTGGTGGGGCTGTCGCTCGAACGGCTGTATCGCATCGGACACGCCTACACGCGCGAAGAGCGCCGACTGGCTTATGCAGAATCGCTGCAACGCGGAAAGAACTTCGCAGCCGCTCTCCTGGAAAGCATACGAATAAAGAATCCAACCGCGAGAATTGAGTAGCCGGAATGGTCCTGCACGCGTCCAATATTTTGAAATTTCTTGTAAACTGTTTCAAAGGAGGCCCAATGTTCCTTCGGGTTTCAACTGTTTTAATTGCACTGGCGACCTTCGGCGCTGCTGACACACTCACGCTTCGCAGCGGCCAGGTGGTTCGCGGCGAATATCTGGGAGGCGACGCCCGCCACGTCAAAATGGCGGTAGGCGATCGCGTGGAAACTTATTCGGTGGACGATGTTTCCGACTTGGCGTTCGGCGGCGGGCAGCGCCAGTCGTCCGAGAACGACCGGCGGGATGATGCAGACCGCCGTAGCGACAACAACCTTCGGGATAACGGAGTCCGCGAGGCTCCTCAGCCCGGCCAACCGGCTGTAGTAAGCGGAATGATCATCCCGGTCGGCACCTCCATTACCGTCCGCATGATCGACGCGGTGAACTCGCAGCAAACCCGGCTGGGAGAAACCTTCCGCGCCAGCGTGGACGAGCCCGTTCTGGTGGATGGCCAGGTGGCGATTCCGCGCGGCGCCGATGCCGTGGTCAAACTGGTGGAAGATCAACAATCCGGCAAGATTGAAGGCAGAACGATGCTTACGCTGGTGCTGCAGCAGGTTTTGGCAAATGGCCGTATGGTGGATCTCACTTCGGGCGACGTATCGCAATCCAGCGGGTCGCGAGGCGCGCGCTCCGCGAAAGTAATTGGCGGTACGGCGGCGTTAGGCGCGATTATCGGCGCGCTGGCGGGCGGCGGACGGGGCGCGGCGATCGGCGCCGGCTCGGGCGCCGCGGTGGGTACCGGCGCCGAAGTGCTGACCAAAGGCCAAACCGTCAAGATCCCCTCAGAAACGCGCTTGACGTTCACGCTGCAACAGCCAGCCCAGCTATGAGGCGCCTGCTGGCGGCCACTTTCCTGACTTCTATGTCTGCTCACCCGGCGGTTCAACATTTGATTGAAGGCGCGGCGCAAAGCCCGGTGCGGGTGGTGATCTATGAAGATCTGCAATGCCCGGATTGCGCGGATTTCCGCGAGATGCTGGATAAGCAGCTGCTGCCGCGCTATGCCGCAACAGTCCGGTTCGAGCATCGCGATTTTCCACTCGCCAAACATGCCTGGGCGCGGAAGGCCGCAATCGCAGCGCGATTCTTCGAGGAGAATCAACCCAGCCTCGGCTTGGCGTACCGGAAATATTCCATGGCGAATCTGCGCGAGATCACGGCCGACAACTTCAACGACCGTCTTTCCCAATTCGCGAAGGAGCACGGCGTGGATCCCGCTAAGGCCGTGGCCTCGCTGGATGACGCGCGCCTGGCCGCACTGGTGGAGGAAGATTATCAAGACGGCGTCGCGCGGGGGATCGCCCACACCCCAACCGTTCTAGTGAACGGGCGGCCGTTCGTCGAGACTTTCCCCGTGGAAGATCTTGCCCAAGCCATAGACGCCGAACTTGCCGCAGCCAAATAAACCTGTCGCCCTGGTAACGGGCGCGAGCCGCGGAATAGGCCGCGCCATCGCCCGCGAGCTTGCGAAGTCGCACTCAGTGGTGGCGACCTACCGTGAGAATCAGGCCGCGGCCGAATCGCTCCGCCAGGAAACCGGCGCTGACATCATCCGCAGCGACATCAGTTCCGCCGCGGATCGCGAAACTCTGGTGGCGCGTTTGAAGTCCCAGCACATCCGCTTGGATTTGCTGGTGAACAATGCGGGCATTGCGCCGCGCGAACGCCGCGACATGCTGGATGCCACCGAATCCAGCTACGACGAATTACTCTCCACCAACCTGAAGGGTCCGCACTTCCTGACCCAGCAGATCGCTCGCTGGATGCTGGAACAGCGCAGCGGCCGGATCGTCTTCATTACCTCCATCTCCAGTTACACGGCTTCAACCAATCGCGCGGAGTATTGTATTTCGAAGGCCGGGCTCAGTATGAGTGTTGCGTTGTATGCACAGCGGCTGGCGGCTGACAACGTGCAGGTCTTCGAGATCCGCCCGGGCATCATTCGGACAGACATGGTGGCCGCGGTGGAAAAAAGCTACGAAGAAAAGATCGCGGCCGGTCTTTTACCGCAGCACCGCATGGGGGAACCGCAAGACGTGGCGCGAGCCGTGCGTGCGATCGCCGATGGATTGCTGGATTATTCTACAGGTCAGGTGATCGACGTAGATGGTGGCTTCCACTTGAGAGGGTTGTAGGTGGTGGGCGGTGGGAACCCCGGTTCCCGCAACCCACCCACCACCCTCCGTGCCACAATGTACCCAATGCCCCGCAAGTTCTTCGGCCGGTGGATCGCCGCTGCCACCTTCATCACGTTCGGCCTCTCGGTCGGCATCCCGTACTACAACATCGGTTTTTTTTACGATTATTTTCAGCGCGAGTTCCATTGGTCGCGTGCCGACATCACGCTCGGCTTTCCCCTCGCAGCGGCGCTGACCATCTGGTTCGGGCCGATCGTCATCCATCGGTTCAGTCCGCGCAAACTGATCCTGGCGGGAACCGTACTCACCATCGGAGCTTTGGCCGGTTTCGCGAATATGGGCAGCGCCCTCTCCATCTATTACGGATTCTGGGTGCTCTACACGCTGGGCTACATCCTCTCCGGACCTATCCCGCATCAGTTGATCGTCTCGCACTGGTTTCGGCTGAATCGCGGAAAAGCGATGGGCATTGTGTATGTCGGCGTGGGACTGATGGGATCGCTCGGCTCGTTTCTAGTGAAGCCGCTCACGGAAAACTACGGTTATCACGTGGCTCTGATGGTGCTGGCCGGTCTTATTTTATTGTCTTGGCCCATTGTCCTGTTCGTTCTGAAAGACAAGCCGTCGGACCTCGGGCAAAATCCTGACGGCGCCGCGGAGCCGCCGGCTGAAACCAAGATTCAGTCCCACACTTTTGGGCAGTTGTTGGGCAGCTGGCCATTTTGGCTGCTGCTCATCGGCAGCTTCTGCTCCATCGGATCCATCGGCGCGGTCAATTTTCACATGAAGTTTATATTTCTGGATGCCGGCTTTCAGAAAGGGCCCGTGGTGGATGGCGTCTGGCGTACCGCTTCGGTCCTGGTGCTGTGGTCCAGCATTGGAGGGCGTTTGCTGATCGGCGGCCTGGCGGACCGGTTTTCGAAAAAATGGGTCATGACGGGAACATACTTTCTGGTGGCGGGGACCATTCCTATCCTGCTGATGGTTCGACCATCCAACGGGACTTTCCTGTACGTGTTCGCAATTCTATTCGGATTCGGAATGGGCGCCGATTATATGCTGATCCCGCTGATGGCGGCCGAGCAATTCGGCGTGAACTCGCTGGCGCGCGCCATGGCCGTGATTCTGCCCGTGAATACGATTGG
>Ga0302326_10016310_pt1 | contig 15559 bp, 16 predicted proteins | sample Palsa_T0_3_FD_202264 | JGI IMG/M metagenome (GOLD analysis project Ga0302326, IMG submission 202264) | Peat permafrost microbial communities from Stordalen Mire near Abisko, Sweden - Palsa_T0_3 | ecosystem: Environmental > Terrestrial > Soil > Palsa > Peat permafrost | place: Sweden: Abisko...
CGGTCGTTAATTCCCGCAGGCTCTCCCGGCGGAGGCTGAGCTTCTTGGTGCTCATGTCGCTCTTGGTCATGTCGCTCTTGGTCATTTTGACTCGCTCTCTCTTCTCGAACAACGTACCTTCGGTACGCAGTAGACATCCTGTTAGTATGAACAATGGCATACCAACAGTATGGAAGTCAAGAGCCCCAGACCAAAAGTCCGGATCTTCTGCCGGTGTCGTGGGTCATGAGGCAGCGGCCCAGGGGCAATTGAGGAGCGATGCCAGTTCTGTCCCAGCATGATCATGGTGATGAAACTCTCGGGGTCGTGGGAAGCCTCGAACGGCCGAGCGGATCCGGCCAATGGCCGCGTTGTTCGACTCGGAGATCCCGTTGTTCAATTTGATGCGACGATGGTGGAGGAGACGAAGGAGCGGACCAGTGGGTAGCGGATCCTCATCGACGGACAGCCTGGTAGAGGTGCAGCGTGAGTACGCCGGAGCCTGGGTTGCTCTGAAGGACGGGGAAGTTGTGGACGCTCGGCCCACCCCCTACGAACTCATCGCATCTCTTCACAGTCGCGGGATCGTCGATACCACGATCATTCGGGTGCCGTCTGACTCCGAGCCCGAGCTGGTCGGTCTCGGGTAGGGCCAGGTGCCACCCCAGGGTTTCCCCTGGGTCTATCAGTACGTGGAAGAGGGGCGAGGTTCCAGTTCACGATTTGTAGCCCACCCCCTCTTGCGGCCGGTTGTTTCGGTGCGCCTGTTGGGCTCACGGCCAGGAAGTCAGAATGTGGCAGCCCTCGTAGACTCCGGGTGTGATCACGTGTTGGCGGCACCATGGATAGCGCAGGACATCGGTGTAATCCCTGATTCAAACCGAGAGAGTGTTCTCGGCATCGGCGGTGGATCTCAGCGCGTCAGGTTCGCTGACGTTTCGATTCACCTGCTGCCGCCGGCCGTTTCGGTGACAAGTGGAGGCTCGACGCTGGTGGCGTACATGAGTGGCAGGCGGAAGTCGGGGTGCAAAGCTCTCCTCGCGTCGCAGCATTTGCCGCACGCCGGCCTCCCGATCGGCGTCGCCGTGACAGAGCCGAAAGGCAGCAGCGGGGCCCACATGGCGAAAAACCCCAACGACTCCCAACCAGCTGTGCCCACAAACCCTCCCGGCTTTCGCCCAAAAGAGTAGGCCCGGGAGGTTATTGCCTCCCGGGCCAAAATGCCTGCGTCACAGGCGGACCAACGATCCCAGCAGGCGTCACTTGGCCTTCGGCCCCAAGGGGTAGGGAATGGGTATAGAGCCGGTCGTGCCGCCGGCGACCCTCTCGAGGTCGTCGGTGGTCAGCTCCCGTAGGCTCTCCCGGCGCAGGCTGAGTTTCCTGCTGTTCATGCTGGTGTTGGTCATCGGACGATCCCTTGTCGGTGCCGGTCACACGAGGCGGGGGGGGCATTCACCGGGGGTGTGAGACGCGCAATACCCGCCGGCGACCTTCTCCAGGTCGGCGGTGGTCAGCTCCCGTAGGCTCTCCCGGCGCAGGCTGAGCTTCTTGGTGTTGCTGTTGGCGGTGTCGTTGCTTTTGGTCATCGGACCTACCTCTCTGCTCGAACAACGTACCTGCGGTACGCAGTAGACATACTGTTAGTATGCATAATGCCATACTAAGAGTATGGCATTCAATAGCCCCAGACCAAAAATCCGGTCTTCTTGCCAGTGTCGTGGGTCATGAGGCCGCGGCCCAGGGGCAGTTGAGGAGCGATGCCAGCTCTGTCCAGCATGACCATGGTGATGACTCTCGGGGTCGTGGAAGCCTCGAACGGCCGAGCGGATCCGGCCAATGGCTGCGATGTTCGACTCGGAAATCCGTTGGTCAATTTCCATTCGAGGGTCGCTTCGATGGAGTCGTCCTGCCCACGGGGTCCTCAGACCCTTCCGAAACTGAAAGAGCCGCATAAGCCTCTGGCCTGGACTTATTGAGTGAGGTCTTCACGTTTGCCCGTGAGCTGGAGTTCTGTCGGCCGATTTCGGACCCACCCACAGATTAAGAGAGTCGTGCCCACACGAATGGGCCCGGTTCAGCTCTTCCAGCGGGGATCGGCGTCGACGACACTGAGGCTGAGTGCTTCGAGTTCAGCGACCAACTCTTTGAGCCGGCGGTGGTTGTCGAAGAGGACCTGGTAGTCGTCGAGTTGCTCCTCTGAGAGCAGGCGGGTGACCGTCTTGCCGGCAATCTTTCGGGTCCACGATCGGAACGGGCCGTGCAGGCGGGGAGGATTGGCTCGGCACGAACAGGCGGCTTTGCCGCAGCGTCCGGTGCGCACCACCACGCTGCCGGGCAAGCAGGGGCCGAGGGAAGCCAGCTCGCCGGTGATCCGTTCGAGCCGGGCCGCCTGGCGCTTGGTCAACTGCACGTGAAGAGTTTCTCAGGCATCCCCCCACCGGCGTCGCTCATTTGCCACAGTATAAGAACTGTGGCACCTGCCTCGGACCGTCGGGATGTGGCCAAGGCGATAGCGCTCTACTCACCGGTGTCGGTGAGCGATGAGGTGGCGGCCTTCGCCCACACGGTGGTGGGGGCGGCCGAGCCCAAGAGCGTGGCCCGGGCCAAGGCCCTGCTCTTCGCGGCCGGGCGGCTCGGGTCCTTTGCCACCTCGGTCGGCCTCGAGCTGGACCCCGCTGTGGTGCTGCACCCCTCGCTCATCGAGCGCTTCATCGTGACCCACGGGGCACAGCTCGGGATGGCCACCCGGCGCACCTTGCGCTCGAACCTGCGCTTCCTTTCGGCGGCCTGCGTGGTCAACGCGCCCCCGGCGCCGGTTCCGCTCTCGCGAGAGCGGGCCAAGGCCCCCTACGCGCCGTCCGAGATCTGTGCCTACCTGGCCCTGGCCGATGCCCAGCCGACGCTGGCCCGACGCATGCACCTGTCGGGACTGATCTGCCTCGGGGCCGGGGCGGGGTTGATGGGGGCCGATTTGCGCACCGTCACCGGCACCGACGTCATCGCCCGTTCGGGCGGGGTGGTGGTCGAGGTCAAAGGACGCCGGGCCCGGGTGGTCCCGGTCCTCGCCCGCTATCACGAGCGGGTGCTCGCCAGCGCGTCCTTCGCCGGAGCGGGCTATGTGACCGGAGGGTTCTCTGCGCAGCGGCGCAATGTGACCGCAAGCCTCAAAGCCAGCGTGGCCGGCGGGGCCGATCTGCCCGGGCTCGACACCGGACGGCTCCGGGCCACCTGGCTCGTCGACGCAGCGCAGGCCATCGGGCTCAAGGCCTTCATGGACGCGGCGGGGATCACCTGTTCGCAGCGCCTGGGGGATCTGGTCGCCACCTTGGCCACAGGGACCGAATCCGATGCGGTGGCCCTGCTCGGCGGGGCGCCGTGATGGAGGCCGGGACCCTCCCTGCCATAGAGGCCGTCGTCGATGAGGCCAAGGTGGCCCCTCGCCTCGAGGTCCTCCTCCCGGTGGGGGTGCGGCCCCGCCAGCTCAGTGTGCGCACACTCCTGGTCGGCATCATGCTCGCCCTCTCCGACGGGCGCCCGGCCCATCTGACCCGGGTCCACGCCGCGTTGGTCGCCCTCGGCGAGGACGAGCAATGGCGCCTCGGGGTCGTGGCCGCATGGAAGTGTGGCCTGCATCGTTTGACCTATCGCCAAGTGGAGAGGACGTTCGGCCTCCTCGTCGACGCCCTTTCGAAGGAATACCCCGACGGGATGCCTTCCGAGCAACTCCAAGGCTTCGTCGACGCCCTGATCGAAGCAAGCGTGCCGGCCGAGTACAAGGACGCCACTACTGCGCTGGCGGTCGACTGGACCGATGTCGCGGCCTTCGCCCGGCCGCCCATACCGCCGAGTTCGAGATCAGCGAAGGAGAAGGGGGACGAAGCCCTCCCCGACGCACATGTGGATACCGACGCACATGACACCGAGGCCGAAGAAGGCCGCCCGAGTGCGGACCCCGAGGCCTCCTGGGGCCATCGGCGCGGGGATGGCCCGGGGCAAAGGGACGAGAAGTTCTACGGGTTCTATCTGGGGCTCGCCACCATGGTGTGCGAAGAGCGTGGACCGGCGGTGCCCGAGCTGGGGCGCCGGATGCTACTCACCAGCTGTCACGTCGACCCTGTGCCCGCCTTCGTGCCGGTCCTCGAGAACATGGTGGACACCGGGGTGCCTCTGGGCGACGTGCTCAACGACTCGGGTTATTCGCACCGGATTCCTGAGCACTGGGCCCTGCCGCTGCGAGCCCGCGGCGCGAGCCTCGTCATGGACCTCCATCCCCACGACCGCGGCCGCCAGGGCACCTTCGAAGGGGCCATCTGCTTCAACGGATCGCTCTACTGCCCCTCCACCCCTGCCGGTCTCTTCGCCCTCGAGCCTTTGGCGCGCGGGGCGAAGTCCGAGGAGATCGTGGCCCATGACGATCGCAGCGCCGAGCTGGACCGCTACCGGTTCTCCGTCCTCAACGCGGACGACGCCGAGGGCTACCACCGCGTCATGTGCCCCGCTGCCGCGGGCAAGCTCCGTTGTCCGAAGCGGCCCGAGTCGATGACCCTCTCGCATGCCCGTCCCGAGATCCTCAAGCCGCCCGAGCATGCCCCGGTGTGCTGCACCCAGGTGAGCCTCACCGTCCCGCCCTCGGTCAACGCCAAGACCCGCCAAAAGCACCCCTACCCGAGTCAGGCCCACCGTCTCTCCTATGGCCGGCGCTCCGCCGCCGAACGGACCAACGCCACGATCAAGGACCCCGCCTCCAACGACGTCGCCCCCGGCTGGTGCCGCCTCATGGGGCTCGTGCCCGTGACCCTGATGCTCAGCTGCCTGATCGTCGTGCGCAACCAACGCGTGCTGGCTTCGTTCGCGGCCCGTCAGGTCGACAACGAGCGCCGCCTGGCCCAAGGCCTCGCACCCAGGACTCGACGGCGCCGGCGAAAGACGATCGCCGACCTCGTCGGCGCCACGGCCAACGCGCCGCCATGACCGGCAGGGGTCGTCCGGCGCTTCGGCATCGCTTCACCTGACGCGTCCCGAGAGAGGCTCCAGCGCGGCAGCGCCAGGTCGAGAGCCTGACACACCCGCCTGCTACAACAAACGTGAAGATGGGGGAGGTCTAAACGTGAAGACCTCTGAGTGGGGCTAGCAAGAATCGAACTTGCGACCTCAGCATTATCAGTGCTGCGCTCTAACCGACTGAGCTATAGCCCCAGAGGAAGATTGACGCTACACCACCGCACTCGACCCCTTACCCTGGCGGTCCGCCGTCATCGGGCCACAGCCTGACAACGAAGGACTGGCTTGCCGTGGCCAGAAGATCCCCTTCTTGGGACCAGAGGAACGCCACTCCCTGTGCGCATCCATTGATGAGCGCGTGCATGCGGATGTCGCAGAGCACCCACTCAGTGGGCTTGAGCCGGGCTACGCGGAGCGTGTTGTCCAGGCTGCGTCCCATCGAGCGTCGCCCGAGCGCTTGCGATGCCCCTCCAGAGACGTAGTCACCGAAAATGGCCAGCGTCGCGGCCGACGGCGTGAGGTGGCCGGGAACGCGCGCCCACAAGGCGGAGTCGGGACCCGCTGACTCACCCGTCATGTCTTCGAGCAGCATTCCCTTGGCGACGCGCACTTCGATCCTGTCCATGATCGTGTTGCGAAAGATCTCGGGCAGGAATCGGGGCGGGCAGTCTTCGGGCGGTGGGACGACCGGCGGTTCGACCCAGACGCCGTTCAGGTCGAGTTGTCCCTCACCGAGGGCGGCGTTGACGGTGAGGATTTCCCGTTCCCCCACGCTTCCGACCGCCCGACCCTGCGTCACGCGACCACCGACCACGGCCAACGTGACCTCCCACTCCACGAGTGAGTGGGTCGGTGCATACGAGAGATATTGCCCAGTGGCCCAGATGGTGGGACGTCCGGCCGCCTCCTCCAGCGCCACGAGGGCTGCGCCCAGCCCACAGCCACCGAAGAGGAAGTTCCCGGGGGTGGTGAGCTGCGGCTCGACCTGCATCCGCCAATGCAAGTTGTCCCCCACGGGATCCATACAGAGAAAAGTGCGGGCATCCATCGGGCCGCACCCTACTGGGTTGGCTATTGGCCCTTTGTCAATGTGGTCGTGATCAGCGAGGCCAGATCATCGGCCCCGGTGCCGTCGATCGCCAGGTGTGTTCCGTCGGGCCCAAACCACAACGGATTTGCCGCGGCCAGGGTGGCCCAGTCGGCGATGAACACCCGGGGGTAACGCGCCGCGCCCCGGGCCAGAACGGCGTTGTTCGGGTCCTGCCACGGACGGTCCACGTGGACGTTGACGAAGACAATTCGTGAGGCGCCCTGCAGGGCGCCCATCATGTCGTCGAAGTCGGCATCGGTGATCGGACCATTGGTGCCCAGCGCGACGATGACCTCAGCCCCCAGCTGCCCTTCTGCCTTGAGTTGCGACAAGATCGCTTCCCCCGTTTCCCACTGACGGCTTACCGCCGCCTCAACATCGATTCCCGGTATGTCGGCTTCCAAGGGGGCCTGATAGTCGAGCATGACCGAGTCACCCACTGCGGTCACATGTCCGGCCACGAATCCGGCCGCCGGCGGGGGCAAGGTGCTGGTCGTCGTCGTTGTGGGGGAAGCCGAAAGGCCGGGAGTCTTCGTCGCCCGGGTAGCCCGATGCGATGAGCCCACGACCGCACGCGGATGGGAGCCAGAACCCCCGGTCAGAACCACGACGCTCACCGCGACGACAGCGACGACCACCACGCCGGTCGTGACGACGAGCCAGATCCGGCGTCCCCGGTCCCTGTGTCGTGCCATGCTGGGCATTGTTACCGCTGCTTCTGCCACCGGCGTGCCACTCGTTCCCGGGGAAGGTCCAGCCTCGCCGCGCTGGCGCCCTAACATGGGTCTTCGCCGTACGGCCTCCGAGTCCGCGGTAACCGATTCCGGGAATTGCGCGGAGTACGGGGGTGTAGCTCAGCTGGAAGAGCGGCGGCTTTGCAAGCCGTAGGCCGAGGGTTCGAGTCCCTTCACCTCCACTGTTGTGCCGTAGCGGCCGATACGATGGAGCGCGGACAGCACGCTTGAACTGGCGAAGCGGCTGCTGGCGGACCACCAGATCGGAGCACACCGTGCGGCACACCCTGAATTTCCGAGGCAACAAATCCACGAAAGCGGTTCTCCTCCTCCTCGTGTGCTCGTCCGTTGTGGTGGCGCCCCTGAGTTCTGCCGGGGCCAGTACGAAGAAGAAGTCGGTTAGCTATTTCACCCTTCACCCCTGCGCCCTGATTCCCCGAGCCGAAGTGGAGAGCCTTTTCGCTGGGGCGCCGATGTCTCCGGGTCAGGCCTCCCCAAGTGCCTTCGGAGGTTCTTGCGCCTATACGACTACCGGGACCAACGCGGCCGCCAACCTCAATTACGCTTTCAATGCCGGGTCAGCCAAAAGTGTGAGGAAGTACGTCGAGAAACCGTTGACGGCGGAGAAGTCGGTTGGTCATAACGCCTACTGCTCGGGTAACGGCGGCCTCTATGCAGATGCCGGGAACCTCAAGGGTGCCCCGGAGAACTTGAACATTGCCGCCGGCAATTGCGCCGCTGACGTGAAGTTCGCCAAGGCGGCCTTCACGCATCTTTCGTAGCCGCCCGGCGGCGGGGCGTGCGGTTCGTATCGAGCGGCACCACGTCTACGTTTGTGACCCCATGGAACCGGGGGTTACGCGGCCCCGGCCACCACGGGCCGGGGTTTCGTGGTGTCGGGGATCCCGAAGTTGGGCTGGGCGTGGTGCTCGGGGCTGATCTCGGCGCCGTCGATACGTTCGTCGAGGGCCTGTTGGTGACGCTGGGGTTGGCCTGAGCCCCGTGCGTCAAGGTGAACGTGTGGCCCTGGTGCAGTTCACCCACGAGACCTCGGATGGTTTGAAGCTCACCGTTGACCGGTGCGAGACGGGTACTGGAACGTGTCGCTTCGGGGGGCGAAGTCTTTCCCAAATGTGGCTGGTTCAGGCGATAAGCAGGCGTGCGCCGAGCTCTGCTGCATCGAGATCGACGAGGTTGCGGTTGCGTTCGGCCCACCGACCTGTGTCGAGGTCATCACGGAGGTTGTGCACTGCCCTCTGCTCGGCGTCCGGCCCGACACTGGCCCAGACCGATATGCCGCGACGGACATTCTCGTCGAGGTATGCCTCGGGCCGGCGCCAGTAGGCCTCGAAAAATCCGTCAGCGCAGTCCCAGGGGATGAGCACCGGTTCCACCCGGGCTCCGATCGCGCCCGCCAGCTCGGGCAGCGATGCCAAGACCCTGCAGCCTCTCGAGGCAGCGAACTCGGGCAGGTAGTCACGAGTCAGCCAGAACTGGCTCGGGTCACTGGTGTCGAACAGGAACACCACCACACGGCGTGCAACGCGCTGCATCTCGCGCAGGCCGGCGATCGGGTCCTGCCAGTGATGAACGGTGCAAACAGCCATCGCAGCGTCGAAGGACTGGTCATCGAAGGGCAGGTTTTCCGCAGATCCAGCCAGGCATGGCGCCGCGTCCGGGAGGCGCTTCGAACGCATGAGCGCCGACGGTTCCACCGCGAGGACGTGGCGGTCGGGGGGTTCGTAGGACCCGGTGCCCGCCCCGACGTTCAGTATGGTCCCGGCATCGCCGAGCGCAGCCCAGATCGCCGCAGCGATACGCGGTTCAGTGCACCGTGTCACGGTGTAGGTGGCTCCGATGGTGTCGTACAACTGCGTGCTGGACATTGACACTGCCTTTCTGGTCGGCCCCCCACCACCACGGCCCGCCTGGTTGCGGTTGTCTCCTTCCACGCCATGGTGACGCGCGAGCTCTCTCGTGTGGCGACTTCTGGCCTCTATCGCCGAAGTTCTGTCCTCCGAGGTCGCGTGCTGGGGCGGTTTCGTTCTAGCGCCGGAACTCCCGCTCGCAACAGACTCACGAGTACCATCCCTCGACATCGATCACCACGTCCACGTCTCCTGAGTTGTTGTAGATCGAGATGGTTCCCGTTGGCGAGATGCTGGCAATCGAGAGGTTGCCAGCCACGTCCCCCTCGGACGGATTGAGGTCTGAGGCCAGGGGCCGCGTTGCGCCGGGAAAGACGGTGAGGAATGTGTCCTGTGTCGGGTTCACCGCGGTCATATTGATCACAACATCCTTGGCGCCCACCGGCACGGCGGCCAGGCCGGCGACCTGGACGACGAGGGTGCTCGCCGGTCCGATGGTCTTTCCCACGCATTGGAACAGCGGACCCGACAGGGTGGATGGATTTCCCGCTCTCGTATCGCAGATGCGGATGGCGGGGCCGACCGAGGTGTACATGCTCCCGCTGCCGCCGGCGGCCGAGTAGTACCCCGTGACGTCGACGACCACGTCGTTTGCTTGGCTGCTGAAGACAGACACCTGTCCCACTGCACCCCCGGTCGTCGAGAGCGGCACAACGACCCGATTGCTGGCGGTCTGCCCCGTCTGGTAGTTGACGTCCGCCGTGAACGGCCGTTCCGTTCCCTCTGCAAAGACTGTTGCAAAGCCGCCTCGTGCGGGATCGACCACCGTGACGTTCAACACGGCGGCAATCGCCCCGGCAGGAATGCCGTTGTTGCCGGTCACTTGAACATCCAGTGTGCCGCCGGCGCTCAGGGTCTTGCCGGCGTTGTTCGATCCGTTGCACTGGGCGTCGCCTCCGGAGAGGCCCGAAGGGTTGCCTGCTCTTGTGTCACAGAGTCTCCCGGGCGGCGACAGCGGGCTGAACAGGCCGGCGCCTATGCCGGCGGACGCGGTCGGCGAGGTATAGCCCTCGAGGTCGACGACGATATTGGTGGTGGCGCTCGAAAAGATGGAGACCTCGCCGTTCGTCCCGAGACCGACCTCCGTCAGATTGCCCACCACCGCACCGGCGGCATAGTTGGCGCTCGCGGTGGCCGGCTTAGCCGCACCGGCCGGGAAGGCGGACAAATAACCCGCCGCGGAGGGATTGACCACCGTCACGTTCAGCACGGCCGTTGTGGCGTCATCTGGTACGCCGAGCACCCCGGCCACGTCAATTGACGTGGTGCTGCCGCCTTGCAAGGCGTCCCCGGCACACTGGGCCGCGGCACCGCTGAGACCCGACGGGTTCCCGGTCCTGGTATCGCAGATGCGCACGGGATTGAGCGGGCTGTACGGGCCCGACGACACCTGCAGCGCCGTCTCGGTATTGAGCGTCACGGCCACGCCTCCGCTCGCCTCGAATGCACTGCCCGCCGCGATGCATTCCGTGGAGGAGGGGCAGACGGCGGCCTCGAGATTCCCTGCTCCCGGGACGGACTGATCGCTCTCTGTGCTGGAAACGGCTCCGGTCGATGGATCGAGCGGCACGGCCGACCCCAGCGACGGGTCGTTACCGTCGTTTCCCACGGCGATGCACCGGCTCATGGAAGAACAGGCCACCGACCCCATCGCCACCCGGGCACTGGAGATGATCTGCTCGCTTTGACCGCTCGAGACAGCGCCAGTCGTCGGATCGACAGGCACGGCCACCGAGGACCCATCGGCGCCCCACCCGACAGCCAGACATTGGGTCGCGGACGAGCAAGCAACGCCGAAAAGGATTGCGTCCGACGAGATCGACTGCACGCTCTGTCCGTTCGAGACCGCGCCGGTGCTGGGGTCGAGGGCCACCGATCCGCCGGCGGCACGACTGGCAGCTTCGCCCACGCCGACGCATTGCGTCGCCGACGAACACGCCACCCCGGCGAGAGTGGCCAATCCGACGATGGACTGCACGCTCTGCCCGCTCGACACGGCCCCGGTCCCGGGGTTGAGCGGTACCGCGACTCCAAGGCCGCCTTCGGTCGCGATGCCGAGACATTGGGTGGCCGACGGACACACCACACCGTCGAGTGACCCGATGCCCGTGACCGACTGCACGCTCTGCCCGCTCGACACGGTCCCGGTCCCAGGGTTGAGCGGTACCGCGACTGCGACACCCGCGGCGTTCTGCCCGACGGCTAGGCATTGCGTGGCCGATGAGCACGCGACCGCCTGCAGGAGCTCGGTCCCACCGATGGACCGCACGCTCTGCCCGTTGACCAGAGCGCCCGTCGTGGCGCTCAGTGCGGCCGAGGCACCCGACGCCGTCGTGGAGGAGGAGCCGCCCACGTCGTCGCCCACGCCGAGGCATTCGGTGGGCGATGCACATGCGATCCCCATGAAGGTGTTGATCTCCGACAAGTTCTGCACTGCGGCACCGACTGGGGATGGCACACCAAGCGCCAGTACGAGGAGGCTCGACACGCCTGCCAGGAGGAGAGACGCGCTCCAGCTGAGGAGGGCACGTCGTAGATGAGGACGACCGGACCGTGAAATGGTGCCACACCCCCCTTTTTCTCTCGACTCGTTTCAGGGCAAACCTACTGAGATTCTCCGGACGCGTCCTCTCCCACGGTTCGCCCGCCTGAAGAGAGGACGACAGGCCCGCTAAAAACGCGTGAGCCGCCAGATCACCGAAGGCCCGTGGAGGGATCCGCTCGCCCGGAGGGCGATGTCGACGATCCGGCCGTCCAAGTTGACCTTGAGCACCCCGATGGACGTCTTCGTGCCGACGACGTGCGGCACTGTGGGCACGTCGAGCTGCGCCGGCAAGCTGATGCCGGGCCAACCGATGACGCTCGGCGCATGGGGAGCCCGGACGGCTACCGAGGCGCCCCAGGGTGTGGTGACTTTCCCCATGAGCTGCCCCGGCGCGACGAGGGGAAGGTTCGCCATGTCGGCGAAGGCGGCGCCGGCAAGCCCCTCTGCGGAGCTCAGGACCGCAGTGATGGGGCTGGACGTCTGTTGCCCGAGCACTACTCCGACGATGGTCACCTTCTTGCCGTCGACGGTGTTCTGCGCTTCGAAGAGGAAGCAACCGCCGGCCGCGGCATCTGTACCGGTCTTGATGCCGATGATGCCATCGCGGCCCAGGTCGTAGTCGAAGTTGTAGACCAGGCCGGCTTCGGGAAGCGTGATCTCTCCCAAGTCCACGGTTTGGGAGAATGCCGGCAGCGCCATGGCTGCTTCTCCTAGTCGGATCAAGTCCGTCGGTGTACTTACAGACCCGGGGTCCAGCCCGCTGACATCATCGAAGTGGGTGGAATGCAGGCCAAGCGTCTGCGCCGCGCTGTTCATCTTGGCAATGAACGCCGTGGTGCTTCCGGCGTCCCAATCGGCCAGCATGGTTGCAATGTCATTGCCCGAGGGGATGAGCAGCGCCTCGAGAGTCTGGAGTTCGGTCAAGGATTCCCCGGCCGACACCTGCACGACCGATTGCTGGCTGGCCAGCCCGGCTTGATAGTCGGCGACAACGGCGGCCGTGACGGGTATGTCGGGTCCAGTAGCGCCAGCACTGAGGGGATGATCCTTCAGCACGACATAGGCCGTCATGACCTTGGTGATGCTCGCAATCGGGACGGGTTTCGTGCTCCCGACGTGCCCCAGGGTCCCGACGCCCTCCATTGACAGCGCGGCCGAACCTGTTGCCGGCCAGGGAAGGGACGGCGAGGTCCCCGAGAGGCGGATCGAGTCGGACACGCTGGGATGAAAGACGGGCCCCGGGATCGGACGCGACCACTGCAACCCGACGAGGACCCCGACAAGCACGAGGACCAACACCATGAGTGACCTGAGGACGTAGCGACGAAGTCGTCCGGATCGGTTGACCGCCACGGCACTCTGTGCGTCCGCTGACGTGGTGATGCGTCTCCCTCGCGACGGCTCTTCGCGGGCGTTGGATCCGCGCCGGCGCCGGTGCGCCGGTCCTTTGCGATCCGCAGACGCGTCACTCCTGGTCATGGCTCACAGTAACCACTCAATGAGGACCGACTGTGCCGCCCCGTCCACCCGTTCTCACCGAGGTCGGGAACGACACCGTCCCTGTCGCTGTCTTCAGCCACGATCAACGTTCGTGACAAGGACGGTGGTCGTCGTCGAGGTTGGTGGCGCCTTGTCCTCGAGTTCCAAGAACCTCGGCTGATACGTATGAACATCGCGTCGAGTGGCGGAGAGGCCATCGGTGGTGTCGACGTTGTAAGAGACGACAACGGCGTCGCTCGGGGACAGTTCAGGGTGGAACGTCGGAATGTATGCGAGCTCATGATGGAAGCGCTTGATCTGAGGGATCGAATACACAGCTATGGGCCCGCTCCACGGACCCTGGGGTGCACAGGCGTAGGACAGATCGACGGTCGTGTCCGTGGCCTCGCTTCCCGGTATCGATACAGCCTCGTAACCGGCGTGTCCTTCCTGGGGCATGACGCCGGTCAGTTCATTTCGCGTCGGTATCACGACGGCATGAACCTCGCCCGCCTCCCATTGCGAGCCATCCCAGTACTGCCAGCCGCGCGTACCCAACGAATGGCCAAGAGGCGCCCGGGCCAGCTTCATGCCGGAGAATCCGCCGTTCGGTGCGCTGGTGACCTCGTCGTAGATGTACGTGAACGAGCCGTCGTGCGTGACGGCGTTTCCCCATTGCGTTCGGCGCCCGCCGGCCAATCCGATGATCGACTGCAACAGCGGTGGGCCACCCGGGCGCGGGGCCAGAACGGCGATCCCGGAACGGCCGGTGAATCGATCGAACGGTCCGTTCTGGGGAGCAAATTCGTTGACGAAGACCAGTTGCTTCCCGTTCTCGACGTAGGTGGATGCCACCTGCCATTCGTCGCCGTGGCCGCTGGCATCGACGATCAATGGCTTGGGTGAGCGGAATGTGCCCCCGTAGCCGCTCCTCAGGTGCGGCATCGGGCCGAAGAGCTCGCTGTTGGGCGCGAGACCGTTGATTCTTGCCGAGCCACCCGCGTTGGCGGTGCCGATCAGCGTGTCCGAGAACACGAAAGCTTCCCGCCCGCCGGGAAGCGCAGTCGAATAGGTGGCATCCCCGCCCACCCAGCCCGGTCCGAGTTGGGTGGAGAACAGGTGATCGAGGGCACCATCGTCCGTTGCCGTCGGGTACGTCAGTGGCGAACAGTCGATGCCGGAAGAGCCGGCACCGGTTCCGGTAGCGAATGCAGCACCGGTTCCCCCGCTGATATCGAGCGACGTGAGGACAAGGAGCAGTGACAAGAGCAAGAATCGAGGCCCGCGTCGTGTTCGAAGAGGATTCGACCTGTTCACAGCTCGATTCGGCCCAACCTGGTGGAACCTCCTGATGACGCCCTCCGATGCCAGCAACTGCCTCGTTGATCCTCGACCGAAGCCGTGCATCCTCACGTTCGCACGTCATTGACCGTAGCGAACGTGCATCCAGGTGTCAGGGCGGGCGGGTCCAGGAACGCGCAACGGGAAATGGCGCGCCACCTTCACCTACGCTGCCCTGCCATGACCAGTTCTGGATCCTCGGGAAAAAACACGTCGGCCGCGGGACTCTTGCAGGGGAAGGTCTGCATCGTCTCGGGTGTCGGCCCCGGCCTCGGCCGCCAGGCGGCCCGCGCGCTCGCCGCCCACGGCGCGCACCTCGTCTTGGCTGCCCGCCGACAGGCGTCGCTCGACGAGGTGGCGGCGGAGGTGGAGGGAATCGGAGCGCGAGCTATCACCGTGCCTACGGACATCACCGATGCCGAGCAATGTGCTCGGTTGGTGGCGCGGGCGACCGAGGAGTTCGGGGGTGTCGACGTACTCGTCAACAACGCCTTCCGTTTCGATGCCTTCCAGAGCTTCGAGGACGTCGATCTGTCCATCTGGCGCAAGATCATGGATGTGAATCTCTTCGGTTCGCTGCAGATGACGAGGGCTGTTCTGCCCTCCATGCGCGAACGCGGAGGTGGGTCGGTCGTGATCGTGGCATCCATGGTGGCCCGACAGCCTCAGCCGGCTCAAGGGGGATATGCCATATCGAAAGGGGCACTCCTGACCGCGACACGGGTGTTGGCCTACGAGCTCGGGCCTTCCGGAGTGCGGGTGAACGCGGTGGTGCCGGGCTGGATGGCCGGTCCGTCGGTGGACATCTACGTGCAAATGACGTCGCAGGGTCGCGGCGTGTCTTCACAGGAGGTTGTCGACGAACTCAATGCGCGCGTGCCGCTCGGCCGGATCCCGAGCGACGAGGAGGTTGCCGGATCCATCGTCTACCTGGCTTCCGACCTTTCATCCGCCATGACGGGACAAGCCATCGACACTAATGGCGGCGAAATCTTTACCTGAATGCGACGACGCGTACAGCTCCAGACCGATGAGTTCCGGCCCGGAGTTTCGGAGGTCTTGGGCCTGCCGGTTGCCTTCGAGGATCAAAACACCGCCGTGTTCAAGCTTGAGAACGTGATGGTCTGCCTGACCGACGTGTCCGCCGGCCCCGATCCCATCGCTCCGGTGGCGGTCGCCAGCCCCGAGTCCGGGTCCCGGTTCGTGCTGTCCGTGTTTGTAGATGATGTGGACACAGCGTGTGCCGAGCTGGCTCAGCGCGGCGTGGTGCTGCTCAACGGGCCGGTGGATCAGCCGTGGGGGGTGCGCATCGCCAGCTTCGCCGACCCCGCCGGTCATATCTGGCGGATCGCTCAGGATCTCGACTAGGCCGCGTGGCCAAGGTCCGCACCAGCCAAGGTCCGCACCCAAAGTGAACCCGAAGGAGTCCAATGTCGCCTGCTCCTCCGAATCACCCAGCATC
>Ga0302326_10016311_pt1 | contig 15559 bp, 13 predicted proteins | sample Palsa_T0_3_FD_202264 | JGI IMG/M metagenome (GOLD analysis project Ga0302326, IMG submission 202264) | Peat permafrost microbial communities from Stordalen Mire near Abisko, Sweden - Palsa_T0_3 | ecosystem: Environmental > Terrestrial > Soil > Palsa > Peat permafrost | place: Sweden: Abisko...
CCTCGCAGAGGTGCACGTCGGCGTCCTGGCCGTGGAGGGCGGTCCGGGCCGGGGGCCGCTCGTCACGCCGGTCTGGTACAGCTACAGGCCCGGCGGCCCGGTGACAGTTGTTACCGGCGGAAGCACAAACAAGGCCAGGGCTATCGGTGCCGCCGGACGTTTCAGCCTGTGCGCCCAGGACGAGGCACCGCCGTATAAATACGTTTCGGTGGAGGGCCCGGCCGTCGTTGGGCCAGCCGACGAGGCTGAGCGGACTGCCATCGCGCGCCGCTATCTGGGCACCGAGGGCGGCGACGCCTACATCGCAGCCAATCCCGGTACCGGCGGTGTGGTCATCCGCATGACTCCGGAGCACTGGCAGGCTGCGGACTTCAGCAAGGCCGAGGGATAGCCAGTCCCTCGGGTTTTTGCTCTCGGAACCGCCGGGCACACCGACGACGTTTCCGCGGAAGCGCCTTGTGCATATTTTCACAAGCCGCTTCCGCGGAAACGTGCATAGGACGGGCGAGCGGCGGCGTCCCTAACGGGCCGCCGCGATGATGGTGAGATAACTGCCGGGAAGCGTGGCGCCGGTGCGCGCGTACAGGCCCATCACGCGATTGCGATAGACGGTGTTCCCGGTCACGAGCTTGCAGCCGCCCGAGCACAGGGAACTCTGCTTGACGCTCACGGGATACCATCTGGCCCGGCCGAAGGAGCCGGCGCGGGTGACGGGAATGAATGCCATCGATGCGTACTGGGCGGTGCTCATCGCGACGACGTTGAAGCCGCCCGGCACGCCGGTGATCCCCTCGAAATGCGTGACCAGTGACGGCCCGTTGCCGTAGTGGAAATAGTGCGGGCGGCCGAACATGCCGGTCCGCTCGTTGTAGTTCATGAGGAACGCGCGCTTGCGGCCGCTCGCCGCCGAGCCGCCAGCCAGCGTGTAGACCCGGCTGTCAGCCCCGCCGTCCTGCCAGATGCCGTACAGCGTGGTCTGACTGGACTGAGATCCGCCCAGGTCAAGCAGCGTCCAGCGGTGCGCGGACAGGTTGTAGATGAAGCCATTGGCCGAGAGCACGCCGCCCCGCACCCGCGGGTTCAGGTCATAGTCGCCGACCACCAGATTGCCCATGGTGCTGTGCGCGATCGTGTCCATCACGATGCAGCGCGGCCGGCTGCGCGGGCATGCGCGCCGGTGCCCGGCCGTGTTGCGGCCGTCGGCGGGCATATCGATCGTTGCCCACGAGCCGCCAGATCCGCTCACCGGGCCGAGGTAGATCATGCCCTGGTTGACCACTCCGGCCGGGGACGACGACGAGGTGTAGCTGCCGACGGCGCGGACCCGGCCGACCGGAATACTGCCCGGATTGAACGAGTGCGTGTCCGGCCCGTAGAACGTCGCCGATGTCACGCCCCCGAAGGGCGGGGTCCGTACTGAGACCGCCGCTCCCGCCGCCGCGCTGGTCAGCGGTCCCTGGTAGAGGAACGGCCGGTTCTGGGTGCCGCTCCCGGTCGCGGCGCCGCCGGTCAGCACGACGGTGCCGCCAGTCGCACCGCGGACTCCGGTGACGACATCCCCGCTACGCAGAATCGCGGTTACCGAGCCCGAGCCGGCGATGTTCGCGCAGATCAGCGGCCGGAAATAGATCGTAGGCTGGCCGTTGCTGAGGATGTTCTTGCTGTTGCCCTGGTGAATGTTGAGGTACCAGCCGTGCGCGGGCGGCGGGGCCGTCACGTGAGTGAAGACACGCACCGCGCGCGTGATCCGGCCGCTGCGGCTCGCGACCAGATCGCGCAGCATGTACAGGACCGGTCCCTGGGTCTGGCAGCTGCCGAGGTGGATGTGCGCGGCGTGCGGCCCTGGCGTGACGCCGCTGGCGCTGACCGTGACGGTCAGCGTCCGGCGCTGGGCGTTATAGGCAATGACGGCCCGTCCGCGTGGTGTGCCGTAATGCACGCCGGCCGGGCTGACCTCAACGGCGATCAGGCGGTGCGGCCGGCCGCCCGGATACCTCAGCCGGGCAGTCTCGGCGATCGGCTGGCGGGCAACTCTGCTGTTCGTCGTGCCCATGCGGATCAGCAGCCGGCTTCCGGTCGGCACGCGACCGGTGAAGCTGCTCGACAGAGTGACATTGGCCCGGCCGGCGCCGGTCGCGACGAGCTGGCTGAACCGGACAGAGCGCCGGCCGGGCACGGCGAGGTCGACGCGGTGCGCTGAGCCAGGGGTGAGACCGTACATGGCCGCGTGCACGGTGAGCCGGCCATGACGGCTGCCGAACCGCACCGTTCCGGTCGGCATCGCGCGCAGATGCAGGACCTCCGGGGACGCGACCGCGTGCGCGGCCGGGGCGGCAGGGAGCGCGACGGGCGGGGCGCCCGCCGAGCCGGCCATCGTCACCATCGCGGCCGCAGCCAGGCCGCTGGCAGCAATAATCACTACGGAGTCCTTTCCGGGATGCGTAATCCGGATGCGCCCGCAAAGGAAAGGCCAGCCGCTCTCCGGAAATTGTCAGCAACGCGCCGGCAAGCCTTAAGAAATGGCGAGCCGGAATCCGGATCGTAGCGCTAAATTGGACTCACAGCCCGGAGGCAATTACCGTCCGGAAAGTGAATGTCGCCGCGATCCTGACGGCTTACGAGCGATAGCGAGTAAAGGCCGGAATGCCCGCCACTTCTTCTTTGCGAGCGCGGTCAATGGCGGCGCCGACCGCTTTACCGGCCGCGAAACTGCGGCTCGCGCTTGGCGGCAAAGGCGCGAGCAGCCTCCCGGTGGTCCTCGGTGAGCGTCGTATGGATGTGGTGCGTTGCCTCCAGGTCCATGCAGTCACCCAGCTCGCCGGTCGCTGCCCGGTTGAGGTTCTCCTTCATGTAGCGGTAGGCGATCGCCGGGCCGGTAGCCAGCTTCCGGGCGCGGGCCATGACCTCCTGCTCGAAATCAGCCGCCGGGAAGACGGCACTGACGATCCCCAGCTGCTCCGCCTCCGCTGCGCTGAGCCGCTCCGAGAAGTAGTAGAGCTCCCTGGCCTTGCTGCTGCCGACCAGCTGGGTGAGGAACCAGGTCCCGCCGTAGTCCCCGGCAAGCCCGACCCGGGCGAAGGCGGTCGTCAGCACTGCTTCAGGCACCGCGTAGCGCAGGTCGCACGCCAGCGCGAGGGAGAGCCCGGCGCCGGCTGCCGGACCGGTGATCGCGGCGATCGTCGGCTTCGGCATGGCCCACAGCCGTCCGCTAGTGGCCCGCTGGCTGAGTCGCTGCCGGTGGATCGCGGCATCAAGCGCCGGGCCGGCAGAGGCGTCGCCGGCATCGGCCCGGGCGCTCATGTTCTTGACGTCACCGCCAGCGCAGAACGCGCCGCCCGCGCCGGTGAGGACAACGCAGCCGACGGCATCATCGGTCTCGGCCCGGGCCAGCACAGCCCCGAGGGCCGACAACATGGCCGGGGAGAGCGCATTGCGACGGGCCGGGCGGTTCATCGTGATAACCGCGACACCCCCGTCGACCTCGGCCCGGAGGTCATCGGTCCCGGTCTCCAGTGCCGTCATGTCATCGCTCCTCGCCGGCGAAGCTGACCCCGCCGATCTCCACCGGGACTGCGGCGGGCAGCCCGGCAATGGTGACGGCGGTGATGCCCTCGCCATGACCGGCCGCCGCCGGCACGAATCGCAGCACCTGACCGGCCTCCGGCAGTTCGACCACGGCCGCCGGCGGCTCGTCGCGCGCACGGGCGCCGAGGATGGCCGCCCAGCGCCGGGCGGCGGCGGCCGGGTCAGTGACCTCGATCGTCAGCCCGGTCAGCCCGCCGGGCGCATGCCCTGGTACCTGTCCCGTCCACGACGGGCCAGCCCAGTGCCAGGTCTCCGGCGGGTCGGCCCAGTCGAGCGACACGATGGCGCCGGGGGTGTCCTTGGGATGCAGGTGGGTGCCGGCGATGTCGGGCAGATCGGCAGACCAGACCACGCGCACGCCCAGGTCTGCCACCCGGCGCCGGGCCGCGGCGAGGTCAGGAACCTGGAAGATCGCCATGTAGCCGCCGTCGCCGCCGCGCCTGTCCAGGTACCGGCCCGCGGTAGTTTCCGGCTGGACGGGCGAGACGACCTCAACGAAGGTGTCACCGGCCGCGAACACCGCGTTGGTCAGCCCGAACTGCGCCACCCCCGGATCGGAGAACGGCTCCGGCCAGCCGAAGGAGCCGCGCAGCTGGCCGGCTACCCGGTCACAGACGCGCGCGACGAGCGCGACCTGCCGCAGCCGGGGACCCGAGAGCACATCCCTCACCCTAGATGTGGTGCGACCTGTCGCGGAACAGCTACTTTTCGGCAGCGCCTCGCCGTTCGTCGCGGCGCCGCGATCCGTACCGCACCAGCAGACACAGCAGCCACATGTGACCCAGATCATACTGGCCTGTTTACTCATTTACGCCCGCCCTGGCCGGTTTGAGGAGTCGACTAGCCCTGACCGACAGCCCAGGCGTGCGTGTGATGGTTGCCCCCCGAGCAACGCGTCGCCCTGATCCCGCCTCACGTCCGCGCGCTCTTCCCGCGTCAGCGCCCCACGGCGCCGGGAAGTGCCCTGGGTCCTCGCCGCGCGCCCCGCGCCCGACCCAGGGCCCTTCGTGCCTTCTCGCCCATCGGCCCGGCATCAGCCGCGCCATGCCTCCGGCCGCCATCGCCAGCGGTCCCGGCCAGCCCGCCGGTCCGGCCGTCGCGCAGGCCCGTCCCGACTCACCCTGGGCGTGGCGGCTGCCACCGTGACAAGCGCCGCCGCGGTGGCCGGCATCTCCGCGGGCGTGTCCTTCGCCTCAACCCCGGCCGTTGCCGGACCTCGCCAGCACGCCCTCGCTGCCGTCCCCGCTCCTCGCTCCGCGAGCGCGCCAGCACCTGCCGGGGCCGGCGGACCTGACGCCGGGGCGAGCCCGGCGGCGACGCCCTCGGCCAGTCCGCATCCGGCGGCGAGGCGGCTAGCGCACCGGCACCCGGCATCGCCGGTGGCGGCCGTCACCCGGCAGGCGGGTGCGCCGCGGCAGTCGCCATATCTGTTCTACGACTCGGTCATCCCCGCCGATGTCCCTGCCGGGCAGGAAATCGCGACCTACGCCGACGGCCCGCACCCGACCCCGGTCTCGGCCGTGGCCGGCCGCCAGGTGCTGTGGATCGACGTGAACGGAAGCGACACCGCCGCGCAGGTGATCGACGTGGAGCCGGGCTGCGCGACGCCTGCGGTGGCAGCGAGCTGGGCCTACCGCAAGCTCAGCGGGCAGCCGGGCGTGACGGCCATCATCTACACGACCATCTCAGAGTGGGCGATCGTGAAAGCCGACGTCAGCGGCTTTCCGGCATCGATGCAGGCACGCCTGCGCTGGTGGATCGCCGATCCGACCGGCGAGCCGCACCTGGTGCCGGGCTCACAGGCCACTCAGTGGTACTGGGGCCCGGAGTACGACATCTCGACGGCAGCAGCGGACTTCTAGCGCTGGCCGAACGGGCCGGGTCCGGGCCGGCCCGCCATCCGGCGGCCGGCCAGACGGCGCGCCACGATGAGCACCAGCGGGATTATCCACCAGAAGGTCCACCCGTGATGGTGGGTCCCGAGCGTGACCACGCTGCCCAGAACTGCCAGGACCACAATGACGGGAACGAGCGCCGGGCGGACCCACGGCACGGGCGGCGCGCCCGCTGCCGGATCAAGACCCGTCCGGCCGGACGGGTCTTGATCAGACGCCGCTGGGTCGAACCATGCCGGGCCAGACACGGGCCGGACACGGCCGGACACGGCCGGACACGGCAGGTCGGTCATCAGGTCGCCGAGCTCACCCATAGTGCGGGCGGTCAGCGCCTGGCCGGATCGCTCCTCAAACTCATCCTGGGTCAGCCGGCCGGCCTGAAAGTGCTCGCTGAGCTGGGCCAGGGTGGCGTCGCGGTCGGCGTCGGATGCCCTCATCCGGCCCGCGGCCGAGCCGGCCGATGTCGCGCTCATCTCATACCTACCGTTCCTGCGGACTCAGGCGCCGGGCTGCCGCCCGAGCGCTACCACTCCACTGTCGCTCTCGCTGCGCCCCGCGGGCAGACCCGGGTGTCACCAGTGCGGCGTGACATCTGTCACGGACCAGCAGTCGCCCGGATGAATCCGGCTGGCGAAATATGCGAAGCTAGCCCTGCGATCACCAGCAGCGAGCGCGCAGCGGACCAGGACGGCACCGCCGGCGGAGGAGGCCCCGTGAGCAGGTACGAGGAGATCCTGTACGAGGTCGAGGATCCCGTCGCCACGATCACGCTCAACCGCCCGAAGGCGCTGAATGCCTGGACCGACCAGATGGGCCTCGAGGTCCGGCAGGCGGTCAGCGAGGCCGAGGCTGACCCGCGCGTCATCGGGATCGTGCTGACCGGCGCCGGCCGGGGCTTCTGCGCGGGGGCCGACATGAACCTCCTGGCCGGCATCAGCGCGGGCACGCGCCGCGAGCCCTCGGCCGGGGACGCCGTTGCCCCTGGCGATCCGTCCTTCGGCGATGACCTGCATCTCGGGACCTACACCTATCTGATGTCGGTGCCGAAGCCGGTAATCGCCGCCATCAACGGCGCGGTCGCAGGAATGGGAGTGCCGATCGTGCTGGCCTGCGACCTGCGGTTCATGGCCGAGGATGCCGTGCTGATGACGGCATTCGCGCAGCGCGGCCTGATCGCCGAGTGGGGCACCAGCTGGCTGCTGCCGCGGCTCACCGGCTCGGCGGTGGCGCTGGACCTGCTGTTCTCCTCGCGCAAGATCTCCGGGACGGAGGCCGCCGCGCTGGGCGTCGTGAACGCCGCGCTACCGCGCGAGGACGTACTCGCCCACGCTCAGCAGTACGTGCGCGACCTCGCGGCGACCTCGTCTCCGGCATCGATGGCGATCATGAAACGGCAGATCTACCAGCAGCTGCACGCCGGCCTGCTCGCCGCCGAGCGGGAGGCCCGCGGGCTGATGATCGAGAGCTTCAGCCGTCCGGACTTCCCCGAGGGCGTCAGCTCGTTCGTCGAGCGCCGTCCGCCGGCGTTCCCCCGGATCGGCCGTCAGGCCGCCGAATCGCAGCCAGCGGCAGAAACTGGCTGACCTGACGGGACGCTACCGGCACCGCACGCAGATCATCCCAGCGGGTGCGTGATTCACCTCATAGTGACGCGGACGGCATTACGGGCATAGTGCGGCAGCTCGCTGGCGTTCACTTTGAGTAACCGAATGCACCTGGCTTGTGATCGTGGTTGCCCCGAAGCACCGCACAGCCCTGACCCGCGTCACCTGCGCCGCGCCGTCCCCTCGGCGGTCCGCGCACCGGGTGCCCGCCGAGCGCTACCCCCGCGCCCGACGAAAGGCTCGCCTTGCGTCCCCGTTTCCCCCTGTCAGATCAGCCTGCCCTGCGACCGTCCCGGCTGAAGATCAGCGCGCTCACGGCCGCGGCGGTGGCCATCGCCGGCGCCGCTGGCGCGGTCGCTGCCAGTTCCCCGGCCAGCGCAGGATCCGCCACTCTCGACACCGCGGCCCCTGTGCCCGGCGGCCTCTCCGCCATGAAGCTGACCGGCACCCCCCTGGCCGGTCCCAGTCTCAGCGCGCAGCCCGCGCGGCCGGCTGCCCCGGCCCATCCGGACGCCGTCAGTCCGGCGGCGGCGGCCAAGCCGCCTGCGCCGACGGCACCGGCCCGGCACTCAGCTCCCGCAAAGGCAGCCTCAGGCAAGTCCAGCCCGCCGAAGGCCCGCCGGGCACAGGCGAGTCCAGCCAAGGCACCGGCCAGGGCGACCGCGGCAGACCCGAAGCCGGCCCGCCCGGCTGCCAGGTCGCGCGGGTCGCGCGCGGGCGGGCACCAGCACGGCGGCTCATGGCTGGGTAACGTGCTGAACGGCGTCCGCCACCTTGGGTCCGGAGGCCAGCGGCGGTACACGTTCTATGACTCGGTCACGCCGCAGGCGATTCCCGCGCACCAGCACGTCGCGACGTACGCGACGGGCGGCTTCGCGGTGCCGGCGTCCCGGGTTGCGGGCCGCGGCCCGGTGCTGTGGATCGACACCCGCGGCTACGACTACCGGGCCTCGGTGCTGGACGTTGAGCCAGGCGATGCGACGCCGTCGGTGGCTGCCACCTGGGCCTGGCACAAGCTGAAGTCCAGCCCCGGCTCCCTGGCCTGCATCTACACGATGCGGTCGGAGTGGCCCGCCGTGCGGGCAGCGATCGGCGGGCTGCCTGGCGGCATGCGGTCGCACGTTCGGTACTGGATCGCCGACCCGACCGGTTACCCGCACATCGTGCCGGGCGCGAGCGCGACCCAGTGGTACTGGGGTTCGCACTACGACATCTCGAGCGCGAACTCCAGCCTCTAGCGGCGAGGTTCCATCGCCGCCAGGCCCGGCACCGGGCCTGGCGGCGATTCTGCTATCTAGGCTCAGGGGCCGCTATCGAGCTCAGGCGGCCGCGGCCCCGTCACCGGAATCGCCCGGCCGGCCCAGGCGGCGTGGCCTGCCCTGATCTCCGCGTCATGCTGCGCGCACAGCAGCGTGCCCCGGAGGTTGTCGCCGTAGCCGATCTGCCAGGCCGTCTCGCCCAGCCGGGTGCACGGCACGTGCCAGGACGTCACCGTCATCATGTCCGGCGACACGATCTTGCGGCCTGCGCCGCACATCCCGGTGAAATCGCGGCACCGGCCGCAGTAACCGAGCCGCGCGTCGGCAGCGTCAGTCGCGGCTAACCCGCAGTCCGGGCACGACCAGGCAGCGGAGGCGGCAGCATCCCGCGCGCGGCGCAGCAGCCCTAGACGGCCGCGGCCTGAACTGGTGCCTGATGATGTATGCGAGACAGTTCGAGACATGATGAACCGGCCTTTTCCTCACACCGCCTTACCCCCCACAGGCCAAGGCCACGGTGATGGAACAACGCTAAGGGTTCGGACGGCTCCGCCGCGTCATTCGAATGATGTATCCGGATATGTAACCTGAGCGTGTCGCAGGTTGGGCGGAGGCCAATGGAGCAGACCGCGGAAAAGGTCGATGTGCTGATCGCCGGCTTCGGCATTGCCGGCGGCTGTGCCGCGGTCGAGGCGGCAGCGGCGGGCGCGTCGGTGCTCGTCCTGGAGCGCGCCGGGGTAGCCGGCGGGACCAGCTCGCTCGCCGGCGGCCATTTCTATCTCGGTGGCGGGACGGCCGTGCAGCGCGCGACCGGCCACGCCGACAGCGCGGACGAGATGTTCGCCTACCTGATGGCCGTCACCCCGGACCCGGAGCCGGACAAGATCCGCGCTTACGCCGACGGCAGCGTCGAGCATTTTGACTGGCTGGAGGGACTGGGCTTCCAGTTCGAGCGCAGCTACTACCCGGCGAAGGCTGTCATCCAGCCCGGCACTCAGGGCCTGATGTACACCGGGAACGAGAAGGTGTGGCCGTTCAGGGACCTGGCGGTCCCGGCGCCCCGCGGGCACAAGGTCCCGGTGCCCGGCGACACCGGCGGCGCCAGGCTAGTCGTCGACCTGCTCGTCCGGCGGGCCGCCAGCCTCGGCGTCGCCGTCCGCTACGAGACCGAGGTGACCGGCCTGCTCATCGACTGCGAGCGGGTTGCCGGCGTGCGCTGGCGTACTGCGGCGGGAACGGGCAGCACCGCGGCTGGCAGCGTCATTCTGGCCGCAGGCGGATTCGTGCTCAATGCCGAGATGGTCGCACGGCACGTTCCCGTCCTCGCCAGGAATACCTTCGCCCTCGGCACGCCCTTCGACGACGGCCTCGCCATCCGGCTCGGCCTGTCGGCCGGAGCCGGCACCCGCCACCTGGACCAGGCCTTCCTGACCGCGCCTTGCTACCCGCCGGGGAGGCTGCTGACCGGGCTCATCGTCAACCGGGACGGGCGCCGCTTCGTCGCCGAGGACAGCTACCACTCCCGCACCTCGGCGTTCGTGCTGGAGCAGCCTGGCAGCGCCGCGTTCCTCATCGTGGACAGCGAGCACATGGAGTATCCGCAGCTTCCGCTCGTGCCGTTCATCGACGGCTGGGAGACGGTGGCGGAGATGGAAGCCGGGCTCGGCATCCCGGCCGGGAACCTCGCGGCGACGCTCACTGATTACAACGCCGCCGCCGCGCGGGGCGAGGACCCGGAGTTCGGCAAGCACCCGGACTGGCTTGAGCCGCAGGACGCCGGCCCGTGGGCCGCGCTCGATCTCAGCCTCGGCTCGGCGCTGTACGCAGGCTTCACCCTCGGCGGCCTGCGGTGCACAGCTGACGGCCAGGTGCAGCGCGCGGACGGCTCGGTCGTGCCCGGCCTGTACGCAGCGGGCGCCTGTGCGTCCAACATCGCGCAGGACAGCAAGGGCTACAGCAGCGGAACGCAGCTGGGAGAAGGGTCGTTCTTCGGGCGGCGCGCAGGACGGCACGCCGCGCTGGCCCGCCTCGCACGGCGGCCGGACTAGAGCAGCGACAGCGCGTCGAGGTCCAGCGCGTGCCGCGCGTGCCGCCGGGCCATGGTCGCGAACATCTCGTCGCCCCGCTCGGTCTGCCGGACGACCATGGCGGCGATGATGTCCATGACGAGCCCGCTGAAGGCGTGCCGCCGGTAGCTCGTCCAGCAATGAGCCCAGCTCAGCGCCACTCCGCGGCGGCACAGCGCCGCGTGGTAGCGCTGCACGAGGGCTTCCTCGTACCGCCGCCGCGCCGCCACCGGCAGGCTTGAGGCGAGGAAATAGGCCAGGTCGCCGGTGCCCGCTCCGAAGCTGGCGGTCTGCCAGTCCAGCACGGCCGGCCGGGCGGCGCCGAACAGCAGATTGTCCGCCCGGAAGTCGCCGTGCACGATCGTGCGCGGCTCGCCGGTGCCGGTCAGGTAGCTCCCCGCCTGCGGAAGGAAGTCCTCGATCAGCCCGAGCGTGCCCGGCTCGAGGCGGCTGGCGTAGCGCTCCCGGAAGCCCGGATACAGGTCGGTCACGACCGCGGTCATCAGTGCGGCCGAGTCCGGGCCTGACCTGTTCAGCCAGGGCAGGGCGGCGAGCTGCTCGCTGCCCCAACCGGCGGCGTGCAGCGCGGCCATCTCGTCGACGGCCGCGGCGGCCTGGTCCGGGCGCAGTCCCGTCAGCTGGTCTCCTGCCTCAGCCGGAGCCAGGTCCTCCAGCAGCACGACGTACTCATCGAGCCCGGCGTCGTAGGCCGAGTAGTAGCAGGTCGCCAGGCAGACGGGCAGGGCAGGCGCGACCTGGTCGTAGAAGCTGGCCTCGATCTCGTAGGTACGGAAGGCCCGCGCGGCGTTCCTGCTGGCCGGGTCGGCGGCCGGGACCTTGGCGATCATCGTGTCCGGCAGGTCAGGCGATCCGTCGTACGTCAGCCGCAGCCGGTAGGTGTCGGAGACCTGGCCGGTCCCTACCGGCGTGGCCTCCGCGGCGGTCACCGCCGCACCGGTGAGCCGTCCGGCCAGTGCGGTGGTCAGGAATGCCGCGGTGAGCGCCCAGCCGCCGCTGACTGCCGCCGTCATGCGCCCGCACCGCCGTCCGCCGGCGCGGCCAGGAACGACCAGCCGTGCTCGCGCCAGCCCGGCGGCTGGTTCCACTCAGTCCAGCCGTAGCCGGCGCGGCCATCGTCGGCGCTGAAGCGGCACAGCGCCCGCGGGAAGTGCGACACCCGCCCGTCTGGGGAGGTCATCGCCACCGGGGCGAACGCCAGCGGGACGGCCGTCATCGGCACGCCGGGCACCAGCAGCCGGGACTGCCGCGGGAAGCCGTCCGGCGCGAAGTCCGTCTGCGCGGCGAATCCGCTCAGGTGAGTCAGCTGGCCTGCGGGGGGCACGCTGAACGATGGCCATTCGAGCGGAATGCCGATGTTGGCCTGCATGCCGTGGAAGGCCGTGCCGTCGCCGAGGCGCCCGGACGTCCACAGCCACGACACGTGCCACCAGTCCCGCTCACCCCAGCTGTGATCGCGCTCGCCGGCCGCGTCGACGGTGATGTGCTCGGTGCCGATCGTGATGGTGCCGGTGACCCGGCACGGGATCTCGTAGCGGGGGAGATCCCGGTACGGATAGATACCGCCCGCGGTCAGCCAGGTCAGGTCCAGGCCCAGCGGCACTTTCGGCGCGGCCGCCACGTCCTGGTAGGCGGCGGCCGGCCCGGGCAGTACTGCCGCGTCGGCGTCCAGCCGCAGGGCCGCTGCCCGCAGCGGTCCGGTGATCTCCTGCGCGGCGTTCAGCCCGGCTGTGCTCAGGCTCGTGCTGGCAGCCGCGGTGCTGTCGTGCCCCGCCGGGAGCGGTGCCGCGTTGTCGGCCACCAGCACGGCCGGCTGTCCCGGCCGGACAACGCAGGCCCAGTACCAGGCGCGGTCCCAGTTGGGGTACAGGCCGAGCCGGACGTAGCCGCCGACCGAGCCGTCGGCGGCGGCGAAGTCGTAGTAGTACGACTCGTTCCACAGCAGCTCGGGTCCGGGAGCATGCAGGTCCTCGTCGGCGGCCGTGAGCTGCCAGGTCCCGTGATCGACAATCGTCACCATCCGCAGCTCCTCTTCGATGCTCAGATGGGGCTATTGCGTGGAGCCTGACACAGGCCCTGGCTAGCGTCCAGGCTCCGGCGACGCCCGGTAGGGAAGCCCGACAATTTCCAGGACGGCCGCGACAGTGCTGCCGTCGGCGGCAATGAGCGTCAGGTCCTGAAGCTGGGCGGTGAGCTGCTGCCTGATGCGGAACAGCGCGCTCACCCCTGCGCTTGCCAGCTGTGTCACCCCGGTCAGGTCGACCGTGATCGCCAGCGTGCCGCCGCCGCTGAGCGTGAGCAGCTCCCGGCTGAACTCCTCGGCCGTGAACACGTCGATCTGACCGCTGACGAGCGCGACCGCGCCGGACGGGGTGAGGCCCGCCTCGACCCCGAAAGGGCGGTCCCGCTCGTGCTCGCGGTGCCGCGCGCTCACGTCGGCAGCCAGCATGGCCGGGCGCCGGAACTTGTGCCGCAGCGTGACCATCGTGCCGCGGGCACCGCGGGGGACGCTGGATACCTGCGGCGGATGGCTGACGAGCACGTCGTCGATGAGCTGCTCGACGAGCGCGAGGCCGTGCCCGCTCGCGCTAGTGCTCGGCGTCTGCCAGGTGCCGTGATCGGCGATCCGGCACTCTACGTAGCCCGAGTCGCGAAGTGCGACGTCCATGCCGATGACGCCCGCCGCGCCGGTGGGGTAGGCGTGCTCGATCGAGTTCAGCAGGACCTCCGCGACTGCCAGCTGGAGCGCGGCGCGATCCTCGGCGACCGCGCCGATTCCCTGCATCCACTGGCTCAGCGCCCGCCGTGCCGTGGTCAGGGCGCCGAGTGAGGCGCGGAGCTCCAGCTGCAGCGGCGGAACCGGCTCGGGCAGGCGCTGTGCGGCCAGCGTGGTGACATCGTCGGCGTACCCGGTGCGGGTCAGCAGCTCGACGGTCAGCTCGCAGACGCGCTCCGGCGCGCTCGGCGCGGCGCCGACTGGCATCGCCCGGTTCAGGGCCGCGTTGGCGGCGACCGTGGCCAGCTCGGCCATGCTCTCCTCAGTCGTGCGGCCAGGACGCTCGATCAGCCCGTCGCTGTACAGCAGCACGACCTCGCCGGGCTCGAGCAGCGCCAGGGACAGCGCCGGCCGCGAGCCGGTCCCGAGCGGTCCGCTGCCCGTCGGCTCAAGGAACCGGGTCCTGCCTTCACCGGTGATCACCAGCGGCGGCGGATGCCCGCAGGTGGCGTAGCACAGCGTGCCGCTGACCGGATCCAGCGCGACGAGCGCGAGTGTGGCCGCGTGCAGTCCCGGCGTCCTGGCGGCAAAGGCATCGGCGTCAGCCAGTGCCTCGGCCAGATCGGCGCTGGCGCTGAGCCGGTCGTTCACGACCGCACGCAGCTGCCCCATGGCTGCCGACGCCCGCACGCCGTGCCCGACGACATCGCCGACGACCAGGGCGACGATGCCGTCGCCGAGCAGGATGGCATCGAACCAGTCGCCGCCGGCTGCCTGCTCATGCCCGGCGACCAGGTACCGCGCGGCGAGCCTGGTCTGCGGCAGCACCGGCAGCACGGCCGGCAGCAGCGCCTCCTGCAGCTCGACGATGACATCGTGCGCGGCGCGGTACTGGCGGTCGGCCTCCGCCGCCCGGTGCATCGCGTCCCGGCGCTGGAGCGCGTTCCCGGTCGTGTCCGTTCCGGCCACCACCAGGCCGGCCACCGCGCCGTCAGGGTCGTGCCACGGAGTTAACACGAAGTCGAGGTAGGTCTCCACCGCGTCGCCACCGCCACGGTCGAGCTGCAGTCGCCAGTTCCGGGCTATCTCCGCGTCGCCGGTCCTGTACACGCGGTCCATCAGCTCGCACAGCTGCTGCCCGGCGAGGTCGGGAAACGCCTCGCGGTTGGTCAGGCCGACAAGTCCGTCGCGACCGAGGAATGCACGGCAGGCCGCATTGGCCGCTACGACCCGGTGCTCAGGGCCGGCGAAGGCTAGTACCGGCACAGGGACCGCGTCGTAGATCTCGCGCGCGACGCTCAGCGCGATGCGCGGGGTGACGCGCGGGGTGACCCGCGGCGTGACCTGCGCGTCACCGGCGACGTCGCCCTCGCACGTGGTCTCTCCGCCCACTAGCTCTCCTCCTGCGAGCGTGCGCCTCGCCGCCCGGTATATAGCCTGGACCGACCCATCGCACTACTTGCGACTAGCGTCCCATCTATCGCATTCGCCGGGGTCGGCTTTGATGGTTCCGGTAGCTGCGCCGGACGCCAGGATAGGTTCGGGTAGCGGCGCCGCCGCGTCGCCGTGCATTCGCAGACGTGGGAGATCAGGTGGATCTGGGGCTAACGGGCAAGGTCGCGCTGGTCGCTGCGGCAAGCAAGGGACTCGGCAGGGCGTCGGCGCTCGCGCTGGCACGAGAGGGCGCGCGCGTCAGCATCTGTGCCAGGACCGAGACGGACCTGGCGGCGGCCGCAGCCGACATCCGGCGTCAGACCGGCGCGGAGGTTCTCGCCGTGGCCGCCGACCTCACCAGTGCAGCGGGTATCGAGCACGTGGTCGCGCAGACGCAGGAGCGCCTCGGCGGTATCGATGTGCTGGTCAACAACTCCGGCGGCCCGGCTGCGGGCACCTTCGCCATGCTGACCGACGATGACTGGCAGCGGGCATTCGAGGTGGTGACGCTGAACTTCGTCCGGTTCGTGCGGGCAGTCCTGCCGCAGATGCGGGCGAATGGCTGGGGCCGGATCATCGGGATCCAGTCCAGCTCGGTGAAGCAGCCGGTGCGGAACATCGACTTGTCGAACGGCATCAGGCCCGGTATAGCCGGGCTGGTGAAGGCGCTGACGCCGGATCTGGGGAAGGACGGCATCACGATCAACCTGGTGCTGCCCGGATCGTTCCGCACGGCACGGCTAGGGCTGCCGGAGGACGTCGCGGACAGCCCGGAGCTGACCGCGCGGCTGGCCGAGCTGGGTGCGCGCATCCCGGCCGGGCGGCTGGGGGAGCCGGCCGAGCTGGGCGACCTGGTCGCATTCCTGGCGTCCGAGCGTGCGGCCTACATCACCGGGGCCGTCTACCAGATCGACGGCGGCATCATCGCCTCGAATGTGTAGCGGCTGCCGGGAGTCGCCGCTGGCGCTGTGGTCGGCCGCGG
>Ga0302326_10016313_pt1 | contig 15559 bp, 7 predicted proteins | sample Palsa_T0_3_FD_202264 | JGI IMG/M metagenome (GOLD analysis project Ga0302326, IMG submission 202264) | Peat permafrost microbial communities from Stordalen Mire near Abisko, Sweden - Palsa_T0_3 | ecosystem: Environmental > Terrestrial > Soil > Palsa > Peat permafrost | place: Sweden: Abisko...
CTGAGCAGCAAGTTGAAGTGCATCGATCGCGTCTTCCGGACGGTGCTGGTTCAGAGCGATTGCAGCACGGATCTGCGGAGCGTCATACTCCTGCCAGAGCGTAGCCGAAGGATGCGCGTCGAGTCCCTGCTGAAGCAGTGCGTCAGCCCGCGAAGTCTCCCCGACCTGCGCCCAGGCCACAGGAATATCGGTCACGCCTTGAGTGAGATTCCCATCGTTGCCTCCCTCTTTACTTGGCGGCAGGCGATTGAGCAGGGCGCGAGCGGCATCCATGAGACCCAGTTCAGCTTCAATGCGGGGCACGCCCTCCAGAATGCTGTTGGCCTGGTCGGTTTGCCCCCGCTGCCGGTAATCGGCGGCAAGCGAGGCGAAAATGGCTTCAGCAGCCTTCGCGCGGCCCTCCGCAAAGTCGATGAGGCCCTGCTGGACCTGCATATAAGAGGCCTCAGGCTTTTTGTCCGCCCAGGCGACCTGTTCATCAAGAGCCGGCTGGTCAAGGTTGCGGAAAGCGATTTGCAGCAGAATGGCGTGAATCTGCACCGTTTCCGCATGGTGCCCAATGGCTTGGCGGCAGGTAGAAGCGGCCTCCTCAAATTGGCCCAGGTGCATCTGAGCAATCGCCAGAACCTCATAGGCTGAGGCATTCGACGGATTCAGTTCCAGCGCGTGCCGACCCGCCTCAAGGGCCAGGGCCGATTTGCCAATCTGTATTTCCAAACTGCCGAGACTCGTGAGCGGAAAGGAATCGCTCGGATACTCTTCGCTCCACTGCTTATCGTTGCGAATAGCTCCCGTCAGGTCGCCGGTGACCCGCTCCATAAAGTTGGCGACAATATTGAGCCGGTCGTATTCATCGACGGTGTCGCGCAGTTCGTAAGCCTTGCTGAAATTGGCCGCCGCAAGATCGCCATCGCCCAGCCTTGAATACGTCAGCCCGAGCTCCTCATAGGCGTCTGCAAACTGGGAATCGAGTTTAATGGCCCACTCATAGAGCGGGATTGCGTCCGTGTATTTGCCATCCAGCGCGAGTTTGTTCGCTTCCGTATAGGATCCAATGGCCGGAAGCGAATTGATGTGCGCCGGAAACGCAGCCTTATTAAATTTGTCCACTGACTGCGTCGACTCGCCCAGCTGCTTGCGCACATCAGCTGCAACTTTATCGAGTACCGTCAAGACGCTGTCGGGAAAGTCGGCGATGCCATGGCTGACTGCCAACTGGCTGCCGTGGGCACAATCGAAAGCCTGCACAGTGACCAGGTATTTTTGCGAGAAACGGTGGATTTCACCAGCCAGGTAGGCGTAATCGTGAAGGCTGGTGCACATCTGGCTCTCTGTCTGCCGGGTGGACGTTGCAGCTGCGGTCACTTTGAGATAAGGAGACTGGCGAAGATCGGCCGCGAGCGCAGTCCTAAGCGCCAGATCGAATTGCGGATCGCCGGTCGAGTTTTGAAAATCTCCGATTACAACGCCCAAAGCAGTGGGACGTGACCGATGAAGCCAGCGCCAGCCAAACCATCCGCCGAGCAAAAGGATACCGAAAACAACCACAATCGCGGCAAGCAAGCCAATTTTCAAGGAGCCAGGATTTGTGGACGCAGAAAAAAAGCCCGGCTCCGAATCGCGCTCGAAATAGGTGACATCAGGCGCCTCGGCTTGCTCGGTTCGCCCGACTTGTCCAGTTTGTTGAGTCTGCTTATTCGCCGGTTCCACTGACACGTGGCTGGCCAAAGGCACAGCATAAGGCGTCAGCCGCTCGCAAGTTTCCACCTCCGGCTCAACCTGCGGCATCTCAAGCACCGGCGCATTGAACCGAAATCCGCGACCAGGCAAGGTGAGAATAATTTTGTCACCGGGTTCACGTCCCGTAAGCGCCTGCCGCAGCAGAAAAACATGCTGGCCGAGGTTATTCTCATCCGCGTCAGATTGAGGCCAAAGTGCACGAACCAGTTCGTCTCGCGAGACCACGCGCTGGGCGTGCAGCACCAGGAATATAAGCAGATCAAGCGTCTTTGAACTGACCGCAATAACATGACCGTCGCGCCGCAGGGAACGATGCGCCAGGTCCACCTCAAATTCATTGAATCGGTATCTGCCTTGCTTCTTCACGGACATAAATGGGCTTTTGAAGATAGTAAGTCTTCCAATTCACCCGCAGCGCTCCAGGGCTCAGCCGGGGAAGTAACCAAGGTAACAGGGCAAGCGCAGCAAAACAACGGATTGAGAGCTCGAACCACAATTCATCAGGCGTATTCAGGATTGAGACTTCACAGCTGGCTCAGTATGCGGGAAGCTTAAACAAGGAATGGTTGGCCGGCGCCCAGCGCCGCCGATTTCTCCATGCAGATAGAATCAAGAGAGTGAGAACAATTCCCTCACACAGAGAGCAGAGACACTTTTGGCGACACTTTTGAATGGACAAGGACTGACGAAGTCCTTTGGGGCTGCTGCGCTCTTTCGCGAGATCGGCTTTGTAGTGGATGAAGGTGACCGGATCGGCCTGATCGGGCCTAACGGATCGGGAAAATCGACGCTCCTGGGCGTGCTGGCTGGGGAGATCGATCCCGACGAGGGCGAAGTAGCCCGACGCAAGCTGACCAAACTCAGCTACGTTGCGCAGGTTTCCGAATTCCCTGCCAAAGTGACCGCGCGCGACGTCGTGAATCAGGCGCTGAAGCAGGCTCACGTGCATGAGAGCGAATGGGAAGGACGCACCGCCGAGACGTTGGGCCGCGCCGGCTTTGAGGACTTTGACACAGAGGCCGCAACCTATTCCGGAGGCTGGAAGAAGCGGCTCTCGATTGCCATTGCACTTGCGCAACAGCCAGACGTCCTTCTGTTGGATGAGCCGACGAACCATCTTGACCTGGCCGGCATCGAGTGGCTCGAAGAGCTTCTGTCAACCGCTCCCTTTGCCTGCGTGGTGGTAAGCCACGACCGCTATTTCCTTGAGAACGTGGCGACAGAGATGGTCGAGCTCAATAAGCAGTATCCAGACGGATTGCTGCGCGTCCATGGCAACTACAGCCAGTTTCTGGAAAAGAAAGAAGAATTTCTAGAGTCGCAGGCCAAGCGCCAGGAGTCGCTCGAGAACCGCGTCAAGCGTGAGATGGAGTGGCTGCGGCGCGGGCCAAAAGCCCGCACCACCAAGAGCAAGGCGCGCATCGGCAGTGCGCAGGAGTTGATTGGCGAACTCAAGGACATGAAAGGGCGCGCGCAGGTTTCAAGTGCAGGGATTGACTTCTCAGCCACGGATCGTCAAACCAAGCGGCTCGTCGAGCTCAAGGATGTGCGCTACAGCATTGGAGAACGCACCCTGCTGACCGGGCTCAACTTCAATGTGACCGCCGGAATGCGCGTAGGGTTAGTGGGTCCGAATGGCAGTGGCAAGACGACATTGCTCCGACTGCTCCTCGGTGAAACACAACCCGACTCTGGCGAAATCAAGCTGGCAAATCTGCTGCGCATCGTGTACTTCGATCAAACACGCGTGTTGAACGAAAAGGTGACGCTGCGAAGAGCTCTGGCGCCCGAAAGCGACTCCGTCGTTTATCAGGATCGCGTCATCCACGTCGCCTCGTGGGCCTCTCGCTTTCTCTTCACCGGAGAACAATTGAATCAGCCCGTCGAGCGATTGAGTGGAGGGGAACGCGCTCGAGTGCTGATCGCCAACCTGATGCTGCAACCCGCCGATCTGTTGCTGCTCGACGAGCCAACCAACGACCTTGATATTCCAACCCTCGAGATCCTGGAAGAAAGCCTGCTCGAATACAGCGGCGCATTGGTGCTGGTTACGCATGACCGCTATATGCTGGACCGCATTTCAAACGTAGTGCTGGGCCTGGATGGAGCGGGGAATGCGGAGCGATTTGCCGACTACTCGCAATGGGAGCAATGGCAGGCGAAGCAACAGCAGGCTGCAGCGAAGGCCAATGCTGCGATCGGATTGACGGCCCGATCCGCGGCAGCAGGCCAGCCTGCGAGCGCAGAACAGGAAGCTGGCAATTCCGCCGGAAAGAAGAAGCTGTCGTACATGGACGCGCGCGATTACGCCACCATCGAAACCAGAATCGCCGCCGGTGAGGAACTGCTCGCAGAGAAGCAAGCAGTACTGGAGTTGCATGAAGTTGTGACCGATGCGGCGCGACTGCAGACGGCGTTGGCAGATGTGGAAGCCGCACAGAATGCCGTCGATGCACTTTACGCTCGATGGGCTGAGCTGGAGGCGAAACAATATGAAGCGGGATAAATCAAGATCCGCCAAGTCAAGGTTCGCCAAACTCGTCCAAACCGATCCAGAACCTGTTTCGTCCCATCCGTTCCCAGCGTTTCGTCTTCGTTTGCGTGGAATTAACCCTGTTTCGCGTACAATAAAAATAGAGATGGTGATCCGGCAGCCGCCGACATCCTCAGAATCGCTCTTATCCTCGGTAGCACCCCAGAGATTGGCATCCCTTAGCCAGATAACAGCGCGCAAAAGTGGCCCACATCCCCAGCCAATCGCGCCATAGCGACACCGAAAATCCTCGCAACTCGTTTAGAAAGTTGAAGATAGGTCAAAAAAGCACCCCACCCGGGGTTTTTGCTCCTTGTCCTACGCGTTTTTCCCTCGCGAGGGAAAAAAAAACGAACTCAGGTTAGCCCGAGATTCAGATCAGGCATTCGACCAAGCTGAGTTCTTGTTTCTTGCAGAAGGATACGACTACCGTGGTTCTGCTAACGGCCAACGCGGATGTTCGACAAGCTTGTAAACAGACCGAAGACCTGTAGCAGCCAGAGCACGACAACAATCACCACGATGGTATTCAAGATGGACTTGATGGTGGATTGCATCGGAATGAGGTTAACCAGCCAAAGCAATACACCCACAACTACCAGCGTGAGCAGAACATGTAACAGCGGTGTGCCAACCACAACCTGCGTGAAAAAAACACTCATCAACAGCATAGCTTCCCTCTCCTTGGTGTGATCTTCGCTGCCCGGACTCTCATATCAGTCCGGGCAGTCTCCGGAAATCATCGTACACACTGAAACTGACGTTATTGCGCGTCCTGACGCGCATGAGCCGAAATCGAGTTAACTGACCTGAGAAAAACGTCGGCAGTACTGGGGGTGGGCACACGGCCAGAAAGAACGTGGCGGAAGGTTGGTTCATGGTCATAAATTGCCCATGTTGAATCGTTGTCCTGCTCAACTACTGCGCCTTCCAGCGTGAGCCCAGCGAAGATACCTTTTGTGCGGGAATAGCTGAGCATCTCAGTATTCAATTTCCAATCCGTGCCTGCGACCGCCTGGCGCCCTACTGGACCAGCGGCGACCGCGCCTTCACCGCTTAATTCAAACTTGCTCGAGAGCAGGTGTTGCATGCCGCGATCATTCATCACCAACATCACCAGGTCGACCTCTTCGACACCAATCTGAAGACCCCAGCTGCCGCCACCGACTGAAATAAATGCGGGAGCGCTCCAACCGTCTGCTGTGCGGCAAGTGGCTACGCCTCGACCATGCTTCGCGCCAAAGATAAACCCGCCCTTGACTAGATTCGGAACTACGATGATGCACTTCGTGGAATTCAGAACTGAATCCGGAATGCCATGATCGGGAGCATCCTGGATGCTATGCAGGACATCTGCCGCCGACTGGAGACGCTCAATGGAGTCTTCCCGTCCGGATGCTGCCCAAACACTTGCACTGCCGAGAACCAAAGCGCTTGCAACTACAACTGAAACTATCTTCATAAATCCGTCCTTTAAGCAATTCGTGGAGCTAAGGGTCATGGATCCCCAACGGACTGCTTAGCGCAAGCTGCGGAGAAAGATGATAGTCAACACTCACCTCGCTTTCGAGTGTGGACGAAAAACAACGTAAGAGTTGGTCTATAAAGCTCAATCAAACCATTTAGACCCTCGCTTACGTTGTGCTTACTGGGACGCGGCGGGAGTCTTCGCAGCAGGCGTAATATCTGGCGTCTTGTCCGCAGGAATAGGAGTTCCAGAAGGATAGACGAGTATTCGCACCAGGCCCCAATCATCCTTCGAAGTTTCGTCCGCCTTCTTGCCCAGCGCGACGGTCTTTAGCTTGGTATCGTCAAAGCCGAAGTGTTGCACTATGTAATCTCGCGTAACCATTGCCCGAGCCTGCGCGAGGGTGAGATCAGTATCTGCACTGCCGGTCTTGCCGGTGGAAACTTCGATTACCGCAACACCAAAGTCATTTCCAGCAAGATAGTCCCCTGCTGCTTTGAGCTGTTTTTGCCCTTTGAGCTTTGCTTCACTCTGCTTGTCGAACAAGTCCTTGGCCTGGAGCGTAAACTCCTTCACTGTGGCTGCCTGAGGTAGAGCTGCAATTTCGTCTTTGCCCAAATCGCTGGCGTCTTCGTAGCCGCGATTCTTGAAGTAGCCGCGCAGCAGGAAATTGTGCTTCAGCGCCTCCATGTTGTCCTGGAAGTCCGTGATACCAACCTGTGCCGAAGAGGCCGCTGCTCGCGCGCTGACGGTCGTTTGGTTGAGGTTGTTGTACATCTCCTTGTCATTGATCAGAGCGCCGACTGTGCCGTTGCCACTGTCGATCTTTGCGCTGACTGAATTGAGGTGAGCTGCGACCTTGGTAATATCGCCCATCGCCACCTGCCCCTGACCGAGCAGACCATTGGCCTTATCCAGCATCGCGCTCATTTCAAGTGGAGGAAGACTCGCGATGGTATCGCCATCTTTTACGTCGGGCTTGTCCGGAGAGCCAAACGAAACCGCCACATACTGATTGCCGAGTAGTCCCTCAGTCTGAATTGAAGCGACTGAATCCTGCTTGAGTATCTGGCGTGTGGATTGATCCAGCTCCATCTCGACCGTCACCTGACCGCCTGCCTGATGCGGCAGATCAATCGACCGTACAGTACCAACATGCACGCCGCCCACGAGCACATCCGCACCCGCATCCAGGCCCGCGACGGTGGCAAACCTGGAATTCAGCTTGTAAGTTGAGCTGAATAGATACTTCTTGTTTCCGATGATGAAAATGCCTACCGCCAATATGGCCAGCGTTGCAAGGATGAATGCGCCAAGGCGCGCTGTTCTTGACATAACGACTCCTAGAAATCCCGTTGAAGGAATTGCGACACGAATGGTTCATCGCTCTTCTTCAGATCATCGAAGCTGCCTTCGATGACAACTTTGCCTTTATTCATCAACGCAATGCGCGTCGCGATTGTCTTTGCGCTCATCATGTCGTGGGTTACGACGATAGATGCTAACTGATGTTGCTCCTGCAGCTTCAACACAAGATCGTCAATCTCACCGGAGCTTATGGGATCGAGCCCGGCCGTAGGCTCGTCCAACAACAGGATCACGGGAGCCAGAGCCAATGCGCGTGCCAGCCCGACTCGCTTCTGCATGCCTCCCGAAATGTCGGCAGGCATTTTGTTCGAGTGGCCGTCGAGCCCCACCTCATGCAGCAACTGCGCAACGTGGTCGCTCCTTTCAGAAGCCGACATATTGGGGCGATGGTGCAGCAGCGGGAAAGCCACGTTCTCTTCGACAGTAAGCGAATCATAGAGAGCCGCGTGCTGGAAGAGAAAACCCATCTGAGTCCTGACGGTACTTATATCGATAGCGCTTGCTTCGGCCATGTTCTTGCCGAGCACCAGCGCAGCCCCCGAATCAGGAACCTGCAAACCAATGATGATCCTGAGCAGGACGCTCTTTCCCGTCCCGCTGCGCCCGAGCACAGCCAGAGTCTCGCCACGATGCACCTTGAAAGACACGCCATCGAGGACCAACTGCGGACCGAAAGACTTTGTGACATCCTGAATATCGATCGCGGGTTCGCCTGACTCTGCTGAGTTCACGTTCGCCGGTTTGGTATCTTGACTCGCTTGCATTTTCGTATCCTTGCTCAAGTGCGGCTTAGGGGAAAAGCAGCAGGATGACCTTCACGAGGATGACATCCGCGAGAATTACGAACAGCGAAGACAGCACAACTGAGGTGGTTGCCGCACTGCCAACCCCTTGAGCGCCGCCTTTGGCACGCATGCCCTGAAAGCAGGCAACCGTGCCGATAATCATGCCGTAGACGCAGGTCTTGAAGGTGGGCGGCAGGAAGTCACTGAATCGCGCTCCTTTGAACCCCGTGTTGATGAAACGCACTAAGGAAATCGGCTCAATCAATGTGGCAGCAACCCAGCCCATGAACACGCCACAGAACGACGCAGCGAGCGTAAGTAAGGGCAGCGCGACGATGCAGGCGGATATCCTGGTCGCAGCGAGTAGCTTATATGGATCGACGGAAGAGGCTTCAATCGCGTCGATCTGCTCAGTCACCTTCATGGCCGCCAACTCCGCGCCAATTCCAGCCCCCACGCGGCCGCTCACGATCAGGCCGGTGAGGATTGGTCCCATTTCTGTAACAACAGAAAAAACAACCGTCGCTGGAAGAAGCGACTTGGCGCCGAACCGAACCAGGCTGTTACGCGCTTCCAATGCCAGCACCACGCCGATGGCCGAGCCGGCCGCTGCGATGAGGGGCAAAGATTTTGCGCCGATCTCATCCAACTGACGTACAAACTCTCCGAACTCAAAAGGTGGTGTGACTGCTGCACGCAGCACTCTCCAGATGAAAATGCCCAGCTCACCAAACCAGCTCAGCAAGTCCAGTACCGGGTTCGTTCTCACTGGAACGGACGATGTGACGGACGGTACACCAGACATTCCACGAGCCCCCTCAGGCTTTAATACGTTTTCAGCGAATCTTGTAGCGTTTTACAAGGGTGTAGACGCACAAATAACCCGTCGCTGAAAACTCAGAATAGCGAAGCTAGTGGCAAATCACTGACCAATAACGCTCATTCTTTAAGGAGCTGTTTTGAACACCCATTCGCCCCAAAGGTTGGGCTTGAGCTCCGCTTCGCTGGGAACGTCCGAAGTGATACCGGTGGCTTTGTTGCTCCAGTAAACACGTTGGGCTGTCTGCGTCCCATCACCGCGAAGGATACCTATGTCCGCCTTGATTTTTTCTCCTGGGAGCGGCTTGAGCCCGAGGGTAGCAAGCGGGATTGACATCGTATAGTTTCCACTATTGGAATCAAGTTCAACGAGGTCGCTGACATCCGTAACTTGATCGAACCTGATGGTGCGACCTGGTGAAGAAAACGGGACTGGATCTGACTTTGCCGGGACGACAGCGCGGTATAGGAGAGCCCTGGTCTTCTTATTTACCTGGTAAACGAGTAGCCGAATATCTCCCTCCACAGGGACGTCGCGCCTCGGATTGGCTCGAGGATTGACGCCGATCATCAGGTCCAGCGCGCCACCGGTCTTGAAGGGTGCATTGAGCACGGCGCCAGAGTTGCGAAGCAAGTCCGGATTATTGGTGCGAAAGGCAGCAAAGAGACGTCCGCCAGATATGGTTATTGCGGCTTCGGCTACATCCGGCTTTTGCGACCAACCGACCTGGGTAATGCGACTATCAATGGTTGCCCAGTTAGCCGCATCCAAACTTCCAATCAGGTCCCTGAGCGCGGCAGCGGGACCTGAACGGATCGTAACCTGGAGGGTTTGCGGACCCCACTTGTCCTGACGCGACTCCTCGCGCTCTTGAAGATAGTTCTGTGCTTTTTGCAATTCGTCTCGTGTGAGATTTAGTGTGCTGACGGAAATACGAGAGAGGGAGTTCAAACCGTCCACTCGAACGATGCTGGTTCGACCTCCATCGACGACATAGACCCTGCCATCCGAGGTCTCTGTCAGTGAGGGAAAGAAGTTTTCATCATGCGGGGTGACATCATTCAGCAGCATGTTTCGTTGGTCAAAGGGCATGTTCCAGGGCTTGCCGACGCGGACGTCTTGAAAGAGTTGCGAAACGAACAGGCCGTCCGCCGTGAAGAGATACATGCTGCCGAAGTTGCCGTTCACGCCCCATAACGTTCCTACATCTGAACCAGCGGGTTCTATGAATCCTCCGAGAAGACGAGTGGTCCCGACAAGTTCGCCGGGATGGTCTGGAACCGGAGCGCTGTGCGCCGAATGCAAGCCGGGCCACAGACTTGGGTAACTCCATCGATGTCCGCGAGCATCGACTCCGCCGAGACCAAAGCGCGAGAATGGTAGCGGGGCTGTTGTCAGCACGATTGATTGCGGCGAGTCCAGAATCTGCCCTCCGCCATCGCTGACGCGCTTCTGGGCGCCATCGACCAGCACTGTTCCCTTGCCAAGATCGTAGACAGGAATACCTGCTGGCGTAAGCCTGACGGGATCGTAGCGCATTGACTTGCCATCCACGAAGGAGTCCAGCATGATGGGCCCTCGGCTTGTCGGATCAGGGCTTATCGGATCAGGGCTTTTCGGATCAGGGCTTTTCGGATCAGAGTTTGCTGGAACAGCTCCGGTTGAATCGGAGGCGATCGTGACGGAGCCAGTATCAGCTTTGAGAAACGTTACTTCTTCCGGATCCACTTTGTGGTTGTTGTTGATGTCGGACCAGGTAAACAAGACTGATTTATTCGGAGCCAGGCTGGTGAGATCGATATTTGGGGGTAGACGGCCCTTGAAAGCTTCGTCCTGAAAGATGGGCCAAGCATTACCGCTCCCCATCGCAGCTACCGGCTCCAGGGTTCCGCCTTCATCGAGATACAACATGCCTACGTCGACGCCGTTGGTCGTGTTGCCTAGATATGAGTTGGTAAAGTAACGGCGACCATTGCAGTAGAGAACATTCACTGGCGCCCCAAACCTGGGCAGTTGAAGATCAGCTTCTTCAGGCCGGTAAAGGACTGAGGCGAGCGTATTCGTGCCAGTCTTCCAGTCGAGTTTAAATTCCATTTGGTGGTAATAGAACTTCGTCTTGTCATAGGAATCGAGCGCTCCGCCGCCGCCGTACTCGGGCGGCCCATAGAAGGCCCTGACAAATTTTCCGTCGAGGGTCCAGACGCTGACTCGCTTCGGTTGGAAATCTTCCTCCGCGACCCATAGATGGTTATTACTATCGATGGTCAGGCCTCTTGGATTGTTCATGTGCTGCGGATCGTATGGGCCAGCCTTCGGTGGCCCTGCGTGGCCGATAAAGCGCAGAAACTTGCCGGATGAGTCATAGACGCGAATTTGATTCGATTTGCCGCGATTGCTGATGTAGATGTTGCCTTGGGAATCGAGCGTCAATCCGGCAGGATCTTCGAGGCCTTCTGATACCAATACCTTTGCATGAGGCAATTGTTCGGGCCGCACCTCACTCATGTTCGCCAGCGGATAGCTCAATAGAGAACTGCCGGACAGCACGAGCAAGTTGCCTTTGTCATCGAACAACAGTCCGCGGGGATTGCTCACGGAAGCTAGCCCAATCATCTTCCTTGTGCCTGCATCCGCAAAGAGCAGTTGATTTCGTCGGGATAGGCTCACGACGACCAGGTTATTGTGCACAGCCAGACCGCCTATCTGGTGCATCCAGCCTAGAACGACGTCACCCCAGTTTTGGTGTCTATCGTCGGTATCAAATGCGTAACTCAAAATAGGCCGATCGCCTCGGCTGCTGAGCGCGGTAATTCGAAGAGTCGTATGCATGGAAGTGGCGCTGTCTCGTGGGTTGCCTCCCATCACCGACCCAACATAGGCGAAATTCTCAGGATTTGCATGATTTCCGGCGTCGAAGGCAAGATACGGGGCCGCGGTCCAGTTGCCTCCGATCCATCCTCGACCGCCTTGCTTATGCCCCTCGAGATCGACCCAGGCCAGGCCCGCGCCGCCTTCGCTGATATAGCTGCCGATATAGACCAACGGTTTGCCGCCCGGGGCCTTGTCTGCGGGGACAAAGAGAACGGCGGATGGAGGAGTGTGATTGGTCAGCCATCCACCTTTGCCATCCGCTGTTTCCCATAACGGATGTCCCGAGCTATAAACAGAAAATTCATAGTGGAGGTCGATAGCTTTGTGATAGAGACCGTGAACGGTGTACTGGCCTGGAGCAACAAAATGGGTGGCGATGAGATATACGCCATGTTCGGCGGCATCTCGATTGGGACTTAGATCGTCGGTGCCATCCCACCACACGGTATTGGCGCCGGCTGAGAACCAGGTGTCGGACACCAGATTTCGAACTCGATTGCCCTGAGCGTCGTCGATTACCAGGGTGACAAATCCAGGCTCCTTGAGATGGAATCGAACCGGAATGGGCGGATTAGGCACGGTGGTTGTATCCTGCCTCAAAAGAGCCGTACGAAGATCCCCCGAGTCAAGAGGAGAGAGCGCAAAGATTTCTCCTAGCCAGACACGATTGCCGTTGCGACTCTTGCCGGCCAACGGAGGATGGCGGGTTTCATCTATGGCCTTTGTAATGCGAAGTCTCACGGCGCGAGTCCGAACCGTCTTGCCAAAGTCCATCCAGTCGACTCCCAGAAGGAGTGGATATTGGTTCTGGTACCGGTAGGGCTGTCCCATCGACTGCCAGTCCGCGTCGGGAGCATCTTGAATATGAATTTTTCCCGGGCCGGTGAAGACCTGTATGTCTGCCTCATCGAAGCCGCCCCAGCCGGCGGCGAGCCCGCGCAGCGGGACGGGATACGGCCACGCGAGAGTGATCCACTCAGGCGTAGCAGAGGTAACTGGATGCGGGAAATCCGGACCGTTATCCCAGGTGCGCAAATCGTTGTATTTCTCATCAGTGAGCAGGACGGTGCCTGCTGTATTAGCACTTGCCGAGACCATGGCTTGTGGACCGATATTGGCGAACCGGCCAGCGAGCAGGTAGATTCCTCCGAGCGATCCGGCGTAATTCTGATCGGTCAGTTTGGCAACGTGCGTGAAGCGCAGAGCTCGAGTCCTTGTCCCAGGAGGCAGCACCCACAGCGCGTAACTACTCTTGTCAACCTCGTTTGTGGAAAGCTGGCGATTCAGGATGCGCTGCCCTGCAATCCATTGCCGGTCGTCGCCAAGGTTACCGGGATAGGGTGCATCGGAGCGAAGAACGCTGAGCTGATCGCCGCCACGAACCAGAACTGAGCCAACCTGAATAAGATTGTGGAATCCAAGTCTTAGATGACGGGCGCCGGGCTGGGTGGATGCGCCGAAATCCACGAAATGCGAAATTGAAGGAGCGGCCTCCTGTGTCCAAGGCAGTTGGTGCAGCGCTTTCGGATTCGCCAACGGCTGCTCCGCGCCGTCTACCCACTGAGCTGAGGCGGCGTCGTCCAAATCTGAATCGGTCAACGGCGTAGCAAATGGCCCCGAGGATGGCTGAGGATGATCTTGCGCTGCTGAGGATCTTAGTAAGACGGTGGAGCCTACGACGAAGCCCAGCAGGATCACCACGAAGCTTATTGGTTTTACTCGCCTCTGCACTTATTCAACTTGCCTCTAAGCTCATTGGATGCAAAAGCTCCAGTTCTGGCAAATTGGGGCGATATTTGATCAATAACAGGCTCTCTGGTCATCATTCGTTGTTCATTTGATTGCATTTTCCCGTTCGGGCGGTTTCAAGGCCAAGGCATACGCGGGTTGAGACATGGCTATCCCAGCAGGTAACACGGCTGGTTTGCGGGTGTCTCAACCGGGGCCTTACAATCTATGGCACGGAATCGGTCTGTCGAAACCGCGCTTTCTATCCTGACAACGGCGCGCTCAGGCCACTCCGGACTATGAAATTGCAGGCTGAATCGATCTAAGTCGGCATTCTGCACTCAATGAGTGCGATGGCCGACGAATATGAACATGCTGTTTCAAAACAGGTGTTCCAAATCAGGGTGTTCCAAATCAGGGTGTTCCAAATCAGGGTGTTCCAAATCAGGGTGTTCCAAATCAGGGTGTTCCAGGCTGGCTAAAATCAGGGCGCAATGGAGAGAATCATGACGCAGAAAGCACGTTATCCCGGCATTCGCATCACCGCCAATGGCAATCAACTCATTGCGTATCATACGGAAACCCGCATCGCGGATGCCGGCGTCTTCTACCCTATTACTCCTTCGACCGAGGGTGGCGAGCTGTTCCAGCAAGCTTATGCCGAGGGTAATTTGAACGTCTTTGGACATAACACGATCGCCATTGAGACGGAGGGCGAGCACGCGGCCCAGGGCGGAGCCATCGCTCATTCGGTCTGCGGCAAGCGAGTGGTGAACTTCACCTCTGGCCAGGGCATCGTCTATGGCGTCGAACAGTATTATCATGCGCCGGGCAAGTGCTCGACCATGGTGCTTGAAGTGGGCGCTCGAGCCCTTACCAAGCATGCGCTGAACGTGCATTGCGGCCACGACGACATTTACGGGGCTCTCGACACCGGCTGGATCATGATATTTGGCAAGGATGCCCAGCAGACTGCCGACCAGGCGCTAATCTTGCGTCGCGTGACAGAGTTGAGCCTGACGCCGGGCATGAATATCCAGGACGGTTTTTTGACTTCGCACCTTGAGCGGACTTTTTACAAACACGAGTCCGACCTGATCCGCGAGTATCTCGGCGCACCTGAAGACATCATCGATACGCCGACAGAAAGCCAGCGAACCCTTTTTGGACCCAAGCGCCGCCGGGTGCCAGCAATGATCGATCTTGCTAATCCGCTGCTGCTTGGACCGGTACAGAACCAGGAACATTACATGCAGGGGATCGTGGCACGGCGGAACAACTTCGTCGAGCCGATTCTGGAGATGCTGGAAGCTGCATACAAGGATTTTGGCGAACTCACTGGGCGTCACTACGGGCTGCTTTCCGAGTACAAATGCGACGACACAGACACGGTGTTTGTCTCGCTGGGCTCAGCGGCAGAGAATGTTGAGGCAGCCGTCGACTACCTGCGCGAGACGCGCGGTGTCACAGTTGGCTCGATTCATGTGAACGTGATTCGGCCCTTCCCTGAGGCGGCAATCGTAAAAGCGCTGAAGGGCAAGAAGAATGTAATTATCCTGGAGCGCACGGATGAGGCGATGTCAGGCGATAATCCGCTGGGCCGCGACATTCGCACGGCGCTGAACAAGGGAGTTCAGGGATCGATACTGTATGCGAGCCGTCCGGCGGAACAAGTTCTACCCGCGATTGAGGCTTCCGAGATGCCACGTATATTCTCGGGCACCTACGGGCTTGGCTCGCGCGACTTCCGTCCAGAGCACATTATCGCTGCGTATGAATACGCGACTGCCGACCGCGCCCGTAAAGACGGCAAGACTGCTGCCGACGGCGCATCGTTCATCGTACTGGGCATCGACCATCCTTACAGCGTTAATTGCGACGATACTCCTTCGCTGCTGCCAGAGGGAGCGGTTGCGGTACGCTTCCATTCGATTGGCGGATGGGGCGCGATCACCACGGGCAAGAACCTGGGCGCGATCCTCGGCGATTTGAACGACACGCTCTTTGAACGCGATGGCCTGGTAGACGAGTTGGGCAATCCGAAGGAAGTGATTCACGTCAGCGCCAACCCCAAATACGGTTCGGAGAAGAAAGGCGCGCCGACCAGCTACTTCATGGTCGCGGCCAAGGATCGCATTCGCGTGAACTGCGATCTGCGCCATGTGAACGTGGTCCTATGCTGCGACCCCAAGGCGTTTACCCACTGCAATCCGCTCGACGGGATGGCCGAAGGTGGGGCATTGATT
>Ga0302326_10016314_pt1 | contig 15559 bp, 8 predicted proteins | sample Palsa_T0_3_FD_202264 | JGI IMG/M metagenome (GOLD analysis project Ga0302326, IMG submission 202264) | Peat permafrost microbial communities from Stordalen Mire near Abisko, Sweden - Palsa_T0_3 | ecosystem: Environmental > Terrestrial > Soil > Palsa > Peat permafrost | place: Sweden: Abisko...
TGCCGCGACGATGGAAACCAGGAAGGTCGAGATCACCATCACGCCGGTCACCGCGATGCCATAGGCGGTGGCCAGCGCCGCCGAGCTGCGGAAGATCAGCACGATCAGCACCACGCCGACGGCGAGATAGGTGTTCATCCTGGGCACGTAGATCTGGCCGTAATCGATCGCCGAGGTGTGGCGGATTTCCATGCGCGGCAGCTGGCCGAGCTGCACCGCCTGGCGGGTGATCGAATAGACGCCGGAGATCACGGCCTGCGAGGCGATCACGGTCGCCATCGTCGCCAGCGCCACCAGCGGGTAATGCGCCCAGCGCGGCGCGCTGGCGAAGAAGATGTATTCGAGCGCGTGCGGATTGCGCATCAAGGTCGCGCCCTGGCCGAAATAATCCAGTATCAGCGCCGGCAGCACGAGATAGATCCAGGCGTTGCGGATCGGGGCTTTTCCGAAATGGCCCATGTCGGCATACAGTGCTTCGCAGCCCGTCACGGCGAGCACGACGGCGCCCAGCGCCACGAAGGCGGTCCAGGGTTCGGCGATGAACAGCGCCACGCCGTGCCACGGATTGATCGCCCACAGCACGCCGGGATTTTTCGCGATTGCCGCGACACCGATCACCGAGATGGTCGCGAACCACACCACCATCACCGGCCCGAACAATCGTCCGATGATCGCGGTGCCGCGGCTTTGCATGAGGAAAAGCCCGATCAGGATGGCGACGGTGAGCGGAATGATCAGCGCTTCGAAGGCATGGCTCTCCGCGCCCAATCCTTCGACCGCCGAGAGCACCGAGATCGCCGGCGTCAGCATGCCGTCGCCATAGAACAGCGCCAATCCCAGGATCGCGGCAAAGCCGATGATCGTCTTCATCCGCCGGCTGAGCCGACCGGAGCGGTGCGCCAGCGAGGCCAGTGCCAGCACGCCGCCCTCGCCTTCATTGTCGGCGCGCATGATGAGCACGACATATTTGAGCGTCACCACGATGATCAGCGCCCAGAAGATCAGCGACAGCGCGCCCATCACCGCGAAATCCATTGAGACGCCGCGGCTGGCGGCGCGCACCGATTCGCGCAGCGCATAAAGCGGGCTGGTGCCGATATCGCCGAAGACGATGCCGAGCGCGCCCAATGTGAGCGCGGCCATGCGGGTTTGTGTGGGCGCGTGTGCGCCTGCCGCGAGGCCGGAATCCGGCGCGGCGTCCCGAAGGAGGTCCGGCGTGGTGAGAAGCGGGTCGCTCACGGTCCTAGAGAATATGGTCATTCGGCGGCGTGTCCGCGAAGGTAACGCGCGGATGCGGATTGCGCCCGGCTTGAAGGGCCGGGAAGGTAGGTCCGTTTGGGTGCGGCGCAACAGTGGGGCGAGGCAGTATGGCGCATGATCCCATATAAGCCTTTGGTTTTATTCTATTATCGGCTTGCGACTTGCTGCGGATCAAGTCCCGGGCCGATGAACCCCTGGACCAGATAGGTCTTGACCCCCCAGGCATTGGCTTGTGGATTCCACACCCGCACCTCGGTCCAGTCATTGTCCGGGCTCACATCCACCACGGGATCGTCCTTGTAGATGGCGCCGTCGTTGAGCCAATTGGCGTGGTCGATGCGGATCTCGCGCGACGACACCACGTTCTCGACCACGCCCAGATGGGCGCGGTGGGCGCCGGCATAGCCGGTCATCACCAGCACGGCGCCAAGCCGTGGTTCGGAGCCGCGTTCGTAGCGGCCGGCGGCCGCGTCCCACCAGGTCGAGGCATCGCCATAGAGTTCGATGCCCGAACGCGCCCGCGCATAGGGAACGCATTGCGAAGGATGGTCGGGAATTTCAACATGGGTGCCCCGCGTCTGGGGACGCTGGGGATTGTCGCCCGCGAGTTCATTGGGGAAATAGGTGGAGGGTCCGCCGGCGCAGGCCGCCAGCGTCAAGGAAAAAGAGGCCGCCGCCGCGAGTCGAACGAAAGACCCCACCATCACAAAAGTCCCTCGATTTTGCCGCTCAAGCTGGCGGCGGCCTTGCCCATAGCCTAGCGTGAAAGGGTTCAAACGACGGTTAGAATAGCCTCTCGCATTTGAAATAATAAAATTTGAATCAATGGGTTATGTATTGGGTAATCAATCAGCGCGCAACCTTACTCGGCCGCCGTGTATTCCACGGCCGCGGCTTCCGGCGCCGGCAGGCGGGATGCGGCGCCGCGAAAGCCCATGAAGCCGATGGACACCAGCCCCGTTGCCGCGAACACGAAGAATGGCGCGCTCCAGGCCTGCTCGGCGAAGGCGAAGACCGGCAGCATCAGGCCGGCGGCGAGTTCGGGCCGTCCGCGCCAGCCGCCGACATAGGCTTCGCCCGCGCGCTGGGTGCGCTGGAACACCAGATTGGCGCCGGAAAACGCCTCATAGGTCGCGCGTGCGTTGGAGAGGATCAGCCCGCTCGGAAACACAATGGCGAGAACGAGCGACGGGTAGAAATAGGGTTCGCGCGCGCGGCCCAGCATCGACTGGCCGCAGGCGAGATAGGAGAGGCTGGCGCAAAGCCCCAGCACCGTGACGACAAGCCCCAGCAGCGCGACCGAAGGCAGATAGATCACGCCCATCGCCATCAGGGTCAGGCTGATCACCGCGCTGATTCCAGCCAGCGTGTAGAACGCGAACTGGCAGATCTGCAAAGTCACGAAAGCCTTCTTCCACAGCGGGAACTGGCTCATCCAGATCGTCGGCAGCAATTTGCGCGCGACCTGCGCGTGGCCCTTGGTCCAGCGCGCCTGCTGCGCCCGCCAGGCGGCGGCGGTGTCGGGCAATTCTCCCGGCACTTCGAGATCGGAAACCAGCGCCGCGCGCCAGCCCTTCAGCGCGCAGCGGATCGACAGATCGAGGTCCTCGGTCAATGTGTCGCCGGTCCAGCCGCCGCCATTGTCGATCGCGGCGCGCGACCACACGCCGGCGGTGCCGTTGAAGGAGAATGGAACGCCGGCGCGGAAGCGCGCCTCCTGCTCCACCGCGAAATGCGCGTCGAGCAGGAAACCCTGCGCCCGCGTCAGCCAGTTGCGGTTGCGGTTGGCATGGCCCCAGCGCGCCTGCACGAAGGCGAGCTTGGAATCGGCGATCAGCGCCGGCACGGTGCGGCGCAGGAAATCGGCCGGCGGCACGAAATCGGCGTCGAACACGGCGACGTAAGGCGCGTTGGAATATTTCAGTCCGAAAGCAAGATTGCCCGCCTTGAATCCTTCGCGCATGCCGCGGCGCAACACTTTGAGATCGACGCCGTCGGGCGTCACCCGCGCGATAGCCGCGGCGAGCGCCGCGTGCTTCTCCGCCGGGCCGTCGTCCAGCACCTGGATTTCGAGCCGATCGCGCGGCCAATCGAGTTGTGCTGCGGCGGCCGCGACGCGCACCGCGAGCGCGCCTTCATCGCAGACCGGCAATTGCACCAGCACGCGCGGCAAGGCTGCGTCCGGCAGCAGAGGACGGCGCACGGCGCGGGCCGGGAAGAAGATGCGCACCAGCGCCAGGCTCGTCAGCTGGATGGAAGCCAGCGCGAGGCAGACCAGCACGACCGCCAGGATGAACTGCAGGATCAGGGACAGACCGAGCATGGCGGAACGTTCGAACCCCCGCTCTCCAAGACTGCGCCGCCAGGATTGGCGGGCAGCACGGACCGCGCTGATGAAACGCGGAACCTGCCGGAAAGACGTGGGGCGAATTTGGTCTGCCCCCGATTCTTTCGCAAGACCCTAATCCAGGGTCCGCCGGAAGCGCGCCAGCGCAATCCCGCCCGCGGCGAACATAAAGAGAATGAGCGGCCACAGATTGGGCCAGATTTCCCCAAAGGAATTGCCCTTGAGCAGGATGCCGCGGACGATTCGCAGGAAATGGGTCGCCGGCAGCACCTCGCCGATCCATTGCGCCCAGACCGGCATGCCGTCGAACGGGAAGGCGAAACCCGACAGCAGGATCGCGGGCAGCAGAAAGAACATGGTCATCTGCATCGCCTGAAGTTGATTCTCGGCGATGGTGGAGAAGGTGTAGCCGACCGCCAGATTCGCCGCGATGTAGAAGCCGAGCGCCAGCGCCAGCAGCCCGAAAGAGCCGATCATCGGCACGCCGAAGACGAATTTGGCGACCAAGAGGATGATGGTGCTTTGCACCGCGCCGATGGCGATGTTGGGCCCGATCTTGCCCAGCATGATCTCCAGCGGCGTCGCCGGCATCGCCAGGAGATTCTCGTAAGTGCCGCGCTCGCGCTCCCGCGTCAGTGCGAGGCAGGTCATCAAGACCATGGTCATGGTGAGAATGACCGCGAGCAATCCCGGGATGATGTTGTACTGGGTGATCGATTCCGGATTGTAGAGAAGATGAGAGACCGTGTTGAACGGTGGCGGGCCTTGCGCGCGCGCAGCCAGCGTTCCGACCAGATCGTCGCGCAACGCCGTCGCTGCCAGCGTATTGAAGGCGGCGAGCGCATAGGAACCGGCGGCCGGATCGGTGGCGTCAGCTTCGATCAGCAGATCGGGTGTCGCGCCGCGCACAATGTCGCGGGTGAAATTCGCCGGGATCTCGACGACGAAGATCACCTTGCCTTCGTCGAGCAGGCGCCGGGCCTTGGTCGGCGAGTTGGTTTCCGCGATGATGTGGAAATAGCTCGAATTCTCCAGCGCCGCCACGATCGAGCGGCCGAAGGTGCCCGGGTCGTCGATCGAGATGGCGGCCGGCAAATCCTTCGGGTTGAGATTGATCGCGAAGCCGAACAGGAAGAGCTGCATGATCGGCACGCCGACGATCATGCCCAAGGTGAGCCGGTCGCGGCGCATCTGGATGAATTCTTTTGCGAGGATCGCGAACAGCCGTTCGAAGGAGAAGCGCTTCATGCCGCCTTCTCCTGCAGATGGATGAAGACGTCTTCCAGGCTCGGCGGCGCTTCCGAAATCGCGATGCCGGGCTGGCCGCGATAGGGCGCCAGCGCGCGCTCCAAGGCCGCGCGATCGTGCCCGCTGACATGCAGCGCCGCGCCGAAGAATCCCGCATATTCGACGCCCGGCGCATGTTGCAGCGTCTGCACCAGCCTGCGTACGCCATCGCCTTCGATCACGAAGGTGATCAACCCCGATTGCGCGATCACTTCGGCGACGGTGCCGCGCGCGATCAGTTTGCCATTCAGGATGTAGACGATACGGTCGCAGCGCTCGGCCTCGTCCATGTAATGGGTCGAGACCAGCACGGTGAGGCCCTGTTCGCTGAGCGAATGGATTTCCTCCCAGAAATCGCGCCGCGCTTTGGGATCGACGCCGGCGGTGGGTTCGTCGAGCAGCAGCAGTTTCGGTTGATGCAACATGCAGGCGGCGAGCGCCATGCGCTGCTTCCAGCCGCCGGAGAGCGCGCCGGCCATTTGATTCTGCCGGTTGACCAGTCCCAGGCGCTCGATCGTCGCATCGACTTTCTTTTTGCGATCGGGCAATTCATAGACCCGCGAGACGAATTCCAGATTCTCGCGGATCGAAAGGTCTTCCCAGAAGCTGAAGCGCTGCGTCATGTAGCCGGTCTCGCGCTTGATCGCTTCGGACTGCGTGCGCAATTCGTAACCGAGACAGGTGCCCTCGCCTTCGGTGGCGTGCAGCAAGCCGCACAGCATGCGGATGGTGGTGGTCTTGCCCGAACCGTTCGGCCCGAGAAATCCCCACACCTCGCCCTGCGGCACCGCGATGTCGACATGATCGACGGCGATCTTCTGGCCGAAGCGCTTGGTCAGCCCGTGCACGTCGATGACAAGATTGTCCGTCACAGCGGACGCACTTCCACCGGCTGGCCCGGATTGAGTTTCAACCCGCCCGGCGCGCGCGCTTCGAGCTTGAACACCAGCTTCTCGCGATTGCCGACGCTGAAGATCACCGGCGGGGTGAATTCCTCCTGCTGCGCGATGAAGCTGATGGTCGCATCCATCGGCTTGCAGCCGTCGCAGGTGACCTGAACCTTCTCGCCGAGATGCACATTTGCGAATTCCGTTTCCGGCACGAAGAAGCGCACATAGATGTTGGCCGGCGGCAGCACCGAGATCACCGGCGTCGAGGCCGGCGCATATTCGCCTTCGCGGAAATAGATGTCCTGCACCGCGCCGTCGACATAGGCCACGATATCGCGCTGCGTCAGCGAATATTGCGCGCCGGTGAGTGCCGCTCGCGCTTGGGCTTGCTGCGCCTGCAATTGCGCGACCGCGGCTTGCGCCTGCTGATAGCTCGACAGCGCCTGGTCGAGTGTCGTGGGCGTGCCGGCATTGACGCGGGCGAGACCTTGCTGGCGTTCATAGGTCTTGCGCGTGTAATCGAGATTGGCCTCGGCCTGCGCCATCTGCGCGGTGAGCTGCGGCAGCACGGCGGCAGCCTGGTCGCGCGCGGCCTGCTGCTGCGTGTCGTCCAGCGTGAACAGTTTCTCGCCACGATGAATACGGTCGCCACGCTGCATGTCCATGCGCGCCACCCATCCGGCCTGCGGCGCGGAAATGAAAATATTGTCGCCCTCGGCATAGCCGAGCCAGGAATGATCGGCCTTCTGTCCGCAGGCGCCGAGCAGAAGGGGGAAAAGGATCGCGATCTTCGTCCACCCTCCCTCAAGAGGAGGGTGGAAAAGTTTGCGTACCCGCGCCGCAACTCGCTCCAGCAAATTCTTCATTTCACGCCTCCATCGGCGGCGAGACCTCTGAGGAGAACGCCGATATGGGTCTCGATCAGGCCCTCTATGTCATAGGGTTCGGAATCGAAGCGCGCGAAACTGGTGCGCCAGATCGCGGCCAGCAGGATCGGCGCGATGCAGATGCGCGCCATGTGTTCGGTGGGCAGGGCGCGGAATTCGCCGCGCGCCACGCCGCGCTTCAGGATGGTTTCCCACAGCGCCAATCCCCTGCCGATGACTTCCTCGCGATAGAAACGCGCCAGTTCGGGAAACTTGCCGATCTCGGCGATGACGATCTTGGGCAGCACAACGCGGTCGGAATGCGCCACGAAGGCACCCAACAGGCGCAGCACATTCGCCAGCAGCTCGCTCGTCGGGCCTTCGAAATTCTCGATCAGTGCGCCGCTCGCGGCGACCCGCTCGCCAATCGATTCGGCAAGCAGCGCCTTGAACACCGCGTCCTTGCTTTCGAAATAGAGATAGATCGTGCCCTTGGTGACGCCGGCGCGCCGCGCGATGTCGTCCATGCGCGCGCCCTCGAGGCCTTTTTCCGCGAAGACGGCCAGCGCGGCTTCCAGAATTTCCGAAGGTCTTGCCCGTTTGCGCCGCCGCCAACGTGTGGAGTGCTTGGGTGCTTGCACCGTCATGGAGGGAATAATAACTGACTGGTCAGTTATATGCTAGGACCGATAACCATACGCAATAAAAACTTATTCCTTTCCTGTTCTTGAAATTAGTCTATAATCCTATTAACGGCCAAGCCCGAGCCCGCTTTCGGCAATGCAGGATGCTCCCGGGGGAGGTGCGGAGGAGAATCGAAAAACGAATACCGGCCGGGTTCGATGGCGGTCCGGGCTTGAATGCCGGGCGCTCACGCCGTAATCCGGCGCGCGCGCTTTGAGGAGAGCCCATGCGAGATACTTTGGTCGGCATCGTTCTGGCGGTGGCGCTTGTGGCGGGGCTATTCGCCCTGGACCATTTTTGTCCGCGTTCGTCCAGCGCGACGGTGAACGACGTTCAATCGGGCTTTGTCGGGGAAAAAACCATTGGCCCGTGGCAACTCGCCTGCCTGCCCGGGCCAAGCGGGCCGGCATCCAAGGCGCCGGTGCCGTTCTCGCTCAACCCCAATCCGCGCACCGCCGCCGCAGTGGTTGCAGGCCAATCCCTTTCGCTTGGCCGCTGCCGCACCACCCTGATTTTCCGCCGCAAGGACAATCCCAAGGCGGTGGTCCTGATCATCGGCTTCCGGCTGGCGGGCGACAGACTGGCCATGATCGTGCGCTTTCCCGTCCTCGCCAAGAAAGGCGACACGCTGGCGATGCGCCTGGTGCAGGCCACCCTGAAACTCCCGGTCAGCGATTGCGGCAAGGGCGGCTGTCTGGCGGCCGGGCTGCTCGGACAGCAGGCGCAGGACCGCCTTCTCGCCTCGCCACGGGGGGTCTTGGTTTTCCCCGTCATCCAGAACGGAAAACCCTTGGGAATGCTGATCCCGTTCGACGGCCTTAGAGAATCAATCGCAGCGATGCACCGTGCCGAATCCTGAGCCGTCCGGGCCGCCGCCCAAGGCCGTGTGGCAACCTTGCCACGACCGCAAGCGAATGGCCATGTTTTGCCCGAATGCCCGACCGGGAAGCGCTTGACGTATTGCGGCTTTTTGCAAGGGATGAAAGATTGCGGCAGGTAGAAAAGGACCGCCCACCGGCGGTCCGTTTGGCGCCATTTTTTTGAGTTGGGGGGACGCATGCGCGACACGAACCTTGGTCGTCGCCTGCCTTTGAAATCCAAATTGCTGGTCGGGGCCGCGGGCCTCGCCGCGGCCGCCATGAGCAGCGTCGCCGTCGCGGCCGATGCGCCAGCCGCCGCGGCTCCTCCCGCCGACCCTCCGAAATGGTTGCCCTACGCCGATATCGGCGGCGAGGTCGGCTCCGGCTTCACCGCTGGCAAGGTCGATCTGTTCGCGCCGGTTTGGCAGGATCTGGATTCGCTGCTGTTCGCGCGCGGCGGGCTGGAGATCGCCGGACAAGAAAACGATCTGTGGGATCTCGGATTGGGCTACCGCACCAAGGTCGCGCCCGATTGGATTCTCGGCGTCTATGCCAATTACGACCGCTCGCAACTCGACACCAGCCACATGACGCATCAGTTCTCGGCCGGCGCCGAGGTGATGAACGAGGACTGGGATTTCCGCGTCAACGGCTATCTGGCTCCCGACAGCTTGCGCGCCAATAACCAGTATTCGCTGTACATCCACGACACCACCATCGCGGTGCTGGGCGGCGAGGAAGCGTCCTATTCCGGCTTCGACGGCGAAATCGGCTATCGCGTCTTCAACACCGACAACACCGACGTGCGCGTGTTCGCCGGCGGCTTCTGGTTCGACCACGACAGTGATTCCCCCGCTTCGCTGCCGGGCAACGCGCTGGGCTTCCGCGACATCCGCGGCCCCAAGGCGCGCGCCGAGGTCAATATCTTCGACATCGACGGGCTGGGCGCGCAATCGCGCCTTTCGTTCGAAGGCGAAGTCGCCCATGACAGCGTTCGCGGCACCACCGAATATGTCGGCGCGACCTTGCGCATCGCGCTGAACGACGATTCTGGCCCGGGCGCCCAGGCGCTCGACGAGCTCGACCGCCGCATGGCCGATCCAGAGCGCACCCAGGACAACGTCTTGGAGCGGACTCAGGCGAACAAGGCCGAGCCCGTCATCATCTACAACGGCACCATCACTTCGGAGCCCACCAACACGCTGTTCTACGCCCAGCAGCAGGCGGCGGCAGGCCAGGGCAGCTACGCCCATCCCACCACAATCCAGGACGCGACCTCGCGCGGGCCCGTCAACCAGTTCATCGTCGTGACCGACAAGGGCGGTCCGGTGAACGCCACCGGCACGGTCGTCCAGTCCGGCGAAACCGTCGTCGGCGGCGGCGAGACCTTCGAGGTGAAAGGCATCGGCGGCGGCCCCACTTTCACTCATACCTTCGCACCCGGCTCCGGCACGCCGACCCTCACTGCCTCGTCCGCCGCGGACAACGTGCTCACGGTGGAAGGCAACACCAACATCAATGGCCTGAACTTCGTCGGTCCGTTCAACGACGCGATCTACGGCCACAACATCACCAACATCACGATCAACGACGTCACCATCGACGGCACCGGCGGCGGCACGAACGGCGTGGTGATCGCGCAGGACGTATCGGGCAATTCGACCATCACCATCGAGAATTCCTCCATCGCCAACGTTTCGAGCGACGGCGTGGCCGTGACCAACAATCTCAGCGACGGCGGCACCTCGACGCAAGACCTGCACCTCGACGACGTCTCCGTCAGCAATTCCGGCAATGACGGCGTCTATGTCAATTCGAACGTGAGCGGCGGCTCCACGGTCAACGTCAACACCGAGCTGACTTCATCCTCGATCATCGGTTCCGGCGCCATCGACGTGCTGATGGGCGCGACGGTCGCGGCCGGCTCGACTGTCAACCAGACCCTCACCATCGATCCCACCACCATCGCCGGCGGCTTCTATGGCGTGCTGGTCAACGACACCGCCAATGGCGGAACGCTGACCGACACAGTCAATATCAGCGATGTCGATTTCAGCGGCCAGCTCCTCTCTGGCGTTACCGTGGTCGCCTATGGCGAAAACGGCGGCACCGTGAACCAGACCATCAATCTGACCGACGTCAACGTCATCGGCAGCTACTTCCCGGTCGCGATCACCGCGACCGCGGCGACCGGCGGCCATGTGACGCAGAATTTCACGCTGAGCAACGTCACCGTCACCGGCGGCAGATATAACGGCATCGACATCGTCGCCTATGCCAACGGCGCGGGCAGTGTCGTGCATCAATACGGCACGCTCGATCACGTCACCGCCAACCACACCAGTTACGGCAGCGGCGTCTACGCCTATGCCGACGCCGTCGATGGCGGCACGACCATCGCGCACCTCAACGTCTCCAATCTGACTGCGACCGGCAATTACGACGACGGCATCTATGTCGGCGTGGAGGCCAGCTCGTCCACGACCAACGCCTCGGTGGCGGCGCAATATGTCAGCGTCACCGGCTCGAGCCTTGTCGGCAATTTCATCGGCTTCGACGCCGAAGCGTCCGGCATCGGCAATGCGACGGCGCTCCAGGACATCTTCGTCGCCAATACGGTCTTCTCCGATCTGGCGCACACCAAGAAGAACTATGAGTTCGTCGGCGCCTCGATCGGCGCCTTCGCATTCGACGGCGGCTCGGTCCAGCAGAGCGTCTATCTCGCCCACGACACGGCGCAAGGCAACTATGCCAGCGGCGTGGCGATCAGCGCCAATTCGCTCTATACCGGCTTCGTCGAGCAGACGGTGCAGATCTACGGCTCGCCGACAGCGCTCTCGCAGATCACCAACAACGGTTACGGCATCGCCGTGTCCGCGAACGCCAGCACCGGCGGCGACATCGAGCAGAACATCGACATCTATTACGTCAATGCCAGCCACAACCACAGAGGCGGCTTCACCGACACCGTGTCGTCCTACGGAATCGCGGCCGGCTATTCGCTCTATTACAGCCACGTCTCGCAGAACGTCATCGCCTTCGGCGACCATTTCGACCACAACGGCGGCTACGGCTTTGCGGTCACCAACACCGCGCAATATGGCGCGGGCATCGACCAGCTCGTCTATGTGGGCGCCAGCACCGCCAACCACAACGCGCATGACGGCATCCACGTCTACTCGAACGACATCGGCGCCAGCGCATACGGCTACGCGCCCGGCACGCATCTGTATTCCGACGTGTATGTCGTCAACAGCACGGTCGACCACAATGGCGGCGACGGCATCTCCGTCACCTCCAACGTGACCATGCCGACCGATCCGACCAAGGTCTTCGGCGATTCCTACCTGATCCAGCACGTCGAGGTCAGCGGCACCGACGCCAGCCACAACACCGGCGACGGCTTCTTCGACGGCGCGGCGGCCACGGGCATCTACAGCCTCGACATCCAATACATCACCCTTGCCGGCTCGGCCTTCGACCACAATGGCGGCGACGGCGCGGGCTTCTCGGTCAAGCAATATTTCGGCCCCTACAGCTTCGGCGCCGCGATCCAGGACGTCACGATCTCCGGCAGCGACTTCTCGTCCAATCACGGCAACGGATTGTTCGCCACCGCCGACGCCTATGGCTTCCAGGGCCGCGCCGAGCAGCACTTCGCGATCTACGGCTCGAGTTTCGACGGCAATCACGCCAACGGCATCGAGCTCTATCGCGAGGCCCATGACGGCACCTATGTCCCGGGCTACAGCTGCAACACGGTGCAGGGCCTGACCGGCGGCTGCGCCTTCGTGCGCCAGACCATGCTCATCTCCGGTTCCGACATCAGCGGCAACGGCGCCAACGGCATCTATGTCGATACGCGCGCGACCAATTACGGCGCGGTCTATGCGAGCAGCGGCCGCCCGGCCTACACGGCGACGCTGGAGATCGCGGGCTCGGCCGTCAACGACAACCATGGCGACGGTTTGCACGTCTACAACTACATCGCCGGCCACAGCTACGGCTATCAGTACATCCTCGCGCTGGATTCGACCTTCGACGGTAATCACGGCGACGGCATCGGCATCCTCAACAATGTCACCGGCGATTCGCTGCTGGTCCAGAAGACCGTGCTCTACGGAATCTCCTCGATCGCCAGCGCCAGCGACAATGGCGGCGACGGCATCGCCATCGACACCCAGACCACCGCCGGCGGTCAGGCGGGCAATCTTCTGGTCGTCGGCTATGCCCAGATCGACGGCAATCACGGCAGCGGCATTGCCCTCAACGCCGGAGCCGATTCGGGCGTCGGCACGGCGCCCACCGGCGTGGCGCAATATGTCGACGTGATCGCGTCCGACATCTCGCACAATTTCGGCTACGGCATCACCCTGGGCGCCAGGGCAACCGGCGGCTACGCGATCACCTCTCAATATCTCTCGCTGGTGAATTCGACCGTCGGCGCCAATGGCAACACCGGCGTCCACGCATTCGAAATCGCCTATAGCGGCTCATCCGCGAACCAGAACCTCTATTTCAGCGGCGACAGCATCACCAACAATCACGGCGACGGCGTCTATGCCGTCTCGATCTCGGTGGGCCAGTCCTCGACCGAGCAGAACGTCCTGTTCAGCTACAAAACGAAGGCCGAGACCTATATCACCGGCAACAACGGCGACGGCATCTATGTCGGCACGGCGGCATTCGGCGGCGCCGACGCCGAGCAGAACGTCTTCATCTACAACGTCCAGTCCGAGCACAATGCGGACGGCGTCGGCATCGGCGCCGGCGCGAACGGCTATGGCTTCGGCTCGTCCTACATCTACTACAGCCATGTCAGCCAGAACGTGATCGCGGCCTACGACATCTTCGACAGCAACCGCGGCAACGGCATGTCGGTCAGCGACGTCGGCTATTATGGCGGCGCGATGAACCAGACCGTCGAGGTCATCGGCGTCGATTTGAGCCACAATGGCGGCGCCGGCTTCTACCAGACCTCGCATCTGACCTCGATCCGCGGCAACAGCTTCTCGTTCAGCACCAATCTGGACACCAACCTCTATCTCATCAGCGACACGCTCAACGGCAACCATGGAAACGGCATCGACCTGCGCTCCTATGCCAATGGCGCGGTCTATGCTCCGGCCTTCTTCGGCGGCTACAATTACGACCAGCACCACACCCAGATCAGCGGCACGATTGCGAACGGCAATGGCGGCTCGGGCCTGTCGGTGAACACCGTCACAAGCGGCCGCTACAGCCTGAACGCCGATTACGTCACGATCTCGGGCTCGACCTTCGATCACAACCATGCGGACGGCGCGTCGTTCACCGCCACCGACTTTTACGGTCCGGGCGGCTTCGGCGTCTCGCTGCAGCAGGTCACGATCTCGGGCAGCGATTTCTCCGGCAACGGCCAGAATGGCCTCGATCTCGCGGCATTCTCGTCGGGCACGCAGGGCCGCGCCGAACAGCACTTCACGGTCACCGGCTCGAGTTTCGACAGGAACGGCAGCGACGGCGTTCAAATCTACGCCTCGGCGGTCAACGGCACCTATATCTCCGGCCATCCCTGCACCGCGGTCCAGGGTCTGCCTGGCGGCTGCGCCTTCGTGCGCCAGAACGTGGTGATCGAGGGCTCCGACATCAGCCACAACGGCAATGACGGCGTCAACGTCATCACCTATGCGAACAGTTACGGCGCCATCTATGGCGTGTCGGGCCGTCCGCACGCCCCGACGCTGGAGCTCTATGGCGACACGGTGAACAGCAACAACAATCGCGGCCTCAACGTGAGCAACCACGTCACGGGCAACAGCTATCTCTACCAATACGTCGCCGCCATCGACACAAGCTTCAACAACAATCATTTGGACGGCGTCTACCTGTCGTCCTATGTCGGCGGCGGCTCGACCATACTCCAGCGCGCGTTGCTCTACAGCTATCACACGGGCGCCAGCGCGCACGGCAATGGCGGCGACGGCTTCAAGGCCACGATCGAAGCACTGGGCGGTTCCTATGCCCGCGACGTGAACATCGTCGAAGGCGTGGACCTCAGCGACAATGGCAGCTTCGGCTTCGACGGCGCCGTCGCCTATGCAGACGGCACCTCCACCGGCCTGCAGATCAACGCCGTCTACTTCAACGCCATCAATCACAATGGCGACGGCGTCGGGCTCTATTCGATCGGCGCGGGCGCACAGCAGATCAGCTATATCGGCGGCAACCATATCCGCTACAACGACTTCATAGGCGTCTATGGCGAGGCCAATTTCGGCGCCTTCCAGTACATCGGCGTCTACACTTTCGGCAACGACGTGAACCACAACGGCACGAACTATGTGTTCAATTCCTTCGGCGGATCGACCCAGATCCTGAACTGAGGCTCGGCAAATCGAATGGCGGGCGGCGGGCCGAAAGGTCCGCCGCTTTGCTTTCGCGGGCACGTTGAAGCCCGAACCCCGCTTCGCTACGGTGCCGGCCATGAGCACAGACGACACCGCCCCCGGCCAGCCGCCGCAAGCGGCCCAGCAGCAAGCGGGCCCGCGCATGGCGCGCGGCCCGCGGCGCATGGGCCCCGGCGGCAGGCCGATGCAGCAGCAAATCGACCCGCGCGCCGTCGATCCGCAAGTGGCCGAGGGCAAGGCCGCCTTCGAGAAGGGCGACGCGACGCTGGCCGAGCTGCGCGCCATGCAGGCACTGCAGATCGTGCCCGATCATCTGGACGCGTTGATCCTGCTCTATCAATGCCGGCGCAAGGCCAATCAGGGCGGCCCCGCACTGGAGGCGGTGCTGCGCCGCATCGTGCGCCGCGATCCCAACATCCTGTGGGCCACCACCGAACTGGCCTTCATGCTGTTCGCCCGCGGCGAGCGGGTGGAATGCGAGGGCCATGCGCGCAACGCCATCCGCCTGGCGCCGCGCAACGCCCAGGCGCATGGCATCATGGGCCTGATCCTGACCGAGACCAATCGCGCGGTGGCCGGCGAATTCCATTTCCGCCGCGCGATCGAGATCGCCGGCGAAAACGGCCGCGTCGCCACCAACCTCGCCAATTGCCTGAAGACCGAAGGCAAGGTCGAGGAGAGCGAGACCTGGTTCGCCAAGGCCGTCGAACTCGAGCCCAACAACGCCAATGCCTGGCTCGGCTGGTGCCGGCTCGAGGAAGTCCGCCGCAACATTCCGCGCGCCTGGGAATTGCTGGAAGAGGCGCAGAAAGTCGCCCCCGAAGCCGCCGATCTCAGCCTCACCCGCGCGCTGCTCTACGGCCGCGAGAAGAAGAACGAGGAAGCCGTCGCGGAACTCTCGCGCAGCCAGGCCGAAGGCAAGGTCAAGCAGATCCCGGCCATCGCGCTGCTCGAGCGCGGCCGGCTCTACGACAAG
>Ga0302326_10016315_pt1 | contig 15558 bp, 15 predicted proteins | sample Palsa_T0_3_FD_202264 | JGI IMG/M metagenome (GOLD analysis project Ga0302326, IMG submission 202264) | Peat permafrost microbial communities from Stordalen Mire near Abisko, Sweden - Palsa_T0_3 | ecosystem: Environmental > Terrestrial > Soil > Palsa > Peat permafrost | place: Sweden: Abisko...
TTTCGAGTTAGAGGAGCGCCCGACCATGCGCTGGATCCTCCCCAGTGACCGCGTCCCCGAGGCGTGGTTCAACGTCGCCCCCCACCTGGACGAGCCGTTGCAGCCGCCGCTGCATCCGGCAACGTTGCAGCCGGTCGGCCCGGATGACCTGGCGCCACTGTTCCCCATGGCGCTGATCGCCCAGGAGATGTCGGCCGAGCCGTGGATCGACGTGCCCGGTGAGGTGCTTGACATCTTGAAGCTGTGGCGACCCACCCCGCTGGTGCGGGCCACTCGGTTGGAGCAGGCGCTGGGCACGCCGGCGCACATCTACTACAAGGACGAGTCGGTGTCGCCCGCCGGGTCGCACAAGCCCAACACGGCCGTGGCCCAGGCGTTCTACAACAAGGCCGAGGGGGTGAACCGCCTGAGTACCGAGACGGGGGCGGGGCAGTGGGGGAGCGCCCTGGCCTTCGCCACCTCGCTGTTCGACATGGAGTGCAAGGTGTACATGGTGCGGGCGTCGTTCCAGCAGAAGCCGTACCGGCGGGTGATGATGGAGACGTGGGGGGCGACGGTGGAGCAGTCGCCGGTGGACGACCCGGCGCATCCCGGGTCGCTGGGCACGGCGATCAGCGATGCGGTGCGGGAGGCGGCCACCAGGGCCGACACGCACTATTCGCTCGGGTCGGTGCTGAACCACGTGTTGCTGCATCAGACGGTCATCGGGTTGGAGGCGAAGGAGCAACTGCAACAAGCAGGGGTGGAAAAGCCCGACGTCGTGATCGGATGCTGCGGTGGGGGGTCCAACTTCGGTGGCCTTGCCCTTCCGTTCGTGCCGGATCGGGATGTTCAATTGCTGGCGGTCGAGCCGTCGTCGTGCCCGACGCTGACCGAGGGGCGCTTCGAGTACGACTTCGGGGATACCGCCGGGCTGACGCCGCTGTTGGCGATGTACACGTTGGGGCATGATTTTGTTCCTCCCCCGATCCACGCTGGGGGCTTGCGGTATCACGGCGATGCGCCACTGATCTGCAACCTGGTGAAGTCGGGGCGGATCCAGGCCACGGCCTACCCGCAGAGCAAGGTGTTCGAGGGCGCGGTGCAGTTCGCCCGGACGCAGGGCACGATCCCCGCCCCCGAGACGGCCCATGCGATCCGGGCCACCATCGACGAGGCGCTCAAGGCCAAGGAGGAGGGCGTCGAGCGGGTCATCTTGTTCGGTTACTCCGGCCACGGACTGTTGGACCTGGGCGCGTACGACGACTACCTGAACGGTCGACTTGACGCAGGTTGACCGTGTCTTCCAAAACGGTCCACTAAAGGCTCGTGACCGACCGGTCGCCGGCTGGCAATCTTTGGCTGCTCAGTGTTCTTTGGTGCCTGGAGGTCGTATGGCGCTGTCAGCAACCGAAGAAACATCAGATCCGCACGGTTCGTCGGTGGGCATCAAATCCCAGTTGGCGTGCCCGTTATGGACGTCAGCGTGCTGTTCATCGCCACCACGTCGGGTGCTCCCTGACCAGTGACGACGACCGCAATGGTCACCAGGTAGCTCTGGCTTATCGCAGTGTAGTTACCAGGGGCAAGAAGTCCGCCGTAATTGAGGCGCTTCGGGTCCTGGTTTACGAAATAGCGCAGATTCCCTTGGACCTTGCCTTGGTAGCTTTCCGTCTTTTCCACGGTGGCGAATACCAGTTCGCCATCGGTGAGTGCTACGGCCTCGCCGCCCGGCTCCGTGGTCCATTGCACCGAGGCGGTACCTATGTTCGCGTAGGCCGAGACATGTGACTCGTCCGAGTTGATCACGCCGGTGGTGGCCTCGCTGGGAGCGAAACTGCCCGCGTCCAGTTGGCCGGTCGTGGTCCCGTCATCCATGGCGCTGGCGTAGCGAGCGGCGAGCAAGGACGGCTCTGCTTGATCCGATTGCATCTGGGCCGCCGTCAGCAGGTGGCCTCCGGTGCGACCGAGGGCGAGTTGGGGGAGATCGATGTTGTCGTTGAACCAGGCTTCCGTGGTGGCCTTCCACGGACTGGCCGCCGTGTCGCGGTGGTACAGCTCGACGGCGCGCGAGACGCTGCCATCGGCATGGGACCGGACCGTCTCGTAGGCGATGAAATCGGTTGTTCCACCGTCCAGCGGGTAGGCGTCGACGTGGAGAATGTCCAGGCCGTAATTGGTCGTATCGCCGTTCGCGATCTGACCGGCGATGCCACGAGCCGCCGTTTGGTCCGCCATCGCCAGCTCGCCCGTGCTGAGCGAGGATGCCACTGTCGCATTGCCGGCGGTGAAACCGTTCGATTCGGCAGTTATGCGTGCGTCGGCCGCCGCCACCAGTGTCGCTTGGCTGCCCTCGGACTGTTGACCTGAACATGATGCCAACAACAAAATGGCGAAGATTATGAATGTAGCTTGGCGCCTCGGGCGCGTCGGTACGCAATTCACTGTCATGTCCCCGTTCTCCTTCTTCGATTGTGACTTCGAATAACGGGCGACTACATGTCGACCGGATGCCGATGGCGTCGGCTGAGCCGGTCGTAGGTCGCGAGGGTGTTCGGGTGAAGGCCGGAAAAGTCGCCTTCCAGTTCTAGGACCACGTCCATTTCGTCCATGATCCGCTCGATTTCCTGGCTCTCACCCAAGATGTCGGCTGCCTCCATCAGGCGGGTCCACAGCCGTTCGGTATATGGCTCGGCGATCAGACCGCGGCGTGCCGCCCACCGAGCTGCCATCGGGTCGTTGGCGTCGAGGTAGAGCCGTGCCGCCAGGTCGGCCGCGTCCGCCACCTCGGCTTCGATGTGGCGGCCGTGGCCTTCGGTGTGGATCCAGCCATAGGTGCGCCCGGACACAACCCCCTCGAAGGGGCGGCCCCGCACCAGCTCAAGGGCCTGGCGCAACGCGTCGGTTGATCGATGATCCCGACCGAAACGGTGGAGGGTGCAGAACTGCCCCCAGTCCGATTGCACCTCGGGCCCGAGCTGATAGCGCTTTTCCCGACCCTGGCCCTGGGCGGGTAGGAGACGGGCGGCGCCCCCCAGGGCGGTGCGGGCGACCGAGACCGTAGCGTCGCGGGTGGACGAAACCACGACCCGGGCCCCTTGCGAGCCCCAGAGCGCCTCGTCCAGTTCTGCTTCGCCGACGCCGTTGGGGTGCATCGCCAGGTACACGACCAGCTCGCGGGACTTGGCCCGCTTCCATTCCGCCGACCCCTCCACCTCGACTGAACCCAGGACTCGAACCAGGATGGGCGGGGCGCCGAAGGTAGGTCTGGGAGGTTCCACACGGTGGTTGGCGTCGCTCGGTTGCGTTACGCGCTTGGTCAACGGTGGCTCGACGGGGGCGGCATGCGCTCCGTTGCTGTTGCCGTTGCCGTTGCCGCTGGCGTCCGGCTGTGCGCTGTTTCGGCTGCTCGTTCCATTGCCGATCGCGCCCGCACGCTCCACGCTGAGCTCGACCTGATCGTAGGGCGAGTCGTCCAGACCGGCGCCGCTCGTATCTTGTGCAACCTGGATGAGTTCCGCAATCGCGGCCATCGTCGCCGGCTTGAGCACCGTCGGTTCGACCGCCAGACGCAGCGGGTTGACCGGGCACGGCTGCACGCCGGCGTCGATCTCCCATCGGGCCGCGCTGCCGGCATTGACGACGGCGGCGGCGATACCACGACCCGGCCGTGCCACCGAGGTGACCACCTGGAGTTCCTCGGCGTCCAGCTTCCTGGCCGAGAGGATGACGACCGGCGGCCAGCCATCGCCCGCCAGCCCTCGCAGCCGACCGGTGAACACGTCCGTGCAACCCTGGCGGCGGACCGTGGCCAACATGACGTCTGAGGTAGCACGGAGCTCGTCTGCCACCTCCAGGATGGAATCGACGCATCGCACACCCTCGGCATTCGCCAAGCCGGGAGGGAAGGCGACCAGAATAAGGCTGACCGCCTTGGCCCATGGAGCACCGATCAGGTGGGTGGCTGCGGCGCACAGCAATCCCACGGCGCGGGCAGGGTCGCCAGAAATGCCGACGAGGCCCGCCGCCTCCAGATTGATGAGCGCATCGGCCGTACCGGCAGCCACCCGACCGAGCGATGTCAGCGCCGGGAGGGGGGCGGATTGTTCGGCCGTCGTGGTGGGGAGATCGCTGGCATGGATGCGCCAACGGAACCCCTCGGCGCTGGCCCGCCAGGGAGAGGGAGGGGTTGCCGGAATCGCCAGCAGGACCTCGACTGAGTCATCGTCCACCAGGAGACCGAGGATCGGGGGCGATGCAGCGGCCTGCTCGCGGAGGCACGTGACGAGCACGGACAAGGCGCGCTCGACCAGAGCGACGCGATCGGGTGTTTCGCCGCGCCGGAGGGTGAGTTCGGTCGTGGTGGTGGCGGGATCGGGCAGACGGATCCGCCGTCCCGCCGGACGATGTTGCGCCTGCCGTCGCCGCATGATCCCAACCGTCGTGAGAACTGCGGCGCCCATTAATCCGGCTTCCACCAGCACGCGTTCATCAGTATTGCCGTTGGCTGGGTCGCGCGTCGTTGCCAGTGCCACCATGGTGGGCGGCGGAGGCATGCCCGCTGTTGTCGGCGCTTCGAGCGTGTCGCCTGAAAGGGCCGTGGTCGTTGGCGCGGCGTTTGCCCGGGTCGCGGCCGGCTCGGCGTAGGGTGGTCGGGTAGTGGCTGGGGTGAGTGTGGGTCGTCCGGACGCGCCCGGTTTAGCTGCGACCGGTTCGACTGCCCGTTGCTTGGCTTCGGCCGGTTTGGCTGTTGTTGGGTTCTGTGCGGAAGGGTCGGGCGCAGATTTCGTCGGTGCCGCGGTGGATGGCGAACCCACAGTCAGGGCACCGACAGCCCGTGCTGGCATGACAAGCACCCACCCGGGATAGATCCAATGCTCGTCTCGGAGCTGGTGGCCGTCGGGTTGGATCCGTCCCACGTTTAAGGCTGTGATCTCGTGATCGAGTTGCCAGTTGCCCAGGTGATCCTGAGCCAGGACCGAAAGGCAGTCCCCGGGCTTTACCACGACGAACTTCGTGCCGGCGGTCAATCCTGCGAAGCCATTCGTCCCGCTGGGAACGGTTGGGTCAGGTCTGGCAGCTGCGAGAAGCGGGGTCTGGTGGACCAATGGGCCAGGATGCGGAAGGTGGCGGCCCACCACGCGGGAGTTGATCGGCGGGGTGACCTTGACTTCCCGCCCGTTCGAGCTTTTCTCGACAACCGCCTGTGTCGGCCGGGCCAAGGAAATCGTCGCGCTACTCGCTGCTGGCGCAGGTGCCGCCAATGGTCGCGCCGTTACTCCTGCTGGCACGGGAGCGGCGGATGCCAGTCCGGCTGACGCACTGACCGCTGAGACGACAATCGAGGCGGCGGCGATTCCGTCGACTATTCGGCGAACGACGCGAGGTGGCAACAAACCAGGCGACCGGCGACGCGCCGTTCTCTCCGGGTTACCTACCGCCAGGATGGCGTACAAGAGTGTCGTGGCCAGAAGCCATGACGAGACAACCAATCCGCCCAGTCGCAGCAGGGGTGCGATGGCGTCACCCGGCGCGGTCCGGTGGACCCAGGTGCCGAAATGCGCCAAGGAGACCGAACCCACGAACCGGCCCGCCAGGTACAAGACCAACACCAGAATCGCTTCCAGCAGGAGCAGCCCGAGCAACTCGAGCCATTCACGGGTCCGGGACGGAACATCACTTCTAGCCACGTTGTTCTCCCGGCTCCCTGACCATCCGTACCGCTTCTCCCCAGGTCATTTCCACAGGAGGTCCCGCCGCCTCGAAACCAAATCGGCGGTAATACTCGACGAGGCGCGGCGCTCCTGCGTCCAACGACAATCGCCAACGTTTCTTGTCTGCTTCCGCGGTCAGGCCCCGCATCACCGCTGCACCGTCTCCCCGGGTCTCCGGTCGCTGCGCCCGTGCGATGCTGTGCACGTACACCGTCGCCTCCCCGGACCTGAACGAAGCCAACGTCGACTTGGCCCGCCGATTCCGCCAACCGGACCACGCGCAGGGTGCGACCAGGACCAGGAGAGCGACCAACCACATCAGTGCCAACGGCTGCCACAACACCGCCAGCGCGACCAGCAGGATGAAAAGGGTGAGCCCGAGGGCAGCAAGCCTTCCCACCGCCCCGAGCCAGGTACGGACGGTGCGTGGCGCCAGCAGGCACAGCGCGTTGCCGGTGTTCGCGACCCGGCGCTCGCACGCAAGGAGTAGGACCCACATCGCAACCCGTACGCAGCCCCGCCGGAGAATCGGCCACTGCTCTCGCACCTCTGGTGTGTCGACGAACGCGTCGGCCTCTATCGCCGCCAGGGCCCAGCGGCTGCTGCGGTGCGGACTTTGGGGGCCGAGCACCTCCGACGTCGGTGGGTCGAGCGCTGTCATGAGGTGGGCGTCACAAGGACGGAACGGATCTCTTGTACGGCATAGGGCGTCGTCGCCGTTGGGCCATCGACTGTTCCCAACTGCACGGTTTGCAGTGGCACGCCGTCGCCCGAAAACGTGTACTCACCTTGCCAGGCGACGATCAACTCGAGCGTGTAGACGCCCTTGGCCTGGTAGATGTGAGTGACCGAGGGGTCGAGTGCCGACCCCGGACTATTTGCTTCGGCGCTGCTGCCGTCCCCGAAGTACCAGTGGTACGCAACCGGATGGGCCGTCGTGACGACGGTATAGCCACGCACCGACGAAACGGCCGTGACCGGCCCCGAGATATTGCCAACCCAGAACCACGATGCCAGCCCCGTCAATCCCAGCCCGTTGGGATTCCAGTCGAACGTCGGCCTCGGGAGTGGCGTCTCCGCAACCGCCTCAGCCGGCGACGGCGGCAGCGGCGGCGCCGTTGGCGTAGCCGAACCTCCATCACCACCGGTCGCTGGGCACACGTACTGCGGTGAACCCACCGCCTTGCCCGTCGGGTCATAGAGCTGCCACACGGCAGGCGAAACGGCCGTCGAACTACCAAGGGGATATGTGGTCGAAACGTTCACCGCTACGCCATTCGAGCATTCATAGTTACCGTCCTGGCCGAGGTCTTTCCATATGTACCCAGAGTCGTTCGACGGATCCGGATCAGGGGAGGGACCTGCGAGACTCCCGGATCCCGTGAGAGTCGAACTTGGTCCCCCGGGAGCGCCGCTAATCGAACTCACGCCCGTCCCGTTGAGGGAACCACTGTTCGCCGGGGATGTTGTGACCACATCGGTTGTCGTCGCCGTCGTTCCAAACCTCACGGCGCCAACCTGTCGAGATGTCTCGGCGGCAGCGGCCGTCGACATGCAAGCGACGCCGGCGAATGCGATGACAATCAATAGCCGGGCTCGGTGCTTCATGACTCGAAGGCGGCAACGCCGCCCGGTGGATTGAAGGCTCCTTCACTAATTATCCGGAACCGGCCGTCTGGACCCTGTGCGAAGTTGACGCCGAGCATGATAAGGGGTGCGTTATGGGCCGAGTCGACGACTTGCCCGGCAGCATTGAGAATATCTGACGATTGAACGGTGTGGGTTACAACCGCCTTGACGCCGCCGCCAACATAGGCTGGATAACCGTCGAGAAAACCTGGGGCAGGGGTAAATGGCACATTGACCATGACCCATTGAATTGTAGTTACGGAGGGACGTGCATGCCAGCCCCGGTCATAAAGTGTTGTCAGTTCTGCCTTTACACCGTTGTACTGGTCGCAGGTTGGCAGCATGTAGTTGTTGAGAAGAGCTGGATTCGGATGCGAGAATACCCAGTCAGCGTACGTCGTTATCGCTCTCATGACCGTGGCCGGGTCTGTTGAATATGCGCCAGCCAATGATGGTGGGGTAGCTTGGGCGGCGGGAATGGCGGCTGGGCTGCTGCTGCCACTTGCGGCCGTCATCGAGGTACTCGTCGTCACGGTGCCCTTGGGAGTCGACGTTGTCGTTGGCGTCGCCACGCTTGTTGTCTTTCCATGATCAGTCACAACGACGGCGACCACGATCACTGCTACGAACAGGACGGCTGCGATTATGGCTGCAATCACGAAGCCATTCCGCGAGGGGCCTTTAGGTTCACTCAGCTCGGCGCTCCAAGGGCTGGAGCGGTCATTTGTTATGGACATTGGAGGCCCTCCTTGGGAACGCGATGGTCCGAACGCAGGTCATGGCTGTCCCGATGCGCGGGGGGAACTGGCCGCGGTTGCCGTGATGTTGATGGTGCGGTTGCCGGCCACGAGGCGGAGCAACGTGAGTTGAACGTGCTCTCGGAGCACAACAGTGATGCCTTGCGAGGTGGCGATGATCGTTGGCGGCTGTGACAGGCCGGGGAGCCCCGATTGATCCCGAAGGATGGCCAACGCGTTGGCCATGGCCTGCGCAGGATCCAGGATTGGGTCGTTGGGGTCGACCCGGTAGGCGGCGGTATTGATCGCGCCCGCTCCCGCCGCGGCCGCGGCGTCGGCTGCCGATTGCAGCGCTCGTTCATCGCTCACGGCATGCCAGAGGTCAAGGCTGATCCCTCCCAAGGGCAGGATCACAAGGACCATGGCGACGCAGAACACGACGATGGCGTCCCCTCGTTCGCTGCGCCCGCCGGATCGTGGCGTCGTGCTCATAGGCTTCGGTACGGGTCGACTTGTTCGGTGCTGCTGGCGGTGTAGTGGCGACTACCGAAGCTGCCGATACCGGGTATCACCGTGTCGGGTATGGCGATAGTGACGGTGGCCGTCACCTCGGACCCCCGCGTCAAGGAGCCGGTGTAGCTGGCCGAGATCTCTGCCTGGCTGACGCCGTCGTTGGCCGCAATCTCGCTCACGGCCTGGTTCGCCGCGGTAACGCCGTCGCTCCACGTGTCCGCCGTCACCAGCGCTCGAGCGGCGTTGCGGGCCGCGTCTCGAGCGTCCACGGTCCGCGCCTCCCACGTGGGGAGGGTGAGGACCAACAGAAATGCGGGAATGACGACGAGGCCAACACCGAGCACCAAGGTGAGTGGGACCGACATGGATCCGTGCTCGCTTCGCCTCTGCCCGCGCCTCATTTGGCGCTCGGACTGGTCTCGACCAGCGCGCTGCCCACGGCGTGGACGGCGAGCGATGGAACGGGTGGAAGCCATCCGGGAAAGCTGCCCGTGGCAGAAGCGACGATGTTGGCGCCTTGGATGGCACAGGTGATCGTGACCTTCTGGCCAAAAGGACCGGGGAGCAGGTTGTCCATGACCTGTGCCGCCTTGGCTTGGCACGCGGCCAACGGCCCTCCCACCGCCTGCTGTTGCGAGCCCGTCCGGGCAGCCTCATCGACGGCGGTGCGAACAACTCCCTGGCCGTATTCGAACACCACGAAGTTGCAACCGGCCAGGAAGACGACGAGCACGATGAGCATGCCAAACAGGATCGACAACGCCGCACTCCCGATCTCGCCGTGAGACTCCTGACAGGATCTTCCGTGGGCGCGCCAAGGCCGGCGTGGGGGCGGAAATCCGGCCCTGGCGCGTTCCACCGGTGTGTGATCCAGATCCTGTCGCTGCGACCTACACGCCCAGTTGCTTGGTCACCCAGTTGATGACGGTCGTGCCCAGGCCAGAGATGAGGCCTCCGATGACCACGATGGCCAGGATCCCGAAGACAATCATGCCGAGGTTGTCGGTGATGACATTCCCCAGTTCACGGTCGTCCGTGACCAGACCGCTGGCCCGCGCCTGTTCCAGGTCGTTGGCACCCCGTTCCACCAGTACGTACGCCAGGCCATCCAGTCCTCGTTGGATCATGAGACCGGTCGCCACGGCCAGGGCGACCACGATGGCGGCGGAGGCTCGGACGGGGCCGATCGGTCCACACTGGTTCGGGCGGGAATCGGTGATCTTCATGGGTCACTTCTCCGTTTCTGGTTGTGGTTGGTTTGAATCAGTGACTGCCGAACAAAAGGCGTGGTATTGGTGCAATCAGGAACATCAGGAGAACGGGTGCCATGAAAGCGAGATCGGGAACGATCATTGCCATCTGGCGTTTGGCCGAGGCGCGTTCCACTTCCTCGCGCCGCTGGGTCCGAAGTTCCCGGGCCAACTCCAGGAGAGCCGGAGCGAGATCGATACCTCCGGAGGCGGCGGCCGAAAGGACGGCATAAAAGCGCGACGCCGCCGGCTCTGGGCTTTCCTTGGCTATCTGATCGAATGCCCCGGATTCGGGGAGCCCGGTGCCGATCAAGCTCAGAGCCCGCGCCAGATCGTCGATGACCGGACCCGATCCCTGCCCAACCAGGTCAGCCAGCGCGACCACCACCGTCATCCGGTTTCGGATCCTCGGCGTCAGCATCCACGCGATCGTGGGCAGGTCGCTCCGCATGCGAGCAGCCCGCCGTCGGGTAAGTCCGCGCAGGCGGTCGGGCATGCGTCGGGCCCCCGCGAACGCGCCGGCGGCCATGAAAAGCACCACCATCACTGTCGAACCCATCGCCCATCCGAGCACCCCGCACACGATGGGTGCGCCGATGGCGTACTGGAGGTGGCGGCGGCGATAGTGCTCGACCGTCATCGGCTGGCCCGCTTGGCGCAGCTTCAGATCGAGGGCCTGGCGGTCAGCCAGGCCGAGGATGCGCGACCCGCCTGACAGGACGATCGTGCCGAGCGGGCCCAGGACCCGGCGGATGACCTCCCCGGAAACCAGGGGCTCGGGGATCGACTCGACCTCCACACCAAGGTGGGAACGAGCCACCGCGGTGTACGGCGCGACCTGCCGTGCAATGGGTCGGGGCGGTCGGATGAGTTGGTAGCTCGCGGTACCGACCGCGGCTGCGGCGCAGATCGCAGCCAGAGTGGCCGGGGCGTTCATCGGGCGCCATCCGGGGCGGCGGCCGCTTGATCTGAGGCGAAGATCCGTTCGTGCGTCGCGATGGGCTTGGCTAATCGTCGGACGATGAAGAACCCCGTGATCGACATGGCGGCGCCGATCATGACGATGACCAGCCCGGCGCTACTGGCAAAGAACTGCCGGTAGAACGGTTGACTGGCGCACAGGAACACCAACAAGGCGTAGGGCAGAACAAATACAGCCCATCCGGCGATGCGAGATTGGGTTTGCACAGTCCTGACCTTCTCGGCCAGCTCGAGGTCACCGGTGATCTGGGCCGTGAGATCGCTGAGAACGCTGATGGCGACGTCGGTGCCTTCCGACGCCGCCAGCTCCAGGTTGAGGATCACTGAATCCGACACCGGGTCGGCCAACTCGGCCCGAATAGCCTCAAGTGCTTGGCGGTCGCTGACACCGCGGCCAACCAGCCGGCTGTAGCGGGCAAATGGTGCCTGAAGGGCGTCGGGGCCCGAGACCGCCAGCTCCTCCAGGGCGTCGTGCAGGTTGGCGATGCCGGCCACCAAACCACCGGTGATGTGGCGCAGGGCGTCCGGCCACGCCTCGAAGCGGGCGTTGGCTCGCTTCCGACGCTCTAGCCCCCAATACGCATAGGGCAGCGCACCGGCACCGATGGCGGGCACCAACGCGACGACCAGGGTCCGGTCCAGGGCGAAGAGGACGACAAAGGTGGCGGCGGCGGTGGCCGCACACACGGCCCAGAACTGGCGAGGCGTGACTGCCGCCCCCGCCTGCGACAGCCAGACCTGCCGGTCGCTCACCCGAGGCCGCCGTCGGCTGATCCTGAATCGCACCGGTCGACCGGCCAGGCCCTCCATGGTGACCCACACCAGAAGGGCTACCGCCAGGACGGCCAAGAGGCGGATCACAGCTGCACCTCGGCACCCTGGAGAACGTCGTGGATGGTCAGCTTCTGCGGTCGCAGGACCCGGTTGCATTTCCGGATCAGGTCCTCGCCCAGTGCCTGGCTGCGCAGCTCCATGGGCGCCCCGATGTCGTCCCGGGCAAAAATCGGGGTAAGGGCAACGGCGAGGCTGCTCTGCTGGGGTGGCACCACGGATATCTCAGTGATCTGGCGCAATGAGTACTCGCCATCGCCGTCCATGTCACAAAAGATCACCAAGTCGAACAATCGGTAGAACAAGGTACGCAGCTCGGCGCTACTCATTGCCGGTACCGCCGGGTTGGCGGCCACGGCGAGCGATTCGAAGGCCATGCTCGGGCTGTCGGAGTGAACGGCCGCGATCACGCCGCATCCCAGGTTGGCCGCCATGGCAAGTTCCCAGGCTTCATCCCCTTTGAGTTCGCCCAGGCACAACAAATCGGGGGAGGCAACCCGGGCCGAGCGTAAAAGGTCCCGAAGGGTCTCCACCTGACTGGTCTGCCATTTTTCACCCTTGAGCAGTGGGGCCGAGAGCTCCTTGTTCTCCTCCGCCACGATGATCTTGCGGTAACCGGGGATGGCCCGGAGAAGGGCGTCGATAACGGTCGTCTTGCCCGCCTTGGGCGGACCGGCCACGAGGATCTTGACTCGCATGGCCCACATGAGGACCAGAAGAAAACGGGCCGCGGCGGGAATAAGCGATCCAAAGTTCACGAGGTCATCGAGTGTGGCGTTGCGCTTCTGAGGAATACGCAGGGTGAACGACGCCACACCGTCCACGCGCGGCGGTATGGATACGGTGAGCCGCCCGGCCCGGCCGTTGGGCAGGATCACCCGGATCCCATCGACCTTGGGATGAGAACTATCCAGACTTTCACCCGCGGCCGACGCAAAGCGGCGCATGAGATTGAGGACCGCCGTTGGATTCGCAGGGGTCGAGGCAGTCCGAGTTTCCCCCTTTGCTGTCTCGTAAATGATCTCCTCGTCGACGCCGTACACCTCGGCTACGTCGGGATCGGCCAATATCTCGTCGAGCACCGAGAACCCACCCAGGTCGGCCAACATGCGCCCGCGGATGTCGTCCGGGTTGGCAAATGCCTCGAAGCTCTCAGCACCCGTCGATGCCGCCCGCTGAAACCTCTCGATCTCGGTTTCGACAATCCGTCCGATTTCCTCGTCATCTACTTCCACCTTCAGATCCCGCGTGACCATGAGGCCTTGGATTCGACTGAACAACATGTCGTAGGCGCTAGCCACGGCTGTGCCCCTGGACTGGGTGATACGCACGGCGCAGCACCGGTTCGTCAGGCGCGGGCTTGGTTGAACGGACCCGGCCGAGGTCGCTTGCCAGGCGGGTCACGGCCTGAGCCCAATTTCCCTTGGTGACCAGTACGCCGTCCCATCGGGCCCGGCCGACGACCGTGTCCTCGGGCAGGTAGCACACCGCGCTGAATCCCACTCGTCCGGTATTTCGTTCGATGACGTCCTGCAAAGCGGCCCGCTCGAATCGGCGTGTTGGCGCACGCCCGAATACCGCGATGCACGGGAGCTCGAGTCCGAGATCATGGTGAAGGACCGATCGCCATTCGACCAGTTTCCGGGCGCCACACGGATCGGCCGAGGCGAACACCACGACCTGGTCGGCTCGCGACAGCACGGCCCGGGCGACCGCAAACCGGTCACCCCCCGCCACCGCTGAGGCCGTTGAAAGCGAACCGGATTCGATCAGAACGTGGTCGTATTCCGTCGCCGCCTGGTCCAAAAGGTGAGCCAGGTGAACGGCACTTACGGGGGGCGGTCCGGCCGGAGCGGCTGTTCCACAAATGACATCGGCCCGCCCCAGTGGGCGCGTGCCGTCTTCCTGGCCCGGTGAAAGCCCGCCGGGAAAGGCGCGATGACCGGCGGCAACGCGTTCGAGGGACCATGCCAGCCCGTATTCCGGAGCGCGGCGCAGCCGTTGGGCCAGGGTGGCCCCCGCCGCCTCGACGACCAGAACCTTGGCCCGGCGGGCAAGACATTCGGCGACCGCCACGATCGTTTCCGTCTGGCCCGTGCCGCCGCAGACCGAGGTGAAGTTGGTGGTCGTCGCCCGGCGCGTCAGCCCGGCGGAACGAACGGTCATTGGCGAGTGGGGCTGTGTACTTCGGTCCGAGAAGACAAGATCGTCGCTGACGGAATCGGAACGGATGTTGACGGGAGCGATCCGGAGCAGGGTCTGCACCAATTCCGAGGGGGACATGGAGGCGGGAATCGGTTCGTCCACCCCCAGGTCGATCACATAGTCACGACCTCGACCCGACGTCTCGTCCCACAATCCGATGACCTTCGTCCCCTGCGCCTGCACGGCTGCGATGTGGCCGGCCTTGAACAGTGGCATCTGGTCGTCGACGATGAGCACCTCGAGTCCTCTTTGCCCAGGCTCGGGCAGCTGCGACGTCGACATCAGGGTTTCGACGGTGACGCCCGATGCGTGGTCGCGGACGAATGCCCGCAATGCCTTGGCCCATGGCGCTTTGGTCGCAGTAATGCCGACCCGGACAGCGGGCGCCATTAGCTTCCATCCTGTGGTGAGGTTGGCAACTCGCCGGTCGTACGGACCACCTCGATCCCAGCCGAACTGCCTTGGCCATTCGAGGTGGCGAGAGCGGTCGCCAATCGGAGGGCTGTTGCACGGTCGACGGCGACGACGACGTAATAATCGTCACTCGCCGTGGCCAGGACACCGGCACCCGAACTGGCGGACGGCACGCTTATGACACGAAGACCCTGGGCAATGTACTGCGCCCCATTTGGTCCGCTCGTCGCGATCACGTCGACCAGGTCACCGGCCACAATGGCTCCGCCGTCCGCATTGGCGATCGGGACCGGCAGGCTCATAGCTCCCAGGCCGCCGGTTCCCGAGGCGGCGTGGGACACCTCGCTGCGGGTGATCGGGTCGCCCGAGTTGATCGATACGGTGGCGACCCAGCCGCCGCTCAGGTTGCCAGCGGGCAGCAATCCCGCACGTACTGCCGTGTCGCCCGAATGCACAGCGACGAGGCGGGTGTCGGAGGCGTTGACCGGTGCCCCAGCCGCTATCGCTCCCGAGGCCACCGGCACCTCGGTCGTCGAACCCGTCTGGCTAAGGGCGGCTGCCACCAGCGCGCCGGCTACCACCGCCAGCACGACCGGTGCGGCGTGGCCGATCGTCAGGCGATCGCCCAGGTTGCGGCGCCGTCGAGGCCCTCGGGTCGCAGCATCGTCGTTTTGGGAACGGCGAACGGTCGTAGTCATAAGGCCTCCTATCCAATGGTCGATGGGGTGTGTGGGGGTGCTCCCACTTACCCCTATGCCGCGGACGATTCACGGGCCGTGTTGGGGCGTCGGTAGCGGCGGCGACGTCGGTCGCCAGAACATCTCCGCCAAGGCCCCCCCGGGTCCAACCCACTGTTGCGGGATCCTTTCATGAATAAAACGCCTGGGCAAGCGGATCTACCCAGAGCGGTCAATTCAAGGACAGGAATGTGCTATTGACCGAAATGGGAAGTTCTGGACGCCCAGAGCTGGCCATCCAGGAGCAACTGCGCGGGACACGACGCAGCGCTCGCGGCAGGCTCAGTCCGACGTCGTGCCCGGGTACGGAGCAGAATCGGTGCACGATGAACTTTCACCTTGAGGAACGTTCACCCGGTTGGGTGATCGACGCGCCGATCCAGATCCGCCGGCGGGTATGGCTCCCCGCCACGCCGGAGCAGGTCTTCGCCATGCTCGCCGACAGCCCGGGCTGGACGCGCTGGTTCAAGGGGATGAGCAAGGTGCGCATCGACGGCCCGGCCACCGGCGTGGGCACGCTGCGCACCGTGTGGGTCGGGCCCAACCGGGTGCAGGAGCACTTCAACGT
>Ga0302326_10016316_pt1 | contig 15557 bp, 9 predicted proteins | sample Palsa_T0_3_FD_202264 | JGI IMG/M metagenome (GOLD analysis project Ga0302326, IMG submission 202264) | Peat permafrost microbial communities from Stordalen Mire near Abisko, Sweden - Palsa_T0_3 | ecosystem: Environmental > Terrestrial > Soil > Palsa > Peat permafrost | place: Sweden: Abisko...
GCGGGTTGCTTCCGCGGGGCGGTGAGGGCCGAGCTTGTGACGGCGCTAAGCTGCGGGAGCCACGCAGTCGCACTGCGATCATGTCGCCGGGGCCCACCTTTCGGACGTCCGGCGCTCGAAGAGTGACGAGCGCCTGGGTCCGCCCAGCCGCGGTCACGAACTCGACCTCCACGCCATCCGGCTCGTATATCTCGACGATGGTCCCGAGATCCCCCGCCTTGAGGCCGTGCTCGGGGATGTCGTGGGCGAGGGCGACGCACTCGAGCGGCTGGAGATCCAGCATGAGCCTTCCGGGTACAGGGTAACGAGGCGCGGCTCCTGTTGCCGCGGCGGAGGATCCAGATTGACACGACAGCCACAGCGCGGCCAGCAGGTCCGGCGGCGAGGTGAGTCGCGTGGTTACGGCTGGCCCAACTTCTCTACGGATCGGAAGAGTCCCAGGCCGAAGTGGCTGCCGTAGCCCAAGCAGATCGGACCTACGACGGGGCTGTCGAAGATGAGTCGAACTGCAAAGCCGATATCCAGCGGCGGCTGCGGGCCGCGCTGCCTTCGGCGCACGAAGTGCCGGAGCGCGAGCGTCTCATCAGTCCAATCGAGCACGTCAACCCTGGCGGGCGGGAATCCTCGGACACTCAGCTCCGCTTCGACTTGACCAACGAGTGACGACCGACCGTTTTTCTTGAGGTGGCGGGGGGGGACGAAAGGTGTCGTGTTGATCCACGAAGTCGCGCCGGTCGTCGGTCCGAGCAATTCATCAACGGCCTGAGACAGCCCAGCGCCGATGGCTCGCAGATCGTGCAACGCACCGACGCCCGCCACCGCGACCTGAAGCTCTCCAACCCCTCCCTTCATATATGTCCTGCGAAGGCTGCGCACGGCGCGCTGCGCGCGCGCTCCCAGCCCCATCGGCGCGAACACCACGACGTGATCGAGTCGGCCATCGCCATCGAGATCGGCCGGCAGAAGATGGGAGTGCCTGTGTCCCTTAAGTGGCTCACCCGTCTCATCGCGCCCGACGAGCTCAGGGCACGGTTCGCCACCGAATCCGAGCTTGGAGACCAAGGCGTTATGGAGTAACTCCGCCTGTGGAAGAGTGCGTGCAACCGTTGGGAGCGCCGACTTCGAGCCGCTCGGTGTCGTGAGCGCGAGGAGCATCATCTCAACAGGATGCGCGCCGGACATACGCGGCGACGACGGCGTACCAACCTCGAGCGCGTTGCCTTCACGCCAATAAAGGACCGAACGAGTTCCGGGGGCTCGGCTCCACTTCTGTGCCTTCCACCAGGCAGTGTCGCGCTGAAGGCAGTCGACGAGATCCGCAGGGTAGGCGCTCTGAATCATGTCGATCTTCTTCTGCTGCGCCTGTGTTGGCTTCTTTCCGTTAGAGAGATGGAGTTCCGTGATCGCGGCCTCGAGTTCGCCCTTTCTCCACGTCGCATAGTCGTTGGGGACGTCGGGAGCGCTGAGTGCGATCTGCTCAAAGCTTCGCCCGGGTCGAACGCGGTCCGAGTGCGGGAAAGCGTGCCCGGCCTTTGGGAGAGGGACGTCGTCCGAGATCGACTCCCCGAGCACCCAGCTCTCGCTGCGCCCCAGGTAGCCGAGGTGCGCGACAAGAAGCTCGAAGAGCTGCTGCGCCTCCTCATCGACCTTCGTCGGCCAGCGCACCCAGAGTGCGCCGTCGCCCACGTCGGCGAAGGCGTCGAGCACGAGGGTCGTCTCCTCGCGTCCGTCCTTCATCTTCGTCGTCGGCATGTAGTGGCGCGAATGTCCGAGCGCCGCCTGCGGGAGACGGTACTCAGGGAGGACGCTGCTCAAAGCCTCGACGAGACGCCGGCCTTCGAGCGGAACCTCGTCCCAGCGTTGCGTCGAGTAGCCGCACGCGATCAGCGTGCGCACGAGCCGCCACGGGCTCGGCGGCCACTCGACGAGCCCCTCGTTCACGTGGTGGCCGCCGGGCGTCGCGTGATAGCGACTGCCTGGGAAGCGCAGGACCATCGTGGGCATCACTTGTCTCCGTTGGTCTCGTCGTCGCTGTCCTTCTCGCTGTCGCCGTCGTTGTCCTTCTTCTTCTTGGCCGACTCGATCTTCTCGTCGTAGCTCGTCTCGGTCTGAACCATTGCGGAGCTGTTCTTCTCGATAGAAGCGCGAAGGTCGGTCTCCAGAGCATTCAAGCTTGGCAATACGAACCCATCGGGGCGGGTCGCCTTGGGGGCGTCTCGCGTCACTGGTTCGAGGTCGCACGCGGTGCGCAAGCGGAGATTCCCGTCGACGAGCTTACGCAGGCGGTGGAGGCCGAGGAGCACGAGCAGCCGCTCGGCGTCCGCGCCGAGGCCGTAGCCGCGCACCTGCGCGAGGTCGAAGTTGACGTGCAGGACGATCTTCTCGGCGGTGAACTCGTCGCGCGCGAAAGGCACATTGCCGAAACCCTTCTTCGTGTCGCCGCCCGGGTTCACGTGGTCGTTCTTCACGCCTCCGGACGCAGCCACGCGCGCATTGCTGGCCTCGATGAACGCAGAGAGAGTGCGGGCGAGGCGCAAGCGTCCGCCCGCGAGGTCGCTCTTCGCGAGGAAGACGCCGTGCAACAGGCTCCCGACGTCGTACTTGAGGAGCACTTGCGCGAGCAGCTTGCGGTTGATCGGTCCATTCTCGAGCGTCCCTAGGTCGCTCTTGAGCTGGGTCACGAACTTCGATCCCGGAGCCTCTAGGATGTATGGGCTGTTCAGCCGGTGGGCCTCGAGCATCGTATCCGTGAGGAACTTCTTGTCCTTCGTGACCTTCACGTGGCTGATGCCGTCGAGCGCGGCGACCGGCTTCTCGGTCACGGTGTCCCACACTGTGGCCTCGAGGCGATTCGCCATGCTCTGCGCAGACTCGACGAGGAGTTTCTGACCGTCCTTCGTCTGGTAGCTCGCCGCTCCGAGGCTCGGGAAGCCAGTGGGCTGAAAGCGATCGCCCTGCACCGGCTGGAGATCGATCGAGAAAAGCAGACGAGTGGCGTTGTCGAGTTTGCTGAGGTCGATGGTCATGCGGTCTCCCTGACGGTGGGGTTCTCGAAGCGGTCGGCCATCGCGGTGGCGACGGCAGGCTCGATGGGGAATGCGAAAGCGGCGGCCCAACGGCGCGCCGTCGTTGGGTCGGCGATGGCGGCGGCTAGAGGAGGACGGAGCCCCACCGCGCGCAGCCGACGCAGCGCGAGCTCGACTGCTCCCGCGGCGTCGCCGGACGCAAGTCGTCTGAAAATCGCGGGCTCGGTGGCGATGGTCCGCTCGCGAACTGGGAACGGGAGCGCGCACAAGCGCAGGGCCTCCCACGCCTCGTCGGGTCGGTCGTCGCGCGGACCGACGCGCACGCGCGGCAGCCGCGCGTGCTGCCACTTGAGTGCCATCAGCGCGCGTCCGAGCGCGACGATTCGTTCCACGTCGACCTCGCCGGCGAGGAAGCACGCGAGATCGTCGAGCCTCGCGCCCGCACCATACCGGGCGACGAGCGGGAGCGTCCGGCTCCCTATCTGCGAGGCTTCGACGAGGCGGCGCTCGACGAGCGCGACGAGATCGCTCAGCGGATCGCGCCCCATCATCACGATGCGCGGATCGTTGATCAGTCGCTTGTCGGCGCCGATCGCGTAGCTCCAGCCCTTCTTCGGATCGATCGGCAGCGCGTGCGCGCGCACGGGGTCGAAGGGGCTAGCATCCTTCTTGTATCCGCGCGCCGCGCTCCCGAGCGAGAGGGAGAGCCGCCAGTCGGGAGAGTCATCCGCCGCTGCGTCGAGCCAGCCCGGAGACAGCGTTGGGCACGGACCAACCTTGAACGCAGTCCCGCTCGCCTGGACTCGCTCTACCTCGTCGATTGCCGCGAGCACCGACTGCCATCGCGCCGGCTCGGCTTCCCGCGTGAGGACATTGAACACGGCGTCCGAGAGCACGCCTACCGACGCGGAGAATCGTGCGGGCGCGTCGTCCGCTTCACGCTGCAGGCGGTCGAGCCAGCCGCCGATCTCATCGATCAACCGAGCGCGCGGATGGGCCGCGACCTCGATTCGACCGAGCGGCACGGCAAGGTTGCTCTGGCCATTGCGCTCAAGATAGCCGTAGCGGATGAAGCCAGTGAGTCCTCGGGCGACGCCCAGCCTCGCGATCGCCCTCACGAAATCGAGTGGGCGCCGTGCCGACGAGCGACCGAGCTGCGCGCGTCCTTCTCCGAAGAGCGCGCCCACGTCCTGCCAGCTCGCGGCGCGTTCCCATAGCGGCATCCACTGCTCGCCGCGTGCGTCCTTCTCCTTTCCACGCGTCGCGTACCCGACGGCTTGCGCGGTGATCGCGAACGGGATCGCGGCGCGCATGTCATCCCGCGCCCCCAACTTTCGTGTGGCCTGACCACGAAACGCGATCGCACCTTCGAGCATGAGGACGAAATCCCAGGGGTTGATTCGGCTCCCTGCATCAGGGCCGGTCGTGCCATTCGCGCCGCCTGCGGAGCCTGGCAGGAATTGACCGACGGCTGCGTCCAGCAGCGCTGCCGAGGGCGTCTCGAAAAGCGCGGTCTTCAACAACGCCTTCGCCATCGGAATGGGAGCACCGTTGACTGACTCGAGATCGAACAGATCTCCAAGGCGCTGCATCGCCGTGTTGGTAAAATCGAGTCGCCCATCGTTGCCGCCCGTCCCGAGGAGCGCAGGCCACGACGGTTCCCCTTCAGGCGACAGCACCATCGCGGCGTCCATCCAGTCGCGATGAGGTCCTCGCCACGCAAGCGCGAAGGGTCCGTAGAGGTCGGCCTTGAGTCTCTTGAATTCACGCTCGGCGGCGGCCAGATCTCTCTTGTAGTCAGGGTCATCCTTTGAGCGGGCCGGCTTCGCCCCCTTCTTGGCCTTGGTCTGATCCTTGAGCTGCCGCACCTCCGCGTCGGCTCTCGTGATGGCATCGAGCTGAGTCCGCGCCTCGGAGATCCCTCGACGGAAAGCCTCGAGGCGATGCGCTTTCGATCCCTCAACGGGAGCGAGTCCCTTGTCGTTCGTGGCGTAGAAGCCTGACCCCTTGTTCCACGGTGAGACGAAAGGCGTGGGCGCGTACTCATCGAGGAAGAAAGCTTCGAGCGCGGCCTCATCGAGCGTCGTGAGCAAGCAGAAATGCTGGTCGCGCCAGAAGCCACGGACGTCGGCGTCCTTCTGCTGCGCGACGAGCCTCAGGATCCCGATCGCCTTGAGGTAGTGCGCGAGCGGGGTAGGCGCGCAGCCCGTGAGGTGGTGGAGGTAGACTGTCATGGGGTGCCTCCCGTCGTACCCGTGGTGAGCAGTGGATCGACCGTCGTCAACTTGGACGCGCGGCGATCGGCCGCGATGAGGAGAGCCTCCAAGTAGGCGAGCGAACCGGGGCCGTGTGTACGAAGGAGTGCGGCTGTCCGATCGCGCCAGCTCCGCCCCGTGATGGGCGAGAGGCCGATCGCGGCAGGCGCGAGGGTGAGGGAGAGCGCCGGAAGCGAACTCACGCCATCGAGCGAGATCGCTGGGAGGGTATCGGCGTCTCGCACACCTCGGATCGGCAAGCCGCGATCATCACGCTCGACGTACTCCTGATCTTTCGGCCCTGCGTGCAACGCGACGCGCACCTTCCCGTGGTGCGAGAGCACCAGGTACGCGAGGAGATCGAACTCCGCGGCGGTACACGCGAGCACCTGCCTCTCGAGGTTCGTCGGTTCCGATCTGTCCGCGGCTGGCGCGGGCACCTCACCTTCGCCCATGAGCGCGAGCGCCTCGACCCATGGACCGAGCAACGCTGAATGAGTGGGCTCGTATCTCCGCAATACGGCAAAGAGCGCGAGGCAGCTTGCCAACTCGTGGCGGAAGCCTCGCCGCGTCTCGCCATTGGCGCTCCGATACAGGCACGGGGTCTGCCAAGCACCATCAGGTGCCTTGGCGAGATCGACGCGCGCCTGATACGGGCCTCGCGCCTCGATGACCGCTTGGAACGCGGGGTGCGCCTTGCCGAGGTCATGCCAGCGCCCCGCGAGCTCGATCAGCTCGGCAACCCCCTTGGGCACGAGGGCCCCTGCAATCTGCGTCGCCAGCTGGCCGACCTCGGCGTTGTGGGTCGCGATCGTCTTATAGGCCGCCCCGCTTAGCTCCTCGGTGTCTTCGAGATCATCGGCGGTATCCTGCGCTGCCTGCGGGGGGGCGCTCAAGACAGTCACCAGAGCCCTGGACTCGGGATCGAAACCGCGGTCGTCGCGGTAGCCGCCAGTGTCGGCGGCCACGCAGACGACGGTGCCGGGGATCAGAGCCGCTCGCTCCGCGACCTTCCACTCGCCCTCGATCCAATCCCAGACCCACGCGCGACGTGAGGGCAGGAGCCGTGGCGCGGGCCTCTCCTTCGTCGGCTTGCCGCAGAGCCAATCTCGTGCCGCGAGGAACGGCACGCTGCACAGCTCCTCACGCGAAGGCTTGCGATCCTTCGAGGGCAGAGGAGCGGGCTCTCCTTTCTTGGCTGGGGGAACGTCGAGCCAGAACGCGGATACGTCGCGCTCGTCGCCGCTGCGGATGAAGGGGCTGACGTCGATGTCGGCGCCCGTCAGATCGGGCGTCGTGTCGAAGAGCTCGTCGAGCTCACGGCGCAGAAGGAGCTGCTTGGGTCGATAGGGATAGAGCCGCTTGCGCTGGTCATCGGTCAGGCCCTGCTCGAATGCCTCGATGCTGGCGATGCCGACATCGGTCGCCTTCGCCGCGAGGGTATCGATGCCCCACTTCGCAGCCTCGAGTTCCTCGGGGGAGTACGGCGGCGCCGTCTTCTCGTCGCGACCACGGTCGACCACTACGACGCTCCCCGAAGCGCCGTACCGCGCGCAGCGTCCGAAGCGCTGCACGAGGCTCGACCACGGGGAGAGCTCGGTGAAGAGCGTGGTCGCGCTGATGTCCACGCCCGCCTCGACGACCTGGGTCGCCACGATGATGCGATCTACACCCTGCTTGCACGCCTCTCTTCCGAGGAAGTCTGTCTTCCACGCGGCGCGCTCATGTGGGCGATAGCGGCCGTGCACGAGCCGGAGATCCCTCGTGACGTCGAGCCTCTCGAGAGCCTCGTAGGTACGTGAGGCTCGATCGACCGTGTTGCAGACGACCAACGTGATCCACCCGTGCTCGCCGTTCTTGGGCGCCTTCTCGTGAGCGTCCTTGATCGCCTTCGCGAACGCGCCGTGGTCGTTCGCCGTGATCTCTTTGATCTCGAGCGCCTTCTTGATGGTCGCGAGGCCAGCGCCGAGCGCGCTGGGGGTGAGCGTCGTTGGGTTCGTCGCCCACGCGTCGTGGGCCGCCACAGTGTCCACGCTCTTGAGCCAATCGGTTTGGAGCGTCGCGCTCATCCACCAGCTCAGCCTCGGCCTGAGTGAGCGGCCAGCCTTCGCGTCATCGTCAAAGAAGGCTTGAAGCTGGGCGCTCGTCGCGAGCCCGACGTCCATGAGTTGCACCTCGTCGAGCACCCACAGCACGTCGTGGCTGAGGAGGCCGAATTCCATCGGCCAACGGGCGCGGCGTGCTGCGTAGCCACGGTTGAGGGCGCGCGAGAGCGCCATGTCCTGCGTCGCGATGAACACCGCGTTCTCTTCGGGGTAGAGGTTCCACTCTCCGCCTTGGTCGATGCCGCCCATCAGGAGATGTACCCCAACCTTGCCTTGATGATCCGTACCGGGTTGCCAGAGCAGGTGCAGTCGATCGAGACACCTTCGAGCCTCGTCTGCAGTCTGCTCGACGAGCACGCGCATCGGTAACGTCCAGACGAGGCGCCGGGGCCAGCGATCGTCATTGCGCTCGACGCGGTGATAGAGCCACGTGCCAAGCACGCCGAGCGTCTTTCCGTAACCCGTAGGGATCCGGATCACGCGCGAGCGCGGAACCTCGTCCCGGGCGAGCGCCTCTTGCCATTCTCTTGGCGTCATCGCGGCGCCACCCGGCCCCGACGCGAAGCGCGTGAACCACTTTGGGAACTCGCTCTGCGAGCTACTCGCCACGACCACCTCCATCACCACCGCGCGGTTGCGCGTCGATCCCACGTGTCGAGTTCGGCGCGCTGATGCGCCAATGGCCGCGAATCCTGAAGGCAGTAATCAACTCGGCGTCGGCAGGCGACGCCTCGTGTGCCTTCACATCCGTCTGATGAGCAGGACCGATCCGATTGACTTCGACGTTCCCGCGGCCGACATTGAGGGCCGCCGCCTAAGCCGCAGGCCCAAGCGCGCGCCGGACGAGAGACAGGGTGTATTCGGTATCCCTGGTAGACCCACCGGACGTCAGGCTTCAACGGGGCTCCGTCCGACGCGCGCTTCGACCCGCGCACTGAAGGGAGGGCAACTTAGTTGAGGTCCGACGCAGGCGGGCGAAGGTCGTGTGGCGGCGGCCACCGAAAGAGGCGAACTGCGACCGTCCAGCGCACCCCGCGAAAAACAAACTCGAGCATGCGCAACCTAGTAAGGCGCTTATTGTCACCGCGCAAGACCCTCCTGATGTCAGGAAAGACAACCGTCGGCACTCTCTCTGTCGCATACTTGTCCCCTGGGTCCCACCACCCCCTTCAGCCTCTCCACCTCCTCGACGAGCTTCTCCTTCACCCCCTCCGCCGCCTTCCCGATCTTCGTCCCCTTCTTCACGATGTTCCGCGCGTCGTGCGCGATGCTCTCCACCGTGATCGCGAGGCGCTCGATCCCACGGATGCTCTGCTCGATCTCCCGGACGTCGGCCTCCGAGCGACCGGACTCGCGATGTTGCTCCACGACGAGTGCTCTCGCGATCGAGAGCGCCGCCGTCAGGTACACGTCTGTGGTGGGATCCTCGGCGTCCCACACGACTAGGATGTCCGGTCCCACGCGCCTGAGCGCCGTGAACCCCTCCGTTGCGCTCTCGCGTGCCACGATGAAGACGCCGATCCTCGCCTCTCGGTTCTTTCGCGCAAGCGCAATTTCGTCGAGAGCCTTGGCCTCCGTGTACCCCTTGTCGGCTTTGCACTCACACACGATGCGCACCCCGGGAGCTGCGCTCTCGGGACCCAGCGTGAGGACGTAGTCACCGGTTTTGCGTCCTTCGCGGCCCGGTGTCCCGGAGAGTCTCTCGCAGATGTCCCCCGTGTGCTGTGCGTCAAGCTGCAACAATTCACCGGCGGCATACTCGAAGGTGTGGCCGTGCAACGAGCTTCGCGCGGCCTCTTCGCGTCGTACCCGGAAGGTCTCGAGCGTCGCGCGCACGTCGCTTTGAAAGCGCGAATTCGAGTCGGCGAACAGCCCCACGGCGTTCATCAGCTCCTTGCGCAGCAGCGACAGAGGCGAGGCGGGGTCGTCGAGCGTGAGGCTGTTCTTTACGGTGGTGCGCGTATCATCCAGGGTGGCGGCCAGGCGACGGATCGCGGAGCCCTCGCAGTCGAGCGAGAACTGCTCGAGGATGGATCGTTGCGCCTTCTCGACGCGCGCGACGAATCGGGCGAGCGGGCCTTGGTCGTTCTCCAGCGAGAGCGCGCCGGTGACCGCAGCGACGTCGCCCGCGAGCTCACCGCGCAGCATGCCGTTCGCCTTGGTGATATCGACGATGAGCCGCGAGAGCGCGGACTCCGGGCGGTCGCGCGAAAACTCGCGGAGGACGTCCTCGCGTTGCAACCGGAGCGCCTCGTCGATCGCGCGCGATAGCGTGGCCACCAGGCCGTCAGCCTGGGTAGGGCAAAGGATCTTGAAGAGGGTGCTCTCCTGGCCGACCTGGCGGGCAAGCGTCTGCGCGATCGTCGAACGATCGCCATCGAGGTGCTTGGCCAGCAGCAGCTCGATCTCGCCGTCGCGTTTGGTCAGCTGCTCGAGGCGCTGCGGCAGCGAACCGGTCGCCGGATCGAGGTAGGCGCCCAGGAGGCGTGCGACCGACGAAGAGGTCTGGCTCGTGTGCGCGCTCAGTGCGTCGCGGACAGCGCCCAGCAAGCGCTCGCCCTCGCGCTGAATCGATTGCGCGTCGAGCGCCCCTCTGGCGTGGCGCAGTGCGACCACCCCGATGCGCAGGGCGTGCTTGGCGAAGGCATCCCGCTCCGTCCCCTCGTCGTGTTGCCCGAGCTCGTGGACCACTTCGGGGTCGGTGATGCATAGGGCGAGGCGAACAACGGGCGCATTCTCGTTGGCGGGCTTCGTTGCGACGTGGGCGACGGCTTCCATGGGTTTCTGGCTCCTTGGCCCCCTTCGTGGGGCGCAGAGAGCACAGTGGATCCGGCCCCTCGCCGATCCGATGTCACTCTTAGACGTCGCTGCGCGGCCGTGCAGGGCCGCTCGCCATGTCTTCGGAAGGCCGAGCATTCTTCCCCTCGCGCAGCACGCCCTCGGCTTGCTCCAGGGCCCCACGTGCAAGCTCGACGATCATCTGCGCCAGAGCAGGAGTCTCCGGGCGCGCCGCGTCGCCCAGTCTCACGACGAAGCGGGCGAGGGGGACGAGCGCGCTCGTCTCGACGCTGACGCGAATCCCGCCAGGGAGAGACTCGACGTGCATGCCCTCGAGCAGGTTGTTCGCCACCCAGGCCGACTCGGGCTCGCGGACGAAGAAGGAGCACGTGAGGACGGGGCCGGGTCCCTTGAACCCATCGAGGCTCGCGGCGCGGAATGCCGCGAGCTCGGCGCCATCGCAGTCCCTGAACTTCTGGCCGTCGTCCACGCGAGCGCGCACGATTCCATCGACGCGGAACCAGCGAAAATCGTTGCTCTTGTGACAGGTAGCGACGAATCGAGCAGGAGGGCCAACCTCGATAAGGTGGATGGACACGTGTCGCTCGCTGGGCCTGCCGCTGCGGCTCGCGGTCAGGTACTTCATGAACAAGGGCAGCCTCTTCGCGGCGGCTTCCTCGACGGCCGGCATGTACTGCTCCTCGCTCTCGCTCGGTGACCGCGACACCACCGGTGCGGTCGCGGTCAGCTTTCCACGCGCCGGCAGTTGTTCGGTGACCACCGCCAGGAGTCGATCGCGCGCCTTGCCCCGGGGAAGGTGCGACAGCTGACGAAGCAGCTCGGACACGTGCTCGGCCTTGAACAAGACGCCACCCGGGTACCAGTCCTTCGGAATGCGCCAGTAGACGTGCGGGTGCTCCTTCTCGCTCTCGAGGCGGAGGCCGCTGTCCTGCAGCTCTCGCAGGACGTTACGAAGGGCCTCGGGGCGCAGGCCGGTTGCCCGCGCGAGCTCCGCTTGAACCCAGGTCTTGCGTTCGAGGAACGCGACCATCACGGCGGCGACACTCTTCGTGGCAGTCCGCTGCCCCATAGCTGGATGCTAAAGGATGAGCCGCCTAGTGGCGCTCTGAAATTGTGCCTGGGCCCGAAGAGGCGGAGGCGCGTCCGGCGGCAGCGTCGAAGAAGGCGGTTGCAGCTTTTCGCCGTGGGGCCTCACGCGATCAAGGCGGCGCCGCTGGACGCGATCGCCGTCATCCCTCCTCGAAATAGTCGCCGTCGATCTTCGGGACCTTCATGAGCCGGTGAGTTACGCCCACTCCGTGCTCGATCATCAGGAGCGTTAGACGCTCGCCATCGACGAGGACCACCGTGCCACGAGCTTTCGCCGCGGCTTCGCGGGCATCCCGCGTGAAGCCGCTCGTCGTCAGCAACACGCCCTTGTTGGCGCCTTGCAGCTGCAAGGCACCCATAAACGTTTGGATCTGTGGGCTCCCGACTGTCCCCTGCCATCGCTTCGCCTGAACGTAAACCTTCTCCAGACCAAGCCTGTCGAGAGAAATGACGCCGTCGATCCCGCCGTCCCCGGAGCCGCCAACCCGTTGGAGATCGCCGCGGCTGGTGCCGTAACCCATCGCATGGAGCAGGTCGAGCACAAGGCCCTCGAAGAACGCTGGCGCCGCCTGACCGATGCGATCGAGCAAGTCATGAGCCACGCTGTCTCGCAACTCAGCAATCGCCTTCTCGATCCGCTCATCGGGGCTCACGGGTCTCTCGACTACGGCAACCGCCGGTAAACCGGCAGCTGACGCCGCCGACGTCACGGGGTCGTCTGATGACGTCCCGCCAGGCCCGGCCCTGGCGTCGCGCCGCACGATGGCGATGCGCTCAAGTTCTGCTGACGAAAGTGGCGCCTCGCGCTTGGCGAGGGCCATGCCCGCACCGGTCAGCTTCCAGAGACCTCGCTTTGCGCTGGTCGAGAGGCCAGCGCGTTTGAGCCTGTCGTGCGCCCAGGCGATCCGGTTCTTGTAGACTGGCTGGCGTCCGCTCGGCAAAGAGTCAGTCGGTCAGCCGGCAGCAGGCCGATGGCGTCTGCTACGCCCTCGAACGCGTCATCGGTGTCGACTCCGTCGGAGCGTTCGGCGAGGTAATGGAGGAGCGGCTCGATGAACTCGTCGAACGACGGGACCGGCATGCGCCCGAGCGTAACGCATCAGGTAAATTGCCGAGCGCGGAGAACCGCGCACCGTTGGCGGCGCGTAGCCGTACTCACACGGTGAGGGGGCCGGCTTCGAGGGAACCTCACGCGTCGGCAAGCTGGCCGCGCAGGACGTGCCCGACCAACGCTTCGCCGCGCGTGTACGAGGCGATGATCGATCGCAGGCGGGCGCGAAACTCGCCACCGACGCCGAGCCGGTCCGCAGCCTCCTTGGCGGGCGCGTACGCCGCCCAGACGTCGGCGCTCGTCAGCTCGTAGCCGTAGCCTTGCGCGATCCAGTCGAGCGCGACGAGCCCCGCTTCGATCGCGAACGCCGGCGCCGTCGTGACGTGATCGCGCGCCGCGCGGGCGAGCGTTCGCGGATCGGTGGGCGTTCGCCTCGCGAGCGCGATCGCCGCGTCGAGCAGGCCCGCGTCCTTCGCCGCCGCGAACCACTTTCCCTCGTCCCCCGGCGTCGACGCGACGAGCTGGTCGAGCACTTCCGCTGCGGACTTCGCCGGATACTTCTTCGCGACCGCGCGGAACGTCGCGACGTAGGTGCCAATGCGGTTCGCGACGGCGGCGTAACGCGCGAACGCCTCGTCGACGAGGCCCGACGATAGCAGGATCTCCTCGCAGAGCCACGCGACGTCGGCTTCGCTCGTCGACGGTCCGCGCGATGCTTCGGCGAGCCGGATCGCCTCCGCCTTCTGTCCCTTCGCCGCGAGCGCCTTCACCGCCCAGCGCTTATGCGGCCAGAACTTCTCGTGCACGAGTAGCTCGAGGATGTCGTCGTAGCGTTCCGCGCGATAGAGCGCCTCGAGGCACATGGTCGTGCCGTGGTAGTGCCCGCGGAGGTTCGGATCGGGCGAGAGCGCCTGCTTCGTGATGCCGAGCAGCCGATCGGCAGCGCGCGAGGCGATCTCCTTCGTCACGCACAACTCTCCCCAGTGATCGGCGAGCTGCTCGATGTAGGGGATCTCGTCGGCCGCGTGTGCTTCGTAGAGCCGTTCGAGCCAGGCCTCGCGTTTCTTCGCGTCGACGGGCGCGCCCGCGATGACCGGAACGAGCTCCTCGATGGCCCGGTTCACGGCGGATCCGATCGCGCCCGACGATGAGTCGACCTGCGCAAGCGCGGGCGATACGCGCTCGAGGAAGAGGACCGCGCCGTCCGCCGCGAGCACCGGATCGCTCTTCGCGACCCTCTTGATCTCCGCGACCGCCTCGCGCACCCGGGTGATCGCCGGCTGCGACTTCCAGCCGAACGTCCCGCGTCGGAAGCGCGCGCGGAACGCCCAGGGATCCGCGGCCCTCTTACTCGCCATCCGCGAAGCTCCTGGTCCCGACGAACCTCCCTGCGCCGCCGAGCGCCGCGCGGAGGGCCTCCTGGTATGCGGGGAAGCGGGACGTGCGCGCGCGCAAGGCCTCGCACCACGCCGCGGATCCCTGGCGATCGGCTTCGACGCAGCACGCGACAAGCCTCGCGGCGTGCTCGTAATGGCGGCGTCGCTTCTCGCCCGTCACGCCTTCCGTGCGCTTCGATGCGGCGACCCTCATCGCATCGAGCGCGGCGGCACGATCTTTCGGAGTCAATCGGGAACGAACCTCGGCGCGATCGAGCACTGCAAGCGTGGTCGGCGTCGACAGCCCAGTCGACGGAGCCACCGGCTCGAGGGGCGACGGCGGCGGGCGATGGAGGGCGTCGGTGACCATCGCGCAGACGCCCTTCGGGGTCCCGTCTCCGATCATCCACGCGAACGCCGGGAACAGCACGTGACCAGGGTGATCGTCGCTTGACCAGCCGAGTCCCGGTGCATCCCGGAGCGCATTCGCTGCAGCGGGGACGTCGCCAACCAGCACGCGCAGGAACGCGACGAGCCGACTCGAATCCGTAGCATCTGCTTCGAGGGCTGCGGCGGCCCGCCTGCGGATGGATGCTCCCTTGGCATCGTCGGCAACGACCCAGCGCAGAAGCCGCGCGAGCGAAGGCGCGCCGAGCCATGCGGCCTCGAGTTTCTTCTTCGTGTCGTTGCGTCCGAGCTTTGAGGCCATGAGGGCCGCGCCATCGAGGAACTCGCCGCGCCAGAGGTCCGACGTGACGAGCGCGACGCCTTCTTCGTATGCGGCGAGCGCGCTCTTCCAGTCGCCGTCCTTCACGACCGCGTTGCACCACGCCGCGACGACCTGCGGTCGCTTCGTCGCGCGCGCGATCCGCGCGAGGCCTTCGGTGCCTTCGCGACGTGCCACGGCGTCGCGGAGCCAGCGCTCTTGATCCGACTCCCAGTCGCCGTCGGTGGGAGCCGATGCTTCGAGACGCGCGATCCACCGGTCGAGAAACGCGTCGGCGTCGGGGAGCTCGCGCCCGAGTGCTTGCTCCATCGCCCGAACCGGCTCGATCAGGGCGCCGATCCCCTGAACCGCGTCGATCGCCTCCAAGATCGCGTCGACTCGGCCCCGCGGCGACGTCTCGACATACACGGCGAGCAGGCACCGCCCGACGCAGTCGTGGAGATCGACAGAGAGCACCTCCTCGACCATCTCGTGCTGCCCGAGATCGATCTCCGCGTTGGCGATCGGGAGAAGCAGCGCATCGAAAATGCGCCGCGCCGTCGCGTGCTCGCCTGCGAGCGACGCGCGGATACCACGACGCAGGTACTCGTCGACTCCCCGCGGGTCGGCGTAGCCGACGCGCCGCGCCGCCTTCGCGAAGTCGACGACCTCGTCGACGATCTCGGGCGTGGGAGCCGTGGGACGGAAGCCACCCCGGGTAGCGGCCCGGCGAAGAAGCGCGTCCTCGAGAGGGACGCGCTGGTCATGGTCGAGTCGTTCGAGCGTCTCGCCAATGAACGCGCGGAGCTCGTCGGCGTCGAGCGCCGCGAGTGCGGCGGCGACATCGCCGCTGCCGCCGGCCTGCTCCCGAGGAAGCCGCTGCCTTGCCATCCCGGAGCATCTTCTAGCGCGATCGAGCGCCCATCGGCGTGCCGTCTTCGAGCTTCATCGACGAGCGAGCAGTCCGCCGATCACCTTGTCGCCGTCGATGAGGTGACCGGCCTTGGCCTGCGCGATGCTCCGTCGCAACGACTCGTGCAGGCGAGCCCGCTCGGCGTCATCCATGCCGTCGCTGTCCTCGGCGACGGCGAGCACCAGCTCGGTCCCCTCCGGTAGCTCCATGGGCTCGTCCATCACGATCCGGCCCCGC
>Ga0302326_10016317_pt1 | contig 15557 bp, 10 predicted proteins | sample Palsa_T0_3_FD_202264 | JGI IMG/M metagenome (GOLD analysis project Ga0302326, IMG submission 202264) | Peat permafrost microbial communities from Stordalen Mire near Abisko, Sweden - Palsa_T0_3 | ecosystem: Environmental > Terrestrial > Soil > Palsa > Peat permafrost | place: Sweden: Abisko...
CGCTCCGGCGTGCGCGGCCCAGGCAATTGGGCTAGGATGTTTCCGTGTACGACCTCTTTGAGCCAGCGCCGCTCCCGACCGATTCGGGCGAAAAACTTAATGCCCAGCAACAGGCTGCCGTTCTACATGGCGAGGGACCCCTCCTGGTGGTTGCGGGCGCGGGCACTGGCAAAACCCGCGTCATTACAGAGCGCATTCGCCGGCTTCTGGAAAGCGATCCAAGCTTGCCCGGCCAAGCCATTGTTGGCCTGACCTTCACGGACAAATCCGCCGCGGAGATGAAGCGCCGCGTCATGCGCGCCGTCGGCGAGCGCGGCCGCGACGTCTTTATGGGGACGTTCCATAGTTTTTGCACTTCCGTGCTACTGGAGCGTAACCCCAAGCTTGAGCCGCTGGACAACGTGGGCCACTGGATTCTGCTGCGCCGCAACCTGCGTCTGCTGGAGCTCGAGCGCTTCCGGCGTCTTTCCGAACCGGGGAAATTCCTTCTGGATTTTGTGGCGTTTTTCTCGCGCTGCCAGGATGAGCTCGTTACACCCGAGGACTACGGCATATACGTGGCCGCGCTCGCGGAACAGTACGCGCATGAATGCGATGCGCTTCCCGACGATGAGAAGCGCCTGCGCGAGGAATTTATTGCCGAACAACGAGAGGTGGTGCGCGCCTACCGCGCCAGCGACCGGCTGCTCCGCGAGAGCGACCGGCTGACGTATGGGATGCAATTGATGGACGCCGTACACGCGCTGGATAAGGATCCCGCCTTTGCGGAGCAGCTTCGACAGCGTATCCGTTACATCCTGGTGGATGAATTCCAAGATACCAACGTCGCGCAACTCGAACTGCTGTGGCGGCTGGCGGGAGAGCATCGCAACATCGTAGCAGTGGGCGACAATGCCCAGGCCATTTATCGATTTCGTGGCGCTTCCTTTGGCAGCTTCACCATGTTTCTGCGGCGTTTCGCTGGCGTATCCGAGGGAGACGCTCGTGCAGCGGCGCCGTTCATCCAGCCGCTGGTTGACAACTACCGCTCGACCGGGCGCATTATCCGCATTGCCGGACTGGTAACACGTTTCCTGGAGGCCTCGCCGCTGCTGCCGAAAAAGGAACTCATCGCGCACAAACCCGACGGCGAGAAGATACGCATGGCCAAGTTTGCATCGGCGGAGCAGGAAGCCTGCTGGATTGCGTCGGAGATGGACCGCCTGCACCGCGCCGGCCGCCGGTGGAGCAATTTTGCTGTTTTATACCGAATCCATAGTCATCGAGGTGAGCTGGTGGAGGCCCTGAAGGAGCGGGGCATCCCGTTTGTGATCCGCAATCTCTCGATCCTCGACCATTCCCTAGTGAGGGACTTGCTGGCCTACCTTCGCCTGGTAGCGAAGCCCTGGGACAACGTAGCCTGTGCGCGCGTGCTGGCGTCGCCGGCCTGGGGTCTGCAAGCGGCCGATCTGGTGCGCCTGTGTGAGAAAACGACCAAAGGCAGATCCGCGCTGTGGGATGCGCTGCAAGCGCCGCAGGGTGAACTGCCTTTTCTGAGCGCAGCGCGCAATACCGACGAGTTGGTCGCCGGCCTGGCAGCTTTGCGGCGCAAGGCACAGAAGGTGGCGGCAACCGATCTGTTCGACGCGCTGGTGGAATGGCTGCAGCTTTCCTCGTTTGTTCCACCGGACGAGCGACGCTACGTTGACCGCCTCGCGCAATTCATCCGCGAATGGGAGCCCAAGAGCGAGACATCGCGCCTGGCGGAGCTTGTGGAATATCTTGACTATTTCGTCCAGGCCGGCGGGCAGATCAATCTCGAACAGGATTCAGACGATGCCGTGCAACTGATGACTGTGCACGCCGCCAAGGGCCTGGAGTTCGATCATGTTTTCATCCTGCGCCTGACTCATCGAGGTTTCCCGCAACCTCCGCGAAAAAGCGAGCTGGTTTTTCCGGAGGCCTTGATGAAGGAAGAGCTGCCGGAGGGCGATTTTCATACACAAGAAGAACGCCGCCTCTTCTATGTGGCGGTGACCCGGGCCCGCGAACAGCTCACGCTGACCACTGTGGTGAACAAGCGCTCGAAGCCATCCGTTTTTCTGGATGATATTTTGAGCGCGCCAACCCTGGCACGGCAAAACGTCAAGCAGGTTACGCCCACCGTCCCGCCTGCGGCGCCACCGCGCCAGTTGAGCATGGACAACGCCCTCTTTGCGGTCACCCAGCGCGACGCGCGAGTGTACTCGCAAATCGCCGCATGGGCGGAACAGTACCGGCCACCTGCGTTCGAACCGCTAGAGCTGAGCCCTTCCGCCATCGATTCCTACCAGGCTTGCCCGCAGCGCTATCTGTTCAGCAAGGTTTGGGGCATTCGTAGCGGGCCGGTTGCAGCCACCACCTTTGGCAACGTGATGCATACCACCATTAGGGAGTTTATTGGCGCGCTGCGCAAGGGACGGCGGCTGCCGTTCGAAGAGCTGGAGGGCATTTTCCGTCGCGAATGGATCTCCGCGGGGTTCGAGGACAGCTATCAGGAAGAGTGTTACCAGCGCGACGGCATCGAGCAGTTGCGCGCTTTCCATCGCAGTTGCATGGAGATCCCCTGCGACGTTTTGGAGCAGGAAAAATATTTTGCACTGGATCTCGAAAATAATGTGCGCGTCACGGGGCGTTTGGATCAGATCAACCGCATCGGACCGAACGCCGTGGAAATCGTGGATTACAAGACCGGCAGACCCAAGACCGAAGCGGATGTCCGTAAGGATGTACAACTGGGAGTGTATGCGCTGGCCGTGCGGGAAGCCCTGGATCTCGATCCGGTGCGTTTGGTTTATTACAACCTGCAGACCAATCAGGCCGTGAGTGCCGAGCGCAGCGAGAAGCACCTCAAGGAAGTACGCGCACTGATCCAAGAGATTGCCGCGGACATCCGTGCGCGGGAATTCCCAACCAGTCCAGGCTTCTCTTGCAGGTATTGCGAGTTTCGCTTTCTATGTCCGGCGCATGAAGCGCGGCACACGCAGAGGACGGAGCGTGCGATCGCCCCAGCGGGTGCACCCTCGGCGGCCGAAGCCACAGCCGTCAAAGAATGACAATGAAAGTTCCGCTCATTGTGGGGCAACCAGATAATATCCGTCGCGTGCCAGAAGACTGAGTCCGGGTCGCCGGACGCGCACCTCGATCGCGTGATAGTTTTGCGCGCGGTCCGTACCGGCGGGCACGTACCCGATCGTGTACTGGTAGCGCGCCCGCTCCGCCGCATTGGAGTAGATATCCGACAGCGCGGCCCCGCGCGCGGCGTAGAAAATGTCGCCGCCGGTTGCATGGGCATAACGCGCCAGCACGCTCTTGACCCGATTCAGGATGGCAGCATCCACGCCCACGGCGTAAACCGAAATATCGGAGGAAAGCAGCAACCTCAACGTGTCCTCATAGCTATAAGTGTTGTTCCTGGCATTTAGCCCGTCGGAAACAATGAAAATTACCTTGCGCTGCTGGGGATCGCGGCCGCGCAATGCTTCCGCCGCGGCGTGAATAGCGTCGTCAATCCGCTTTGTTGGGAGCCCCCTAGTGGCGCCCTGCCCCGGAATATCCGTTCCGGGCGCCGGGTGGTTATTAATCGTTGGGCCGGAGGTCATAGGATCCGACCCGACTCCGGGGGTCGAACTGTTGAGTGTGAGTTTTTTAAGCTCCGTGCTGAGCTGGTCCTTGTCCATCGTAAAATCGAGCACGGGGGTATAAAACGCGTCGAACTTTGCCACGGCCACTTCATCCAAAGCGCTAAAGCCTCCGGCCATGGATTCCAAACTCTTCTGCACCTCCTCGGCAGGCTTGGTATACATGTCGTCATCAACCAGCAAGACGGCGGAGATGGGGGAGGCATCGCTTGAAAACGAGGAGATCTGTTGCTCGACGCCATCTTCGAAGACGCGGAATTCCTCGCGAGAAATTCCGGCAACCAGATCGCCGTTGGGCGCCTTCACGGTCACCGGAACCACCACCAACTGCACCGTGCTGCGGATTGTCCCTTGCGGGGAGTCCGCCTGCGGGGCGTCAGGTTGAGACGGGGGTGTCCCCATGATTATGCCCGTCGCCAGCGCTATACTAATGCCCACAATGGCCGAGATGCAGCGCGCCGGGAGGAGACGGCAAACGATGTTTAGTGGGGAAGGCATCCTTTGCAACCTATGTGCCGGACAGATATCGGCCAGCACATCTTCGCGCTGCGGCGCGGCATCTTATCTGGCAAGTCCAAAAACCGTTCACGGGAGATTATACGATGCGGTTGAATAGGCCTGGCGCGATTCTTTTAGCGGTCACGCTGGCAAGCGCGGCGTTTACCCCTCTCTGGATTATTTCTGCACCGGCCCAGGACCCACAACAGGCGCAGCAAGGCATCCACGTGCAAGTCAGTCTGGTCAATCTGTTCGCCACGGTGCGGGATAAGAAAACCAAAAGGATCGTCCCCGACCTCGAACAGAGCAACTTCAAGATTACCGAAGACAATACCGAGCAGAAAATTTCGTTTTTCTCGCGCGACTCAACGTTGCCGATTACCCTGGGCCTGCTGATCGACACCAGCGGCAGCGAGCAATTCACGCTGGGGGAGGAACAGGATGCCGCCACGCGTTTCCTTTCCACGGTTCTGCGCAAGAACGACCTGGCCATGATCATGAGCTTCGACAGCGATGCCGACCTGCTGGCCGACTTCACCGACGATCGCAGCACCCTGGATCGTGCCATCCAACGCGCGCGCATCAACGCCCCGGTGGGGCAGGGCCCCATATCCGGCGACCCACCAGGGACTGTTTTTTACGATGCGGTGTACCTGGCCTGTAACCAGAAGCTTGCCGATGAGGCTGGGCGCAAGGCGCTGATCGTCCTGACGGACGCCTACGACGAAGGCAGCAAGCTTCATATAGAGGATGCTATCGAGGCGGCCCAGCGCACCGACACGGTGATCCATATCCTGCTGATTGGCGACCCGCGCGACTTCCGCGTAGATGAGAGCGCGGCGAGAAAGCTGACGGACGAAACCGGCGGGCGGACCATCGTTGTCAATAGCGAAAAGAAGCTGGAAGATGCCTTCGAGCAGATCAGCGAAGAGCTGCGCAGCCAGTACACGCTCGGCTACTACTCCACGAATTCAGCGCGCGACGGCTCCTACCGCAAGATCAAAGTGGAAACGACGCAGAAGGATCTGGACGTGCTGACGCGCCGCGGTTACTACGCCCCGAAAAATTAATCATGCTTCTCTTACTTGACTGGGGAATCAGGCGCAGGAACAGGCGCTTCGGGGGGATCCGCGAAATAACCTTTGCGCGCTTGCACTTTGAGACCTTTGCTAGCGACCTCGATGCGGATGCTGTGAAACCTGCCGTCGGCGGATCGTCCCGGGGGCATGTACCCGAGCGAATACTGGCTTCGTAGCTCCTCCTCGATGTTAGCGAAGGAAATTCCCAAATCGTCGGCGTGATATGGAAAGAATGACTGGCCGCCGCTATCGTTGGCAAACTGCTCCAGAAGGCGGTCGCCATCATCCTTGAAATATTTTCGGTTGGCGCTATTGCTGGAGTCGGTTTCTTTGTCTGTAAGAATCCAGTTGGTACTCGTGCTGATGGTATAGATCACCACGCCGGCGCGCTGAGCCATTTCCAGAGCCTCCCCGCGCGAATGGCGGCTCACATTGTCGTCGCCGTCGCTGATCACCACGAGCACGCCGCGCGCCTCCAGCGGAGTTCCTGGAGGCTGCGGCACATGAGTCGCCAGGTGTCGGGCCGCCTCATAGACGGCATCGTACAGCGCCGTGCCTCCCCCCGCGCGCTGATGCTGGATCACATCGCGCAAGCGGTCCAGGTCACCGGTAAAATCCTGCACAACCTCCGGCGAGTCGTCCACGTCCATGAGAAAGGCCTGGTCCTTGTCTCTGCGGATCACGCCATAGAGAAAATCGATGGCGGCATCCTGTTCGAACTGGATACGTTCGCGGATGCTGTTGGAGGTATCGAGAAGCAGACCTACCCGGAGGGGCAGGTCGTTCTGGCGGCTGAAGAAGCGTATCTCCTGCGGCATATTATCATCGAAGACACTGAAATCCTTCTGGTCCAGGTCCGCAACGATACGGTTCCGCTGATTTACCACGTTGAAGAGCACATTGACAAGGTTGACGTTGGTCCGAATCGGCTGGGTCTGCACCGGAGCTTGCTCCGCCGCAGGCGGCGCTGGCTGCTGCGGCTGTTGGGCCCACAGTACAGGCGTGCCGCAGACCAAAAAAGCAATTACCAAAGGAGCGAAGCGAACCCGCATTGCAAACGATTATAGGTAGCCGCGCAGAGCCGCGTCAACCGCGCGCGGTTCGCACGCAACCGCCGCGGCTAGTTGCCCCAGATAAGCGCGCAGCTCAGGCGCAAGTGGCGCGCGAACCTCTACGGCCTGCCCTCCGCGCGGGTGCGCGAAGCCCAGCGTGGCCGCGTGCAGGAACACGCGGCCGAGCGGCGGCAGCAGCATACGCCCGGCGCGCGCCTGCCTTGGAGCTCCGTACAGCGTATCGCCCACCAGCGCGTGGCCGGTAGCCGCGAAATGGGCGCGGATCTGGTGCGTGCGGCCCGTGCGTGGCTCCGCGGCCACCAAGGTGAAGCTTCCCAGGCGTAGCAGGGCCCGCCAATCGGTGCGCGCTTCGCGCCCGGTTCCCTGCCGCGCGCTCATGCGCATGCGTTGGCGCGTGTCGCGTCCGATGGGCCGCGTGATTGTCCCCAGGTCGCGGGCCAGCCGCCCGTGCAGAAGAGCGATGTATGTCTTATGTACCGTGCGGGCGCGGAACTGATCCGCCAGGGAGCGATGTGCGGCGTCGTTTCGCGCCACGATGATCGCGCCGGAAGTACCGCGATCCAGACGGTGCACGATGCCCGGCCGCAACGCGCCGCCCGCTCGGGAGAGCGAGCCTAGGTGAAACAACAGCGCGTTGACCAGCGTCCCGCGCGGCGCTCCCGCCCCCGGATGAACCACCATGCCTGCCGGTTTGTTAACCACAAGGAAATCGTCGTCTTCGTGCAAGAGTGCAATCGGTATCTCTTCCGCCTCCGCCGCCAGCGGCGGCCGCGGCAACACCTCAATCTCAATCACTTCGCCGGCCGTGAGCCGATGCGACGGCTGCGACAACCGTTCGTTCACGTGAACTCGCCCTTCGCCGATCAGTTCCTGAATTCGCGTCCGGCTCAACTCCGGCAGCCGGGAGGCAAGGAAGAGGTCCAACCGGCGGCGCGCATCTTCCGCGGCGGCGGTGAAGCGATGCGGCCTCGAACGGTCTTGCCCTAACATACTTGCCCCAACACAGCCGCTGCCCTCAGGCTGCTTTCCTTTTGCCGCCGACCAATTCAAAGATGACCAGGAGCGCCCCGATGGTGATCGCCGAATCCGCCAGATTGAAGGCCGGCCATTCCAAACGCCCGGCGTGAAGCTCCAGAAAATCCGTCACGCCGCCATGCGCCAGCCGGTCGTACAGATTGCCCGCCGCGCCTCCGGCGATCAGAGCCAGGCCGGCTTGCGCGGGCGCCAATCCCGCGCGCCCCGCGGCCAACAACCACACGAGAAGAACGATCACCGCGGCCGAAGCGATAACCAGCACGATGGAGATCAACTTGAAGGCGGAGTCCGCAAACAAGCCGAAGGCGATGCCGGAATTTGTGCTGTGCACCAGCCACGCAACGTTCGGAAGCAGTTCGTGCCGGTAGCCCTCCTCCGTGGTGCGTTCGATGGCGAACTTAGTTGCGCGGTCGGCAGCCAAAACCGCGGGAATAAGCCAGAGCCAACGACTGCTCCGCGCTGCGGCCATCAGGAAACCGCGCGCTCGATCTCTTCGAGCGCCGCCACGCAGCGCTCACAAACCGTGGGGTATTCGGCGCTCTCGCCCACTCGCACGGAGTAGTTCCAGCAGCGTTCGCACTTGGCGCCCTCCGCGCGGTCGATTCCCAGAACCACATCGTCGATCGAGGGATTGCCAGGCTCGATAATCCGGACTTGCGAAACGATGAATAGGGCCGGCAGCCAACTGGCATAGCGTTTCCATAAGGCGGCGTCGGGGCTTGCCCCGTTCAGCAGAACCTTGGCCTCCAACGCCCCGGAAATTTTCTTGTCGTTGCGCGCCGCTTCCAGGGCCACCAGCACGGAACGCCGGAGGTTCAGAAGCTTCTCCCAATTCTCCTTCACCTGGGCATCCACCGGCCCGCCCAGCTCGTCAGGTTCGGGGAACAATGCCAGATGCACGCTGGCGGGGTCGCCCGCGCGGCGCGGGAAATAGCCCCAAATCTCCTCGCTCGTAAATACCATGATCGGCGCGGCCAGTCGCAACAGCGCACCGGCGATGCGATAGATGGCCGTCTGCGCCGAGCGCCGCGCGCGGTTGCGCGGCGCGAAAGTGTACAGGCGGTCCTTGAGAACGTCGAAATAAAATGCGCTCAGCTCCACGACCGCAAAATCGTGCAGGGCGTGAAACACGCGATGAAATTCAAAGGCCTCGTACCATTTGCGGCATTGCCGCACCAGTTCAGCCGTGCGCGACACCATCCAGCGGTCCAGTTCTTCCATCTCCGGGTAGGCCACGGCGTCACGTGCCATGTCAAAATCGGCTAGATTCCCCAGCGCGAAGCGGAACGTGTTGCGCAACTTGCGATAAGCTTCGGAGAGCTGGGTCATCACGTTTTCCGACATGCGCACGTCGGCCGTGTAGTCCTGCGAAGCGACCCAGAGGCGCAACAGGTCGGCGCCCCATTTGTCACAAACCTCAGTCGGCAGCACCACGTTCCCGAGCGACTTGGACATGGGCCGCCCGTTTTTATCGAGCGTCCAGCCGTGCGTCAACACATGGCGGTAGGGAGCGGCGTCACGCACTGCCACTCCGATCAGAAGCGAACTGTGGAACCAGCCACGATATTGATCCGGCCCCTCCAGATACATGTCCGCCGGCCACGGCAAATCCGCGTTGGGCGTCCCCGGCGCATCCAGCACCGCCAGGTGCGTGGACCCCGAATCGAACCACACGTCGAGGATGTCCGATTCCTTGCGCCATCGCCCGCCGCCGCATTTGGCGCAGCGTGTTCCAGGCGGCAGCAATTCTTCAGCGGTGTGCGTGTACCAGGCGTCGGCGCCTTCAGCCTCAAAAAAACGCAAGACGTTTCGCAACGCCGCAAAATCCAGTAAAAGCTCCCGACAATCTTGACAATAAAAGATAATCAGGGGCACGCCCCAGAAACGCTGCCGCGAAATACACCAGTCCGGCCGCTCGGCGATCATGTCGTGGATGCGCTCGCGGCCCCACGCCGGCGTCCAAGTCACCTTGGCAATCTCCGCCAACGCGCGCGGCCGCAACGGCCCCGCCTTTGGAGGTGGAACCATGAAGCCGCCATTGTCCAGTTGCACAAACCACTGCTCGGTGGCCCGGAAGATGACCGGGCTATGGCACCGCCAGCAGTGTGGATAGCTGTGCTGCAGTTTGCTTTCATGCACCAGCGCCTCGCGCGATTTCAGCAGCGCAATCACCGCCGGGTTGGCTTCGAAGACGGTTTTTCCTTTGTATTCCGGCAAGCCTTCCGTGAAGCGCCCTTCGTTGTCCAGCGGCGCGTAAGTCTCCAGGCCGTACTCCTGGCCGACCAGAAAATCCTCGGCTCCATGCCCCGGAGCCGTGTGCACGATGCCGCTGCCTTGCTCCAGAGTGACGTGCTCTCCCAACACTCCCGGAACCACACGGTCCAGGAACGGGTGCTGAAACTTCGCGCCGGCAAAGGTATCGCCGCGCACGGGCCCCTCCGCGGAAACGAATCGCATCCCGGTTTCCTGCGCCACGCGCGGCATAAGTTCTTCGGCCACCACGTAGACATCGCCTTCTTGATCGGTTGCGAGGACGTAGTTGAACTTGGGATGAAACGAAAGCGCCATACTTGCCGGCAGTGTCCACGGAGTGGTCGTCCACACCAGGGCGTAATATGCGCCTTTTTTGTTTTTGGGCTGATTCGCGGATTCGATCACCGGATAGCGCACCCAGATCGACGGGCTGGTGTGATCTTCGTATTCGACTTCGGCCTCGGCCAGCGCGGTTTGGTCCTGGATGCACCAGTAGACAGGCTTCAGGCCGCGATAGACGTAGCCCTTCTCTAGAAACGTTAGAAAAGCTCCCGCGATAGTGGCTTCGTGGTGCGGGTCCATGGTGAGGTACGGTTTTTCCCATCGGCCCAGCACGCCCAAACGTTTGAAATCGCGGCGATGCTGGTCCACGTACCGCATCGCGAACTCGCGGCACACCCGCCGGAACTCGGCCGGAGAGACCGCGCCTTTTTTCCCAAGCTCTTTTTCCACTTGCGTTTCGATCGGCAGCCCGTGGCAATCCCAACCGGGCACATAGGGGGACCGAAAACCGGCCATGGTTTTCGACTTCACCACCATGTCCTTGAGGATCTTGTTCAAACCGGTTCCCAGGTGAATCGTGCCGGTGGGATACGGCGGCCCGTCATGCAAAATATAGCTGGGCGCGCCCGCGCGCGCCTCCTGGATGCGGTGGTAGAGCTTGTCCTGCTCCCATTGCGCAAGCATGCGCGGCTCGTTCTGCGGAAGGTTGGCCTTCATCGGGAAGGCCGTCTTCGGCAAATTCAGCGTACTTTTCAAATCCATCGTTTTGGGCATCTGTTGTTCTGTTTGCCTTTCCCCTTGGCGCTTTCCCGCGCCTTGTCGGGGACACTATCTCAGACGGTTTTCGCAAAACACGGTATGCAAGGTAACCTTCCAAGAAAACGCTCTATGGTACAATGGAATTGCGAGCAAGTCACAAGCCGCCGCCCTTCGCCACTCCCAGCGAGCGAAGAATCTGATGCTTATGCGTAGGCGGTAAAACGGCCCAGGGCCGCCGGGCATCTTTTCGGCCGGCCTTGAATCTAACGTTCAAGGGGGAGGCGTCGGAATCCGTCCCCGATAGTTAATCCGTGCAAAGTTACAACTTTAATCCGGTAGCTCGTGATCCTAATGCGGAGAAAGTGCAACTCTCTCCTGGTGATGCTCCGCGCCTCGGCCCGCCCGCGCATCTGAAACAGCCAAGCTTCTGGTCCAACCTGAAGGATTTCCTAAGTGAACGCCCGGTGAAGCTTCCCCGCAACGCAAAGGCCCCGGTTTTTCATACGGAGGGCCTGGACAGCAGCTTCTCGCAGAGCTTTAAGGAATTTTTCCATTCCGGGCCGAAGATCAAGCGGGCTCCGAACTCCGACATGGGCCAGGGCATGGAAATCGATTGGCAGCCGGAATACCGCGTCTTCTGGCACAACCTGCGCGACCTGATCTCCCCGCCAAAACTTCCGCCGCTGAAGCTGAGCAGCAAGCCGGTGGCGGTGCGTTCGATCTGGGGACCCCGCACCGGATTCACGCGCGCACAATCGATCTCTATTGCTGTTCACGCGACGATATTCATATTGATCCTGGTCCCGATCTTTCACCATATCGTGCAGCAGCAAGAGGTAAGCGCCAGCATCGGAGTCGTGGACATCTCCCCCTACCTCTCCAAACTGCCGCCCGCCAAAACCAAAGCCGGCGGAGGTGGCGGCGGCGGACAACATCAGCAGGCCCCTCCCACCCAGGGGAAGATTCCTCGCTTTTCCATGACCCGGCTTACACCCCCGCTCCTGCATCCGCCGGAGACCGCGCGTCTGCAGGCAGAACCAACCTTGCTCGGGCCGCCCGACCTCAAAGTTGCCAGCCCCGCTGAAAACAACTTCGGCGACCCGCTTTCCGGCTTCCTCACTGCTTCTGCAGGTTCCGGCGGCGGCGGTGGAATCGGCACGGGTGACGGCGGTGGAATAGGAAGCGGCAGCGGAGGCGGATTGGGACCAGGTTCTGGCGGAGGCACCGGCGGCGGCGCTTTCCGTCCCGGGACGGGCGGCGTGGGATACCCAACTTGCCTGTACTGCCCTGAGCCGCAGTATTCCGAGGACGCCCGCAAGGCCAAATACCAGGGCACGGTGGTGCTGCAGGTGATCATTCAAGCCGACGGACACGCGACCAACATCGAAGTCGTCAAAGGCCCCGGCTTAGGACTCGAAGAAAAGGCCATTGAGGCCGTGCGCACCTGGCGCTTTAAGCCCGCTCTGGGACCCAACGGAAAACCCGTGCCCACACTCACTCCCATCGAAGTCACCTTCCGCCTCCTCTGACAAAGAGGGGGGGTGCAAGTGTTGAAACCCGCATCTAACTTCGCCTTGAGCCCCGCGAAATTCTGCTAGGATGATCCCATGATTTACCATCGTCCCGTGTTTCCTGTTTTGCTGCTCGCAACTGCAACACTCTTCACCGCTTCCCGTGGTGCGGCACAATCTTCGTCTACCGGCACGATCGATTTCTTTGCAAGCGCGAGGCCCGCCGATGCGCGGCCTGAGCCGATTCGCGCGATGTCCTTTTACCTCCTACGCGAGAGCCTTGGGGACATTCGCAAGGAAGCGGAACAAAACGAGCACGCCACGGATATGGATCAATACATTGACGGCTTGACGGTGTCGCCCTTGCTGAAAGCCTGGATGAAGAGGAATCATCAGGTGGATTTCGTCGGCGAGAAATTCACCAAGCTCCTGACTCCCGATGACATTGTCGACATCCCAGAGTTTTTCGACGCCTATACCAAGGAGAATGGCGCCTCGCTGGGCGGCGGCATTCCCATGCCCAACTACAAGGAAAAAGATTTGGAAAAAGACCCTGAAAAGTATCAGCGTGCGCACGAAGAGTACAAGAAGTTGTTGCGCCGGTACATTGCTGCAAACCCGGACACCATAGAAGGGTTTGACATCAACTTCCGCGAGAACAATCCCGGCACGCGCTGGGCCTCGTTGCAAAGCGAGCAGCAACAGGAAGCCGAGCGCCGCACCATGGAACTGGCGCAAACCAAGTACCTCGCGGCGACGGCAGATTCCGACCTGAATGGACGCGGCGAATTCACGGGACTTGCGCCCGGCGCCTACTGGATTACCACGCTCGATACCCCCGCCCTTGCCGGCGACGCTCGCCTGCAGTGGAACCTGACGGTGAATGTTCGCGCCGGAGAAACCGCCCGCGTCGAACTTTCCAACTCAAACGCCTTGGAATCGGCGAACCGAACGACCCCTTAAAATGGGCTCGTTGTGGCTCTGCGTTGCCTTCAACCTGTGCACGCTGGCGATGCTCGGACTTGATCCCTGTATTCCTCACCAGCTACCTGATCGAAAAATCGCGCAGCGTAGACAACCTCTTCGCGAATGCATGAAGCCCTGAACATTGCCGGACTAATTGCGCAACTCGCCGGCGAAGATCTTCTCGCGCGCGAGAAGGCCGCCGGCGAGCTTTTTCGCCGCGGCTGCGTGCAGGCCGAACCCATTTTGCGAAACTGGTTTGCCGATCCGGATTTTCGCAAACTGATTCGTAACGGGCCGGGTTTGCTCACCGTGGGCATCGCCGTCGAACCCGCACGATTCGAGGAGATGCACCGCCGCATGGGCGCGCCGCATCTTGCCGAAGTGCCGCCCGACCAAGATGCCCGCGAGTTTGAATTGGACTTCGCGCATGGGGTGCGCCTGGATATCCTGACCACGCGGGATGCCTCCGGCAGCGGCGCCATTGCCCGCTTTCTGGCGCGCTTCGGCGAAGACATTCAACAGGTGGAATGCGAAGTGCGAGACGTCTCTCGCGCCACACAAATCTTGCGCACACGCTTTTCCATCGAGCCCCTCTACCCCGACACACGCCCCGGCGCCGATGGCGCGCGCGTCAATTTTTTTCTAATTTCCGCTCCCGAAGGACGCAAAGTCCTGCTTGAACTGGTGGAAGTCGCCGCGCAGAAGAAATCGAAATAGTGCGACGGCGCGACGCTCAAATTTGGAGAGCGGAGCGCCGGCTGCCCAGCCCCGCTTCATAACAGGCCCGCCACGCACGCAAAACCTCGCCGACGCTCCAGGCTTGCGCAATGGCTCCGCGAGAGGCGAACGGCGGTTCGGGATCGAAAATTTCGCTGATACTTCCCAGGCCGGCAGCTGACAGATGGTGGGCCATGGGCTCGAGGAAGCTCATAGCGATCTGGGCATCCCGATACACGCGAAGATGCGCCAACACAAACGGTCCCAGCAGCCAAGCCCAGACAGTGCCCTGGTGGTAGGCGGCGTCACGATCCTCAGGCGAACCGATATACGCGCGACGATACCACGGATCGCCAGGGTCGAGCGACCGCAAACCATGGGGCGTGAGCAGGCGCTGGGCACAGAATCTTACGACCGCCTCGCGCTGTTCCGCGGTCAGGGGACTCTCCGGCAGCGAGACGGCAAAAATCTGGTTGGGCCGCAGCCCAGCGTCATTTCCTGCGGGCGTATCCAGCACATCGAAGCAGCAGGCGGCTTCGGCATTCCAGAATCGCGCGAAACTCGCCTGAACCTTATCGGCAACCAGCGCGTAGTCTTTGGGAGATTGGTGAAGCGAAAAGGCGAATCTAGCCATGGTCCGCAGCGCGTTATACCAGAGCGCATTTACCTCGACGGGTTTGCCCATGCGCGGCGTGACGGGAATTCCACCGACTCTGGCGTCCATCCAGGTTAGGGCGGTGCCCGCTTCTCCGGCGTGCAGCAGGCCATCGCCCTGATCCATGTGGATTCCATAGCGCGTTCCGTGGGCGTGCCAATCCACAATCGCGGCGAGCAGCGGGAAGAGTTCGCGGACCAGTTCGATATCACCCGTCGCAGCGTAATATTGTCGCACGACCTCGAAATACCAAAGCGCGGCGTCCACGGTGTTGTATTGGGGAGATTCCCCTCCCTCGGGGAAAAAGTTTGGCAACATTCCCTGGTCCACGAATCGAGAATAGGTTCGCAGGACGGACTTCACCAGCTCCGGCCTGCCCGTCTCAAGCGCCAAACCCGGCAGGGCAATCATGGTGTCGCGGCCCCAATCCGAAAACCATGGGTAGCCGGCAATCACCGAATTTGCATCGGGATCCTGGGGAAGCGGCCTCCGAACAGAAAACTGCGCAGCCGCGAGAACCAACTGGCGAATCCATGGCGGAGCGTCGAGAGAAGCTTGTGGCTGCGTAGCGACCCAATGTTCCAGATACTTTTCTTCCGCTGCGACACGCGCGTCCAGTGAGTCTGCGCCGGAAAGCGTAGGCGAGGGGTCGGTGCTCAACACCAAGGTGATCGATTCTCCGAGGGCAAGCCGCGCGCGAAAGATTCCGGCAAGCAGGTGATCGTCGGAATCGTCGAGCCCACGTTTGCTTTCTTCTTCGAGGTCAAAGTTTCGATACCATTCGTGCCGAGGTTCCGCTGTCGCGGCTTCAGCCAGCAGGAAAAATGGCACCGCTCCGGGAAGGGCCGCGACCCGCAAACCGTGCTCTACCGGCGCGATCTCCATTCGCCAATCGCCCGCGCGCGTGGTGCCGTGAAAATTCCGGTAGTTGACCAAGGCCTTGATCTCGAACTCCACGGGCCCGCCCCCGGCACGCACCACGTCGTAGCGCACGAAAGTGGTGTTCGTGCCTTCGCGCATCCACACGCGCTTTTCGATCAACGCATCGGCGCATGCGAAAGTCCAAACCG
>Ga0302326_10016319_pt1 | contig 15556 bp, 15 predicted proteins | sample Palsa_T0_3_FD_202264 | JGI IMG/M metagenome (GOLD analysis project Ga0302326, IMG submission 202264) | Peat permafrost microbial communities from Stordalen Mire near Abisko, Sweden - Palsa_T0_3 | ecosystem: Environmental > Terrestrial > Soil > Palsa > Peat permafrost | place: Sweden: Abisko...
TGTGGTTCGATCTCGATCAGCCAGAACCGAATCCTGTATTCTTCTTTTTTACTTTTGGTACGAAGGATGGCGGCCCGCAGGAGGCCATCGACGCCTACAAGGGAAAAAATGTGTGCGTCACTGGCATCATCTCGCAGCCGGCCGGGAACCCGCCGTGCATCTTCATCGCCGATCGTTCTACCATCAAAGTGGAGCCCGATGCGAAATAGGGTCATTCGGCGCTAGTCGTTCGAAATTACTCGAGGGAGAGGATCGTGATATCAATGAGAACGATGATCATTATGATTTGCCTGGTCGGCTTTTGGCAGGCTGCGCAGGCTCAGGAGCCTGCTCAGGAGCCCGCTCCGAAGCGCGTAGCGCCTGCTGAGGCGAAAAACCACCAGGGCGAGAATGCGATCGTTTGTGGAAAAGTGGTCGACGCTCAGTTCCCCAGAAACGGACTCTCCGGGCATGGGTTGCCAGCATCCTTCTACATGGAGGAACCGGCGCAGCATGCGGTTTTTTACTTCATCGAGTTCGTGCCGGGTCCGGAGGCCGCCGACCAAGCCAGACCTGACTACAATGGCAAGCGCATGTGCGTTACCGGCAAAATCTCCGCATCCCCAACCGGAGTTCCCTTCATTATGGCGATCAAGCATTCCCAGGTGAAGCCTGAGTCGCCACCCGCCAAATAGCCGCCCCGAAGAACGCGTTCGTTCTAATCCTTGGGCGGCTCCAGGTTGATGATCCGAATACGACGAAACCTGAGTTACCTTGACTCGACAGGGTTGAACACGCTATTGCCTAGTTGTTATAGAAAGGATCCGAAATGAAGAACACATTGATCGTGTTGGCCATTTTGTGTGCGGCTCGAGTTTCGGCACAGACGGTCGTTCAACAGTTTGTGGCCATAAGCAAGGGGGCGGGGACCGTTTCCGATATGGACCTCCAGCCGACCGTTGAAGGCAGCACTCTTATCGCCATGCCTTTAGAACTTACCCCCGGGATCAAAGTTTTGAGCGTGACTGACAACGCGCCTGACGGAGGCAACACCTACAAGGAGGTGTCCGGCAGCGCCGCTTCATGCCAGGGACAATTTCTCAGTATCTGGTATTGCGAGAAGTGCAATTCCGGCGTGACCGAGCTTAAGTTCCACCTCTCCGGTCGCACGGTCGCCAGTTTGAATGCCTTTCTTGAGGTCTCGGACCTCCGGTCGTCCTCCGTTCTCGATGGCGAAGGAGTTCACGTGACGGACGGCACCCGGACGAGCGCCGGGCTAGAAGTCGGCCCCAAGATTAAGACCTCTGCCAGTGACTTTGTTGTTGCCCGCTTCTCTTCTGCCATGCCGGCGCCGACCGAAGTCTCGGCACCGTGGTCCTTCAAGCCATCTTATGTCTATCTGCTGAATGCTGCCCCGGGAACTCATCAACCAACTCTTTCCGGGAAGGGAACTGGCGGCAACTACTGCATGGGCATCGCGGGATTCAAGGCCGCTGCATCTGCTCCTCCGTCACCAAAGGTTTCAGAGAAGTAGATGCAGCGCGATCCCCGACCTCATGCACATCGACCTCGCGTGGTGGATTACTTACTCTCACTCGCGCTCGGTTGCACCAAAGCGACGGAACTCTGCTTCTTGGTGTTGTTGCTCAGCTCGGCCAACACTGATTCCCTGAGTTTTCCATACCCAACGGCGCCACTCATGAAGTGACCATTGATGAAGAAGCTTGGTGTGCCTTGTATGCCAAGCCGTCGACCCTCCTCGGCATCCTTCTTCACCACAGCGGTTTCTTCCCCGCTGTCCAGACACTTGTCAAAGCGAGCCCCATCCAGTTTCAGTGTGCGCGCCTCTTCTTTCATGAAGGTTGTTTGAACCTTCTTGGTATCAAACAGGAAATCGTGAAACTCCCAGAACTTCCCTTGTGCCCCGGCGCAGCGAGCGCCCTCGGCGGCCCTTTGTGCCAGCCCGTGCATGGGAAGAGGGAAGTCTTTATAAACGATTGAGACCTGAGTGCCGAACTGGTCCAGGAGCTTCTTGAGGTCGGTATTCACCTGTTGGCAATAGGGGCATTCGTAGTCTGCGAATTCAACAATCTGAACCGGAGCCGCGGCGGGACCCAATCTCGGCGCGTCCGCAACCTCGACTTCAGCACTGGGCTGGGCCAACTCCAGGACCACACCGTAATCTCCACGCAGCTCGGTGATATAGGCGTCCCGCGCCTTCCTCATGCGCAACTGGTGAATGGTTTCGATGATGTGAGGCCGTGCCGATTCGTACGGCTCCTCGGTTTGCACACCCTCGTAATAGAAACGGAGCTGATCCTCCGTAGGTTCCGGCACGTTGGTCGCAATGTGACGCTTGATGACCTCCTCGACCGTCAAGCCTTCCTTCTTAGCCTGCATTTCCAGCAACTGCTCGGCGATCAGCTGTTCCAGCGCATCGCGCTGTGCAACGTAGAACTTGTAACGGGCCTGGAGCAGCTTTCCCGCCTGGCTGTGTTCCAGTTCGCCTTCGGTAATCTTGCGGTCGCCAATCTCGGCCACCACGTCGGAATCATTTTGGGCAATCATCGGAACGGAAAAAGCAGCCACAGCTGCCGCCATTCCAAGCATCTTCAAGAAGCGTTGGATCGACATCGCGAAAGGTTTCCTCTCATTGAAATTAAGCGGGGGGTAAAAAGGGGGGAGAGCACCCAGACGCCGAGTATACCATTGCATTCGGCGTCTGGGTAGAGTTCTTGTTGCGGCCAGCTTGGCAGCCTTAGGCGAAGCTGCTTCTCTTGGCCTTTACAGCAAATCGGAAGTCTAGAAGTCGGAATCTTCCGGTGTGCAGGGGCAGGCTTTTCCGCTAAGCTCTGCGAGGTCTGCCCAGCAAAGCAATTCCAGCAAGCCCTGCTCGGACTTAGTGAGATTCGCATCCGCAAACAAGGTTTCTGTCTGGGAATACGCAGCAGGACCATTTGGGGTCTCGTTCTTAACGCTCTGGATGTGCGTCGCCCAGGCGTGCAGACCGGCCGACAAAACCTCCGGCGCGGGTTCCGGATCGCCCCTGACGGGAACGAAGCCGTTCGAGGACGAGAGCAGTTTGATAACGCCGCGAGTCGGCGCGATGCCGCGCAGACTAGTCGCAGTCACTGCCTTGACGGACTCAGAAAGCAGGCCATCCGGTGTGACTTGGCAGCTGCAGCAGGTGATGAGCTCTTCGCTGTCGTCAAACACGAAGAAGTCAGCGTAGGCGTTCCCGTTTCCCGGAGGGGAAGAATACGGCCCCTCGTAGCCATCGTTGATAACGCGGATGGTGGCATCCGGGGCAGCAGCGACGTTATTTGAGTAGTACGTGACAAAGTAAGTGTCAGCGTCCTGGGCCATCGCGCTCGAACAAAGCAGAGCAACGGCCAGCGTGGCAAGAACTACCAGTCCAACCCTTTTCATTGTGTGATCCTCCAGTTTATTTACGCCGAGGGCCGGGGGGAGCTCAGCTGGCGCTTCCGGAAAGATAATCCTTTGAGGCCTATTTACAATTACCCACGTGGCTTAGCCTTTTATACTAGTACCCACGTGGCTTAGCCTGATGCGCCAGATTGTTCGTTAAATAAGTTGACTTATGTATCTTTATGACTTATTGTGTCCGACATGGCACGCCGCGCCGCGCAGATTGACCTGGCTGCTGAGGAACGGACCACGTTACAGAACATTGTCCGCTCTCCTTCGGCCGCCGAGCGGGATGTGATGAGAGCCCGTATCGTGCTGCTGGCGGCCGCCGGACGCCGCAACGAACAGATCCAGGAGACGCTCCAGATCTCGAAGCCAATGGTCGTCAAATGGCGGCGCCGTTTTGCCTGCGATCGTCTTGCCGGTCTGCGGGACCGGGCGGGCCGAGGGCGAAAGCGAAAGTATGACGCAGCGATCCGCCAGCGGATCGCCGCCACGGCGTCCAGTCGACCGCCGGAGTCCAACGGAACTCACTGGAGCGTGCGCGCCCTGGCCAAACATCTGGGGGTCGGTGCGTCCGTAGTGCACGCGGTTTTGTCGGCCGAATCGATTCAGCTCCATCGCTTCCGATCCTCCAAACATTCCCATGACCCGGAGTTCGAACCCAAGACCTTGGCTGTGATCGGTCTCTATATGCAACGACCTCAGAACGCAATCGTGCTCTCGGTCGATGAAAAGACCTCGATCCCGGATTTGGATCGAACCCAACGCGGTTTGCCCATGAAGCCGCACAAAATCGGGAGGCTCAGTCGCGAATCGAAACGGAGCGGGGCCGCGTCCCTGCTGGCCCGCCTGGAGGTCGACAGCAGGCAGACTCGTGCTCCCATTCCACGAAATAACGGCGTCATTTTCATTCGATTCTTGCGCCGGTTGTTGCTGGCGTATCCGGATAAGGATCTCTGCGTGATCCTGGACAACGGCTCCTCCGAGCGCAGCAAGAAGATGATGGCCTGGGTTACAAAACAGGAGCGCCTCCGGCTGACCTTCACACCCACTCGCGCCAGTTGGCTGAATCAGACCGAAATCTGGCTCGGCATTCTCGCGCGCAAAGCGGTTCGCCGCGGCATTTTCAAGTCGCGGGACGAACTTATCGAGCGTCTGATGACTCACATCACAGCCTGTAACCAGCAGGGGCGGCCTTTTGAGTGGATTTGCCCGGGAAATCCGCTGGCCGCATGATCGGCTTCCAATAAGTCAACTCATTTATCGAACGAACGCTCGAACCCCGGGAGGGTTACTGCTTATGGAGTAGTTTTCTGGCCGCAAGATTCCGCACCGCAGCTTCACATTTCGTGCGTTCGAACGCCCCGGACCCAACGGGACGCGCGGTCGCCAGTTCGCGTCTTGGGTGGCCTTACAAGTTTTTTACTGTGGCGGAGCTGGTGGCGGGGTTTGTGAGCCCTCGCTTTGAGTTGACAGCTTCTTGAACAATTGCTTCATGTATTCCCCCCGTTGGTCCGGCGACATATCCTCGGCAGGAGGTTTCACGTCGACCGGTGGAGGGAGAGGCTGAGTGGTGTCTTCCTCGGCAGGTTTCTTAGCCGGATAAGGGCTGGGGGCAGGTTCTTGCGCTCGTGCAGCAAGAACTTCGGTCCTCGGCGCCGCAGCAGGACTCGCGCCCTCCTGCTCGACCGTCAATAGAACCTGCGCCACCGCGTTCGGGTCCTGTGGCGAGTTCACGATGACGAAATTGAAGTGGGAGCCGTTGAGCAGTTGCGTCAATACGTCGTTCGGCTTTCCCGGACCGGCGTGTTCGAAAATGCGCTCATGGCCAGTGCCGGGCGGAAGATCGATCACAGCTCCAGTTTTTTCCGCAATCAATTTCAACAATGCGGCCAAAGTCAAGTTCTCCGCATTGATGGTCAGTTGGCCATTCGCATAAGTGACCACCGACGAATTGTGCATGGAGATAGCTCCTCCATTTCCAGCAGCTGCAGTTGGAGGCACCGCGACCAGATCCTGCATCGGCGGTAAAGCCGCATTGACGACGGGGTTTTGAATGCCGACCACAGCGGATGTCGATGGTTGCGGCTTCACGGTCGGGATCGGCGCATGGGTCGGAGTCACCGAGGCTATCGGTTGGAGCGACTGCACGTTCAAGCTAAGGACAGTGTTCGATTTTCGATTCTCGGGAGCGGCGCGACCCGTATTCGACAACGGCGGCAATGGGGCGTTGCGCGCAACGCTCCGGTTTTCAACCGCTGGCGCTGCAGCAATCACTTTCGGTGGCGTCGACATCGCAACGCTAGTCGACATCGCGCCACCACTGGACACGTTCGTTTTTTCTACCGGCGGCCTCGGGGCGACCACGCCAGGCATGGGTGATAATTCTCCGCTACGCGCAACCCGCGGGCTTTCAACTACCGGGGCAGAAGCTATCGCATTCGGTAGCGGAAGCGATCCCCCGCCGCCGGAAACGCTCCGGTTTCCGATGCCTGGAGCTGCGGCTACGGCGCTCGGTAGGGGAAGCGATCCCCCGCTGCCGGAAACGCTCCGGTTTCCGATGCCTGGAGCTGCGGCTACGGCGCTCGGTAGGGGAAGCGATCCCCCGCTGCCGGAAACGCTCCGGTTTCCGATGCCTGGGGCTGCGGCTACCGCACCCGGTAGCGCGGGTAGTTTCCCCACGCGGGCGACATTCTGCCTTCCAAGCTCGGGGGCTGCGGCTACTGCATTCGGCGGAGGTGGCGACTCGACTCTGGCGGAAACGGGCCTTTTTTCGATCTGTGGGGCTGCCGGTGGTTGCGTTTTCCTGGCGTAGATTTGCGCAGATTCAGCACTCGCCGGAGCGGTGAGGGCAGCCTCAAGCCGCACTTCCGTCAGTACCGAGTAATTAGGATCCGAAACCAGAACGCCTTCCACCGTGACCATGCGCGGCTGCGGTAGCGTAGAGGGCGGCTGGTAGACTCCCTGCTCGTTGATGCTCCCGCAGGCCGAGCCCGAGCAGCCGATTCCCGAAACGTTCCACCTTACCGCAACCGGTTTTCCCTGAGCGTCGGTGACCGAGAAGCGTTGGGTTTGATCCGCTGCGACGGTGGCATCGCTCGGATGAACGATTAAGCGGTGTGGTGCGGCACGCATCGACCGTTGTACAGTCAAGCCGCTCGGAACTTCATTCGCTGAAGCGGAGAGTGATTGCGCTCCCAAACCTGAAAGCACGCCGACTACGAATGCGTGACGCGCGACGGTTCGAATCCAGGCGCGCGATTCGATACCGGACAGCTTTTGCGACCAGCCCGTGCCGCAATCGGAACTCGCTGGAGCATCCCTACGCATAACTCCCTCACTTCGCCGGCGCAGCAATTGAATCACCTCGATCACTGCACTCGGGGGGCACGGGTGCTTATCCGAAGTACCAGTATCGTAGCAACAAAGGCGCACGCTTGTCGGGAAATTCGAGGGAGAAAACCTACGCAAGCGCCGTCCCGTACCACGTCTATCAATTCGCGGGTAGCACAACTTCAAACTCTGAAGAGCACGTGACCCGCCATAGAGAGAAACACACCCCTACACACTTATTGGACTACGGAACCGAACGACCGGCAATACCACGATTGGCCTAGCCAGGCAGTGTACGGACGGCCTTTTTCTTTGTGGACCTCGGTCAAATCGTCTGGCCGTGCCCTGGTCATCGAAAGTCCGGTGAAGTCGAAGATAGGCAATCGGTTACAGCAAAAGTGACATTTTCTTTCAATTCTCCGGCAATCCGAGGCTCGGGTCGCGAACGCGGAGAACTCGATGAAAACACTTCTCTTGACAAATCCTTGCCAATTACAACATACTACTCGCGCTGAACTCGGCCATAGTATCGTGGCTTGTTGGACGCGCCACTCCCCCCTAAAGCCGGAACTCAAAATTTAGATGTCCACTTGATTGCGCGGGATATCCGGTTTACGCCAGCATGAAAATGTGCGCGTGACTGGGGAAAAAGCCACTCAAATCTCTAGGAGAGCATCGTGTCAATGGCTCCGAGCAACAACGGCTTTTTGCTGCTAGACGCTGGACTAAATCTGATCGCATCGAATGATCCAGCGCTTCAAATCCTTTGCTTCCCGAGCGAGGCAGACCGGATCAAGCAACCGAAGGTTTTTCTTTCGGACCGGGTGCGCACCGCTCTCATCGATCATCGCAATCAGGACGGGCCGTCTTTCGTAAAGGAATTCAGGTCGGGCAAACGCCGGTACATCTGCAAGAGTTTCCAGGTGGAGGGGAGCGGGCGCGCGCCGGTCCAACCCGCTTTCGCTGTGCTCCTCGAGCGCGATGCGGCGACCAGCACCGGGCTCTCAGAGATCTCCGAGCAGTTTGATCTGACCCAGCGCGAGCGCGAGACGGTCGAGTATCTGCTGCAAGGCCTCACCAGCAAAGAGATCGCGACCCGCATGAACATTAGTCCAAATACGGTTAAGGCGTTCCTTCGGTTGGTGATGGTGAAAATGAAAGTTTCGACACGCTCCGGGATAGCGGGAAAAATCGCCGGATCCTCGCGAACCAATACATAAGCCATTCCTCCGTCCGCAATTCCCAGATTTCTTTGAAGGTTCGATCGCTTTTGAGAGTAGAAGCGAATTAGTCCGATTGCAGAATTTACTCGACCAGTTTCTTCAGGCATGATCTCATGCTGTGGCACAACCTTCAGATCAAGAACGGCGTCAGCATGAGCGTTTCCCGCAGGTGCTGGAAGTTCATGCAAGGAGCTTGCTGTCGGTTCAGACCAATGGTCCGCTGCCGAAGGAATTTGACGGTCGTATACACAATCTCAGCAATGGCGGCGTTTGTATTCTGAGTTCGACCCCGCTCCAGGCGTCGATGTTTGTGCGGTGCAGTTTTCCAGTGTCCGACGCTCCAGTGTCGATTCCAGCCGTGATGCAAGTGCGGTGGAGCGTTAAACGGGGCAACAAATCTCCGAGTTATATCAGCGGCCTGCAGTTCGTCGTATAAGTAACGGGACCCTGTTTTTTCCAAAACGGGAGGCTTGCTTTGATTATCAACCACCACTAATTGGCTAGTCCAAACGGGCTAATTTGAATTGAGTATTTCTCCGCATTAGTCCTGACAATATAGTTCTATTAGGCTAACCCGCCCGAACTGCCCTCCCCTGCAGCGCCCAAGTTCCGTCATGAGAATCGGTTTCGTTTTTCGCGCAGTGAGTGTAGTCCCTATGCTCGTGGGGACGGGACTGCTGCTGAGTTGCGCGGGGGGAACGATGTCGCCAGACGGTCAGAATTCACCGAAGCTCAAGCAAATCATCGTTGCACCGGCGAACCCTCAAATACTGAGAGGGGCAAACATACAACTTGCTGCGAGCGGCGTGTTTGCCGACGGAGTGCAGCGTGCTTTACCGGGCGCGCCCACCTGGCAGAGCAGCCAGTCGGCGACTGCCACGGTCAACGCAGAAGGGAATGTGAGCGGCGCCGGCGTGGGCGTCGCACAAATCTCGGCGAGCTATCAAGGTATGACCGGCGAGACCTCAGTCCGCGTCGGACCGCCGGTGCTCCTCAGTATTACAGTTAGCCCCAGCCAGGCTACTTTGCCCGTGGGCGAATCCGAGCAACTGACTGCGACTGGCAACTTCTCCGATGGAAGCGTTCAGAATCTGACTGGGTCCGCCACGTGGATTTCGTCCGGATCAGCGGTTGCCAGCGTGAACGCTGGTGGAATCGCGGTTGCGAACGCGATCGGCACGATCTCGATCACTGCGAGCGATGGATCGATGACGGGTTCCGCGAGTTTGACGGTTGCCCCTCCTGCGGTTGTCGCCTTGAATATCGTGCCTGCCAGTTTATCCATCAGCATGGGAACCAGCCGCCAGCTCCACGCCGTTGCGAGCCTGAGCGATGGAACATCGCCGGACGTAACCGGAAACGTAGCCTGGAGTTCGAGCCAGTCGGGGATTGCGACGGTTACGCAGCAAGGCGCCGTGACCGGAGTCGCCAAAGGCGCTTCGCAACTCTCCGCAACCTACATGGGAGTAACTGCCACCGCGGCTATCGCCGTGGGACCACCTGCATTGCTCAGCATCCACCTCACTCCGAATTCATCTTCTTTGCCACTCGGCGAATCCGAGAAACTGATCGCGACGGGAACCTACTCCGATGGCAGCTCGCAAACTTTGACTCAGTCCGCAACGTGGACTTCGATTTCGTCAGCCGTTGCCACGGTTAACGCTCAAGGCAGCGTGACCGGGGTGAGCAAAGGCGACACTCAGGTTTCCGCGGCTTATCAAGGAGTGTCGGGCACCGCTTCCGTTAGCGTCGGACCGCCGGCGCTCGTCAGCATTACGGTTAGCCCCAGCCAGGCTACTTTGCCCATGGGCGAAACCGAGCAACTGACTGCGACCGGCAATTTCTCCGACGGAAGCGTTCAGAATCTGACCCAGTCCGCCACGTGGACTTCGTCCGGATCAGCGGTGGCCAGCGTGAGCGCTGCTGGAATCGCGGTTGCGAACGCGATCGGCACGATCTCGATCACTGCAAGCTATGGATCGATGACGGGTTCCGCGAGTTTGACGGTTCGTTCTCCTGCGGTTGTCGCCTTGAATATCGTGCCTGCCAGTTTATCCATCAGCATGGGAACCAGCCGCCAGCTCCACGTCGTTGCAAGCCTGAGCAATGGAACATCGCCGGACGTAACCGGCAACGTAGCCTGGAGTTCGAGCCAGTCAGGGATTGCGGCCGTTACGCAGCAAGGCACCGTGACTGGAGTAGGCAAAGGCGCTTCGCAGCTCTCGGCAACCTACATGGGAGTAACTGCCACTGCGGCTGTCGCCGTGGGACCACCGGCATTGCTGGGCATCGACGTCACTCCGAATCCATCTTCTTTGCCGCTCGGCGAATCCGAGCAATTCACCGCGACGGGAAATTACTCCGATGGAAGCCTGCAAGATCTGACGCAAACTGCGACCTGGAGTTTGCACGGATCGGCCAGCGCGACGCTGAATGCGCCCGGTAGCGTAACTACGAGCGCGTTGGGGACGGCCACAGTCAGCGCGACCTCCGGTTCGGTCACGGGATCCGCGTCCTTAACGGTAACTCCGCCTGTCGTAATCGCGCTGAGCATCTCTCCGGCAACGCTAACGCTGGTCCTCGGAGGCAGCGGCCAATTCCATGCGATCGCCACTTTGAGCAATGGGACAACCGAAGACATGACTAGTGCTGCGGCGTGGAGTTCAGCGCAGCCAAACATTGCCAGCGTCGGCAGCGCCGGAGCGGTGACCGGCTGGCAAATTGGCTCGACTACGGTTCTTGCCGAAGTCGGGAGCCTGACCGGCTCCGCTGATCTCATCGTAATGCCGCTTGCGCTCGTTAGCTACTACAGTCGCATCAACGCTGCCACATCTGGCATAGACGGCACCGTTCTAGTCAGTAACCCTGGTTTTACGCGGGGCAACATGTGCGCAATGGTATATGTATTCGACCAGAACCAGGAATTGAATGAATGCTGCGGATGCTTGATTTCTGATAGCGGGTTGTTGACTCTCTCCGTGCTAGACGATCTCACGGCAAACACTCTGACGGGTAAAAAGCCGCGAGCAGGAGAAATCATGATCGTTCCATCCGACCCGACGCAGAATCCACAATGTAATCCGAATTCCTTGTCGCCGAGCAGCGAGCTTGTTGCGTGGGGCACCAACCCTCAGCGTGCGGGAAGCACCTACCAGCTCACGGAAACGACATTCGACACGATGGCGTTACCCGGTAGTGAAGCAACTCTCCTACAGAACGAGTGCGGCTATGCGCAGCAGTTGGGAAGCGGCGCTGGTGTCTGTTCCTGCGGCACCGGCAACTAGCCGGACTGCCAACCGCGGTCTCGCAGCGGGTACACGGCGGGATATCCTACATCCGCTCCTTCGCAAACTCGGCTTCGCCCCGATTTCCTTTCTGTGCGGAGGCGTTCGTCGCCGAGCATGGACCGCCGCCCGGGGCCACGCACGAGCAGCCCGAATTGCTGTTATACCGACACTGATCCTCGGGATGGTCAGGTTGGTCGCAAACTGGATTACCGCATCCGGGAAACTTCGGAATCTTCATGCAGGAGGAGCTCTGGGAAAATTTGTGGGACTGTTCCCATTGACTGACTTCCGGAGCCTCGAATCTCAACTGTTCATGACTCAGAACATGGAGTTCGACTCCCCGGGGACCTTGCACTTCCTTGACGCCTCCGTTCACATCCAGTGAATATGGGCCTGAAATAGCAATTCGCGTGTCTCCTGGTTTTGCTTTTCCGGGACCGAAGTTAATCGATACGGCGGTCGTGCCATCATTCCCCCTGGTGACAGAGATATCGCCGGCAGTAACGATAGTTACGGTTGCACTGTTGTCTTGCTTTACCGTTTCCTGAGCTCTTACGGTCGTTGCCGTCAGCCATGTGCATGCCGCGATTATGAAACTCCACCTTAGCCGGGCTTTCATTGATCCTCACATGTCTCGAAAGAATCGGACCGCTACAATATTACAGATGGTTGGTGGCAGGGCTGGTGTGAAGGGTAAAAATTCCATCAAACCTCATCCATAACCTACTCGTACCTCAGCGCGATCATCGGACCGACGCGCCCGCCGCGCCGCGCGGGAAGATACGAGGCGAGCACCGCAACGAGCGTCACCAGAATGGTGACGGCGACGAACGTCAACGGATCATGCGCACATTATGAGCTGCGAAAGGACGATCAGAAGAGCGACAATCTCGGTCCAGCACAAGGAAAAAGCCGTAGGACGGGGCACTTCCAGATTGAACGCCGCAGGGTAACACGATTCGCACGTCTCGCGTATTGTCCAGACTCGAACTCGAGCGGGACCTTTAACGAAACCCTGCAATTTGCGGGGTTTTTTACCCGCGGCAAGCATTAGCGCCAGCCTAGATATAGGTGCGGCCGTCAGAGATACATAATCTCACGGTTCGGGTTCGAGGCGATCTAGAGACACTGGAAGACGAGGCTAACCTGTCCGGGCATCAACTGGTTGGTGGTTGAACTATTCGCCAGCACCCAGTTGGCGGCAACGTTCGGGTTGCCTCCGGTCGAGTTGGTGTAGTACTGCCAACTCACCCATCCATAGCTGTGCTTGATGTTGTCGACCGGGTTGACGTTTGTGTCAAAGCCATAGGCAAAGATCTCCTGAAACTGGCAGGAGTTGACGCTCTCGGAAGTGCAGCTGTAGGTGTACCGCAGCGGCAAGGTCGTAATGGAAAATGACTGTGGTGGGGTTGCGCGGTTGTCGGTGATGGTGAGCGTCCCGGTCGGTTCGACCGCCAGCTGAGAATAACCGAGATTCTGTGCCGGAGTCTGCAGCACCTGATCGACGTAGGTGTAATAGTTTGTGTTGTTAGGCTGGGCCGGCGGCGGAGGATTCCAGAACGAACTGTTGTTTCCTCCCGGAACCGCGCACCGAGCGGCCCAGCGCATGGAGGAGTTGGACGACCTGCGGTTCGTGCCATTGTTGAAGATCTTACAGCTGGTAGGATCATTCCAGTGGCTGACGCCATTCCACACGTCCAGTTCGGTGGCCCATTGGTAGATGTAATTTGAGTCGTAAAGATTGACGTCCCAGGGATTGCCTTGCGGATTCTTCACGTAATACACCGTGTTCTGGTTCTGATCCCATAGTGTGTAGATGTACGCCGATGGCAGACCATTGGTAAAGCCCTCCATGTGGTAACTCGCGGCCAGTCCGGGATCCATCATCATTACACTCAAGACATCGAGATAACCATGTCTCGGACAACTGATGGTCGGTTGAATCTGGCCGAAGGCTCTCGGCGCAAGCGGCAAACACGCTGCTACAGCCAGGAGGCCAAATGCAAGAGCATACTTGCATGATTTCCTTAAGCAGTCATAACTCGCCGTCATCGCGATGGCCGGCGTGGTTGCCACATACGAGCAGCGCCCAGAAAACCCAGAGTACTTCATGAATTCAGTTTGATCCTTCCTGTACGGTGGGTTGAGTCGAGCCCGGTACAACATAATTCAAGCGAATATCAATACGCTAGAGCCTGACGTCCTAGGGGAAATCCCTTAACCCTGTTGGACGCGCCCGCGGTGCCGCGAGAAAGGGAATTGCCCGAATTTTCAGACTTCATCCCGCGTACAATAAAACTCCACAAGATATGACTGAGAAAACGAAGGCTACCGAGCGGCGTTCGCGTCAGCGAATGCGGGTCCGCGTCCCGGTCAAGGTTCGGCAAGATGGCCGGGAGCACCAGGGATCGACTCGGGATCTAAGTTCAACCGGGATCTTTCTCTATTCCGAATCAGGCATGAAAGCAGGCTCGAAGCTGGAGTTGGTGATCATGCTGCCGCCCGGACTCGGAATGGGTCCTGGAGGATGGACTCTTTGCGAGGCTTCAGTCGTGCGAGTCGAGCAATCTCAAGGGAAAGGCATCGGCATCGCCGCGACCCTCGACCGCATCGCAATGTTGCCGGAGCTGAGCTGAAAAAGGCAGGAAATCTCATCGCCGGGATGCGCCCGCCAGACGTCCCTTCTCATTTTGCATTCAGACAAGTCCGACAAATATCCTCAATCCTACAAAGGTAGCTTGGCAATGCCCCATCTTTGGTGCAATAATAGCCGCCTTCCAAAAGGAGATGGGCCAACACGTTTTTACTGCAGGTATGAGTTTATGTGGATTGAAAAACTGATCGATGGTGTGCTTGAACTGGAGACGCCTATTGGAGCGCGATACGTAAGGCCGAATCTCGCGCAACGTGCATACTTGATGTGGACATTTCGAAATTTTTCCTCGCTGCCGCAACAGGTTCTTCGTCCCTGGGAACGCCGGCTGATCGAACGCCTTCGCAACGAGAATCGATTCGTAGCAGTCCCCGCCATTGGCACGTCCGTGGCACCGCTAATCGGAAGAGTCGAGCGGCGAGTTCCGGCTCAGGTTGTTTCTGTGTCGGCCGGCGACTCATCGATTCGAAAACCGGCCTCTGGAACGCAAGCGACCGCACCAGAGCGAAGGCGAGAAGCTGCGTCAGCGTGAACACTTCAGGCGTTCTTCTCGTGATCCCCGTTCATCTTCACGAATCACGTTCTTCTCCGCTAGATTTGACCTGCCAGCCATCCAGCCCTGGGAACGTCAAGAATCACGAGATCGAACTCCACTTCCTGTGCGAGGTGCAATCCATCCAATCCATCTCCGGCGACATCAACGACGAAACCTGCCTCCCCAAGCCCCTTTTTCAGGAACTTGGCGGTCTTGGCTTCGTCTTCGATGACCAGAATTCTCATGACTCGCTCGCTTAGAACGTGAATCTTGCGGAAAACTGCAATACTCTGGGCAGGCCGTCGGGGCTGATTTCCTGCAGGGCGCCGAAATTGCCCGGGCCGGAATTGGGTACCAGATAGCAAGTCTGGTTCAGCGTCATGCCATCGCCACAGTTGGTTCCGATGGGGTTGTATTGCAACTGGTTGATGCCGTCACCGTTCTGCACGTAGTAGTTGGCGTGGTTGAATAAATTGAATGTTTGCACTTGAAATTGCAGTTCCTTGCCTTCACGGATCTCGAAGCTGCGGGCGAGGCCAACATCGATTCTCTCCAGCCAGGGTCCGTAGAAGGAATTCAAGCCGATGCCGGGCGTGGGGCCCGCGCCGTTGATGCCGCCGGCGGTGGCTGCAGTGTCCTGGTTGAAGGCGGTGTCGTTCAGGTTGTCATTGCCGGGTGGGACGGCCGGCGCGTCTGGCGGAGGAGCGGGGTTGCCGCAACTGTCGAATGACAGAGTTGGACTTGTACAGGCGGGACTCAACAAACCCGCGTACGGACGACCGGAAGAAAACTCCATGACACCGCTTAGGGTCCACCCGGAGAGGAATTTGCTTCCGGTGTCGGACGCAGTGAGCTGATCGAGGCGGGGACGGTAGACGGCGGCAAAAGTCAGGCGGTGACGCTGGTCCAACAGCGAAGGAGCATGGGTGTTGCTGAAGTCGAACTGGTTGTTGAAATCCATGCCGTCAAGCATGATGCTTTTGGCGTAGGTGTAACCAAATTGCAGCGAAAAGCCTTGTGACAGGCGGTGCTGCACTTGCACGAATAAAGAATTGTAGTAGTTTTGCGCCGGACTGATGAGTTCCTGGATCTGGCCGAGTTGCGAACTGATGAG
>Ga0302326_10016320_pt1 | contig 15556 bp, 11 predicted proteins | sample Palsa_T0_3_FD_202264 | JGI IMG/M metagenome (GOLD analysis project Ga0302326, IMG submission 202264) | Peat permafrost microbial communities from Stordalen Mire near Abisko, Sweden - Palsa_T0_3 | ecosystem: Environmental > Terrestrial > Soil > Palsa > Peat permafrost | place: Sweden: Abisko...
AGCCGCGCATCTCTTCGTGGAAAGTGTGGGTCGCGTCGCGCGAGAGGCCCACCACGCCCATCGCCACGATGAGCCCGGCCAGAAGCGCGATGAGCAGCTCGATCAGCGTGAAGCCGCGTCGACCGCGTCGCGCCCGCCGTCGCGTCGAGAGCCCCGGGACCCGGCTTCGCGCGGTCACTGCAGGGCCGTGTTCTTGACGAGGTTCGTCGTCAGGTAGAGCTCGTGGAAGATCAGGCTCGTCGACGTGGTCGAGAGGTTCGGGTCGATCGTCGCCGCCGTGACGCAGAAGCCGGCCGGCGGCGTCACGTTGATCCCGACCGGCCAGAGCACGCGCACGTCGGCGCGCATCATGTCGGCCGTCGAGTCGAGCCACGTCAACGCGATGTTGACGCAGAAGTTCGCGTCGGCGATCGACCCCACCGGTTGATCGCGCGAGAGGATGTCGAACCCCGCGCTCATCGTCGCCGTGCCGTCGCCCGGGCTCACCGTGGTGGCGGGTACGAACCATGCGGGGGCCGGGCCGGTCCCCACGTTGCCGTTGAGGTACGTCGTGTTCCCGATGTTCGAGGCCGAGTTGGTCGCGGTGGGTGTCGTCCATCCCATCGCGTCCTGCCGCAGCCGCTCGATCCACATGCGGCCGATCGAGTTGGCGATGTCGGCCTTGCGCGCCTCGACATTGCCGGAGACGCTCGTCTTTTGCATCGTGATGACGCCGGCACCGCCGATCGCCAGGACGGTCATCGCCATGAGCACTTCGATCACCGTGTAGGCGCGCACCTGCGGCCGCGCGCGCCGACGCGGGCGGGCGGGATACGGCGCGGGGGCGGATCGGGAGCTCATGAACGAGGAGAGGGCGAGAGAGAGCGCGTCACGTGTGTGAAAAGATGCGGGCCATGCCGTTGGGCGGCAAAAGGACGCTGCGGGTGGTGCCGAAGGCGGCGGGGCCCGAGAAGGGGGAGCCGCCCGCGGCGAACCGCTGCACGCGAAGCTCGAGGGGGCCGACCATCGGGAGTACGCCGTCGAACGGGTTCGGGTTGTTGCTCGTGCCAAAGCTCGTGCTGAAGTACGCGTGACCCAGGGGCGTGAAGCAGATCCACCCCGCGCTGACGTTCGTCCCCGTGGCGCCGGTGTAGTTCCACACGCTGGACCAGACGTTCGCGTCGGCCTCGATCGCGCCGTTGAGATTCAAGCCGTCGATCAGCTGGACCCCGGTGTTGCCGGCGTTCAGGGGGTTCCACACCGTGGGCGCCTTGCAGGTGCTCACGGGAGTCTGGTTGGCCTGCACGCCGGACCAATTGAGGCCCGCGTTGGCGCTCACCGCCTCCCACGTCTGGAAGGTGCCGCGGTCGCCCGACGACGACGTCATCGAGATGAGCACCGCGCCGCCGCGCGCCACCGCCCGCGTCCGAGCGCTGCGGAACAGCTGCATGATCGCGCCCGCGTCGTCGTAGGCGTTCCGATCGAGGCGCGACTGCAGCATCGTCGGGATGGCCATCGCCGCCAGGATGCCGACGATGACGATGACGACCATCAACTCGATGAGCGAGAAGCCCCCCTGCGCCCGTCGCCGAATGGACGGCGAACGCACCCCCGCTGACATCGCGACCATCCTGGAGCCGAACGACGAACGCACCACCAGGGTGGCATCAGCAAGGCGCGTGCCCCTCGGCGCCCAGGCCACCTTGCCCGGGAAAGCCCTTGGAAACATGCGCAATCGCGGGCATTTACGCGCGGGCCCGGCCCGCCCATGCAGCAACGATTGCAGCCCCATGCAAAACGTGCGGACCGGCGCGCACATGCTACGTCCGCCCTCGTCTGCCCTCGCGCCCGCTCCCAATGAGACTTTTGGCCCGCCGATCGCGCTGTTCCCGACCCCGGTTTGCCCTTGTGGCGCCCCTCGTGGCGTCCCTCGTCGGAGTGCCTGGCGCCGCCGGATGCAAGGGTGAGGAGCGCACGGGAGACGTCCCGCCTCCTCCTCCGAGCGTGTCTGCCAGCGCGGGCGCCTCGGCGGCCCCGGCCAACTTGTGCGCAGGCGGAGGCGGCAAAGACACGGACGCCGTCAGCGAGCCTTTTATCCCGCGCGCGGGCGGCGGCTACTGCCTCGACCCCCAAGGCGAGCCCAAGACGTACGGCGCCCAGGGCAAGCTCTCGATGGACGAAGTGTGCACGACGGCCTTCGACGGCGAGTGCGAGGTGTACAAGCGCTTCGGCCTGGATCGCGTGGTCGTGCTCCGTTACGTCGATGGTTCGTCCGCCCCGAATAGCGTCGAAGTGAACCTCTCGCGCTTTACGACGACCGACGGCGCGTACGCCATGTTCACCAAGCGCGTCGTCGCCGACGGCGATCCCGCGCGCGCGTCGGTGCACGAAGCGCCCTTCAAGTCCCTTGGGGCGATGAGCAGCAGCAACGCCTACGTGTGGCATGGCCAGTACCTGGCCGAGCTCACGTTCGTGACCGAAGACACGAAGATCACGCCCGAGCAGATGGCGGCCGCCAACCAGGATTCGACGGGCGTCATCGCCAAGCAGCTCGGCGCGCGCCTGCCCGGGGGCGACGATCGTCCCCCCGCGGTGACCGCCTTGCCGGCCGCGTCGCAGCTACCCCTCGGCGTCGCCTACTACCCCAAGGGGGGCCTCGGCCTCTCGGGCGTCGGGCCGATGGCCGTCGGCTACTACAAGGACGGCGAGCGGCGGTGGCGGCAGATCGCCGTCGTGGGCAAGGACGCCGAAGCGGCGAAAGAGACGTTCCGCGCCTTCAAGCAGAAGCCGGGGAGCCTGCCTCTCAAGGGAATGGGCGACGAGGCCGTGCTGGTCGTGATCCAGGAAGGTCCGGACCGCGCGCGCGCCGAGTACGTCGTGGCTCGACGCGGCGCCGCCGTGGAAGGCGTAGGCGACGAGGAGCTCGTCCTCGACCCGGCCACGCCGTCGAGCAAGCAGGCGCCGCTCAGGCTCCCGCGCGACGAGAAGATCGCGAAGGTTGCGTCCTGGCTGCTGAAGTAGCGGCGCGCGCCGGCACGGCGCCGAGCGCGCGGCGAATGAAACAGTCGTCGGGCAGGGCGCGCGAGCGGCGGACGAGGCGCGTACGGTCGATGAAGTCCGTGGTGACAGGGTCGTGGTAGCCGCTCGCGTCGGGCAGCTCGGGGTCGACTGCGCGGTGATGGCGGACGATGCGCGCCATCAAGAGATCGCGCACCCACTTGCCGATGAGCGACGCCATCGAAACGAGCAGATGGCTGTCGTCCGCGTCGCGCACGAAGGCGATGCGGCCGAGCCCGGGGAGCGCGTACTCGCTGCGGGCGCGGCCCTCGGAGAGCACGGTGTGAAGTCGGCCGCCGAGCGGTCCGAAGGCCTGCGGGTAGCGGTCGAAGCCGCCGACCTTGCCGCAGGTCGCGACCACGTCGCACCCCTCGCGCTCCCGCACGTGGAGCGCCAGCCGCTCCATGCAGTGCAGATCGAGGTCGAAGCGCGAAAGGTTCCCGGCCACCCCCTCGTTGAGCTTCTGCGCGCAGGTGATGACGCACGCGGCCCAGATGACGTCGACACCCTGGCTCTCCAGCTTGGCGAGGTCCTTCTCGATCGTCTGGACGAGCTTGGCCTCGGCCACGAGCTCCTCGCCGTCGGTGTTCCAGCACTGGGCCTCGTGGGCCTCCGGGCAAGGGCTGCGAAGAGTCGCGGGCGAGTCGAGCGACAGGGCCCGAACGAGGTGCTCGGGCGTGGTCGGCAGGCCTGGCGAGGGGCCTGTCCGCTCCGCTCGCCTCGCCATGCGGTGCGCGATCGCCCGGGCCCACGCCTCTCCAAGGGCCGTATCCCCGTGCGAGACAAGCTTTTTCGAGTCGGCGAGGCGCGTCCGCAGGGCCCCTCGCGCCCGCTGCTCGGCGCGCTGGTGCCCGCTCACGTTCGGGCCTTTCTGCGCGCCGCGCGGGCCCTCGAGGCCAAAGCTCCTGGCAACGACGGCGGTAACGACCAGCGGCCCAAGGCGCGGGCCAAGACCGTTTTCGTCGATTCCAATTCGGATGGTCGGGTCTCCCCGGCGATTGACGGGCGCCATCTCGATGTTTAACGTAGCCGGCCCCTCCCAGGGCTGGGGCTCGGCCCTTTGCTAGAAGCACCCTACTCGATGGACGTTCCCCGAGTGAACCGGAACCGCCGAAGTCCAGGAGCGACCGCGTGAACAAGGCCACCCTCAAGAAGTTCAGAACGCTTCTCACCGACAAACGCGACGAGATTCTCAAGAAGGCCAAGCAGACGCTCGAGCAAGACATGACGCTCGACACGGACGACCTTCCGGACGAGATGGACCTCGCCTCCAGCGAGTATCTGCAATCGTTCACGTTTCGCCTGCGCGGGCGCGAGAAGAGCTTTCTCGACAAGATCGAGAAGGCGCTGCGCAAGATCGACGAAGGCACCTTCGGCATCTGCGAAGAGTGCGGCGAGGAGATCCAGGTCAAGCGGCTCGAAGCCCGGCCGGAGACCACGCTCTGCATCCGCTGCAAGGAGGACCAGGAGCGGATGGAGAAGGATTACAGCTAGGCGGCCGCCGCTCGGAGAGGGCGTGGCGGCCCTGCGAGGTCGCCGTGGAGCTCACGGCTCTTTCGGGCGGGAGGGTCTTGCCCGAGGCCGCTCCAGTCCGACGGCGGACTGGCCGAGGAAAGCAGTGGACTGCTCAGTCCGATGGCGGACTGGCCGAGGGAAGTGGTGGACTGGTCCAGTCCGAGGGCGGACTGCGCGAGGGAAGTGGTGGACTGGTCCAGTCCGAGGGCGGACTCGCCGAGGGAAGTGGTGGCCATCCTCGCGCGCTCGACCTCGACCTCGACCCGCGACGGATCGACCCCGACCCCGACCTCGACCCCGACCTCGACCCCGACCCCGACCTCGACCTCGACCCGCGACGGATCGACCTCGACCTCGACCTCGACCTCGACCCGATTCACGACCTCTTCACATCCGGTTCGATAGGGCGTCCTCGTGCCAGGGGACCTGGCACTCCGGACGCATCCAACGGCTGCCTTCCGAATCGTCCTTCGGTGCGGTTCGTTTTCATGGTGGGTGCCCCCGGCGGGGCGAGGACACCCACCATGAAAAACGACCTATTGGCCTTCCAAAGACTCGATATCTACCAAGTCAGCAAGGAGCTCGCGCGCATGGTTCACGCGGCGCAGATACGCGATGCCGAGCTGCGGGACCAGGCGACGCGCGCGGCGAAGAGCGTGTCTCTCGGCGTGTGCGAGGGCCTCCCAAGCGACTCGTCGGGGATCCGTCGTCGTCACTTCGAGATCGCGAACAACTCGCTCCACGAAGTCGCCGGCGCAATCGATCTCGCCGAGGCGATCGGCGCCCTCTCGAGTGACGTCGCCCAACCGATCCTCGCGACCGCGGTTCGCGTGAAGCGGATGCTCCGGCGACTCCCGCGCTGACACGGCAAATCGACCGCGCGGGATTCACGTCCCGCGCGGTCGAACGGCGACTCACCGAATCAGCCCGGTCATCATCGCGACGAAGCGATCGGCGTGCGCAATGACGGCATCGAGCAACGCCGCATCCGCATCGCCCGCCGCTACCGCGATCTCGACCGCCGACGCCGCCTCCCCCGCCTCGGCCCGCGCAATCGCAAAGCACCGGGCCTTGTCGGCCCGCGTAACCCGCCCCGCGCCCTCCGCTGCATTGAGACACGCGCTCTTCGCCGCCCGCATCGCCTGAACCCGAAGATGCGCATCCCGTATCCGCGCCCCCCGCACCGCCTCGAGCAACTGAATCGCGACCCCGTACGCCTTGAGCTTGTGATGCGGCAACCTTCGTTCGACCTGACGTTCCCGCATGGTTGTTGTTCCTTTCACCCCGGTAAAGGAACATCACCCATGACGCCACCCCCTCGAAGCCAAGGTAACGAGCGAGCGCCCCCGCCGTTGCAACCAGAGTGACGCCGCTCCTGCGGCGGCACGAGGTTGCCCGCACACGACACCCTTCCCCAAAGCCGCAGCGACCCCGACCCCGACCTCAACCCCGACCTCGACCTCGACCCCGACCTCGACCCCGACCTCGACCCCGACCTCGACCCCGACCCTCGACCCTCGACCCCGACCGCGAGATCGCCACCTCACGAGCTTCGACGGGCTTGGCCCGGCCCCTACGGCGCCGACGTCGAAGCCTGCGCCTTGCCACGCTTGACGACGGGAGTCGTCCGCGCGAGCACGTCGCGCAGATAGCGCGCCGTGTGGGAGCGCTCGACTTTGATGATCTCCTCGGGTGGCCCAGAGGCCACCACTTCGCCGCCGCCCTCGCCGCCCTCGGGGCCCAGGTCGAGGACCCAGTCGGCGCAGGCGACGACGTCGAGGTTGTGCTCGATGACGACGATCGTGTTTCCCTGGTCGCGCAGATCCATGAGCGCGGTGAGCAAGACCTCGATGTCGGCGAAGTGCAGGCCCGTCGTGGGCTCGTCCAGCACGTACATGGTGCGGCCGGTGGCCTTGCGTGAGAGCTCGCGCGCCAGCTTGACCCGCTGCGCTTCGCCGCCCGAGAGCGTGGTGGCGGGCTGACCGAGCGACACGTAGCCGAGGCCCACCTTGCGCAGCGCCTCGAGCTTGTCGGCGATCCGGGGCACGGCGCCGAAGAGCTCGGACGCGGCTTCGACGGTGACGCCGAGGGTGTCGGCGATCGAGAGGCCGCGGTATTTGACCTCGAGCGTCTCGCGGTTGTAGCGCAGGCCGCCGCAGGCATCGCAGGCGACGAAGACGTCGGGCAAGAAGTGCATCTCGACGCGGAGCACGCCGTCGCCCTGGCACGCTTCGCACCGGCCGCCCTTGACGTTGAACGAGAAGCGCCCCGCCTTGTAGCCGCGGGCCCGCGCGTCGGGGAGGCCCGCGTAGAGGTCGCGGAGCAGGGCGAAGATGCCCGTGTACGTCGCCGGGTTGGACCGGGGCGTTCGCCCGATGGGCGCCTGGTCGATCGAGACGACCTTGTCGATGCTCTCGAGGCCTTCGACCCGGTCGCATTCGCCGACGGGGGCGGTGGCGTTGTAAAGCTTGGCCCGCGCTGCCGGGAGCAGCGTGTCGACGATGAGGCTCGACTTGCCGCTGCCGCTGACGCCCGTCACGCAGGTGAAGAGGCCCAGGGGGATCTCGGCCGATACGTTGCGCAGGTTGTGGGCGCGCGCGCCGACCACGCGGACGCACGAGCGCGTGCGGACCCGGCGCTTGGCGGGGACGGGCAGCTGCTTGCGCCCGGTGAGCCACGGGGCGGTGATGGACCGCGGGTTGGCCATGAGCTCGGCCGGCGATCCCTGGGCCACGATCTCGCCCCCGTGAACGCCGGCGCCCGGGCCCATGTCGACCACGTGGTCGGCCGCGAGGATCGCCTCGCGATCGTGCTCGACGACGATGACGGTGTTGCCGATGTCGCGTAGACGCGCCTGCGCCTCGATGAGGCGCGCGTTGTCGCGCGCGTGCAGGCCGACGCTGGGCTCGTCGAGCACGTAGAGCACGCCGACCAGGGCGGCGCCGATCTGCGTGGCGAGGCGAATGCGCTGGCCCTCGCCCGACGACAGCGTCTGCGCGCTGCGGTCGAGCGCCAGGTAGTCGAGCCCCACGTCGATGAGGAAGCCGAGGCGCGCCACGACGGCTTTCAGGAGCGGCTCGGCGATCGCTCGTTCGCGCGAGCCGAAGGCGTTCGCGTCGTCGGCCGCGACGCCGCTCGACGGGCCCAGGTTCTCGACGAACTTGCGCACGTGACGCAGCGGCATCGCGCCGATCTGCGCGACGTCCTTGCCGCCGAGCTTCACCGCGAGCGCCTCGGGGCGCAGGCGCTTGCCGTGGCAGGCGTCGCAGGTGCGCGTGACGAGAAAGCGCCCCAGCTCGTCGTCGGCGATGCCGCCCTCGCCGGCGTCGGGATCCTCGGCGTCGGCCGGCTCGACGCGAACGTCGGCCAGCGTGGCGAGGCGCGCCTCGAGCTGCGGGACGATCCCCTCGTAGCCCTTGCGCTTGGACCCTTCGCGCTTTCGGGGGCCTTTGCCGTGCCGCGCCGGGCCGTCGCCCGCGCGACTCTTGCCGAACAGGATGGCCTTGCGTTGCTCCTCGGGGAGCTTGCCCCAGGCGACGTCGGGGCTGACGCCGAGCGCCTCGACGGCGGCCGACACTTCGCCTGCGAGCGCGACGCTGCCGCGGCGGCCCCACGCGAGCACGACGCCTTCGCGCAGCGTGTGGCGCGGGTCGCCCACGCAGCGATCGGGGTCGACCACGTCGCGCGCGCCGAGGCCGTCGCACGCGGGGCACGCGCCGTGCGGGCCGTTGAACGAGAACATCCGCGGCTCGATCGGCGGCAGCGAGATCCCGCAGTCGACGCACGCGAAGCGCTCGCTCATCCAGAACGGCTCGTCGTCGCCCGCCTGCACGAGCAAGCGCCCCTCGCCGAGCTTGAGCGCGAGCTCCACGCTGTCGGTCAGGCGCGCCTTGAGGCCCTCTTTGAGCACGAGGCGATCGACGACGACGTCGAGGTCGTGCACCTTGGAGCGGTCGAGCTCGATCTCGTCGCCCAGGTCGACGACGGAGCCGTCGATGCGGGCGCGGACGAACCCCTCGCGTCGCAGGCGCTCGAGCTCGAGACGTAGCTCGCCCTTGCGGGCCCGCGCGATCGGCGCCAGGAGCGAGAGCCGGATGCCCTCGGCCATCGAGAGGATGTGATCGACGATCTGCTGCACCGTCTGCGCCTCGATCCGCTTGCCGCAGTTGGGGCAGTGGGGGATGCCGACGCGCGCGTAGAGGAGGCGCAGGTAGTCCGCGATCTCGGTGACGGTGCCGACCGTGGATCGAGGCGATTTGGACAGGGGGCGCTGCTCGATGGCGATGGCGGGGCTCAGGCCGTCGATGCGCTCGACGTCGGGCTTGGCCAGCTGCTCCAGAAACTGACGCGCGTACGCGCTGAGCGACTCGACGTAGCGGCGCTGCCCTTCGGCGTAGATCGTGTCGAAGGCGAGCGACGACTTGCCCGACCCGCTGGGACCCGTCAGCACGATCACCTTGCCCCGGGGCAAGCTCACGCTCACGTTCTTCAGGTTGTGCTGCCGGGCGCCGACGACGACGAGACGATCCACGGTCAAGGACGATCCCGTTAGCACGGGACCGCTTCGCACGCCGAGCCGCATTTGCGGCCTGTGATACCGTGATTCGCGGATGTTCAAGGTCGAGTGCGAGTCGTGCAAGTCACCGTTTCAGATCGACGAGCGGCGCGTGCCGCCGGCGGGCCTGAAGATGCGGTGTCCCAAGTGCGGGCACTCGTTTCTGGTCATGGCGCCGGGCGCCGATCTGGCCGCGGCCAAGGCGACGGTGCCGGCTAGGCCGGCCGTGGGCGGGCCCCCGCCGATCGCCCCTGCGGCGGCGGCCAAGCCCCCGGCCGCGCCCGCGGCCTCGCTCAAGCCGCAGCTCGCGCCCCCCGCGGCCGCGGCCCCTCCGATCGCGCCGCCGGGCGCCGCGTCGCGGCCCAAGAATCCGCTCAAATCCACCATGGTCGGGGTGGGCGGCGACCTCGGGCCCAGGCCGCCGCCGGCCACCGTCTCCGCGGCGCCCAAGCCGCCGCCGCTGCCGCTTCCGATCAACGTGCCGTCGCCCGCCCCACCGGGCGTCCATGCGGCGCCAACGATTGCCGCGAAACCCCCGCCTTCGACGATGGCGGCGATGAAGAAGACGATGGTCGGCGTCGCGCCCGCGGCTCCGACGGCCCCCGCGGGGCCGGCGGGCGGTCCGATCGCACCGCCGGTCGTGTCGCGTGCCGCGCCGCCTGCGATCGCACCGCCGGTCGTGTCGCGCGCGGCGCCCCCGGTGATCGCGCCGCCGACACGACCCGCTCCGCCGGTCCCTCCGATGCGGCCGGAGCTGCCCTCCGATTTCCCTGCATCGCTCGGGGCCCTCGACGAGCCGGACCTGCCGATGGTTTCGGGCGCGACGAAGAAAGGGCCGCCCCCGCCGGCTCGACCGGCGGGCGGAGCCGTGCCCCCCGCGGCGGCTCCCATGGCCACGCCGCCGGCCGTCTCCAAGGCGCCCCGTCCACCGGCGTCGCCGCCCGCCGTCCCGCCGACGTCTGCGGTCGACGAGCTCGATTTCGACCTCCCGGTCGTGTCGGCCGACTTGCCCGCCACCCGGGGTGCCCCGGCGCACCGTCCGCCGCCCGCGTCTCGCATCGACGCGGACCTCCCGGTCGCCGCGCCGGCAAAGGGACCGGCGGCAACCTCCAGGCCGTTGGAGTCGGATCTTCCGGTGGTCGCGCCGGGGCCCAAGGCGCCCAAGACGCCCACGCTGAGCAACCCTTTCGAAGCGGACCTGCCGGTCGCGGCGCCGCGTGGCGCCAAGGGTTTCGAGCCGGATCTGCCCGTCGTGGCGCCCTCGCTACCCGACATCGGGGCGTCGCTCCCCGTCGTGGCGGGCGACTTGCCGGTGGCCCGACGTCGAACGACCTTCGACGATCTGCCCATCGTGTCCGCGGTCGGGTTGCCCGCGCCCGCGCAGCTCCTTCCGGACGTGCACGCGGCGCTCCCCGTGGTCGGCGGGCCCGGGTTGCCGATGGCCGCCGACAACCTTCCGGTCCCGGCCGACAACCTTCCGGTCCCGGTGGTCGGCGGAGCGTTCGGCGAGATCGAGCTGCCCACCGCCGACTCGGTTCCTCCCAGCTCCCCGCGTCAGCCGTCGGGGCGCGCGCCGAGCGGCGAGGAGTTCGGGGTGTTCGGCGACATGGACCTGCCGCGCGAAGCGCCGGCGGGCGGGGTGAAGAGCCTCCCGCCGATGGACCCGGCAGCGGACTTCGGCGATCTGCAGATCGACGCGAAGAGGCGATCGCTGCGGCCGGGGGCGCGTACGTCGGGAGCGCCGCCGCCAGAGGCTCCCGGCGGCGCGTCCGTCTCGCGCGACGATGGCGGCATGAGCTTCGGCGAGGTCGAGCTCGGGGGCGGGCATCCGGAGAGCGCCCCGGAGGTCGCCATCGGAACCGAGGCTGCCATCGGGACCGAAGCGGCGATCGGCGGCGAGGAGCGGATCAGCAGCCGACCGCCGCCGCGGGGCTCGACGCTCGACGTGGCCGCGACATCGGCGCCGACCAAAGCCAAGGCCGTGCGCAAGGCCGAAGAGGCGCCGGCGCCTCGACGTCGGCTTGCGATCGGCGTCGCGATCGGTGTGCTGGTGCTCGTCCTCCTTGGCGGCGCCGCCCTGCAGCTCACGCCGTACGGCGCGTTCGGCTATCTCGCGATCAGCGACGTCACGCGCGCGGGCGAATACGCGCGCGCCACCGCGTCGGTGATCGCCGATGCGCGGGGCGCGATGGCCCCCGACACGTTCGACGTCGCGAAGAAGGGCGCGGACGCCGCGGTGGCCGCGCACGCGCGATTCCCGCGGGCGCCTTCGCTCGCCGCCATAGCCGCGCTGCTCGACTGCGAGACGAACGTCCGGTTCGGCGCGGACACGGCGCGCGGCGCACGCGCGAAGCAGCTGCTCACGGCGTTGCCGCCGAACCAGCCCGTGCTGTACGCAGACGCCGCCGCCGCCGCGCAACTGGCCGAGAGCGGCGACTGGGTCCGGAGCGCGGCCGCGCTCGACGCCGCGGCGCGCAACGCGGCCAACGCGCCGCTCGCGGGCGAGCTCGCGCTGATGCGCGGCGAAGTGGCTCTGGCGGTCGGCGACGGGGCCGCGGCGCTCACCGCGTTCAAGCGCGCCCTCGAGCGCGCGGACGACGCGCGCGCGCACTTTGGCCTGGCGCGCGCCTACGACAGGCTGGGCGACGCGGCGACGGCGCAGCGCGAGATCGCGGCGACGCTGGCCAAGTCGCCGCAGCACCCGGGCGCGCTGACGCTGCGCGCGCGCCCGAAGAGCACCCTGGCCGATCCGGCCGCAGCGCTCGCGGATCTGGCCGTGGTGCTCGATGGCCCCGCGCGCGCCAAGGCGTCCCCCGCCGAGCTATCGGCGGCGTACGCGGCTCGCGCGTGGGTCAGCCTCGACAAGGGGACGGCGAGCGACGCGCGCGACGCGTTCGCGCAGGCCGTGACGCTCGACGGCCGGAACGTCGACGCGCTCAACGGCCAGGGCCGTCTCTTTTTGAACGAGGGCCGGCCCACCGAGGCGCTCGCGCGCTTCGACACCGCGCTCGGGATCGACGCCAACTTGCCCGAGACGATCGCCAGCGATGCCGAGGCAAAGCTCGCGCTCGAGCGGCTGGCCGACGCGAAGCAGCAGCTCATGGCTGCGCGCGAGAGGTTCCCCAAGAGCATCCCGGTGCTCATCTTGCTCGGCAAGGTCGAGCACCACCTGGGCAACAACGACGCCGCGGAGGCCGATCTGCGCGCGGCCATCGCCTACGTCGACCCTTCTCGCGCGGGGGCCGTGCTGCCCTACGTGGCGCTGTCGGAGTTGCTCTCGGAGCGCGGGCGGCTGAACGACGCGCGCACGACGCTCGACGAGGCGAAGAAGCTGCTGCCGCAGTCGCCCGCGCTCGAGCGCGCGTTCGGCGAAGTGTGCGAGCTGCAGGGTGACTACGACGGCGCGATCACCCACTATCGCGCGGCGATCGCGCGCGACTCGAAGGACGTGGCTTCGCACTTCAAGCTCGCGGTCGCGCTGCTCAGGCTCCGCAAGTTCGACGAAGCGAGTGACGAGTTCGACAAGGTGGCGGCGGTCGACAAGGAGTACCCCGGTCTCTCGCTCGAGCGCGGAGTGCTGTTCGAGGCATCGGGCGACGTGGAGCGCGCGATCGAGCAGTTCAACGGCGCGCTCGCCAAGGCTCCGGACGACCCGGACCTCGAGCTCCGCGTCGGCAGCGCCTACGTCACCATCGGCCGACCCGAAGAAGCGCTGCCCATGCTCCACAAGGTGCTCGACAAGCGCCCGCAGAGCGCCGAGGCGCAGCATTTCATCGGGCGCGCGCTGATGCTCGAGGGCGGCACGCACGCCGTCGATGCGCTGCGCTACTTGAAGCGCGCCGTCGAGCTCGACCCGAACCGCGCCGAGTACCACGTGTACCTCGCGTGGGCGGCGAACGACGCGACCCCCGCGCAGCTCGAGACCGCGCGCGACGAGGTCGACAAGGCCCTCGGGCTCGACAAGGTGAACGCCGACGCTTACTGGCAGCGGGGCATCATCGAGCGGGTCACGGCCGCCGTCGACGACGCGATCAAGGACGAGAAGCGCGCTCTCGAGCTTCGCCCTTCGCGCTACGAGGCGCACGCCACGCTGGCCGAGTGTTACGCGGACAAGAACGACACGCCCACGGCGCTCGCCGAGTGGACCAAGGCCATCGCGGGCGACGGCGCGGGGACGCTTGCCGACGGCACGGTCAAGCACCCGTTCTGGCACTGGCGCTACGGGCGGCTGCTCCGCGACCTGGCGGGGTACCCGGCGGCCCTGCCGCAGTTTCTTCTCGCCTTGCCCACGGCGGAGAAGCTGTCGCCGCATCCCGGTTGGCTCGCGGACCTCGAGTTCGCGTCGGCCGAAGGGCTGCGCCGCGCGGGTCGGCGGGCGGACGCGGTCGAGCACTACCAGCGCTTCATCGAGCTCGCGACCGTCAACTCCCCGGACCTCGCCGACGCCAAGGCCGCCATATACCAGCTGACCGGCCAGCACTGAGAGGGTGTGAAACATCCTCTGAGCGCGCCTGGCCCACAGCGGCTACTCCTTGGTGCGCGCGTCGAGGACTGCCGCCATGCGCGCGAAGGATTCGACGTCGAGTGTCTCGCCGCGGGCGCGCAGATCGATGCCGGCGGCGGCGGCCGCGTCTTCGAGGGAGCTCCCGCGGGGCGCGAGCGCCGCCCACGCGTTGCGCAGCGTCTTGCGGCGCATCTCGAAGGCTCCGCGGACGAGCGCGCGGAACGTCCCGGTCTCGAGCGCGCGCGGCGGTCGGAGTGGCACGAGCTCGACGACGGCGCTGGTGACCTCCGGTGCGGGGTGAAAGGCGCCGGGCGGCGCGCGCAGCACGCGTCGCGTGTCGAACGCCGCGCGGACGAAGACCGTCAACGCGCCCCACTCCTTGCTCCCGGGGCTCGCCGTCAGCCGTCGCGCGACCTCGTCCTGCACCATGAACACGGCCCGCTCGACGAAGGTCGCGTGCTCGACGGCCCGCCTTAGCAGGGCGCCCGTGATGGAGTAGGGGAGGTTGCCGCAAAGAACGCGGACGCGACCCTCGGCCGGCGGTCCGAGCAGCGCCTGGAGGTCGACCGACTGGGCGTCTGCTTCCACGATCTCGGCGCCCGTGTCGGCGAGGGCGGCCCTGAGCACGGGGACGAGGTCCCGGTCGCGCTCGATCGCGACCACGTGCGCCGCGCGCGTCGCGAGCCGGTGCGTGAGCGCGCCCGTCCCCGCTCCGATCTCGACGACCCGCGCGCGTCCGACCTCGTCGTCCTGGACGCACGCGCGGGCGATGGCATCGGCGATGGCGTCGGCGACGAGGAAGTTTTGCCCGAAGCTCTTTTTGGGCTGAAGGCCCGCGTCTCGCAGGAGCGCGCGCGGATCGCGGCCGCTCACCCCGAGGCCTCTGCCGCCGCCTCGTCCGGCACTGGCTGAGCCGCGGGAGGAGGGAGGCGGCGCGGCACGACCACGTGCACCCCGAGGCGCCGGAGCAGGCGCTCGCCGCGCCACCGAGCCGCCTTGGCGCGGACGCGCACGGCTTCGTCGACTGCGGCGGCGACGGGGCTCCGACGCGATGCATCGGCGCCCACCCCCGACTCGAACGAAGGCAGTGTCCAGAGGACCCGGGCCCGGGCGGCCCGCAAGCGCGCTATGGCCCGCGTGATCGTCTCCGCGCGGGCGGGCGCGGGCGCCCAGACGTGGACGAGGCTCGCGCGTGGCTTCTCGCTCGCGAGCTGCTCCAGGGCGACCGCCAGCGATGTTTCGCTGTGCTCGCGCTCCCCGTCGGCTCGTGGCGGCGACTCGATGCCGAAGGCGGCCAGGTAGTGGCGCAGCTTGCGCTCGCGCGGAGTCGGCGCGAACGGCACGCGCGGCACGAAGGGGGCGTGCGTGCGGAGCTCGTCGGCCCGGCGCGCCAGCGCGTCGAAGTCGCCCTTGCGCAGGTCGGCGAGCCCGAGCGGATCGAGGGGGCGCGCGTGCTCGGCCACGCGGCTCGCGACCCGCGTCTCGTCGAGCTCGGAGCGGTCGGCGTCCACCGCGCTCGACGCGCTGGCGAGGGCCCGCGCGATCACCATCCCGTGCGCCGCGCCCTCGGCGGGGGCGATCCACGATCGCATGCGCGACGCCGTCACGACCAGCCCGACGCGCTCGCCCCGCCGGAGATGACGCACGGCGACCGCGCCCACCTCTTCGATGATTCGATCGAGCGGCGCGTGACCAGGCGCGCCCGCCCAGAGCTCGACGGATACGTCGACGACGAGCCACACCACGTCGCGGCCCTCGCGCGCCAGCTCGCGCACCAGGAGGCGCCCGCGTCGCGCGCTCGCCTTCCACGCGATGCGCTTGAACGCGTCGCCCGGCGCGTGGTCGCGCAGCTCGAGCAGCTCGCCCCCGTCGCCCGGTAGGTTGAAAGGGCGCCCGAATTCGGCCGTGCGCCGGGCGCGACCCCCGCGTGGGGACGTGAGCAGCGT
>Ga0302326_10016322_pt1 | contig 15554 bp, 7 predicted proteins | sample Palsa_T0_3_FD_202264 | JGI IMG/M metagenome (GOLD analysis project Ga0302326, IMG submission 202264) | Peat permafrost microbial communities from Stordalen Mire near Abisko, Sweden - Palsa_T0_3 | ecosystem: Environmental > Terrestrial > Soil > Palsa > Peat permafrost | place: Sweden: Abisko...
GATGGACCCGGCGTAGGGCCTCGTGGCGATCGGATGGCGCAGGAGCAGCAGAAGCTCTAGATTTACAACGAATGGTCGTTTCTTTGAATTCCCGTAAAGGTGCCTTATCCGGACAATCATGATGCCTGCGCGCCGACAAGTAACATCGAATCTGTCGATTAGGGGAGCGTGCACAGATTGAGCCGCATAAGGCGACAATAACCGGTCAAACTATTTATCATAGGGCACTTAGGCTGACACCAATGCTCAAACAGATTTGGCCGGTTATTTTCATCAAACCGTCAACTTGGCGGGAAACGCCATTTCGGACCAGTGCCGAAAGCGAATCAACTTGGGCAGCAGGCCATAGCGCAACTCAGCTCCGCAATGCCCAGGCAAACCATCTTGCTCATCAAGGGCAACAAGAGCCTCAGCGAGCACGGGGGAATGCGTCGGAAAATTAGGCCGGCGTACCAATAGCGAGTGGCGCACCCAACTGTCTGGCGGCCCTTATCCTATCGAAAACCGTGCAGTCTTTTTCCGAGGAAACAGCGGTTGGAGCCACCTTCTTCGTTTTACGCGTGCCGCGTCGGCACGTGCCCCGCGCGCGCGACAAGTCTTATGCGGCGTTCCAAGCTCTGCAGTGGGATTCCGATGCGAAATCTACTCGCGAGTTAGAAGTCTCGCGCGCATTTCACGCCTTTCCTGTTGGGAGAGAATTCGCTATGGCACGCTTTCGAAATACGACCTTATTTTTAGCATTTTCCGCACTCTTGGTGGTACCGGATGGCACCGCCTCGGCGCAGGGAACACTTACCTATTACTTCGCTCACATTGCCTCCGCGGGCGCTTGGCGAACTACGTTTGCTTACGTGAACCAGACGACCCTGCCTGTGACCTGTAGCACTTCCTTCTATTCCGATACCGGCAACCCACTGCCGCTCTCTTTCGGCGGCATCCCCGTCACCTCGACCACCGACAACGTCCCGGCGGGAGGAGTCGCGCGCAGACAAACCGACGCCCAGACCGATCGGCCCGTTACCACCGGCTGGGCCGCCGCAAGTTGCACCGGCCCGGTGAAGGCCAGCGCCCTGTTCCGGTCTTACTCCGGGAATGTGGCGCAAGCAGAGGCCTCAGTTTCGGCCATGTCTTCTCCTGCCACCCAGTTCGTAACCTATGCCGATCAGTCGACCGGGGTCGCCTATGCCAATCCCTCCCCTGCCGCCGCGACGGTAACTTTCACCGCGAAGGACCCGACCGGAGCAACGATCGCTGCCCAGAGTATTCTGCTTTCTGCTGGAGCGCACGGTTCGGAGAATCTTGGGCCTTTGTTCGGTTTGGCCAGTTTCCAAGGCTCCGTCACCATCTCTTCCACCGTACCCATCGTCAGCATCTCGCTGAACGCCGAAGCCGCCCCGGTGATTTCCTCCCTGCCGCCCGGACAGCCGGACGGTCTCGCCGCCGCCGGTCCGGCGACTGACTACTTCGCCCACATAGCCGAGGCCAATGTCTGGCGCACCACGTTTACTTATGTGAACGCTTCCACCCAGGCGGTGACCTGCCAGACGTCCTTCTACTCCGATTCTGGAACTCCGCTGAATCTGGTTTTCGACGGCGCTGCGCTCTCATCCACCACCGACAACATTCCCCCCGGAGGAATTGCCCGCCGGCAAACGGACGCTCAACCGGGCGTGGCCCTCGTGACCGGTTGGGCCGTCGCCAATTGCACCGGACCGGTAAAGGCCAGCGCCCTCTTCCGCGAATCTGGCGGCAGTCTGGCACTGGGAGAGGCCTCGGTCATCGCCGCCAACGCTCCCGCTTCCCAGTTCGTTACCTATGGCGATCAGACCACCGGCGTCGCCCTCGCCAACCCGTCTGCCAATCCCGCGTCCATCACCTTCACTGCGCGGAACGAGAGCGGCTCGGTAGTGGGCAGCGCCAACCTTACGCTGTCGGCCGGCGCGCACACCCAGGCCAATCTGGGACCGTTGTTGGGAGTCGCCAGTTTTCAGGGCTCCGTCACCATCGCTTCGTCGCAGCCAATCGTGAGCTTATCTTTGAACGCCGAGGCTTATCCCAGTTTCTCGTCGCTGCCTCCCGGCGACGGGGCCTCTTTTCAGATTTATGGCGCGTGGGAATGCAGCAACGATAACTGCAACTGGGCGACCGTTCGCACTGTGTCCGAGTTCGACGCAGCCAACCACTGGATGATCGACCGCGGCGACGGTTCCGGCTTGCCATCCCTGAATCTGGTGGTTCTCAGCTTTGTGCAGCCGACCAAGCTCCTGAATCTCACCAACGATTCCAAAACGGTTAACGGCATCCCCATCGGCATGACACAGGAAATCGTCAGCTATTTCACCAGCCATAATGTCTCGGTCATGCTCTCGGTTGGCGGTGCCTCTTACACCAGCGACTGGGACACCGCTCTCTCTACCAACGCCGCCCAACTCGGTGCCAATGCAGCCAATGCGGCCAAAGCCATAGGCGTGGGGATCGAAATCGACTATGAAAACAACAGCGCCCCCAACCTGACTGCATTGCAGGCCTTTATCGAAGCCTATCGGGCGGTCCTGCCTTACGATCCGACCGGCTCCAATCCGGCCGCGCGCCTGACTATCGATCTTGCCGCCGGCGACCAGTATCTGGTCACGCTGTGCCAGAAGGCCAGTGCCGATTGGCTGACCGGCAGCACTCCCGCGCTCGATTGGGCCAACGCCACCGTGCCTAACGATCAGCCAGCGGCATCGAGCTTTGAGACCAGTTGGCAGCAGCACGCGGATGGAAAGACGGTAGCTGGGGCTGCCGTTCCGCCACTGCCTCCCGCCAGGTTCACCGGCGCGGTACGGGTGGTTCTGAGCGGTACGGTTGAGCCGGAGTGCAACAACTTCGCCGGCTCGCTGGAGAACGCTACGGGAATTTTCGGGCAGAATCTGGCGCCGAATGGCGCTGCGATGACGTCCGGCATGCTGGGCTACATGTTTTGGGGCTCTGAAGGGCAGGCCCCGGCCGGGTGCCAGGCAGGAGTGGGCGTGGGCGCCAACAACTACAACATTCCGCTGCCGATTCCCCCGCTGCGGCAGCAGTGAATTTCCGAGGTCGGTCCTGTGGTCGATGGCCACGCCGTCGATTAAATTAAGCTCCCATCGAACAGAAGCGAACGGTTATTCCGAGTCAGTTCAGGCTGGTATTTTTCGGTAACGCTCGCTTTGCTTGTGCAATGGCGCGGGCGTACGATCTAGGAGCCCGCGTCCAGGTGCGTGGATCGCACCAGGCGTGGCCCAGGCCATGGGCCCCGTGCCCGCAGCGCCTGAATCGCGGGCCTCGCACAGCATTCATGGGCAAGACTGTCAACCCCTAGTACATCATTTCAGAAATTCGGTAACGTATTCCTGCCGGACCGCTCCCTTTGGTCACGGCTCGGAAGGAAGCCGCACACCGAGCCGCGACCGCAGGAAGCGGTGTCTCCGGAATACGTTGGCGTATTTATGCACCCATGTACTAACTTGCTTTATCGGGACCTCAAGTCATGCGCGCCATCGAGCGCTGCTGCGTCGGCTCTGGGTTGGCAGCTCCGAATTTAACTACTACGATCAAAGGCATTCCCGACAGCGCCCTGCTGTCACTGTGTCTCGGCTCAAGCAGTGCGTCGCGCCCATCGGAATCCAATCCGTCGATATCCCGCCCCGCGGCCGTGCGTCCTTGTTCCCTCGCCCTCGCTTTCTGATAGACTTCACTGAAATTCTGTGAGGTGAAGTATGCCGGACCAGGTAGCCTCCTTTGATACAGTTCTGAACGAAGAGTTGTCGGAGTTAAAGGAGCGGCGTAACGCGCTCTTTTCCAATGCGGGCCCACATCGCGGCCGGCATGAGACCGCCGCCGGCAATGCTTTGGCTTTCGACGCGCTGGGGATCGGCCTCTCCGGCGGCGGTATTCGGAGCGCGACCTTCAACCTGGGTATTCTGCAGGGGCTGGCCGCGAAAGGACTGCTCCCTTATGTGGATTACCTCTCGACGATATCCGGCGGCGGGTACATCGGAACCTGGCTGCATAGCGTGATCCGCCGCAAGAGCGGGGGAAATCCCAAGTCGGCACAGGCGATCCTCGATCCGTACCGTGTGCCTGGTGAGCCTGAGGACGATCCCATTGCATTCTTGCGTAAATACAGCAACTACCTGGCGCCCAAGCTGGGAGTATTCAGCGCGGACTTCTGGGTGATCTTCACCATCTGGGTCCGCAATATGGTGCTGAATTTGTTGATTCTCATTCCGTTTCTGGCGGCGTTCGTAGCGGCGGCCGTGGTGATTGCGCCCTGGGCAGCGGCGGGGCACGAGGGCTGGCGACAAGGCCTGGGAATCGGCGCCTTCGTCCTGCTGGCAATTGCAGTGTTAAGTTCCGGATCGAACCTGCGCGCCATCGCCAGGCGCCAGTTCGCTATCGAGTCAAACATTAAGACCGCGCCCCCAATACTTACCGTGCCGTGCGTTTTGCTCGCCGCGTTTGCGGTCTTTTATTGCCACTGGGAACCGTCAATGATCTTTTTCGATTTGGCTCCAGCCTGGGTTTTCTTCCTGGCGGCTTTATTTGCGCTGCTGATTACGATGCAGGCGAGCGGCGGCTTTATGGGTTGCTTCCGTGCCCAGCATGACTTGAAATTCCTGGTCTGGATTCATTTGCTGTGGATGCCGGCGCTGAGCGCGGCGGTTGGCACCCTTCTGGTTTATGGCGCGTTGTCGATTATCGGCGGCGCCCAGCGAATTCATCCGGTGATCTGGGGGCCTCCGCTCATCGTGCTGGCGTTGATAGCGACGGCTTCCTTTCACATCGGCCTGATGGGCGCGGATTTCCCCGACGCCTCGCGGGAGTGGCTGGCGCGCATCGGGGCGATTTTGCTAATCGCGGACGCCGCCTGGCTGGTCTTCTTCTCCCTGGCGCTCTACGGGCCGTTCGGGCTAGCCTGGCTGAGCCTAAACTATGGCGGTACAGCCGTGGCGCTCATCGTGGCATGGGCGGGGAGCACAGTTTTCGGGGTTGGAGCCGGCGCCAGCGCGTCGACCGGCGGTTCACCCGACGAGCCGAAAAGCAGCGGAATCCTAGACTTGGCGACCAAGGCCGCGCCTCCCATTTTCGTCATCGGGCTACTGATTCTGATTGCCGGCGGAGTTCATTATGCGCTCGGCGCGATATTGAGCGACGGCTATACGAAATCGCTGGTTCAGGTGTCCTCAGTACCGGCAGGGGCGGCCCCGCAGCGGATAACGGGCGTGAAACTGGTGAAGATCGTTTCGACAACCGACGAGAATGCGGCCACGTTCGGCACGTGGTTTCAGGGCCTGAAGCCTTACGTCGACGACTATAAGGTGGTGCTCCATTCGCAGGAAACGCGCCCGTACGCCGAATGGCTTTTCGCGGCGTTTGCAGCAACCGCGCTTTTCCTGCCGCTTCGTTTCAACATCAACGAGTTCTCTTTGCACCATTTTTATAAGAACCGGCTGGTGCGCTGCTACCTGGGAGCCGGTAACGCGAAGAACCGCAAGCCGAACCGCTTCACCGGGTTCGACCCACAGGACGATATCGCCATTGCGGCGCTGCACGCCCGTGCAGAGAAAAACCCTTATTTTGGGCCCTATCCGATTGTAGGAACGACCCTCAATCTGAACGCCGGGTCGGAACTGGCGCAGCAGGAGAGAAAAGGAACATCGTTCCTCTTCACTCCGCGCTATTGCGGGTTTCTGCCGCCGCATTCCGCGGAGGACTGCCAGGCGGCGGCAGAGCCCGGTTCACGAATGGACATCAACGGATACATCGAGACCGGCGGCTATTTCGAGCCAGGCGGCCCGATGATCGGAACCGCAATGGCCATCTCCGGCGCGGCCGCCAATCCGAACTGGGGGTATCACACTTCCGGGCCAGTGGCTTTTCTGCTGACGGTATTCAATGTCCGGCTCGGCTATTGGGTGGGCAACCCGCGCGTGAAAACACGCCCGGGATTATTCGAGGGCCTGACGCCAAGTAAGCGGCCGGGCCCTCTGTATGGGCTCATGTGGCTGATCTGGGAGTTGTTGGGACAGACCACCGGCCGCAGCAGATACGTCAATCTCTCCGATGGCGGACACTTCGAAAACCTGGGTCTCTATGAACTTGTGAGGCGGCGCTGCCGCTACATCGTGATTGGCGACGGCGAACAGGATAACGATCTCACCTTCGAATCCCTCGGCGGCGCGATCCGCAAGTGCCGCACCGACTTTGGCGTCGAGATCGACATCAACGTGGAGCCAATCCAGAAGGCGGGCGCGCATTGCGTAGTGGGAACGATTACCTATCCGGACATCGACCCCGAGCCGCCGCAGCCGTTGACGCCCGGCGGGCCGGTACCCATCGACGGGAGAGCGCGGGCCTGGCTGGTGTACTTCAAAGCCAGTCTGACGGGAGATGAGCCCGAGGACGTCAAGCAATATCGCGCCACGCATGCCGATTTTCCACAACAGAGCACCGCCAACCAGTTCTTCACCGAGTCGCAGTTTGAAAGCTACCGGCGGCTGGGGCTCCACATTGTGGAGACCGCCTTCGAAAATGTGGATACCAAGTGGATGACCCCTGCGGAGGAGCCTGGTATGCTCCCGCCCTACCAGTGTCCTCGGAAAATGTTCCAGGATCTCGCCGCGGTCTGGTATCCCGCATCGAATATGGATCCAGGCCTCGTGGCGCGGATTGGGGATTCGTACGCGACGTTGATGAAACGCCTGGCAGGCGATCCGGATCTGGCGTTCCTCGACGCCGAATTGGCCGGCCGCACGTCAGCGGCCACCGCATCCACGCCGAGCCTTGCCGCCGAACGCAAGGCGTTCTTCTTTTTAGTGGAACTGATACAGCTTATGGAGAATGTCTGGTTCGAGTTTGGTCTGGAGTCCAACACGAACCGAGACAATCCGAAAAACGGGGGCTGGATGGCGGTATTCCAGATGTGGGCCAACGCGCCTTCAGTGACGAAGACTTGGCAGCTCTCGCGGGGGAGGTACAGCACACTGTTCCAGCAGTTCATTGACAATTTGCAAAGGTGATGACCCCGACCTGGCAGTGGGCTCTAGGCCTTCTAACGCACTCCGCTCCCTGTGGCCGCGGCTCAGTATCGGCACGTCGCGTTTCCGAGCCGTGACCAAAGGGAGCGGTATGCGTGATGCCAAAACTGGCTCAAGTCCATTTCCTCCACCACCCCAAATCGCGGGGACGGCCTCAGGAGTTCTGAGTCTGGTGGAAGAGCTCAAAGCTTTGATGCGCTCCGCGTCGGGACTTACTTGTGCGGGCACCACCGATAGAGTGTTCTTCGTTATCGGAACCTAGACCCTCCACACCGGCCAGCATACCCCCGCCCCGCCATTGCTTTCGGCGCGCCTCTTCGGCTAGCATAGTCTCCAACGTCGCGGCTCGAGTCCAGTTCTCGGAGGGACTAATGCCTCTGCCAATCGAAAATCCGGACCGCCCGATTCCCAACCCCAACACCGGATCCGCGTTCCTCAATGCGCTCGCCTCTCTCTCCACCTTTCTGCTGCATGTGGAACGCCGCTTCGACCCTCTATTGCGTCCCGCCTTCGATGCCATCCTTCGCGACCCGCTCTCCGGCCTGGTCACGTCCTGGATTAACCGCAGCCGTCCCAATGAAGGCCTGAAAATCGCAGAGGAGAAGCTCCAACCCAATGAAGAAGCCTATCTCGACTCCATCATCCAGAGCTTCCAGGAACAACTGAAGCAGCTCTGGAAACCTGGACTTTTCGAGCGCGGGGGCAATACCAAAACCCACGGAATCGTGCGCGGCGAATTCATCGTCCACAAGGATCTGCCCGACAATCTTCGCCGCGGCATCTACGCCGAGCCCCGCACTTATAAAGCCTGGGTGCGTTTCTCCGGCCCCGGCCCTTACATCACGCCCGACATTGACGACGTTGGCTTCATGAGCATCAGCATCAAACTGATGGGCGTCCCAGGCCCCAAATTGTTGGAAGACGAAAAGTTCACGCAGGACATGTTCGGCGTTTCAACGCCCACTTTCGTCACGCCCGACACCGAGGCCAACGCGCAATTGCAGAAGGAAAGCTTAAAGAACACCCAGATCTTCTATTTCGTCAATTTTGGCCGCCATCACGTCCTCGACTTGATCATGCAAGGGCTTTGGATCAAGACCCAATCGAGCCCGTTTGAAGCGCCTTACTTCAGCTGCGTTCCTTACTTGCTAGGCGACGGGCAGGCCATGCAATATTCCGTCTGGCCGCGAAGCAACCGCCGCACGCCCATTCCGCGCCTTCCTTTCCGTCCTCCCGACAATTATCTGCGCGAAGCGATGGCGGCCACGCTCGCTAAAGAAGACGTCGAATTCGACATCAAACTCCAGTTACAGACCGACCCGTATCTCATGCCCATCGAAAACAATGCCGTCTTGTGGCCGGAAAAACTCTCGCCGCGCATCACCGCCGCCACCCTCCGCATTCCCCGGCAGAATTTCGACTATCCGGCGATGTTGGAATTCGCACGCCGGCTGTCATATAATCCGTGGCATTGCATTGCGGAGCACCGCCCGCTCGGCAATCAGAGCCGCGCCCGCCGCCGTATGTACGAGACGCTTTCCCGCTTGCGCCATTCCATGAACCGCGTGCCGCTTTACGAACCCACCGGAGACGAGATTCTTTGATTAGCACGTCGCTCCTTCGGCCGTCCGGGCAGACCGTATGAACGCCGATTGCGAATACGTAGTGGTGGGCTCGGGCGCCGGTGGCGGCACCGTCGCAGCGCGATTGGCTGAAGCCGGACGGCGAGTGATCCTGCTCGAGGCCGGCGGCGACCCGCAGGAGCTTCGCGGCGGCGACCTGGGGAACCCGCAGGCCAACCGCCTGCCCGAAGATTACGACGTCCCCGCGTTCCATTGCTTCGCATCCGAGAACGCTGCCATGCGTTGGGACTTTTTCGTCCGCCATTTCGCCGATCGCACCCTTCAGCAGCGCGACTCCAAATACTGCGAGACGTGGAACGGCAAACCGGTCGACGGCGTCCTCTACCCTCGCGCCGGCACGCTAGGAGGCTGCACTGCCCACAACGCCATGATCTTCGTCTACCCGCAGGACAGCGATTGGGACGGGATCGCGCAACTCACCGGTGACGCCACCTGGAGTTCCGGCAACATGCGTCGGTACCTCGAACGTTTGGAAGACTGCCGTCACCGCCCGCTCCTGCGTTGGCTGTCGAAGATCGGCATTAACCCATCCCGTCATGGATGGCACGGATGGCTGCGTACCGAGCGGGCCGATCCCCGTGCCGCCATCAACGATCGAGCTCTGATCGAGACCGTCTTGTGTGAAGCCGTGGAGGCGCTTATCGAGGACGGGCATCAGCCCGAGCAAATCCGTTCGGCCCTCGAGAGCGCGCTCGATCCCAATGACTGGCAAGTGGTAAAGCGGAACGCCATCGGCGCGCGGTACCTTCCACTCACCACCCATTCCGGCCGGAGGACCGGGTCCCGTGAGCGCGTGATGGGTGTCGCCCAGCGCCATCCCGATCGTTTGAAGATCGTCACAAATGCGCTCGCGACGCGCGTGATTCTGGACGAGCGCAATCGCGCCATCGGCGTCGAGTACTTAAAGGGCGAACGCTTGTACCGGGCGCACACCCAACCCAGCGAAGCGGCCGGCGAACCCTCCGCTATTTACGCCTCGCGCGAAGTGGTTCTGGCTGGAGGCGCGTTCAACACTCCGCAGCTCCTCATGCTCTCCGGCATCGGACCGCCGGACGAGCTCGCCCGCCACGGCATCCCGGTGCGCGTTGCATTGCCCGGCGTCGGCCGAAATCTCCAGGACCGCTACGAGTACAGCGTCGTCAATCGCATGAAATTCCCGGCCTGGAAAGTCATGCAAGGCGCCACCTTTAACGCCGGCGATTCCCTGTTCGCCGAGTGGCAGCGTGGCAGCGGAGTGTACGCGAGCAACGGAGGCGTTCTCGCGCTCATTCACAAGTCCAGCAAAACCGTCACCCCTCCCGACCTGTTTTGCATGGCGCTGCTGGCGCCCTTCCGCGGGTATTACCCCGGCTATTCCAGCCAGATTCCCGGACGCTTGAATTACCTGACTTGGGTGGTGCTCAAGGCGCACACTGCCAATCGCGCCGGCCGCGTCACCCTCCGCTCGAGCGACCCGCGCGATACTCCATTGATCGACTTCAACTCCTTCGACCAGGGCGGCGATGCCGATCTGGACGCTCTACTCGAGGGCGTCCGTTTCGTGCGACGCCTGGGCGACGGCCTCAAGCGCGCCGGCCTGGTCGCTGAGGAGGAAGTTCCCGGCGCCGCGATCCCCGCTGACGAGCTGCGCGAGCACGTTCGTTACAACTGCTGGGGTCATCACGCTTCCTGCACCTGCGCCATCGGCCCGCCGGAAGGCGACGGCGTTCTCAACTCCGACTTTCGCGTCCATGGCGCCGCCGGCCTGCGGGTTGTGGACGCCTCCGTATTTCCCCGGATCCCGGGTTACTTTATTGCCAGCGCCGTCTATATGGTGGGCGAAAAGGCGGCGGACGTGATTCTAGCCGCGGCGCGGCAGTCATAAAGACTGGCAGTAAGATTTTTTTCACATTGGCGAAAAGCCGGTATATAATGCTTCAGGCCTAAAAGTACCCGTACTTCTGAAGCGAGGCGCGCCGGAGGGAACACGCGTCGTAATGGAGGACTAAATCATGGCACTCGATGTCGCGCAACTGCTCGCGATGACTTCGTCACAACTCGATGACCTGTTCAAAAGCAGTCCCGCGGGTCCCATTCCCAATGGACCCGCCAATGGCACCGCCATCATCGCCTCTGACACGGTTTTTTCGAAGGAAATCGCGGAGGCAATCAATTTCTTCGCCTGGCAAGGTAAAACTTTCGACGGCGCCCACGGAGTCTTGACCAACCGGATTTCCGCTCTGGGATTCAACGCCATCGTCGCCGAGGTCTACACAGGCCCGAGTTGGCTCGATCAGAAGGATTGTGTCGTGCTCGATTACTCCAAGACCTCCATCGTGGCGAAATGGGTTCGCGATGAGATCCGCCTGATCGGTCCCAACTTCTATTTGGGCTTGGTCTATTGGGACAGTAAGAGGTTGATCCATTTTTGCCTGGAATTCCCAACCGCCTAACAGGATGCGGAATAACATCTTAAAATGAGCCAGCCGCCGATGAACGCCGATAAACGCCGATTAAAAACAAGCAACTTATCAGCGTTTATCAGCGTTTATCGGTGGCCCATTTGCCTTTCCCAACAGCCAGCTAAGCCGCGGCTTTCCTCGAGATGACAGCTCAGTCCAGCTTGATGGTGGCCGCTCCAATCGACCGCCAAGAAGTGGATCATTTGAAGACGCTGCTTTCCAGCATGAGCGCCGCGCCCGGCCAGGCCGACCCGTCTAATCCCATTGTCCCTTTCGGCCGGTTCGAGAATCTCCATTTCTCGCGCTTCGTGGTCCTCGACGACCAGACCCTCAACGACATCACTCTCTACGGTCTGCCGCCGGTCGATTATCCGCTCTATCTGGCATTCCTGGCCGATTTCGACGGCGACAAACCAAAATTCCTCAGCGACCTGGTCCGCATTGCCGGCGACGGACTGCGGCGCATTTTTTCCTTCTGCGAGGGCTTTAGCGCCGGGTCGGATCTCGCCCAATGGATGCGTGACCACGACCTGCCCATCGCCACCAGCTACATCAACTGGCCCGGCCGTACCGTGCGCCAGATTCGCCAGGAAGCCGATCTGCGCGTCGCAGTCGCAGGGTACCTGCGCAAGCTTCCGGGCGCATTCGATTCCACATCGCCCGTCGCTCTGTGGAACAAGGCGCGCGCATTCGTGGACGCCGAAAAATCCGCCCGACGCCTGGTGCTGACGCCCATTGCCCCGCCGTCCCTCGGCCAGCGCGTGTCCAACGCCATCCATTTTTTCGGCGCCGGGTTGGCGATTATTTTGACAGGCTTGGTCATCGCGCCAATAGTGGTGTTCATCATCCACCCGGCCGAAAAAACCAACCCTGTCTACGCCCCCGTTCCCCAGCCCGCGTACGCCGACAGCCTCGCCCGCATCGAAGATTACGAGTTCACCAATCAGTTCAGCGCCATGGGCAGCGTGAAGCCTGGCTGGGCGCACGTTTGGGTGCTGCGCTACGTCCTGTGGCTCATCGAATGGACCGCGCGCCATATTTACACCAAAGGCCGGCTGGCACGCGTGCGCACCATTCATTTTGCGCGCTGGGTGTTCCTCGACAACCACAAGCGCATTCTGTTTGCCAGCAATTACGATGGCAGCCTGGAAAGCTACATGGACGATTTCATCGATAAGGTGTTCTTCGGATTGAATGCCGTCTTCTCCGCTGGAATCGGCTATCCTTCCACACGCTGGCTACTCGAGGACGGCGCCTGGGATGAGCAGAAATTCGAGTATTTCCTGCGGCGGCACCAGTTGCCCACCCAGGTCTGGTACAACGCCTATCCCAGCATGACCGCCATCGAACAGGATCGTAACGGCCTTGTCCGGCAGGGCCTGGAATCCCCGTCTCTCTCTGAGGAGGCCGCACGCCAATGGCTGCAACTCCTCTGATCGATGACAGCGACGTCCAGGGGCTGGTTCGCTTCGCCTATGTACATCACACCGAAGCCTGCTACCTGCTGGTGCGTATTCGCGACGCTGCCGCGGCGCGCGCCTGGTGCGCCACCGCGCCGGTAGCTACCGCGGAAATCCAAAAGGACCCTCCGCACACCGCCTTGCAAGTCGCGTTCACATTCCACGGATTGCGCCGCCTCGGTGTGCCGCACGAGATTCTCTCCGGATTCTCCGCGGAGTTCCAGTCCGGCATGGCCGGAGATGCCAATCGCACCCGCCGTCTGGGCGACGTGGGCCCCAGCGCACCCGAACATTGGAGTTGGGGCGTTGCGGAGAAGACTCCCGACGCGGTGCTCATGCTCTTCGCCTTCCCCGGAGAATTGCATGATTTTGCCGCCGCCACCGAGGACGCCGTCTTCCACCGCGCATTCGACCTGATCCGCCGCCTGGATACCATCGACCTCGGCGGCTACGAGCAGTTCGGCTTTAAGGATGGGGTCAGCCAGCCGCAGGTCGATTGGGATTGCACGCTCAATGTTTCCAGCCCGCGCATCGATTACACCAATGTGTCCGCGGCGGGCGAGTTTCTGCTGGGATATGTAAACGAGTACGGCAAATATACCGACCGGCCCCTCATCGACTCCAGCGATTCGCGCACCGCGGAACTGTTACCGGCGCTCGACACGCCACACAAGAAAGATGTCGGCCGCAATGGAACCTTTGTTGTCATTCGTACCTTGGAGCAGGACGTCCGCGGCTTCTGGAAATTCCTCGACCGCGAGACCGGTTCCGTTCCCTCCGCTCGCCGGCAACTTGGCGAAAAAATGGTGGGCCGCGACCTGGACGGCAGCCCCCTTGCGCCGGTATCCGCCAGCCCGATCCCCGGCATCCCCGCCGGCTCGAAAGGCGACCAGAATCGCTTCACCTTCGCGCAGGACGCGGCCGCCACGCACTGTCCTTTCGGAGCCCACATCCGCCGCGCCAATCCGCGCAACACAGATTATCCGGACCGTCCCACGTGGTGGCTGCCCCGTGTGCTCAGCAAGCTCGGCTTCTCCTCCAGCGCTTTTCGCTCCGACATCATGGCCTCCACGCGATTCCACCGCCTGCTGCGCCGCGGACGCGAATATGGTGCAGCCAAGCTCACCCCGCAACAGGCCGTCGATGAGCCAGGGCCTTCGCCCACGGCCCATGACGAGCGCGGCTTGCATTTCATTTGTCTGGCCGCCAACATCAACCGTCAGTTCGAGTTCGTTCAGAACGCGTGGCTGATGAGCACCAAGTTCGACGGCCTTACCGGCGAAAGCGATGCGCTGCTGGGCAATCGCACGCACATCGGCGACGGCCGCTCCACCGATAATTTCACCGTCCCCACCGAACTGGGATTGGCGCGGTGCATCTCCGGATTGCCGCCGTTTATCGCCGTCCGCGGCGGCGCCTATTTCTTTATGCCAGGCATTCGCGCCCTGCGTTATTTCGGCAGCGTCGGGGAATCCACGCCGAACCGATAAGGAGGATCTCATGAATAAAGTTCTCATCGTGCTGGTATTGCTAGTGGTATTGATAGGAGGCGAAAAGTTTTTGGTATGGTGGCACAACCCCAGCATCGGCCACGTCAAAGATGAGGCCCAACTGGCCGGACTCACCGCGGTCGATTTCAAAGCTGCCGATGAGGACTACTTTCACGATATGGATCGCGGTCCCAACGGCGTCGTTAGCCTGTCGCCCGACGAGATGAAGGGCCGCAACACGTGGATTGTATGGACCGCGGGCAATGACCGCATGTGGGACGTGCTGAGCGGAGTCAGCTTCGGCATCCTCGATTTTGTCAAGAGCATCTCTTCCCATCCCAGCCTCAAGAACAACCGCGGCAATCGCTGGCAGTATCTCGGATTGGTCAACGAGCCGTGCTTCACGCAAGCCACCGGTCCCGATCCCAAGCGCTACGGGCTGTGGCTCGACCAGCGCACTCCCGATTGCCCTCCCGACCCCTTCGAGAACGAGCAGAAATATCCCGGCGTGAAATACCGCGCGCGCGGAAAAAACATCCCCGCGGGATCTTATTACGGGTACGCCACCGGAATTGTCGGCATGCGCCTGTTCCCCAATCCCGATTTTGACGAGGCCGCACAGAAAAAATGGGACCCGGTCCGCTACTATACGGATCCTACTTATTACCAATCGAAAGATCTCGTAAAACCCTATCGCGTGGGCATGTCCTGCGGTTTTTGCCACGTCGGTCCCAACCCCATCAATCCGCCGGCCGATCCCAACAATCCCAAGTGGGAGAATCTCAGCTCCAACGTAGGAGCGCAATACTTCTGGATCGACAAAATCTTCTACTGGCAGGCGGACGAGACGAACTTCGTGTTCCAGCTATTCCACACTTCGCGGCCGGGCAGCCTCGACACGTCTCTGGTCTCGAGCGACAACATTAACAATCCGCGCACCATGAACGCGCTGTATTACGTGCTGCCGCGCCTGCTCGAAGCCAAGCGCTTCGGCAAGGAAACCCTCGCCGGCGGCCAGCAGAATAACCGCCAGATCAATGACTATCTCACCACCGGACCGCTCGCCGCGCTCTATAAAGCTCCCGATACCGTCTGGACTCCGCGAGTTTTGAAAGACGGCTCCGATTCTGTTGGCGTGATGGGCGCCTTAAACCGCGTCTACCTGAACATCGGCACATTTAGCGAAGAATGGCTGTTGCACTTCAACCCGCTGGTAGGCGGCAAACCGATCTCCCCCATCACCATCAAAGACGCGCGTGAGAAATCCGCCTATTTCGCGGCCACCGAAAACCAGACCTTCGCCACCGCCGAGTTCTTCCTCAAAACCACCGATCCGCATCACCTCAAAGACGCCCCCGGCGGCGATAAATACCTGAGCAAGGACAAGAGCCTGCTGGATCGCGGCAAGGTTGTGTTCGCCGAAAACTGCGCCCGCTGTCACTCCAGCAAGCGTCCCGATAAA
>Ga0302326_10016323_pt1 | contig 15552 bp, 11 predicted proteins | sample Palsa_T0_3_FD_202264 | JGI IMG/M metagenome (GOLD analysis project Ga0302326, IMG submission 202264) | Peat permafrost microbial communities from Stordalen Mire near Abisko, Sweden - Palsa_T0_3 | ecosystem: Environmental > Terrestrial > Soil > Palsa > Peat permafrost | place: Sweden: Abisko...
CCGAGGCGGCGACACGGCGGCCTCGCAAGTTTTCGACACCTACGGCGAGAGAGTCGGAGTCGGCCTCGCGACGCTCCTGACCATCTTCAGGCCCGACCGGGTTATCATCGGCGGCGGCGCAGCCCAGTACGCCGATCTGTTCGAAAACGGCCTTCACCGGAGCCTCAACCGCGCTGCACGGTATACCTGCACGCCCGCACTGGCCACCGCAGAACTCGGCAACCTCGCCGGAGCCGTCGGAGCAGCCGTGATAGGCCGCGCAGGCAGCCAGCGGTAGGCACCGCCGCCGCGGCCGCAGGCCGCCCCCGCTGACCTGCGGCCGCGACTGGGCCTGGCCGACCGGGTGTCAGCAGCGCCTGATCTGCGAGCGGGCGCGGGCGAGCGCCTTGGCCCGGACCACATCTGGGTCTCGTGGATCGTCCGGCAGGTCATCAGTCCCGGGGCGCTCGTGCCGGATCCTCGGCTTGTCGATGCGGATGCGCTTCACTGTCATCTCCTCGGTCAGTTGCCACGTCCGGGTCCGTTAACGAGGAGTCCCAGCCGTCTCCGGCTACTGTTCTGAAAGGACGGTATGAGCAGGCGTCGCTCAGGGCGTCACCCGAAGGTGTACCTGATGGGTGGAATCTTTCCGCGGCGGAGTTCTGGCACGAAGGTGCCACCGGATCGGAGACCAGCGCTCCGCCAGGAGATCAGGCCGAGTTCGCGGGCTCGGGCGATAGCCTCGGTGCGGTTGGCCGCGCCTAGCTCGCCGAGGACATGGCTGACGTGCTTTTTGACCGTGTTGAAGGTGATCACGAGTTCCTCCGCGATGCGCTGGTTCGGCGTGCACACGGCCAGCATTCCCAGCACTTCCAGTTTGCGGCCGGTCAGCGGCTCGACCAGGCCCGGCATCGCCGGGGCGGCGCTTCGCCCGGAGCCCTAGCCGCGCCTTTCCCGTCGAATGCCTGCACCAGCCGGGCCAGGCAGCTGAGCGGGACGCCCTGGGGTGGATCCTGTTCTGCCTGGGCGGCGACCAGCTGGCCGAGCAGGGCACGCATCGGCGGCCCCTCGTCGGCGAAGACCTGAACTCACATCGAGAGCGACGACAGGAGCACACTTGAGCACGTTGGCGTAACGCGTGACCTAATTCTCGGGCTGCGGGAAGATTGCTCTGGTGGCAGGTGGCTCTCGCGGCATCGGCCTGACGAGAGCCCGCAGGCTCGTGAGCTAAAGAGGTAAGGAACGCCGATGGGATCGCAATCGCGCTGGGGTCTGACGTTGCCGCTCAGCGGGCTGCCGCTTGCCGCCCAGAAAGACCTGGTGGCGGGCCTGCCCGAGCTCGGCTACACCGATGTCTGGTCGGGCGAGCTGAACGGGATCGACGGTTTCACGCCGCTGACCCTTGCCTCCCAGTGGGCGCCTGAGCTGCGCCTGGGCACCGCGATCGTCGGCATCTACACCCGCGCGCCGGTCTCGCTCGCCGTGCAGGCCGGCACGCTGGCCGCCCTGGCTCCCGGCAAGTTCGTGATGGGCATCGGCACCTCGTCCCAGGTCGCCGTCGAGCAGTGGAACGGCATCGCGTTCGAGAAGCCCTACCAGCGCTCGCGGGACATGCTGCGGTTCTTGCGCGAGGCGCTGGCCGGCGGCAAGGTCACCCGCGAGTACGAGACGTTCTCGGTGCAGGGCTTCCGGCTCGACCCGGCACCCGAGGTCCCGCCTGCGCTCGCCCTGGCGGCGCTGCGACCCGGCATGCTCAGGCTCGCTGCCGCCGAGGCCGGCCTGGCGATCACCAACTGGCTCGCCCCCAAGGACGTTCCGAGGGTGCGCGCCGCGGCCGGCTCGGACTGCGAACTGGTCGCCCGGATCTTCGTCTGCCCGACCACCGACGCCGGCACCGCCCGTTTTATCGGCAGGCGGATGGTCGCTGCCTACCTCACCGTGCCGGTGTACGCCGCGTTCCAGCAGTGGCTCGGCCGCGGCGACATCATCGAGCCCATGCTGAGGGCCTGGAACTCCGGCGACCGGAAGGGTGCTGTCGAGGCAATCCCCGACGCGCTCGTCGATGAACTGGTGATCCACGGACCTGCGGAACAGTGCCGGGAGCGCGTGGCCGAGTACCAGGCGGCCGGCCTGGACACTCCCGTCATCGCGATCACGCCGGTCCCCGGCCTCGACCTCGCCGACACCATTAGCAAGCTCGCGCCAGCCTGACATGCCCGGTCAGTGTAGGTGGCCGAATAGCGGACAGACGTGTCCGTTGCAAGTCTTGACACACCGTCGTTACACGGGATCATGGAAATAGGTAATACCCGTCGGCTCCAGACCCTGGCCGTCCGTGCAGACAACTGCGCCCAGGACGACCGGAAGGAACTGGGGTCATGACATATCACCATAGGCGCGAGGCGAGCGGCGCGACTGGCGCGCTGATCCTGGACCGGGCGGTGCCGACTGCGGTCGCCACGGCCCCGATGGTTACCGCCACCATTCTGGTTGGCAGCGAGTCCGATGCGGTCGTGGCCAACCCGCTGAGCGGCTCGGTCTACGTCGCCAGCCAACTGGATAACACCGTGTCGGTGATCAATGGCCAGACCAACACGGTCAGTGCCACCATCCCTGTCGTCAGCCCGCAGGGGATGGCGGTCAACCCGCTGACCGGCGATGTCTACGTCACCAACTTCAAGGACGGCACCGTGTCCGTGATCAGCGGCCTGACCAACACGGTCAGTACCACCATCCCGGTCGGCAGCCTCCCGATATCGGTGGCGGTCAACCCGCTGACCGGCGATGCCTACGTCGCCAACTTCAACGACGGTACCGTGTCGGTGATCAGCGGCCAGACCAACACGGTCTGTGCCACCATCCCGGTCGGCACCAGCCCGTACGGGGTCGCCGTCAGCCAGCTGACCGGCGATGTCTACGTCACCAACTTCTCCGACGGCACGGTGTCCGTGATCGGCGGCCTGACCAATACGGTCACCGCCACGGTCCCGGTCGGCGACGGCCTGGTCGGGGTCGCGACGAACCCGCTGACCGGCGATGTCTACGTCACCAACATCAAAAATGGCACCGTGTCCGTGATCGGCGGCCTGACCAATACGGTCACCGCCACTGTCCCGGTCGGTGATGGCTTGGTCGGGGTCGCGGTCAACCCGCCGACCGGCGATGTCTACGTCACCAACATCAAAAATGGCACCGTGTCGGTAATCAGCCGCCTGACCAACGCGGTCACCGCCACTATCCCCGTCGGTGACGGTCCGGTCGCGGTCGCGGTCAACCCGCTGACCGGCGCCATCTACACCGCCAACATCGGCGACAACACCGTGTCGGTAATCTTCGGCTAGCGCTTTGCTTAGTGGAAGCGGTAATCGTGGAACCGGTAACAGGTGTTACCGGTTCCACGAGCCGAACGGCAAAGCCACTGGCATCAGGCGGTGAACAGAAAAGCTGCTACGGACGTCCCTCTCCGGCCGCCAGGCGTTCTTGCCAGCGCCGGATGCTCCCGGCTGATGCGCCGTATGCCTCCGCCCACGCCTGCGGTCCGCCGGGCCAGCCAGTAAGCCGGTCGACCACCACGTTGATCGCCTCAGCCGGCGCGCCCAGCAATGGGGAGCTGGGGTCGAGGTCGGCGGGCAGCGACCGCCCGAGTGCGCTCAGGCGCTCGAGCAGGGCGGTGATGTTCGGCGCGCTGGCGGTGTAGTCCGCGATGACGTGGTCGGGTTCGGCCCCGCCGACGAGCAGCAGCACGGCGACGGCCACGCCGGTCCGGTCCTTCCCGGCCGCGCAATGCACGAGGACGGGGCCGTCGGAGTTCGTGGCCAGACCGGGCAGTGACGCCAGCCGGTGCGGGATCATGTCCAGCATGCGGCGATAAACCACCTCAAGGTTGGCTGGCAGCGGCCGGGCCGGTCGGGTCGCCCTGTCATCCGCGCCGACCACCGCGGCCTGGCGCAGCAGCGGGACGTGGTGCACGGTGACCCCGGCCGGCCAGCAGTACCTGGCCGCGGCCTCGCCCGTCGAGCGAAGATCGATCACGGTGGCCGGCGGCCATTCCGGGACGGTATCGGGGACCGCATCGCCCGGATAGGGCGCGTCGCTGCGGTAGAGAACCCCAGGTGGGACGGTCCCGCCGTCGGCTAGGCGCAGTCCCGCCAGATCACGGAGGTTCGCCAGTTGCCGATGGCCGTCGCTGTCCGGGCCGGGAGATGAGTGTGCCTGTGCACCGAAGCTTGTCACTAATTCACGGTACCTGGAGCCCGGCGCGCGACCGCCTGATGCTGCCTTCTGTAGCAATTCTTAACCCAGCATTCACGGGCCATTTCCCGGAGAAATTGGCCGCAACGCCGCTTACCGGCGGCCCCAGAAGGCGAGCACTACTGGTTCGGAATTTCAATTATCCAAACGGGCACTGGTACCACGGTCCGGGCTCGGGTCAGCAGGACTTAGAGATGGCTGACGGCGAGGAACGCCGTCACGACCTGAGCCGCATCCTCGATGCTGAGTTTGTCTGTCGCGACGATGAGGTCATACAAGCCGGGGTCGCTCAGGTCGACACCGTACAGGTGGTGGGCGTACTGGTCCCTGGCCCGGTCAGTCCGGTCGATGAGGCGGAGCGCCGCGGGCTCGTCAAGCCCGCCGTACTCGGCCACCCGGCGGCACCGGGCGGCCCGCGATGCCGTGACCCGAACATGGATCGCGCGCGGATGCCCGGCCAGGATGACCGCGCCGACGCGCCCCAGGATGACCCCGCCGCTGGTGGCGGCGAGTTCCCACAGCGAGGCCTCTGTCGCCAGCCGGAACTGGTCCTCGTCATCGAAGTCGACACCCACTACCTCCAGGCCGAACAACGGCTCGGTGTTGGCCGCGCTGACCAGCAGTCGGAGCGCCCTCCGCTCCCGCTGCTCATCGCGGGCCTGCGCCGAGGCGACGGGCACCGACAGGTGCGCGGCCACGGCGGCCGGGATGGCCCGGTCGACGAAGGGCAGGTTCAGCTGCCCAGCGAGTCGCTGGGCCACCTGGTCGCCGCCCGCGCCGAGCGGGGCACTGACCGTAATAACCAGCGGGACGGCGGCGCCCTCCGCCATGACCAGCCGCTGCCAGCGCCGCACCTGCGCTTCCAGCCGGCCGGCCTCGGCGGCCAGGGCGTCCGTTTCATCGGCCCGCGCGCCCGTCTGCCCGGGCAAGACGGGCGCCTGCGCGACCGCCCCGGTAGGCCGCGGCCTGGTCAGCACGCAGGCCACGGTGGCCAGCAGCATCAAGGCCGCGGCGACACCGAACGTCAGTCGCAGCGCGTCGTGGAATGGGCCCGAGACGACGTGCGGGAAGAAGGCAGTGCTGGTCACGGTCCTGGCCGTCGCGGCGGGCATCAAGTGCAGCGCCGGGCCGAGCAGGGACTTGATGGGGTTGTAGCCGAGGAAGGTGGCGAACAGCATGGCGACCGGGGGCAGGTGCGCCACCGTGGCGGCCTGTGCGGCCGGCACTCCCGCGCCGCCCAGCCCGGAGGACAGGGCCTGCGGCAGCCGGGCCGCTAGCCCCGCCGTCAGCAGGCTGAAGAACAGGGGGATGGCCAGGGTCTGGCCGCAGTTCAGCGCGGTGGCGCGGATTCCCGCGGCCGACCCGCGCTGGGCCGGGTCGACGGCGCCCATCACCTCGGCGGCATTAGCTGAGCCGAATGCGCCCATGCCCAGCCCGAAGGCCAGCAGCACCAGCGCGAACGCCCAGTACTGGAAGTTCACCGGCAGCACGGCGAGCAGCACGAACGCGATGGTCCCCACCAGTTGGCCGCCGATGGTGAACGGGCGCGGGCCGAGCCGGTCCGACCAGATCCCGGCCAGCGGGCCGGCGATGAGGAAGCCGGCGGTCAGCGGCAGCATGAAAATGGCCGACCATAGCGGCGTCCGCTCGAAGGAGTAACCGCGCAACGGCAGCCAGATGCCCTGCAGCCAGATGATGAGCGCGAAGAGCAGGCCGCCCCGGCCGATCGACGACAGCAGGCTGGCGAGGTTCCCGTTGGCGAACGTCCGGTTGCGCAGCAGCGCGAAGTCCAGCATCGGCTCGGCCACGCGCCGCTCCACCAGCACGAATACGCCCAGGATGAGGACGCCGCCGATGACCGAGCCGAGCACCGCCGGGCTGGTCCACCCCATCGGGTGCCCACCGTACGGCTGGATGCCGTAGGTGAGACCGACCAGCACGGCGACCAGCCCGACGGCGAACAGCACGCTGCCCCACCAGTCCATCCGGCCCCCCGGCGCGGCCGAGACCTCTCGCAGCCTGGCGTAGCTCCAGATGGTGCCGAACAGCCCGATGGGCACCGAAACGAGGAAGACCAGGTGCCAGCTGGCACTGGCCAGCAGCCCGCCGATGATCAGGCCGACGAACGCCCCGGCGACCGCCGCGACGGCGTTGATGCCGAGCGCCATTCCCCGCTGGTTAGCCGGGAAGGCGTCGGTGATGATCGCGGCGGCGTTGGCGATGAGCATCGCGCCGCCCACGCCTTGCACGATCCGGAGCAGGATGATCGCCAGGGCTGCGGCACTGCCCTGGGCGAAGATGAGCGACAGCCCGAGGGAGCACACGGTGAAGACCGCGAAGCCCAGGTTGAACAGGCGCACCCGCCCGTATTTGTCCCCGAGACGGCCGAACGAGACCACAAGCACCGAGGTGACGACCAGGAAGCCCAGCAAGATCCACAGCAGGTAACTGACGTTCGCGGGCTGCAGCGGGTTGAGCCCGATGCCACGGAAGATGGCCGGCAGCGAGATGATCACGATCGAGGAGTTGATCGTGACGACCAGGACGCCCAGCGTCGTGTTGATCAGGGCGACCCATTTGTAGCGATCAGCAGCGGCGTCGGCGCGCTGTTCGTCAGTCGTCATGCTTCTCCTGCGAGTCGGCGACTTTCTTATATCAATATCAAGAAAGTACCGGCCCGAACACCCGTACATCCTGCGGCCGGAAGTCGGCCGCGCAGGCGGGTGACGCCTCCCCGGCGCCGGATGCGGGCCCGGACGAGCGGGGGCGCAGATCCGCGATCGCGGTCTACGGTTTCCTAACCGGCTGCGAGGTTACGGCGAGGGTGGCGGCATGACGCCCGGACAGGTAGCCGAACACCAGCCCGGGCCCCAGGGTGCCGCCGTGTCCGCCGTAGGTCATGCCCATGACGGAGCCCATCGCGTTGCCCGCCGCGTACAGGCCCTCGATCACGTCGCCGTCGACGTCGAGCACCCGCCCCTGCGTATCAGTGCGCGGGCCGCCCTTGGTGCCGAGCGTCCCGCACCGTACGCGTACCGCATAGTAGGGCGGGCTGTCGACCGGGCCGAGCGTGCCCTGGTGGGTTCCGCCGAAGGCCGGGTCGCCCCAGGCTCGGTCGTGGTGGCTGTCCCCGCGGCGGAAGTCGGGGTCGGAGCCCGCGGCGACGTTGCCATTCCACCGCTCGACGGTGGCCTGCAAGGCGAGTACCGGCACGCCGATCCGCCCGGCGAGCTCGGCGATAGCTGGCGCTTCGATGATCCAGTCCGGGGTGGGCGCCGGCGGCCGGTGCCCGGCCAGGCCGTAGCGAGACAGGTAATGCTGGTCGAAGACCAGCCACGCCGGGTGGTTGACGTAGGCAAACCGCGGCACGTCGACGACGTGGAACGCGTTGCCGAGCGCGTTGTAGTTGGCGGCCTCGTTGGTGAACCGCACGCCGTCATCGTTGACCATGATCGTGTGCGGCCGGGTCCGTTCCGTGTTGACCTGCCACGGCACCCGGCCCCAGCCGGCCACATCCACGTCGATGGTCGCCACCCACCAGGCTTCCCGCATGTCGGCCAGGTCCGCGCCGACGCGCATCGCCATCCGGAGCCCATCGCCGGTGTTCGTGGGCACGCTGACCGCGCGCGCCAGCGGCCCGCGCAAAAACGCCCGGACCAGCCGCTCGTCGTGTTCGAACCCGCCGGTCGCCAGCACGACACCGCCGCGGGCGCTCGCCTCGAACGGCCCGTCCGGCCCCTCGATTCCGACGCCGGTCACCCGGCCGCCGCCGGTCACCCCGCCGACGCCGGTCGCCCGGCCGCCAGCCAGCAGCCGCACCCCTCGGCACCCGACCTGCGGGACCACGCCGCGGTCCAGACACCCCTTGAGCAGGCGCCCGACGAGCGCCTGGCCGGCGCCGCGTTCGTCCCGGAGCTTGCGCCGGTCCAGTTCTTCCCGCGGCACGCCGCCAGGTGCCTTCCGCCCGAGCGAGGACTCGCTCATGGTGATCTCGCCGTTGATCTGCCATCCGACGGTGACCCGGTCCGCCCAGTCGCCGAGGTCGGCGAACGGGAACAGGGTGCACTCCAGCGACCGGCCTTCCTGTTTGCCGCCGGGATGCTCGGGGTGGTAATCGCTCATGCCGCGGAGCGTTTCGAACTCGACCGGGCTGTTGTCCTCCAGCCAGGCCGCGACCTCTGGCGCGGTATCGACGTAGGCTTCCACCAGCGGCTGTTCCATCAGGCCGTGCGACAGCGACATCAGATAGGTCAGCACCTCCTCGCGGCTGTCGCTGAACCCGAGTTCCGCCTCATGGCGGTTGTTAGGCAACCAGACCGTCCCGCCCGACCACGCGCTCGTGCCGCCGACGGTGTCCGCCTTCTCGAACAAGCCAACCCGCGCGCCGCCCGCCGCGGCGCGCAGGGCGGCAGTCAAGCCGGCCGCACCGGTCCCCAGCACGATGACGTCGTATCCGTGTTCCTGCATGCGCTCTTCCGTGAGTGTGCGGCTAGCCCGCTGACCTGGCTCGGCCGCAGCGGCTGATCGTAGTACAACATCTGTTCTACAACAGCGCACGGCAGCGGTCAAGGGTTCAAGCCGAGAAGCGGGAGCGGTCAAGGTTCACGCGGAGAATGGGCGCCGGCGCCGGCGGGGCGCCGGGCTCGGACCCTGCTTGACGGCGGCCAGGATTTCCTTGCGCAGCCTTCTGGTCGCGGCATCGCCAGCGGCTCCGGTCCGCTTCAGCGGCCTGGCCCGGTGCCCGGCGGCCGCTGCGGCCGGCCCGTCAGGGCTGGTGGTCGCGGGTGTGCCGCCGTCATGGCCGTCCAAGCCGCCGAGCGAACTCAGTTCGTGCGCCAGGACCCGCCGCTGGTCCGCCGGGGACCAGTGGCCCGGATCGAGCGCGCTGTGCGCTCCGAGCCCGTGCACCAGCGTGACCAGCCGCCGGGCCACGATCTCGAGGTCGGCGCCGGCTATCTGCGGGTGACGCTGCCGCAGCAGCGTCTCGATCCGGCGCTGTGCCGAGCGGACGTGCCGCGCCTGCTCACCGGCCGCGACCGGATCGCTGACGGCGATGCCCCAGTAACACGTCAGCAGCCGCCACTCGGTCTGCCGCTCGGGATCGAGCGGAAGCAACGCCTCCAGGCACTCGCGCAGGCTGCCGCCGTTTCGCTGGGCCTCGTCGAACCGGGCACCGGACCGCTCCGCGACCACTTCGAAGGTGGAGCTCAGCAGGTCGCGCTTGTCGGTGAAGTAATGCGTGAGGACGGTGGTACTCGATCCCGCGGCCTCAGCCACATTCCGGAACGTCAGCGCGTCAAGGCCGCGCGTCCCGACCAGCTCGGCGGCAGTAGCGGCGATGTGCCGGCGGCGAGCGTCGTGGTCCACGTATCTAGGCATTGACATCCACTTTACTCCTCCTGTAAAACGGTTGTAGTACAACATTCGTTGTAGAACAATTGCAGACGATTCGGCCGGCTCTGCCGGGTTGGGTGAGCTACGCCAGCAGAGCGCCGAACCGAGAGGAGCTCGCCCGGATGCACCCTGAGCGGGATGTCAACGTCCTGGTGGTGGGATCCGGCGCGGCGGGGCTTACCGCGGCGCTGTCCGCGCGGGAGAACGGCGCGCAAAGCGTGCTGATCGCTGAGTCCGAAGGACTGGTGGGCGGCTCGTCGCGGCTGTCCGGTGGGCTGATGATGGGCGCCGGTACGCGGTACCAGCGCAAGCTCGGCATCGTTGATGACGCCGATTCGCTGTTTCACGACTACATGCAGCTCAACCAGTGGAAGGTCGAGTCGGCCGTGGTCCGGCGGCTGGCCGAACTGTCCGGGCCGACGGTGGAATGGCTCGGCGACCTCGGGGTGGAGTACTACGACCAGCTGGTGTTCGGCGGCGACGAGCCCCTGCCGCGGGTGCACTGCCCGATCGGGCGCGGCCAGGCGGTGGTCGACGTCCTCGCCCGGCACTGCCGCGCGGCCGGAGTCGAGATCGCACTCGGACGGCGGGTCGGCCGCCTGCTCACCGAGAACGGCGCTGTCGTGGGGGCAGGCGTCGGCGACGACGCGCTGACCGCCGGCGCGGTGGTGGTGGCGACGGGCGGCTTCGGCAATAATCCCGAGAAGCTAGCCAGGTACTTCCCGTCGGCGGCCGACACCGGATGGGCCTGGTACATCGGGGCGGAGGGCAGCCGCGGCGACCACCTCGACCTCGCCGTCCAGGTGGGCGCCGAGGTGACGGGCTACAACCGGGGTCTGCGGCTGCTGCACGCGGACTTCGCGCGGATCTATGAGGCGTACCTGCCGGGGTGGCTGGTCCTCGTCGACCGGCAGGGCCGCCGCTTCTGCGACGAGACCGCGCCGTACGGGATCATGGACGGGCTCATTCAAGAGGAAGGCGACGTCGGCTACGCCATCTTCGACCAGACCGCCCTGGACGAAGCCACGGCCGCCGGTGTCGCCCGGTACAAGCAGAAGGTTCCCGGATCGACCAAGAAGCAGAGCCCGCACTGGAACGCCGACATCGTCGAGTCGATGGTCGCGGCGGGCAAGGTGCACCGGGCGCAGTCCGTCGCCGAGCTCGCCGCCGGATTCGGCCTGCCCGCAGAACACCTGGAAGTCACCGTCGAGCGGTACAACGCGGCCGTGGCGGCGGGGGAGGATTTCGACTACCTCAAGGACCCCAAGTTCCTCCAGCCGATCGCGACCCCCCCGTTCTATGCCGCCGAGATCCGCCCGGCGACCGTGTGCTTTACCGCCTGCGGCCTGCGGATCGACCGGGATGCTCAGGTGATGGGCGAGTCCGGCCGGCCGATTCCCGGGCTTTTCGCGGCCGGCGAGAGCGCCGGCGGGGTGGTGGGACCGCGCTACGTCGGAAGCGGCAACTCCTACGCCAACTGCGTGACCTTCGGCCGGGTGGCCGGCGCGTCGGCGGCGCGGCTGGCCATGGCCACGCCGTGACCGGGCACCCCCTCACGGAAAGGCGCCATCCATGTCAGCTGTCACCGCGGCCCTAATCACCGCGAAGGAGACGGTGACCCTCCGGACGTTCACCCAGGCGCCTCCGCCTCCTGGCTGCGTCACCATTGACATCACCCTGTGCGGGATCTGCGGGACGGACATCCACTCGTTCTCCAGCGGGCACCTGCACAGCCCGGCCGTGTGTGGCCATGAGTGGGTCGGCACGGTGGCCGCCACGGGAGCCGTCGTGGACGGCCTGCAGGAGGGGGACCGCGTCGTCGCCGCGGTGCCGCCCGCGTGCGGGCGCTGTCCGGAGTGCCTGAGGGGACTCGGCGATTACTGCCGTACGGCATCGATGGTCGCCAGGGGGAGAGATCCGCTCGCACCGCCGCACGGCGGGTTCGCCGGCCGCATCACCGTCGAGGCGACCCGGGTCCTGCGCGCTCACCCGGACCTGACGGACGAGGTGGCCGCGCAGGTGGAGCCGGCCACGGTCGCCTTCCACGGGGTGCGGCGCAGCGGAATCACGCCAGGTGACACGGTGGTCGTGCAGGGCGCCGGCCCGATCGGGCTGCTGGCGCTGCAGTTCGCCCGGGCCGCCGGTGCCGGGGATGTGCTCGTCGTCGAGCCATCGCCGACACGTCGGCGGCTTGCCACCGAGCTCGGCGCGACCAGCGCCTTGCCACCGGACGAGGTGGCCGACTACGTCCTGGACCACACCCAAGGCGTCGGCGCGGACGTGGTGATCGAGTGCACAGGCGTCCCGCGCCTGCTGCAGACCGCGGTCGACCTGACCCGCTCTGGCGGCCTGGTCCAGCTCCTCAGCTTTCTCTCCGAGCCGGCCACCGTCAACGCCGCCCGGTGGCTGGTCAAGGAGGTCACGGTCGTCGCCTCGAACGCATACACCCACGACGACTTCCGCCGCAGCATGGCATTCCTTGCCGACGGCCGCGTCCAGGCCCAGCCCTTGCACAGCCGCACCGTGGGGCTTAGCGACCTGGAGGCCACGCTGCGCGGGCTGTCGGCCGGGCCGTCGGACGATATCAAGGTCCTGGTCGACCCGAGGCGCGGGAGGGCGGGATGAGCGAAGAACTCAACCTGTTGATGGCCGAACGTGCCATCGAGTGGCCGAGCAGCCAACCGCAGGAGCGGGAAGTCTAGGTCTGGACGCGAAGGGGCGAGGAGGAGACGTGGAGTACCTGCAGGACCGAGTAGCGGTGGTCACCGGTGCGGCCAGCGGTCTTGGCTTGGCGATGTCGAAACGGTTCGCCGAGGCCGGGATGAAGCTGGTGCTGGCCGACATCGAAGCCGATCGGCTGGATGCTGTCGTACGAGAGCTTCGTGCCGCCGGACACGACGCGACCGGTGTGGTGACCGATGTCGCGGATGCCGACGCGGTCAACCACCTCGCAGCGGCCGCTTTCGATACCCATGGCGCGGTTCACGTCTTGTGCAACAATGCCGGCGTCGTCAAGCGTGCCCGGGTCTGGGAGCTGACGCTCGACGACTGGAACTGGGTGCTGGGCGTCGATTTCTGGAGCGCGGTGTACGGAGTGCGCGCGTTCGTCCCTCGCATGCTCGAACAACCCGAGGGCGGGCACATCGTCAACACCTCGTCGATGGCGGGGCTGCTCCCGATGCCCAACCTGGGCGCCTACGCGGCGGCGAAGTCCGCCGTTCTCGCGTTGTCGCTATCGCTGCAGACCGAGTTCGACCAGCTGAGATCGTCGCTGGGTGTGTCCGTGCTCTGTCCCGGGTTCATCGCCACCGGCATCACGAACAGCGGGCGCAATCGTCACGCGGATCTCGTCGACGAGGCGCCGCCGCCGAACGTCCCTCGGACTACCGCCGGGGCGGTCGCGACGATGACCGCGGCAGACGTTGCCGAGCAGGTGGTTGAGGCGATCACCTCCAATCGCTTCTGGATCCTCACCCATGACGAGTACCGAGCGGTGATAACGGAGCACGCGGCCGGAGTCGGCACGGCGGCCCGGCCGTCGCCGGCCCCGATATGGTGAGTCAGAGAAGGAGTTGAACATGAGCGACCGACGAACGCGCCCGTTCCGGTTCTCGGTACAGGCGTTCGAGGCTGACTCGGGCCAGCAGTGGACCGGCGTCGCCCGGCGAGCCGAGGAACTCGGCTACTCGACCCTGTTCACGACCGACCACTACTTCGGTCCAGGCGACATCTCGACCACGTCCGGGCACCGCCCGGTTGACGTGGCGCCGCTGACGGCGATCACGGCCGCCGCGATGGCGACGACCCGGCTGCGGGTGGGCTGCCGCGTGTTTTGCGTCGACTATCACAACCCGGTGGTGCTGGCCAAGGAGCTCGCGACCCTCGACATGCTGTCCGAGGGCCGCGTCGAGGTCGGGCTCGGCGCCGGGTGGGTGGCCGCCGAATACGAGGGGCTTGGCCTCACGATGGACCGCCCTGGTGTGCGGATTGAACGGCTCGCCGAGGTCGTCGAGGTGCTCAAGGCGCACTGGAGCGGAAAGCCGGTCGATGTCCAGGGCACCTACGTGCATGCGTCCGGTTTCGCCGGGCGGCCACTACCGGTGCAGCGACCGCATCCGCCGATCTTCATCGGCGGCGGCGCTCCCCGGGTGCTGAAGCTCGCGGGCCGGCTGGCCGACATCGTGAGCATCAACTTCAACAACGCGGCCGGCAAGCTCGGGGCGGGCAGCGTCGGGAGCTCGACCCGGGACGCGACCGTGGAGAAGATCGGCTGGATCCGCGAGGGCGCCGGCGACCGCTTTGACGACATCGAACTCGAGATCGCCGCCTACTTCGTGGCGATCAGCGAGGATCCAACCGACGCGCTGGACGCCATGGCGCGGCGGTTCGACGTCGCACCGGAAGTGCTGTCAGAGCATCCGCACGCGCTTATCGGTTCCGTACCCCAAGTCTGCGACAAGCTCGAGCAACAGCGCAGCGAGCTCGGCGTCAGCTACGTCAACGTCGCTCAGCGCTCGATGGAGGCACTCGCGCCCGTCGTCGCCCGGCTCGCGGGCACCTGAGCTAGCCCGGGCCAGCCGCAGCAACAGCCGCGCCGTCCTAGGGGCGCCCGGGCCGACTCGCCGCTACCCCCGCGCGGTACGCGAAGGTGATGATGGGCCCGAGGGTGCCACCCGCACCGCCGTACGCCATGCCGGTCGGGGCAGCCGCGACGTTTCCGGCGGCGAACAGGCCGGGAATGACCTCGCCCCGGGTGTCGAGCACCCGGCCGTCCAGGTCGGTTCGCGGGCCGCCGCAGGTGCCGAGGGTTCCGCTGCGCACTTCGATCGCGTAGTACGGCGGCTTGTTGATCGGGCCAAGCGTCGAGTCAACCCGGCCGCGGGCGGCGGTGTCGCCGCTCCACAGATCGTAGGCGCTGCGACCACGGTGGTAGTCGGGATCGTCGCCGGATTCGACGTTCGAGTTCCACCTCGTGATGGTCTCCGTCAGCGCTTCAGCCGGTGCGCCGATCGCGGCGGCGAGCCCGTCAAGGCTGTCGGCCTGGGTCATCCATTCCGGGGCCGGATCTGACGGACGCACGTTCCGGAAGCCGTAACGAGCCAGGTATTCGGCGTCGAAGACGAGCCAGCACGGCAGGTTGGCGTAGTCGAAGCGGGTGGCATCCAGCTGGTGCAGCGCGCCGCCGAGAGCGTTGTAGTTCGCCGCCTCATCGGTGAAGCGGCGACCGAGCTTGTTGACCAGAATCGAGCGCGGCAGCGTCCGCTCCCGGTTGAGCAGGGTCGCGCGCTGGCGGCCGAACGAAACATCGCCGGGGATCTCGATGACCGGTACCCACCAGGCCTGTGGCATGTTGTCCAGCGCCGCCCCCGCGCGCATGGCGATCAGCAGACCGTCGCCGACATTCGTCGGGATCGACGCCGGTGAAGTCATCGGCCCGCGCAGGAAACTGCGGACAAGTTCGGGATTCCACTCGAAGCCGCCAGTCGCGAGAACCACGCCACGCCTGGCGCGGACGATCACCGTGCCGCCCGGCTGGTCGACGACGACGCCGGCCACCCGCCCGTCGTCGAGGACGAGGTCCTGCACACCGCTCGCGGCGACCGGCTCGACACCGCGGTCAAGACAGCCCGCCAGGAGCGGGCCGACCAGCGCGGCACCGCAGCCGCGAAGGTCCTCCGCCTGCCGTTGCGCCTGGACCTCCCCGGTGAGGAATCCGGTGCCACCGCCCAGCGTCGTGTCGCTCAGCATCAGGTGCGGGTTGCGGTGGCTGGACACCACCAACCCCGCCCAGCTGCCCAGTCGCCGGTACGAGAACAGCTCAGGTTCCAGCGTCCGTCCGCCGCCGGGCCGGCCGCCGGGCCGTTCCGGGTGATAGTCCGGGTAACCCGAAACGATCTTCATCCGCAGCCCGGCCACCGACTCCAGCCA
>Ga0302326_10016324_pt1 | contig 15552 bp, 19 predicted proteins | sample Palsa_T0_3_FD_202264 | JGI IMG/M metagenome (GOLD analysis project Ga0302326, IMG submission 202264) | Peat permafrost microbial communities from Stordalen Mire near Abisko, Sweden - Palsa_T0_3 | ecosystem: Environmental > Terrestrial > Soil > Palsa > Peat permafrost | place: Sweden: Abisko...
ACGCTGATCATCCACGGCTCGGCCGACGCCGCCATTCCGATGTGGCGGGCCGAGCAATTGGCAGCGGGTATTCCCAATGCCCGCGAGGTGGTGGTGGTCCCCGGTGCGGGACACGCCTCGAATATGAGCCATCCCGAACTCGTGAACGAGGCGATTCTGTCCTTCCTACGCAGCCTCACGTGAGCCCTGTCTGGCGGGGACTTAGGATCGGAGACCCATGAAGACATTGCGCACCCCGGACGAATGCTTCGCCTCCCTCCCCGGTTTCGACTTCGCGCCGCATTACGACCAGGTCGGAGACGGCGAGGGGGGAACTCTGCGGATTCACTACCTGCAGGAGGGTGATCCGGATGCTCCTGTCGTCCTTCTCATGCACGGCGAGCCCTCGTGGTGCTACCTGTACCGCACGATGATCCCGGTACTGACTGCGGCGGGCCTGCAGATCGTGGCGCCTGACCTGGTTGGCTTCGGCCGATCGGACAAGCCCGCCGAACGCGGCGATTACACCTATGCCCGACACGTCGAGTGGATGCGGGAGCTCTTGTTCGACCGTTTGAACCTGTCGGACATCACCCTGGTCTGCCAGGACTGGGGCGGTCTCATCGGTCTGCGACTGGTCGGCGAGCACCCCGATCGGTTCGCCCGGGTGGTGGCGGCAAACACCTTCCTCCCGACGGGCGACACTTCGCCCGGCGAGGCGTTCTTCAATTGGCAGCGGTTCTCCCAGGAGGTCGAGGTATTCCCGACCGGGTCCATCGTCAATGCCGGCTGCGTCAGCGATCTGACCGCCGAGGTGCAGGCGGCCTACGACGCACCGTTCCCCGATGAGTCGTTCAAGGCCGGCGCCCGCTCCTTTCCGCTGCTCGTGCCTTCGAGTCCCGATGATCCGGCGCATGACGCCAATGTGGCGGCATGGGTCGGACTCGCTGCCTTCGCGCGGCCCTTCTTGACGGCGTTCAGCGACGGCGATCCCATCACCCGAGGCTCCGATCGGGTGCTCCGGGACACCATTGCGGGCGCCAAGGGTCAGCCGCACACCACCATCGCCGGCGGCGGGCACTTCCTGCAGGAGGACTGCGGTGAGGACCTGGCCCGAGTCGTCACTGCGTTCGTAGCATCCTGACGGCACCGTTCGAGCGTTCCGCTCTTTCCGGCGCTGTCCGGCGAGATCGGGCGAGGGCTACAAACTCACCCGAGCGCGTACATCCTCCGGATCGATAGGCGGAGAGCCAATGCGCCGAGCACGACGGCGAAGACGGCCAACGCGCCGATCTCGGGCAAGACCGCAGTGAGGCCCTCATGGTCGTAGATCAACTTGATGAACGCATCCATGGCCCACGCCTGGGGGACCGCATGCCCAACGGTTCGCACGGTGCTGCCCACGACGTCGAGTGGGTAGACACATCCACCGAGCATGCCGGCGGCGATGCCGATCACGACCGCTGAGGCGATGGCCTGCTCCTGGGTGCGCGCCCACGTGCCGATGAGCACCGACGCTCCGGAGAACGCGAGGGCGAGCAACCCGATCACGAGCCCCACGGCCGCGGGGTTGCCCCAATGCACGCCGAAGAGGACCCGTCCCACGAGAAGCAGCCCGATGGACTGTCCGATGGCGATACACAGCAGGCTGACCATTTCCGCCGCCACGATCGCTCGCCTTCGCACGGGGGCCGCGCCCAACCGGCGCTGAATACCGAGTCGGCGTGACTCGACCATTCCCGAAGAGAGCACCAAGATCGTGATGCCCATGAAGAGCACGAGGTCGGATGGGCCGACGTAGGAGAATGGACTCAGCGGAGGGACCACGGGGGTGTGCGCCAGGGTCGAATCGGTGAGGCGGGTCGAGGAGCCCTCAGCGGCGATCAGGTCAAGCAATGCCACGACGTCGGTGCGTGCCTGTACGGCGTCGGTGGACGCCGACTGAGCGACGAAGTCGACGCGGAGCGCACCCGGCGGGGCGGGGAGCCCTATGAGGCCGGCCACGACGCGGCCCCGCAGAATGTCGTCGGTCAGCGAGGCGCGGTTGGCTTCAATCCTGACTTTGACGCCATTGGTGTGCTCCACCAAGTGGAGCAGGCGTGCCGATGGGTTAACGAGGCCAACGGGCTCCTTCGGGCTTCCGGCGAGAAGGCCCGTGACGAGGATGAACAGGAGGGGGAAGACGGTGGCCAATACCAGAAGGCGCTTGTCGCCAAGTGTGCGGCGGATATTGACCGCAATGATGGGAATCACGGCTCCACCATTCGCCGGACCCGGATCATGGCCAGTCCGACGGTAACGGCGGCGATCAGGCAGAGGACGAGGAAGGGCCCTATGACGGAGCCGGCGGAGTCGCCGAGGAGTGAGAGCCTTCCGAAGCCGACGAGTGCCCAACCGTTGGGCGTGCCCAGACTCAGGACCTGAAGGAATCCGGGCAGGGATCCTGGTGGGAGGAGATTGCCTCCCAGAAGAGAAAGAAAGAGCCCCACCATGAGAGCCACGCCGAACGCCTCTTGTTCATTGCGGGCGAGGGAGGTCAAAAAGACGCCCAGCCCACACATGGCGGCCGAGGCGCCGACGCAGAGAAGCAAGACGCCGATCGGAGCCCCCCAATCGGCACCGAAGAGGACCGTCGTCGCTCCCCAGACCACCAGGATGCTGGTGAGTCCGGTGACAAAGATGGCCACCATCTTCCCGACGACGACCCGGTTGGGTCGAACGGGCGCCGCGGCGATGCGCGCCAGGGTGCCGCCGGACCGCTCGAGCATGAGTGAGCGCATGCCGAGTCCACCCCCGATGAAGAGGAAGATCACCGCGATGGAAGGAGCGAAGTAATCGAGGACACCGCGGCTGGCGTTGCCCAGGCTCTCGGTGGTGACGCTGATGGCAGCCAACCTCGTGGACGAACCCGGGTGGATGCGACCGGCGTAGAGGCGACTCGACAGGCCGGCGGTGATGGACTCTGCCCATTCTTCGCCGACCAGCGAGGAGCCTCGGCTGACCACCTCGAACCCGGGACTGTGGCGGGCGCCGGGGGCGACGATCGGGATGAGCAGGTCGGTGAGCTTCTGGTGGTGGCCGGACAGGATCACGCCGGCCGCCAGCGTCCCGTCCCTGACATCCCTCTTCAGGCTCTGGGCGTCGGGGACGACGCGGACGTCCACCGTGGACGGGAGCTGGGTCGCGTGCGCGGCGGCCGCCACCAATTGTGGCGAGGCTCCGGAGACGCCGACGGTGAGGTTGCCCTTGGGCGCATTGTGGCCGAACGCGAAACCCAGGATGCCCGCCAACGCCAGCGGCGCCACGAGACAAGAGATGACAATGGAGCGGTCCCGCAACCGTCTTCGCAGCTCGTTTACTGCAATGACCCAGATCAGTCTCGGAGGTCCTTTCCGGTGAGGGCGAGGAACACGCCTTCGAGATCTGGGGCCAGCACCTCGATGCCCATCAGCTCCACGCCGCATTGCCCTGCTTGACGAACCACGCTCGGCAACACGGCTGGGCCGTGGTCGGTCGTGAGTTCGAGGCCGCCGTCAATCCGGCGGACCTCGTCGACTCCCTGCATGAGGATGCACGTCGCCGCGAATCCTTCTGCCTTTGTCTCTGCGTCGCCGAACGTCAAACGCAGGCGGTCTTGTCCTCCATGATCCTTTATCAAGTCGGCCGGCGTGCCCTCGGCCACCAAATGGCCGTCATCGATGATGCCGACACGGTGGCAGAGCTTCTCCGCTTCCTCCATGTAGTGCGTGGTGTACAGCACGGCGATTCCCAATCCGGACACGGTCTCGAGGATGGCATTGCGGCTCTGCGGGTCGACCCCCACCGTCGGCTCGTCGAGGATGAGGAGACGGGGCTCATGCAACAAGCCGGCGGCGATGTTTGCTCGACGCTTCATGCCACCCGAGTAGGTGCCGACGTGATCCTTCCCCCGCTCGGCGAGGCCGACCAGTTCCAACGTCTCGCTGATGCGTCGCTCCAGGCGCTTGCCCACGAGGCCGTACAGCTGGCCGAAGAAGCGAAGATTCTCTCTGGCCGAGAGATCCGGATAGAGAGCGAGGTCCTGAGGGACGTAGCCGATGGCGGCCTTGGCCCGCAGCGATCCACCCGGCTCCCCGTCGACGTTCACCTCTCCTGCATCGGCCTTGAGCAGCCCGCACACGATGGCGATCGTGGTCGTCTTGCCGGCACCGTTGGGACCGAGAAGCCCATAACACTCCTCGTCGTCGACCGTGAAAGAGACATCGTCGACCGCCACGCGCCCACCGAACTGCTTCCGAAGTCCCCGGCAGGCAAGCACGGCTGGAGACTAACTTGGATCGTCGTGATTTCCCTTGAGCCAGTTGGCGTCGTTCTCGGAGGTCGTTCCGCTGTCGTCGACGACGACTGGGGCGCGGTGAGCGCCGTCATTCGGCTCGACCGCGATCGATTCGGGCCCGATGCGGTGGTCGGGCTCGATGCCTTCTCCCATATCTGTGTCGTCTTTCAGTTCCATCTGGTCGAGGAGGCCGAGATCGTGACCGGAGCGCGGCGCCCACGCGGCAATCCCGCCTGGCCGGAGGTGGGCATGTTTGCCCAGAGAGCCAGAATGCGACCGAACCGCCTCGGGGTGAGCAATTGCGCGCTGGTGGGAGTCGACGGCATCGATCTGCACGTGCAGGGGCTCGACGCCATGGATGGATCACCCGTGCTCGACGTCAAACCCTTCATGCGTGAATTCGAGCCGGTGGAGAGTCGCCAACCGACGTGGGCAACCGAGTTGATGGCGGGTTATTACTGAGGGTGCGGCGACTGAGTGAGCGGCGGGGGAAGGAGCGGGCGGGGGACGGAGCGGCGGGGGAAGGAGCGGCGAGGCCTCGGGCTACTTCAGCTGTTGATGGCGGCGCGCAGCGTGTCGAGGGACATCTGCTCGGTCATATGTTCGGCGCACTGTGCGCAGTTGGCGGCGTGTCGCCACGATCTGATCATGCGGGTGCCCGCCAGGTTGAGGTAGACGGTGAACGTGTCGGAATCCGTTGGGGCTTCCAGTCTGAAGTACGGCTTCCAGGCGGTCGCGACGGGCTGACCTCCCACTTCGGTTCCCTTGAGGACACGTCGGAAACGCATCCGCTCCGTATCAAAGATCCACGCGCTGTGGCAGGACTCGATGGTTGTGGGTTGGATTTCCATTGGCCCATTGTGCGACGTCAGCCTGTTTTCGGTCATAGATCGGACTGTGTCTCTCCTTGGTACTCCATTACGGAATGGTGACAATCCGCCGACTGCGGATGGTAGCCGGTCAGCGGATATGTGCCACTCGCTCGAGGGGCGGTTCTGCGCAGAGCTGCTCCTCGAGCAGCTGTTCAGCTGCAGAGCGGTCAGTCGAATTGCGGCGGATTGTCCCGACTCCGCTTCAGCTCGAAGAAGCCCTGGGTACCCGCCACGAGGAGGACACCATCCCACAGCTTACCTGCAGCTTCACCCTTGGGGGCCGGGGTCACCACAGGGCCGAAGAATGCCAGCCCGCTGACATGGATGACCGGCGTGCCGACGTCGTAGCCGACTGGGTCCATCCCCTCGTGATGTGATTTGCGCAGCGCCTCGTCGTACTCGGTGGAAGTGGCCGCGGCAGCCAAGTCGACCGGCAGGCCCGCCTCTTCGAGGGACTCGGTGATGATGGCAGGATCCTCCCGCCGACCCTGAAGATGGATCCGCGTGCCCAATGCCGTGTAGAGGGGGAGCAGGACTTCTGGCCCGCTCGACTGCTCCGCGGCGATGCAGACCCGCACGGGGCCCATGGCGGCTTCCATGAGCTCCTTGTACTGGTCAGAGAGACCTTCCTTGCCTTCGTTGAGGACGGCCAGTGACATCACATGCCAACTGGTCTTCACGTCACGTACCTCCTCAACCTGGAGCATCCACCGGGACGTGATCCAGGCCCAAGGGCAAAGGGGGTCGAACCAGAAGTCCACTGTCTCAGTCACGGTATGCCTCCGTCAACGCGTAGAATCGCCCCGGTTGTGTAGCTCGAAGCGTCGCTGGCGAAGTAGAGCGCCGCTCCGACGATCTCATCAGGCTGACCACCGCGTTGTAACGCATGGGTCGCTTTGGCTGCCTTCTCGAAGGCGGGCATGTCCCAGGCGGCGGTCACGTCGGTCATGAATGGCCCTGCCATGATGCAGTTGACCCGCACCGAGGGCCCGAAGGCATGGGCGAACCCGATCGTGAGCGCATTTACCCCGGCCTTGGCGGCGTCATAGGGCAACATGAACGGGGCGGGCCGGATGGAGCCGGTGCTCGAGATATTGATGATGGATCCACCATATGGGCTATCCGCCATCTTCGATCCCATCAGCGCCGTCAGCCTGAAGGGGCCCTTGAGGTTGAGGTCGACCACCTTGTCCCACATCATCTCGGAGACGGCGGTGAGTGACTCGTAGAGGAGCGACATGCCGGCATTGTTGACCAACACGTCGACGCGTCCGAACGCGTCATACGACGCAGTAACCAGCCCATCGAGTTCTTCCCAGTGTCCGACGTGGCACGCCACAGGCAAGGCACGGCGGCCCCTGGCCTCTATCTCCCGGGCCACTTCCTCACAGTTCTCGAGCTTCCGGCTGGCGACGATGACGTCAGCTCCCGCATCGGCGAAGCCCAGCGCCATGGACCGGCCCAGACCGCGGCTGCCGCCCGTCACCAAGGCCACCCTTCCCTCGAGGACGCCGTTGCCGGACCCGCGTGTTACGTGCATCCGGGCAAGCTACCTGAGCAGCTCTGCCACGGCGTGTGTCACCGCCTTGGCCATGGGGATGTGCAGGAACTCGTTGGGTCCGTGCGCGTTGGAGTGCGGGCCGAGAACGCCCGTGGCCACGAACTGGGTACTCGGGAAGCTGCGTTTCAGGTCGGCCAGGAAGGGGATGGTTCCCCCCTCGCCGTGGAAGCCGATGGCATGGCCGAAGCAAGCCTGCGACACCCGGTTCAGCGCATCGGAGTTGCGCTCGTCGAGCGGGGGGGCGACCCAACCATTGGCCACCCCCTCGAGATCGATCGTTATGTGTGCGCCCTCATCGGTGGTGATGGCCGAGATCAACGCGTCGGCGGCAATCTGGGCGTCGACGTCGGGGGGGAGGCGGAGCGAGATCCTCGCCGTCGTGTACGGCCGCAGCACATTGCCCCCATCGCGCACCGCCGGGAGCCCGTCCATTCCCGTGACCTCAAGGGCGGGGGACCAGGCCCGGGCCATCAGCCGGTCGGCAGCACTCTCGCCGAGGAGATGCAGGCCGTCGACGGTCGGCAGGGCATTGTCCGTGAACTCCTGTGCGGCCTCACGCAGTGACAGGCGGTGGTCGTCGGGAATGCCCGACCCGCGCAGCTCGGGGAGGACGATCTCTCCCGTCGCCTCATCCTCCAGGCGCGACAGGATCTTGCGCAGTATCCGAAACGACGACGGCACCACGCCCCCTCCCATGCCGCTATGGACCCCTTCGGTCAGCACGTCGACGCGCACGTTGGCCACCAGGTTGCCCCGGAGGGACGAGGTCAGCCACAGCCGGTCGTAGCTCAGGCATCCCGAGTCGAGGCAGATCACGAGGGTGGGGGTTCCGATCCGGGTGCGCAGGTGCTCGACATAGGCCGAGAGGTCTGGACTCCCGCTCTCCTCGCTCGCCTCTATCAGGATGACCACGCGCCCGCGTCCGCCGTCGGCCGCAAGCAGGGCGGTGACGGCAGCGAAGAGGGCGTACCCGTCGTCGGCTGTGCCGCGCCCGTAGAGCAGGTCACCTTCCCGCACGGGCTCGAAAGCGGACAGGCCGGGCCGCCAGTCTCCCAACGGTGGCTGCTTGTCCATGTGGCCGTAGATGAGGATGGGTTCGCCCGTGCCTCCGTTCTCGACCAGGAGGACCGGCGTCCGGCCCGGCAGCTGGACGATCTCGGTGGCGAGGCCACGGTCCTGCTCTCGGGCCCACGCCCCGAGGAGCTCGGCCGCCGCGGTGATCGCTCCCCGCTCGGCCCAATCCGGGTCGAACGCAGGGGACAAGCACTCGATACGGGTGTACTCGGCGAGAGCGGGCAGGATGCGCTCTTCCCAGGCGGCGTCGATCATCGACCGGCGGCCATCTTCATGACCAGGGCGGCCCGTTGGGCCGTCGGCACGACCGTCATCCGGCGGCCGGCCGCTCGCTGATCCTGGCCAGGTTCTCCAGGGATTTGGTCATGCCGTCTGCGGTGACGGTCGGAAGCTTGCCTCGCCTGAGGAAGCTGGATTGCTTGTCCTGAGAGATGTCCCAGCTCTCCCGGACCAGGGTCCCGCCGTCCACCGGTTCGAACTCGTAGCGCCAGATGCGACCACCGATGTAGCGGCCGAGAAATCCGGAGAGCACCGTCTTCCATGCAATGCGCCGGTCCTGCTCGAACTCGATGACGGTGTTGCTCATTGAGTACGGCACGCCCGCCTTCATGGACATGCCGAAGGTCGAGCCCAGCGTCAGCTCGTGGGGGGTGCCGGCCTTGGCTTTGACGACCGAGCCCGAGCCGTCGATCTCGGGATGGCGATCGGCGTCGGCCACGATGCGAAAAAGCTCTGCGGCCGGGGCGGCGATGACCCGCTCCACACTGACGATGTCACCTTCCACCGGTGCAACCTCCTCTGTCGGATGCTTCCTACACTGGCTGGTTGTGGAAGAACTCTCGCTCTATTTCAACCCGCGCTGCTCCAAGTGTCGCACGGCACAAGGGCTCCTGGCGGAGCGTGGGATCGACGCGCACATCGTCGAGTACCTGAAGGCTGCGCCTACGGTGCCCGAGCTCCGCGCGCTCATGGTCCAGCTCGGCATCACCGATCCGCGCCCGATGATGCGCGCCGGGGAGGACGTCTACGATTCCCTCGGACTGGCCGACCAGTCGGGTGACGTGCTTCTCGAGGCCATCGCGGCCAACCCGATTCTCCTGGAGCGCCCGATCGTGGTGCGGAACGGGCGCGCCGTCATAGCCCGCCCACCGGAACGGTTGTTGGATCTGCTCGATCCTTGACCGGGCTACTCCCTGATGGCGAATTGAGCCAGATCGCTCAGCTGCACCCATTCCAGTGTGGACGCATGCGTCGACTCCAGGACGACCGGGGGCGCCATGCCCGCCTCGAACGCCTCCTGCCATCGGCTGGCGCAGAGGCACCACTGATCACCGGGCATCAAGCCGGAGAACCCGTACTCGGGGTGCGGTGTCGAGAGGTCGTTGCCGACGGAGGCCGAGAAGGCGAGGAACTCCTCACTGGCGCGGATGCAGACGGTGTGCACACCGGAGTCATCGGCGCCGGTGTTGCAGCAGCCGTCGCGGAAGAAACCGGTGAGTGGATCGAAGCTGCAGGGTTGGAGTTCGCCTCCGAGGACGTTCTGTGCCATGCACCATTTCAGCACGACTGGGGGATGCCGGACTGCACAGGCACCCGCGGTTTCCCGATTCCATCGCTGAGGCTGAACGTTCCTAGCTTTCTTCGTCGCGCAAGTCGGCGTCGCGCTAATCGGCATCGCGCTAATCGGCGTCGCGCTGGTTGCCGTCGAAGGCCGGACCGTCGAAGCGGTCGACGTGGGCGAATTCCTCGACCGGAGTCCGCCGCAGCCGGCGGGCCGGAGAGACAGGGCGGCCCAGCACAAGGAGGGCGGCCACAGCACACGTGTCGGGGATGGCGAACAATTGGCGCATGTCCGCTTCCCGGCGTATCGGCATCGTCGTGATCACCCCGCCCAGCCCCTCGGCGCGGGCCGCTAGAAGCAGGTTCCAGGCAAAGGGATAGACGGAAGCGCCCCCGGCGAACGTATAGCGGTCCATGTCGCGATCCACGGCCGCCAATGCGGTGAGATCGACCAGCAGGAGCAGCAGCGCGGGTGCCGTATCCAGCGTCTCGGCCAGGCCGAGGGGGATTCCCGCCGCAGCCTGCGCGGCCGCGGCTTCGGCGAACTCAGGGGCATGAGCGATGGCCGCCGCCTCGGCTTCGGGGTCGGTGATCGGCGCCCACGGGACCAGCCCGGCAGTCGTGATCGCCAGGTACTCGTACCACCCGGTCAGGTAGAGATCGCGCAGAGCGCGGCGCTTCTCGGGGTCTTTGACGACGATGACCCTCCAACCCTGGCGATTACCCCCACTGGGGGCGAAGCGGGCCGTATCGAGCAGGCGCTGGAGCACCGCATCGTCAATGGGCTCGGGAAAGAACTCGCGTACGGCGCCCGTGCTCCGGAGGGTCTCGATCAGGTCCATCGATGCACGGTAGCGGCCGGGAAGCACGAAGATCGACCAGCAGACAACTGCCGCCGTCCGGCACCGCCGTAGTGTGGTCGTCCATGCACATGACGGCTCGGCTGCTCGGTCACACGTGACCTCACGGCGCGACGTCGACAGGTTCGAGTTCACCCCCCCGGCCTACGACCGGGTCACGGGATACCTGCACCACCTGACCGAGGCAGGACAAGGGTGGATCAATCTCCTCCCCGGCGTCGAAACCGACGAGGACGAGACGCAGACCGTGCCGCCTGGGCTCTTCAGCCTTTTCAGCAATCGCCAACCGCCCGTCACGATGTGCACCCTCATGCCACCGCGACCCGCCAGACGGGCCACCGAAGGGGTCACGGTCGGCCTCATGCACCCGACGGGCGTCAAGGCCGTCGCCCGGTTGGCCGACGACGGCATCGCGATGCCCAGCGGTTGGCTGGTGCGCCAGGATCACGCCCGGCGCGGGCTGGTCGTGCTGGCGCCACACGGCGCAGCCGAGACCGAGATCATCGATTGGGCCCTGCGAGCGGGTCGAGCGCTCTGCCGCAAGCAGATGACGGGGGAGTGGCAGGCCGTGGTCTACCTCCCCTGAATGCGGCCGGGCGCCCGGCAATGCCCCGCCGCTGGCCCAGCTGCCGACTGCCCGCCCGCCGCTGGCCCAGCTGTCGACTCGGCTACTCGCTACTCAACTGATGGTACTGAGCGCCTGCCCGGCGGGGCCGGTGTTCTGGATCACGACTCCGCGCAACTCGTTCAGCATGGTCTCGACGGCGTCGGGGTCGGCGCTGAGTCGCATCCGCCCATCGCGCCGTTCCGATCGCACCAGGCCGGACTCCCGCAGGGTTTTCATGTGCATGCTCACAGTCGGTTGCGCCAGGCCGAAGGAGATGGCCAGATCACCCACCGTGCTCGGCGTGCCCGCCAGGTAGTGCAGGAGGGCGAGTCGGGTTGGGTCGGCCACCGTCTTCAGCCGACGGGCGAGTGACTCGGTGCGGGCGCGCGCGGCAGCGTCGTTCCGTTGGAATCCGGATCCGACCACCGTCAGGCCCGGAAATTCCAGGTAGAGGCTCTTGCCGAAGAACAGGCACGGTACGACGAGGAGCGGATAGCCCGAATCGATGCGCTGCGAGATGTCGCTCAGCATGGCGTTGAAGATCTCGCAGGACTCTCCCATCAGGTCGCTGAGCGTTCGACCGCCCTCGATCTCTGCCACGAGCTGCCAGCCCGCCTCCTTCAACAGGGGCAGGCTGGCCTGCCACACCTCGTCGACCGGCTCCCAGACCTCCCGGAGGAGGTCCATGTACGAGCGGAAGAGCGCGGGGGACGCCTTGAGCCTCTCCAGGCGCTGCAGGAAGATGACGCGGTCCTCGGGCGACTCGGACTCGAGCCCGATATCGGTGGGAACGGTCGCAATCGCATCCTCGAGCGCCTTCCACAACGCCGCGGGGGAGGTTTCATCGAGTGCACCGGCATGATGCGCCAGTACCTGCATCTCGGTGAAGCAGACTTCGTGGTCCGAATCCGACCAGAACGTGCGTATCCGCTCGGACAGCTCCTCCCTGCGTACCAGGAGCTCGGCCACCATCGGGAACTGGGGGCGCCAGTGCGGCCGGATGGCGACCGAGAGGATCCACGAGAGGTCAAGCGCCAACGACGGGGCCGAGAGCAGGGTTCGCTTGGGGCGTGTCGTCATCGGCTCATCACTCAACATAGGCATACGACTATATTAGAATATTCTTGATTTAATGTCAACTATGGCCTATAATCGAGGAGGAGAGAACGCAAGAAGAGACCCAGATGGAGGTGAGGATGATGCAATCGTGGATAGGCGAGCGAATGGCCGAGGAGCACCGGCGCGCTCTGACGACCCTCATCCGGGCCGAAAATCGTCCGAGCATCCCTTCGGGAGAGCCGGTGGTGGTCGCGCCGCGGCAGATCCCAAATACCAGGTTGGCCGCCGATAGCCGCCCCGCGTCGCATCGTCCGATCGGACGCCAGCTGGGAGCGCTGCTGATCAGGGCCGGAACCCGGCTCGGAGGAGCGTCGGTCAGCCCTTCCTGAGGATTGGATGGGCCGAGCGTCCTGGGGGCGTGCGCACATCGGCAAGAGTGAGACATGCCTCCACGCAACGTGCTGTTCATCACCGTCGATCAATGGCGGGGAGACTGTCTGTCTGCGTTGGGCCACCCGGTCCTCGAGACGCCTGCATTGGATGCGCTGGCCCGGCGTGGTGTGCTGTTTTCGAATCACTGGGCGAATGCCGCCCCGTGCGGCCCTTCCCGGGCATGCCTCTACACCGGCACCTACCAGCACAGGAATCGCTCGGTGCTCAACGGCACACCGCTCGATGCGCGCTTCACCAACGTCGCCCTCGTGGCCCGGGAGATGGGCTACGACCCGGTGCTGTTCGGCCACACCGACACGGCGGCGGATCCGCGAACGCTCCCGGCCGGCGATCCACGGCTCTTCACCTATGAAGGGGTGCTGCCGGGGTTTCGCAACCTCGTCCATGATCCTTGGGAAGAGGGAAGTCCGGCGTGGGGAAGGTGGCTGGCCGGCCAGGGCGTCGACGTTCCCGCCAATCCACACGATCTCTACGGGCCCATACCGGGATATCCCGGTGCTGGAGACCACGGGCCCACATGGGCGCCGGCCCGGTTCCCAGCGGAACTCTCGCAGACTCGTTTCGTGGGCCAAGCCGTCACTGACTGGTTGACACAGAATGGCGACGAGCCGTTCTTCGTCCACGCCTCCTTCATTCGTCCCCATCCCCCTCGTCGGAATCCCGTCGGCTACCACGACTGCTACGACGCCGAGCAGATCGGGCCCTTCGTGGGCTGCGCGAGCCCCGAAGAAGAGGCGGCCGTGCACCCGTTCGGCCAGATGGTCATGTCGGTTCCCCAGGTGATGGCGCCGCATGACGAGAGGGACCGCCGGCAGGTGCGGGCCACCTACTACGGGGCGCAGCGAGAAGTGGACGACGGTCTTGGCCAGTTGTTCGCATTCCTCGAACAGAGCGGTCTGGCCGCGTCGACGTTGATCATCGTCACCAGTGATCACGGCGACATGGCCGGCGATCATTGGTTACTCGAGAAACTGGGCTACTGGGACGAGAGCTACCACGTGCCTCTGATCGTGGTGGATCCACGCCGGGGCGCCGACTCCGGCCGGGGTTCGGTCGTCGAGGCGTTCACCGAGTCGGTCGACGTGCTCCCGACCATCTGCGAGTTCATCGGGGCGGACGTCCCGCTCCAGGCCGACGGGTGGTCGCTGTCGCCGTTCATCAGTGGTCAGGGCACTCCCGAGCACTGGCGGGACACCGCCCACTTCGAATGGAATTTCTCCCATCCGGCGGACCAAATGGTGGAGTCGTTCTTGAACGTCCCCATGAGCCACTGCTCGCTGGCCGTCGCGCGTAGCGCGTCGCACAAGTACGTGCAGTTCGCCACGTCTTCTGACCTTTTTGCGCCGTTGTTGTTCGATCTGCGAGAGGACCCGCAGCAGATCCGCAATCTCTGTGGTGAACCAGACGGCGGCTGGGAGAACACGGCTTGGCAGTGCGCGCAGGAGTTGCTGCAGTGGCACATGCGCACCGCTGAGCGCACGTTGAGCGGGGACTTTCTGTCGAAAGAGGCCGGGTTGGTCTCATCCCGGGATACCTGGCGCTGATCAGGCGGCATCCCTCACCCTCGACGAAGGAACCTGATCGCCGTCGCCGTGGCATGCTGGTCCGCATGCGCGTGTTGGTCACCGGGGCAGGGCGTTCAATTGGCCGGGCCACCGCCGAGGTTCTGGCCGAGCGTGGGCACGAGGTTGTGGCGACAGCCCGCGATATCTCGTTGTTGCACGACCTGAAGGTCGATCAGATCCTGCGTCTCGATGTCAGTTCGGCGCCGTCGGTGGCGGCGGTGATGGACGCGGCCGGCGAGCTGGACGCCGTGGTGAACAACGCCGGGCTGACCGGACTGGGGCCCCTCGAGGACTATCCCCTGGAGGACTTCTCCCGTGTGCTCGACGTCAACACCATCGGCCCCCTCCGGATGGCCCAAGCGGTCGTGCCCCAGTGGCGGGAGCGGGGGAGCGGGGTGCTGGTCAACATAAGTTCCGTGCAGGGGCGTATCGGCACCCCCCTCGAAGGGGTCTACGCGGCATCGAAGCACGCACTCGAGGCGCTGTCGGAGTCACTCCACTACGAGCTCGGGCACTTCGGTATTCGTGTGGTCATCATCGAGCCGGGTTACATCGCGCCAGGGATGAAGCACACGGCCGATCATGTCGGACCCGAGGCATACCGGGAATTGCATGCGCAATGGAACGACACCGCCGACAAGCTGACAGGACCAGACGGAAGGCCCGGTCCCGAAGTGGTCGGGCACGCCGTAGCCGACGCGCTCGAGGACCCTGCTACCCCGTTGCGGGTCGAGGTCGGGAAGGACGCCGCGATGGTGCTGGCTCTTCGCCGCTCCATGAACGATGCCGAATTCGAGGCCACCATGCGCCAGGCGCTCGGCCTGACCTGGTGATGGTGCCTGCGTGGTACTTGTCATTGGCGTCGTGATCGTGCTGTCGAGCCGGGAGGTTGCATGGAGAAGTTGATCTATCTGGTCTGGCTGGATGCCGAGGCGACGCGGGAATCGGTCTCCGAAGTCATGCTCGGCTCCGTGGGACCGGCATTGCTGGCTCTCGGTCCGCATCGGCTCAGCATGGACCTGCGCGACACCGGGTGCGACATCCCGGCACCGGTTCCGACGCCGCCGGGTGAGACTCCACTGCACGCGTTGGTCTCGATCTGGCTCGATGCGGTGGATCAGCGCTCACCTTTCGAGGAAGTCCTCGCCGAGGCGGCGACCCGACTGGCGGGCTACCAGGTTGTCGAGTCCCTGTACACCGACTATGGCAGCAACCAATGGGCGGCTTCGCGGGATTGGCCCGATGGGCAGCGGTCGCCCGGGGTGCTGACTGTCGCCCTGCTCGAACAGCATCCGGACCTGTCCTTCGACGACTGGATCACACGGTGGCATACCCGGATCTCGCCCATCACCGCGGTCATTCAGCCGCGGGCCCGCTATGTGCGCAACGCCGTGTTCCGCGGCATCACCGCTGATGCGCCGCCCTTCCGTGGCATCGTCGAGGAAGCCTGGCCGTCCCTCGAGCATGTCACCGATCCGATGCTCTTCTTCTGCGCCGATGGGGACCCGGACAAGATGACGGCGAACATCACCCAGATGATCGAGGAGATCACTGCGTTCACCGATCTGGATACGATGCGAAGCGTCACCATGAGTGAATGGATACTCAAATCATGAGCACGAAGTGGACCAGGGAAGAGCTCGACCA
>Ga0302326_10016325_pt1 | contig 15552 bp, 11 predicted proteins | sample Palsa_T0_3_FD_202264 | JGI IMG/M metagenome (GOLD analysis project Ga0302326, IMG submission 202264) | Peat permafrost microbial communities from Stordalen Mire near Abisko, Sweden - Palsa_T0_3 | ecosystem: Environmental > Terrestrial > Soil > Palsa > Peat permafrost | place: Sweden: Abisko...
GCGCCATCGATCCTCCTCACCCTTTGGATCGCAACGACCACAGCCTGAGAGCAACTGCTGATACATCGCGATTGAATCCGAAGCCTAGATATCATACAAGCAAAATCATTGCTGCGGTTCTGGAGAGGCCCCGGCATCCGAACGGGCAACGCTACGGGGTTGTCCTGCACAGAATCTGCAACATCGATCCTGGCCCGCACTATGGTACAGTGGCGTGACTGCCGCTTCGTTAGTCAGCGATCCAGTCGGGCGGAACAAGGTTGATGAACACCGGGCGCAACATTCGCAGCTACGACTACGTGAACCATCCGTACAATCGTGTCCGCGATACCCTCAAGCAGAACGCAGTCGCAGTGTTCCAGTCTGCTACCAAGGCTGCTGCTTCCCGCGCAGAATCGGTTGCTGCTGAGCTGCACGTCGATTTTGCCGGCATGGGAGTGAAGGCCGACATCAAGATCCTGGTGAAAGGCATCGAGGAGAAAGCGCCGGATGCCACTTCCAGCGCCAGCACGACATTGCTCCTGGAGTGGGAGGCCGCAACCTTGCCGCGTTTGTTTCCCCTCATGCAGGGCGAGCTTTCCGTGTACCCGCTGACCTCGACCGAGACCCAGTTGGATTTCTCGGGGACTTACGAACCGCCTTTGGGAGCCGTGGGAAAGACCATGAACGCGATCGCCGGCCATCGTATCGCAGAGGTGTCGGTACATCGCTTCGTCAGTGACGTCGCAGGTTACCTTCGGCACGCCCTGGCTGGATAGCGGTCACGGCGACCTTCTCCCACGGCTGAGCCCAGAATACCGCTGGGAAGCAGCAGTCAATGTTGCTTTCGCTTTGTGTTCGGATTGTGATCGCGAAGCATTCGCCGGTTGGCGATTCTGAAACCGCACCACTAACGCTGGCCCAGGAGAAAGCCTCGCGGATCGTAACAAACAAAGGGTGCTCAGCAATGGATTATCTCTGCCCTCATGTTCAGCGATGGAGGGGCGATGAATAACGCAATTCGCACAGCGGCCGTTCTGGGAATTCTCGTTCTGCTTTTGCTGGCCAGCGTCGGATGCGCCAGTCAAAAGAGTGTCGATGACCTAAGCAAGCAATTGGCGGATGTGAACGCCAGATTGATAAAACTGGAGCAAGCAGAGACTCAAAAGTCTCGTGACACTGCTGAACAGCAAGCTACCAAGGATTGGAATAAGACTCTTCTGGAGAAAGCGATAGCAGACGCCGCTAAACGTAGACAGGATTGCAAGGCTGCGGCGGAATGGGACTTTAACAATTGGGTGCGTCTTAATGGAACTCCGGTTCCGGGTAAGACGGAAGCATACTCAGCGGCTCCTGAGGTCATCAAGCAAGCCCAGGCCAAGGAGGATAAAGCAGAAGCTGACTGTCAGAAAGACTACGAGAATGCCTTGCAAGGAGCACAACTCAAGTATTCGCAATGAACACTTGGGGACATTCCAGCTACATAATTTTATAGGTGCTACAGGGTGCCCTGTTTGGCGGCCTTTTTCCGCGAATCTCTACCTTGCGGCCCTTAGCAGAGAAATCCATTTGCGGTTTATTTGAGCTTAAGGCCTGCAAGATTTTTCATACGATACACGAGGGTTAACACAGTGTTATCGGTAGAGACCGGACTCAGCAAGCGGCCGAACCGAGACTTTCGTGCTGGCTACAATAAGTGGTTCCTCTGGGGGTCGGGCGGGGCATCACCGGAAATGACGACTTGCCCTTGCACTCAGCGAGTAAAATTGAAACATCAGTCAGATCAATCAGTTCCGCAGATCATTTTCCAAGGAGGCCGTCATGTTGAGTCCTTGTGTGATCTTGCTAACTTTGTCGCTGTGCGCGTTCCCTGTAACCGCGCTGGAAAGCCCAGCTCCCGCTCAAGCCACAACGTCAAGCTCGTCCACGATTCCCGCTGAAGCAGCTCATCAGGCCAATCCGGTCAAGCCAACTCCCGAATCACTTGCGCAAGGCAAAAAATACTACGGTTACGATTGCGCCATGTGCCATGGAAATAATGGCGATGGCAAGGGCGACGTAGCCATCTCCGAGAAGTTTAAGATAGGTGACTTTACCGATCCAGCGACTTTGAAGGGCAGAACAGATGGAGAACTGTTCTACATTATAAAAAATGGCCAAGGCCAGATGCCACCCGAAGGAGATCGAGTAAAGACGACTGAGCTTTGGAATATGGTCAATTACATCCGATCACTTTCGAACCAGAAGGGCCAGTAAGAACGCCCTATATGACGTGCATATAGCGGTGGTTTCCGGCCCATCAAGACGAATGCAGCTTGGGTGGGCGCTTTTCTCCGTGTGGCTCGGGCCGAAGCCGCCCAATGCTGATTTGAAAAAGGAATTACTCGGGCAGCAGAGGCAGTGGCGTTCATTCGGAGCCTTTGAGCAGTTGTCATACTCGCAGTAAATAGGAGAGAAAGATTATGAACCAAGGCATTACGGCAAGAAGCGCATTCATCGTGTCTCTATCGGTGGCAGCAGTTCTGCTGCTATGTGGCGTTGCCGGCGCGCAAAGCTCCCAAATCCAGGGAGTCATCAATGGACGGAGTGGCGCCACCATGACCGTTCAGACGCAGGACTCGGGTAACGTGGTTGTCCTTCTCAACGATTACACCAGCGTGGAAGACGTAGCGGGTGTATTCCATGCCCGCAAGAAGCAGATGGGCTTGACTGTTCTGGAGCCCGGCCTTCAGGTTCAGGTGCAGGGGAGCTACAACGCCCAGAACCAGCTGGTAGCAAACACCATCAAGTTCAATGGCAAGGACCTGCAAACCGCTAGCGATATTCAAGCCGGCGTAACTCCGGTGGAGCAGCAGGAGCAGTTGCAGAAGGAGCAGGCGACCAAGCAGGAAGCGCAAATTCAGAAGGAACAGGCAGCCATGAAGCAGCAACAGCAGGAGATGGCTGTGGCACAGGCCAAGATGGCCGCCAACCAGGCGGCCATCGCCGCCGTCAACAAGCGCTTTGGCGAGCTGGCTGATTACAACATCTGGGATGAGGTCACGGTACTCTTCGGCAACGACAAGGTGGCGGTTGATCCACAGTACAACGCTAAATTACTGGCGCTGTGCCAGAAGGCCAAGACGGTCAACGGCTACGTGATTCAGGTGAAGGGCTATGCATCGGCGGTAGGCTCTGCTGCGCTGAACCAGAAGCTAAGCCAGGAACGGGCGGCCAACGTAACTGACTTTCTGGAACAGAAGGGCGGCATTGCTCTAACCAACATTCTGGCACCGGGCGCGATGGGAACCAGCAAGCAGGTAGCTCCCGACACGACAGTCGAGGGCCAGGCCGAGAACCGGCGCGTCGTGGTCAGGGTGCTACAGAACAAAGGCATAGCGGGAACATAGGACCCTTGGGGTCTGTCACGGAGCTGGAGATCGACGTATAGCGGGTGACTGCTGCACTGTAGGTAGGGTCGCGGAGGTCGTTGCCGGCCGATGCTGGAGGAGTCTCTGGGAAGGACGGCTTCTCCACGGCAGTCTCCGCCCGTGCATTGATGAGTTTCGCGAAAGTAGCATATTCAGGTGTCTTAATTGACTCCATAGGGTTAAGATTAGGGGCCGCGCGGAGGAACCAAATGGATCTACTAGGCTTGATTGCGTTGATAGTTGTGGCTTTCGTTGTGCTCTACCTGATTCTGGCAAGCTTCTTCACCGTGAGCACGGCCGAGGTCGCCGTGATCACACGATTTGGGAAGTTCCTTCGGGTCGCCGAGCCCGGTTTGAACTGGAAGCGACCGTTCTTCGATTCCGTGGCCGGCATAGTAAGTCTGCGTGTGAATCAGATTACTTTGACCATGGAGACCAAGACCAAAGACAACGTGTTCGTCACTATTCCGATTTCGGTGCAGAACCGGGTTTGTCCCGAAAAAGTCTACGATGCTTTCTATAAATTGTCCGATCCGGTGGCGCAGATCAAATCCTACGTCGAGCAGGTGATCCTGGGGCATGTTCCGGGAATGACGCTGGACGAAGTGTTTGCCTCGCAGTCCAGCATCGCAGCGGCGGTCAAGCAGGAACTAGACGCGGATATGGCGTTATTCGGATACGAAATTGTCAACGTGCTGGTGACCGATATTGTTCCCGATGCCAAGGTGAAGTCGGCGATGAACGACATCAATGCAGCCCAGCGGGAACAGGTGGCGGCCAACGCCCGGGGCGAGGCGGAGAAGATTCTGGTGGTCAAAAAGGCCGAGGCCGAAGCGGAGAGCAAGGCCCTCCAAGGACAGGGCATCGCGAACCAAAGGAAGGCCATCATCGAAGGGCTGCAGAACTCGATCGAACAGTTCCAGAAGGTGGTAGAAGGAGCGTCTGCGAAGGAAGTCATGCAGCTGGTGCTGGTCACGCAGTACTTCGACACGCTGAAGTCCATTGGCGAAAACGACAAAAGCAGCACGTTGTTTCTGAGCCACTCGCCCGCCGCTGTCAGGGATGTTTCCGACCAGATCCTCCAGTCCATGCTAGTGGCGGAGAGAGCGAACGGCTGAGAACGAAACAGGTTTGGGTACGGCGATTCAAGATTACGAAGATTTAAGATGAAATACTTCTTCCAGGGGCTCGGCGGCACGGTCGGGCAGAATGCCGCCTTCCTGCACGAAGAAGCCGGCCATCTCGCGCTGCCATCGTTGGTTCACGTCTCGCTTCGCCATCTCGGAGCGAGCACGATTGAAATCCGGCGTCTCGAGATAACCAACCAGAAGCCCGTCTGATCTCAGGAACAACGAGTAATTCGTCCAGCCGGTTTCGCGCAGCGCGTCCAACATTGCCGGCCACACCGTGCGATGCCGAGCCTTGTATTCCTCGAGTCGTTCGGGCTTCACCTGTAATACGAAGCAGATGCGTTGCATTGTCCCCTCGCAAATTACCGCAAGTATGCCTCCCACAGCCCGCCGTCAACCGGTATCACGTGGCCAGTGGTCTTGGCACTCAGATCGCTCACCAGCCAAACGATAGCGTTGGCGCAGTCCTGGGGAAATATCGGTCTTTTCGTCAGCGTGCGCTGCGCATAGTAGTTGGCCAGTTTGCTGCGCAGCGCTTCCGTTGATTCACTTTCCGAGTATTCGATCTTGTACTTCTGCAGCGACCGAATGACACGATCGCGTGGAAACATCGTCGAGCCGGCAACCACCGTAGCCGGAGCGATTCCATTGACGCGCACCAGCGGGCCGAGTCCAATAGCCAGTTCGCGAATCAGGTGGTTGAGAGCGGCTTTGCTTGTGTCGTAGGCCTCGCTGCCATTCTTTGGAACGACAGCGTTGGCCGAAGCGGTGAGCACCATTGCACCGGAGAGCTGCTGATCTTTGAAAACCCACTCGGTCGCGCGTGCCAGCAGATAGTTCCCGGTTACGTTCACTGCGAAAGTCTTGGCCCATTGCGCTTCCGTAAGCTGACCATCGGTGCCCGGGACCGGGTAGATAGCGGCAGTGTTCACTACGGCATCGATTCCACCAAACCTCAAGACCGTGAAGTTCACAGCTTCAAGCAAACTGCCAGCCGAACTCAGATCGAGGGCGGTATGTCCCACCAGCTCAGACGAGACGATGGCGCCCGCCTCCTGAGCGACGGCGGCAGCTCCCTGAGTGTCGAGGTCGGCCACCACCAGGTGAGCGCCTTTACGTGCCAGCAACAGTGCGACTTCGCGGCCGATGCCGCTGGCTCCGCCTATGACCAGAACAATCTTGCGGCTGAACTCGGCTTCGGCAGGCATGCGTTGCAGCTTGGCCTCTTCCAGCGCCCAGTATTCAATGCGGAACGCTTCTGAGCGAGGAAGAGCAACGTAGTTGTGGGAATGCGCAAAGGAATCCGACTGTTGTGCCCGTCTCGCCTGGGGCAAAGGATGCCCTGGTTCGTCGTCTTCAAGTGCATTCGCTCCGGCCATCACGTGAATGGCGTTGATAAAGAATTCCGTCGTGATTCGCGCTTCCTTTTTGTTCTTGCCGAAACCGAAGAGACCAACGCCGGGAACGATGACTACAGAAGGATTAGAATCGCGCAACTTGGGCGACTGAGGAACGGCCCACGCCTCGTAATACTTCTTGTATTCCTCGCGATAAGTCGGGGTTTGTTCCGCGATGCGTAACTTCAACACCGTCACATCTTCCTTCGCGGGATTCCATTGAACGAATAGCGGGCAGATCCTGGTACGTAAGAAGTGGTCGGGGCAACTGGTGCCCAGGCCTCCCAACTCTCTCGACCACTTCGACCCTGCAAATGCCAGTGCATCGGGCTCATCAGTGTAGTGGGCTATGACTCTTCGGTTGGAAGACATGGCGCCACGCAAAGCTGGAAGGATCCGGGTTGCGATTGTCTTGCGATCCGCGACCGGAGGGTGTTCGCGGCCGCCGAATAGGACTCCCTTCTTGCTGTGGTGTTCGTCGATGAACTGACCCATCTGGTCAATAGTGCTGAGGCTGTTCAGGTAGCATTCACGCTGAGTGTTGCCCCAAGTGAACAGGCCATGGCTCCCCAGCAGAATGCCTTCGGCCTCGGGACTCTTCTTGATGGCATCCTCCAGCATGAGGGCGAGTTCAAATCCCGGACGCTGCCAGGGGAGCCAGACGATCTTGCGGCTGAATTGACGATTGAACTCCTGGAGCTTGCGCTTTCCGTTGGCGCTCGCAGCCAGCGCGATAGCCCAGTCGGGATGAAGGTGGTCCACGTGTGGATAAGGAATGAAGGCGTGGAGAGGGGTATCAATGGAAGCCGCGACGCAATTCCCGCCAAACGCCGACAGCGGGTAGTAGCCAACCATTCCGTCTTCGGATTCTTCGCCGCGATAGAGTTCTTTCAACTGCTCGAGGCGGTCGAGATACAGCAACGCGAACCCCGACTCCTTAATGGAGCCGATATCTCCGCCACTGCCCTTGACGGCCAGTACGCGAACCGGTTTTCCAGTAAATGGATCGGGCAATTCGATTTTGGAGCTAGTGTTACCGCCCCCGAAATTGGTGATGCGCAGGTCGGCCCCCAGCAGGTTCGAGCGGTAGCGCAGGAATGCGAGTTGATCGCCCGCGACTTTGCTCGCTTCGCTGTCGTTCCACAGATCTCTAAGATGAGTAAGTTGTACAGTTTCAGGCATGAATCATCTCGCCATATTGTTGGAATCGTTCCGCTTGTTTGTTCCATGGATCGGTATCGGAGGGTTCGAATACTTCAGCAGGAAATGACCGGTCGACAATGGCGCGAACTTCTTCAAGCGAGGTAGCATCGCCGCGAGCAAGAATCTGAACGGCAATGTTGCCCAGGGCGGTGGCTTCGGCTGGTCCCGCCAGTACCCGTCTGCCTGTCGCATCGGACGTGAACTGATTCAAAAGACGATTCCTTGAGCCTCCACCGATGACTCTGATCTGCTCGATAGGACGATCGATCAACCTCTCAAGATTGCGAACAACGAAGCGATACTTCATCGCCAGGCTCTCCAGAATGGTCCTGACGTAAGCTCCAGGGCTGGCAGGAACAGGCTGCTGTGTTTTCCGACAGTACGTGTCGATGGCATCGCCCATATTGTCGGGACGCAGGAACGATTCATCATCGGGATCGACCAAGTGCTGAAACGGTTTCTCCAGAGAGGCAAGCTCCATCAGCTCCCAATAGTCGCATTCCCATCCCCATCCCTGCTCTGCCCACGATTGCCGGCAACGGCGAAGCATCCACAAACCCATTATGTTTTTCAGCAAGCGTGTCGTGCCGTTCACGCCGCCTTCATTGGTGAAGTTCAAACGCAGCGCTTCATCGTTAATCACCGGGGCATCGATCTCGGTTCCCAGCAGCGACCAGGTTCCCGAGCTAAGAAAAGCGGTGCCTTCACGCGCGGAAATCGCTGCGATCGCCGATCCCGTATCGTGGCACGCCGGTGCGATGACATTCGTCCCGGCCAATGCAGAGCCGCCGGCAAGTTCGGGCCGTAGCTCTCCCAGCAGCGATCCGGGCTCGACGATCGGCGCCAACAATCGGGAGGGCAATTGCAGGCGATCGATAAGATCCGTCGCCCAGGTGCGAGTGCGGGGATCGACCATCTGAGTGGTCGTGGCATTCGTGAATTCGCACACTGCGTTGCCGGTCAGCCAATAGTTGAAGAGGTCGGGAATGGTGATAAGACGTTGAGCCGCGTTCAGGATTCCGGGCGTGTTCTTTTTGCCGGCGAACAACTGATACAGGGTGTTGATCGGCATGAACTGGATGCCGGTCATTCGATAAATTTCTTCCTTCGGAATGATCCTGAACACCTCATCCATTACCCCGTGAGTACGAACGTCCCTGTAGTGATAGGGATTCTGCAAAAGCTCTCCGCGCTCGCCGAGCAGAGCGTAGTCCACTCCCCATGTGTCCACGCCGATTCCTTCAAGACGGGTTTCCTTCAGCCCGCTAAGCGCCTTGCGCATTTCCAACCAGAGCCGGGCCACATCCCAGTGCAGCGAGCCTCCGTACTCCACCGGCTCGTTGGGAAAACGATGCACCTCCTCGATCCGCAACACGCCGGAGTGCAGATACCCCAATACGGCGCGGCCGTTCTCGGCGCCGAGATCGAAGGCCAGGTATGCCTTGATGGAATTGCCGTCAGGCATAGGAGGAAACGCTCGCGGAGTTCTTAGCCGACCGCTCTTTCGTGATCTGTTCGAGATAGCCACTGTGGTGAAACGCGTCCATCGGATCTGCGGGAAGCCCCTTCGAGGCGCGCCATTCCTTGATCGCCGGCCGCACATCGGTGGCGAATGCATCTTGCAGAAGGCTCTCGGCTTTGACCAGCTCAGACTTGCTTTGCGCAACGGCGAGCGCGTCGTGATCCACAAGTGCGGCTTTGGAGTAGAGCTGTTGCGCCATGGTGACCGTCTGAATCATCGCCTCGATCTTCCCCTTCAAGTTGTGGCTCTGATCGATCATGTAAGCAATGTCAGCGCGTCTTCCGTTCTCATGCTCGAACAACCGGATCTCGTGGAAGATTCGGAACACCTGGTACGGGTCGATCGAGCCCATCGTCAGATCATCGTCGGCATAGCGGCGATCGTTGAAGTGGAAGCCACCCAACATGTCTTCGGATAGAAGCCAGGCGACAATTTGCTCGATATTTTGAGAGGAATAATGATGGCCGGTATCAACCAGAACTTTGGCTTGGGGCCCGGCAGCCTTGGCCAAATGGAAAGCCATGCCCCAGTCGGCGATGTCAGTGTGATAGAAGGCGGGCTCGAAGGGTTTGTACTCTACCAGCATGCGTTGATCGGCAGCTAAGTCTTCATGGGCCGCTCTCAGGTTTTCCTCAAACCAACCTTTCCGATGGCGGATGTTCGCAGTCCCCGGATAGTTCGATCCGTCGGCAAACCACATCGAGACGTCGCGGCTGTTGAGCCGTTTACCAATCTCAATACAATCGCGGGTGTGCTGAAGGGCGCGTTGCCGGACTGACGGGTCTGGGTTACCAAATGACCCGTGCTTATAGCACTCGTCTTGAAACAGGTTCGGATTAATGGAACCGGGGCGGATGTCGTAACGACAGGCGAGGTCCTTCACCTTCTCGATGCTCTTCGCGCCCTGCGGAAAATCCCACGCGACGTGAAGGGCTAAGCTTGGACACACCCCGGTAAGCAGATGCACCTGTCCGGCATCGCTGAACTTTTCTTCAATCGTCGTGGCCGCGGCCGCCTGGATGTACTTTCCGAAACGTGTTCCCGTGTTGGCAAAGCCCCAAGAAGGAAGTTCGATACGGAATGACTCCAAGGCCTGGAAGACTCTCTCAGACTCAGTCGAATTCATGTACGGGGCCTCCAGTGAAGCGAGATTACAACAACCGCTAGACACGTGACGTTTTTTCTCGGCTCGAGGCGTGATTTCGCAATACAAAATGCTCCGGCAACGGCGGTTTTACGGCAAACCGAACAGTAAAGAGGATTTGATTGCCGCAAGGGAGGTTCCCAGAATGCTGGCCGCCGGTCAAATCGCAGGCGTACCGTGAAGCCAACCGCTAAGATTAGAACAGTTTTCGGGTACCGTCTTCCAGATTTCTAACCGTTTTCTTCCGACAGGAGTGACCGCTGCATGGCCTTCACGAGACTGTTGGGTGTCGCCGTTGGGGGCAAAGGTGGCGTAAGGGAAACTCTAAAAGCCCGCAAGAATCACCAGAGTTTGCGCCGGATGGACTTGCCATCCCTCTGAGAATCCTTGCGGCCACATGTTGAAGAGCCAGGACCAATATTCCACGAACCGCAAGTGGCTGTCTGTGCAATAGGGGACACCTCGTCGGAAGAAAACCGGGAATACTGCGGAGCGACACGCCCATGCGAGATTCCGCTGCCCGCAGCGCAGATAATGCTCGCAGCGTCACTTCGTTTCTATCGTGCTATTGCCGCAGCAACATTGCCAGCCGCGGAAACACAAAATGCCCAGCTGCGTCATCAATAACGTTGATCTGGCAGGTGTAGAAGCCAGGCTTCAATTCCGAGAGAGGCACGTCTAACTGGAAAACCGCTGCATGGCGGTTAGGAACAGTAACCTCTTGGACTTCCGTCAACGATGTCTCATAAGCCTTCACGTCGCCCTTGAAGAAAGCGACGTTACTTAACAGGCGAACTGAGTTTTTCGTATCGCCGTTGGCGTGGTTATCAGGCGCTCCCTTCTTGCCAGGCACAGTTTCGGTGGATGCATTCCGGCTGCGCGCCGGATCGTAAACCTCGTAATAGAAATACAAGTGCTGGCCGCTGGAAAACACACGGGTCACGCTGGGCACAATTTCCGAACCATTACGAATCAGAGGGTCATACGGATTATCGTGCTTGCCGGCAGGCTGAAGCTGGCTGGCCATTACGATCGAGCTCATCTTCAACGGCGTGGACTTAAGATCGGGAACTATGAAGTCGGTCTCAAAGGCCCCCATCTGGCCATCTTCGTTTTCCCGTACCACGATCTTTAGGTGATATTTCCCCGGCGGCAAGACCAGGCCATTGTCGTATTGAACGTTCTTGCGCTGCACTTCATTCGCGGCGTTGACCGCGAGCTTCACCGTATCGCGGATGCCGCCTGCCGGAATTTTCCTCTCGTCGGTCACCACCCCCAACAAATCCAGCGTCGCCTTGTCCTGCTCGCGACTGCGGGTGAACGGGATTGCCGAGCCGGGAACGATCAATGAAATCGGCACATAGTATCGGTTGTCGGCGAGACGGAAGTATCCGGTCGCAAGATAAAGCGGCAGATCGGTGCTGGGCAAATCCGATGCCAGCTCATCCTGAAGCTGGCGTTCGCGATCGTCTTTGTTCGAATGCTTGAAATCGGCTGCGGCGTAATACCCCTTGCGATACTCCAGCTTCATGTTCGGCCGATTGACCCGCACGGTAATACGCCGGAACTTGCCATCGCGCGCCGCATTGGTGCTGTGATATCCCAGCAGGTAGTACATATCCATGTCCTGCTGAACACCGCGAAAGACGCGAGTGAAATCGTTGGAATCGAGGTAGGCGCGGCCGCCGGTATCGACGGACAGGGAAACCAATGTCTCCTGCGTCGTGAAGTTGGAATTCAGGTCGTTGAGCGTCGACTGGCCGTTGTAGGGCGAAATACCGCGCAAGCTGGCGTTCTGCGCTGCGCCGCCGGGAGGCAGTGCCTGCAATCCGCGAATGTCCATGGTGTAAATGGCCATATTTGCCAGCACGGCTGCGTTGGTGGCGGAGCGCAGCTCTGACTCATTCTCGATGCCGGTGCGATCCATGCCGCTGGAAAAGTAAATCAGCGCTTTTTCTTGGGGAACGCTGGCCACCTGCAACGCAATGGTACGGATCGCCTCCAGCCGCCGGTCGGTGTTGAAGATGTTGTATTCGGTGTCGTCAACGGTGAAGGAATTCGCGTTGTCGGGAGTGCCTTCGGTGGTGCCTGTGCTGCCTTCTTCAAAGCCTGCGCCGGCCCCGAGATTGAAGCTCTCCAGGACCTTCTTGAGCTGAGCTCGATCGGAGGTGAAATCCTGGTTCAGCGTGATGCTATTTCCGAGCGACATCACTGCTACGAGATCGGCTGGCTGCATCTGTTTGTCGACGTAATTCTGCGCTGCCTGGGCGGATCGCTCAATCTCATCCGGCTCCATGGCCGACAAATCGAAGAACAAAATGATGAGCCGCCGATCCTTAATGGCCTGCGTCTGGGCTGAGAGCGTAGGATTGGCAGGCATTGCAGTCGCTTTTTTCGGCGCAGTACTCAACAGCGCGACCTGCTGATCCGCCACGGCCGGCGCGTTCCGCATGTTCTCAATGTCGAAGCTGGACACCTTCTGCGGCTTGTTATCTTCAAGAATAGTGAAGTCTTCCGGCTTCAGGTCGCGAACCAGATTTCCATTGCGGTCGCGAACGGACACATTCACCAGTACCAGCTCCGCTTCCGCCTTGAAGGTGTAGCCCGCCTGCTGGGCAAGCGCCAGATCAGGACGAAGCAATGCACACGCGACGGCGATAGCCATCAGCTTGTGCAGCACGAGTTCTCGAATTCTGGTCATAGAATCTGTAGAACCATTCCCCAAATATTGCCGTCCGCTTTGAAAAAGCACGCCTTCAGATGCGCCCCTCAGGGCCTAAAGGCCAGTCCTTACCAGCCTTTACGGCGCGGCTGAAGCCGCGCCCTTTCAAAACTACGCCCTTTCAATGCTAAGAAACCCAACATTTGCCGACTCAAAACCTAAACCTGGCCGTCATCAGCACAGTGCGCATCGCGCCTACGGAAATCACTCGCCCGAATGTTGGTGAGTTCACAACCGTATCGATGGCGGTGAACTGAGGACGATTGAAAACATTCGTGGCCGACATGCGCACTTCAAAGAAGCGGTTTTCCTTCAGGGGGAAGACCTTGGTCATGGCCATATCGAAGTCCACCTCGCCCGGTCCTTCGATGCTGTTGCGTCCGGCGTTGCCGTACTGCCCGAGGGGCGGAATAACGAACGCGCCGACGTTGAACCATTCGGCAATACCAGGATTAGACAGGCTGACCGGCTCGCCGGTCAGGTCGGGCCGCAAAGTTCCATTGACGCCGCTGTTCACATTGCTGAACGAGCCCAGGATACGCGGGGTGAATGGAAATCCCGAAGCGATAGTCCAGTCGCCGCTCCATTGCCAATCGCCCAGTGCATCACGCGCGATGCCCGATCCCGAGAGCCAACGCTTCTCATGACCGAAGGGCAGCTCCCACAAGTAGTCGGCGGTGAACTTGTTGCGCTGATCAAAACTGGAAAGGCCGTATTCAGCTTTAAGATTGAACGGATTTTGTGCCACCAGGGTTTGGCCGGTAACAGTTCCGGTAGGGCTGACTAACGCCGATCCCGCGCCGATGGTGGAAGCGTTGTCGAGCGACTTGGACCACGTATACGTACCTCCTATTGAGATAGCGTGAGCCAGCCGCTTGCGCAGGCGCACAGTGCCCGCGTTCGCGTTGGAATCGGCGACCGAGTCTTCATAGTAAAAGGCCGGCACGGCAGGATTGAAGAGTCCCAACGGAGTTCGATTGGGCGCGTCCAGCAGATCGAGGTGCGTTCCCTTGGTTCCTGTGTAGTCCAGGTTCAACACCAACGTTGGAGTAATGGTCTGCTGGAGGTCGAGGTTCCATATCTGCACGTAACCCAGCGGATAATTCACATTGACCGCGTAGTTGTTGGTGATGGTGTTCACCGGCTGGACCGGAAACCCATTTTGCAGGGTCAAATGATTTGTTGATGACTCGACATTGGTTTGGGTGAAGGAAAACGGCGGCTGGAAGGCCAGATCCTGCGCAATGTTTGCGTAGGCAGTGGTGTTGTAGTTGATGCCATAACCAGCCCGCACCACCGTGTCATTATGCACCTTCCACGCGATACCCACGCGTGGGGCGAAGTCATGGCGGTCAGGATTCACCAGCGTGATGGGGTAAAACGTTCCCGTCAGCGGACCGACCTGACCCGGCAAAACTGGAGCCACCGCAGTTAGCCCGGGCGCAATATTCAAGTTCACCATTTGATTGGCGGTCTCGCTGAAAGGCGATACGTATTCATATCGCAAGCCGATGTTGAAACTCAGATTGCTGCGAACGCGCCATTCATCCTGCGCGTAGAGGTCCCAGGAATTGCCGCGGAAGTGATAGCCGGAGGGGTTGTTTCCATATTGCACTGAAGTTTGCTGCGGCAGGCCCAGCAGAAAATCGGCGAAGTCGAAACCGGTGCCCGCGACCGGCGCGCCATTGACTAGTTCGGATGTGTTCAGTCCAGTAAAGACAAAACTGCCCCGCGGATTGCTCGCGGTTCTGCTATTGATTTCCAGTCGCCGGAAGTCTCCGCCCCAGCGCAGCGTGTGCTTCTTGCGGGTGTAGACCATCTGATCGGTGAACGAGACGGTCTGATTGCGATCGGAGACCGGCACCGTGTCCTGAAGGCTTCCGAAGTTGGTGAAGGAAAGATTGGGCAAGCCCCAGTTGGCGGGATTCTGGGAAACTCCGTTAATGCCGAGCAGGGCGGTGACATTGGTGTTGTACGCATAGAGGTTCTGCGTGTCGATGGTGCTGAGGTTGTATTCGACGCGAAGCGTGTTGATGAGCCTGCCGAAGCTGCGCACGTAGCCGATGGGCACATCGTAGCCGTGGGTAATGATTTGTCCGCCGACGCTGGGATAAGCGTTGGTCAGCGTCTGGCCGGACTCGTGATAGTGGAATCCGAAGGTGAGATTGTTCTGCGGTCCGCGAAAACGTCCGGGGCCGCGTTGACTTGCGGCGCCCAACGCCTGATTCAAGCGAAAATTGAGATCGTTGCTATCGCTCTTGGCCGCGGTGATGGACTGGAAGTTCTGCACCTGGCCCGGCAGATTGGGCAGCGGAAAGTATGCCAGCAGGCCCTTAGCCGCAGGATTGATCATACTTTGCGGAATCACGTCATTGGCAAAAGGCTGCCCAGTTGCGGGATTGTATATTTGCACGGGCTGACCGTTCACCGTCGTCTGCGAGAAGTTGCCACTGCGCTCGGCCAGCGTGGGCACGGTTGAGAAATAGCTGTAGGGAGTGTCACCCAGCGTGCCGTTGTAATGCAGGAAGAAAAAGGTTTTCGCGCCGTTATAAATGTGGGGAATGATCAGCGGACCGCCGACGTTGCCTCCAAAGCGCTGCTGCAAGTACGGCGGATTGGGCGATGGCTGGCCGGTAAGAGAGAACGGCGCGGCATTCAGCGCGGCGTCATTGGCGGAATAGTAGACGGTTCCGTGCATCTGGTTGTTGTTGGATCCGCGTCCGCCCAGCCTGGGCCCTCCGCCACCACCACCGCCGCCGCGGCCGCCAAATCCACCACCGCCGCCGCCCATTGCTCCACCTGCCGCGCCGGGAACGCCACCCATCTGGTTATTCTGAAAGCCGGCGCGCAACTCGTCGGAACCCATTCCGGCCAGGCTCGGCGAATTCGAACCGGAGACTGCAACCGATTCTGTGGCAATAGTTGGTGGCACGCCAGGAACCGGCATTCCGGAAGGCGCTACGGATTCGCCGCTATTCACACCTTGATCCGCGCCCGCGTCACTCTGCATCACCGACAACGCCTGGAATCCGCGGTTGCTTGCTC
>Ga0302326_10016326_pt1 | contig 15550 bp, 15 predicted proteins | sample Palsa_T0_3_FD_202264 | JGI IMG/M metagenome (GOLD analysis project Ga0302326, IMG submission 202264) | Peat permafrost microbial communities from Stordalen Mire near Abisko, Sweden - Palsa_T0_3 | ecosystem: Environmental > Terrestrial > Soil > Palsa > Peat permafrost | place: Sweden: Abisko...
CTGCCGTGCGTGCTCGAGACGCCGGGGCCCGAAGGGAGCGGGCCGACGGCAGAGGAGGTCGCGTTCGCCGGGAGGCTGCGCAAGCGGGGACAGGCGGCGAGACGACGGGCGTCCGCGCGCGGTTAGGGCGTCCGCGCGCGGTTAGCGCGACCGTGCCGGCTCGGCGATGAGGCGATCGCCCTCGGCGTCGCGGGCCGCCGTCTCCCCGGCTCCCTTGGTTGAGCGGGTGCGCCGATACCGGCGGATCTCGTCGAGCCACACCAGCAGCGCCAGCAGCGACAGCGCGCCACCGAGCGTGCAGACGGCGAGCCACCCCCCGTCGCGCCAGGCGAGGTAGGTGGCCGCCGAGGCGAGTGCGCCGCACAGGAAGTTGCCGGCCATGTAGGCGGTCGTCAGGCGGCTACGGGCCTCGGGACGCAGCGCGTAGATGATCGTCTGGTTGAGGATCTGCTGCCCCTGGATGCCGAGGTCGAGCACAACGATCCCCGCGATCAGGAGCACCACCCGCGTGCCCCCGAGCGAGCACACGCCCCATCCAAGCGCGATCGCGCTGAGGAAGAACCCCGTAGCGGTACGCGAGTCCCCACGATCGGCCACGCGCCCGGCCGCCTGCGCGGCGACGGTCCCCGCGAGCCCGGCGAGCCCGAACAGCCCGATCACTGCCTCGTTATAGGAGAACGGCGGTCGCGACAGCAGCAGCGCCAGCGACGTCCAGATGGCGGTGAAGCTCGCAAATCCGAGCGCGCCGTAGACCATCCGGCGGCGCAGCACCGGCTCCTCGCGAATCAGCGTCACCACTGACGCGAGCAGCTTCAGATACGGCGGACCTCCCTCCGTCGGTACCTCTGGCAGCGCTCGCCACAGCCCCGCCGAGAGGATCAGCATCGCGCCGGCGGCGATCGCGTACACCGCGCGCCAGCCGAGGACCGCGGCCCCCAGGCCGCTCACCGTCCGCGCGAGCAAGATGCCCATCAGCAGGCCGCTCATGACCTGGCCGACGACGCGTCCGCGCTCGTCCTCGGAAGCGAGCGTGCTCGCGAACGGGACCAAGATCTGGGCGACCACGGACGTCACGCCGACCACGCCGAGCGCGAGCGCGAGCACTCCGAGGCTCCGCGCCGCCGCAGCGGCGGCCAGCCCCAACGCGGTCACCACGAGCATTCCAGAGACCAGTCGGCGGCGGTCGAGCAGATCTCCGAGTGGCACAAGCAGCAGCAGCCCCGCTGCATAGCCGATCTGCGTCGCGGTGACGAGCAGTGCGGCAGCCGAGGACGAGGTACCGATGCCCGCGGCGATCGCGTGCAGCAGCGGCTGCGCGTAGTAGAGGTTCGCGACCGCGGCTCCGCACGCGACCGCGAGCAGGATCACGATCGACCGCGACAGCTGCCGCTCGGAGGTATCGGACTGAGTGGGCACTCTGTTCAAGAATAGGTCGGTGGCCGCCGTGGACCCGGGCGGCGGGAAGTCGGGCGCGGCCTTCTGGCTCAGCCCCGCCGCTCGCTAGGCTCTCCGAAACACAATCTCAGTAAACGGAGGGAGCAATGGCTCGCGAGCTGTACACGGCGGAGGCGGTCGTTACCGGCGGGCGCGCCGAAGGTCATGGGCAAACGAGCGACGGCGCGCTCGACGTCCAGCTCCGGGTACCGAAGGAGATGGGCGGCGAGGGGGGCGGCACCAACCCCGAGGAGCTGTTTGCGGTCGGCTACGCGGCGTGCTTCGAAGGTGCGATCGGCGTCGTCGGCCGGCGCGAGCGCGTCGAGGTCGGCGACGTCTCGATCACCAGCCGCGTCAGCCTCCACCCTACCGAGGAGCAAGGTTTCACGCTGGCGGTGGGACTCGACGTGACGCTGCCGCAGGTCTCCGACCCGGACACGGCCGTGCGGATCGTCGCCGCGGCGCACGAGGTCTGCCCCTACTCGAACGCCACGCGCGGCAACATCGATGTGCGCCTGACGGCCAACGGCAGAGCTGTGGAATCGGCTGCGTCGATTCCACCGGCGGAACCTGAAGGAGGCTGACGATGACGCACCGTGCCGCGATCGTGACCGGGGGATCGAGCGGGATCGGGCTGGCGATCGCCCACATGCTCGGCGAGGAGGGCTACGCCCTGACCATCGCCGCTCGGCGACCGGACAAGCTCGAGGCGGCCGCCGGCGAGCTCGCCGCCGCGGGCTACGAGGTGCAGCACGTAGCAGGCAGCCTCCAGGACGAAGCCGTCGTGCGTCAGGTCGTCGAGGCCCACCGCGAGCGCTACGGGCGGCTCGACGTGCTGGTCAACAACGCCGGGATCGGGATCGGCGCGCCCGTGGCGGAGATCACGACCAAGCGGCTCGACATCCAGCTCGACGTCAACCTGCGGTCGATCATCCTCTTCTATCGCGACGCGATCGACATGCTGCGCGCCGCCGCCGCCGAGCACCGTGGCGCGATCGTCGTCAACACCGCCTCGATCGCGGGCAAGTCGGGACAGGCGTGGATGTCTGTCTACTCGGCGACCAAGGCCGGCGTGATCGGGTTCACCGAGGCGATGAACAAGGAGCTCGGCGCCGAGGGCATCAAGTCGTGCGCGTTGTGCCCGGCCTTCGTCGACACACCGATGACCGACTACGTCAAGGACAGCATCCCGGCCAAGGAGATGATCCAGTCGCAGGACATCGCCGAGGCCGTCCGCCTGCTGCTCCGGGTATCACCCGCGTGCGTGATCCCCGAGCTGGTGTTCGAGCGCGTCGGCCTCTAGGACGGACTGCCCCTCGAGACGCGCGAGCGTGCGCTCGTAGTCGTCGTAGCGGCGGAAGACGCGCATCCACGCCCAGCCGGGCTCGCTTCGCAGCTCGCGGTTACGGTCGGGATCGCCCGGACGGATCGCCTCGATCGCCCGCTCGGCCCGCGCGCGTTCGCGGCTCGCCGCGCGTTCGCGGTTCGCGGCGCGATCGCGGTTCACCGCGCGATGGGTCCGCGACACTAGCTGGCGGTGCTCGGCCAGCGCCGCGGCGAGGTTGGGCGCCGGCTCCGAATCCGCGACCAGGCTCATCTCGAGGTGCGTGGTGAGGATCAGCAGCTCGCGCTCGGTCGCGCGCCGGGCCCGCCTGCCGCCGATCCCGCCGAAGCGATCCCACGTCGTCGCGAAGCCCTCGGCGTTGGTACGGCCCCCGTTGCGATGGGCGGCGAGCATCGGGCAGATCCCGCCATCCGTACTGGTGTAGCCGCCGACGATGATCTCGTTGTGGCGGATGCCCTCGAGCATCGCTACCCGCGTCTTCAGCGGCAGCGAGTCGATTACGTGGCGGAGCTCCTGAATGGTCGCGTTGCGGCGCGTTCGCATAGGGTTTGGCGTTCTTCGTTGGCGGCTCGCGCACTGTAGCGGCGGGCGTCGCAGCCCTCAAACGAACTCCTTGGCACGAAAGGAAACTTGCAATGAAACTCGGAGTGAACCTCGCCTACGTGGCGATGGGCGTGACCGCATCGGACCAGCTCCGGGTCGCCAAGGAGGCCGAGGCGCTCGGCTACGACTCGGTCTGGGCGGCGGAGGCGTACGGCTCGGACGCGGCGACCATGCTTGCGTGGCTCGCCGGACAGACGACCACGATCAAGCTCGGCTCGGCGATCTTCCAGATGCCCGCCCGCACGCCGGCGATGACGGCGATGACCGCGGCCACGATCGATCAGCTGTCGGGGGGACGCATGGTCCTTGGCCTCGGGTCCTCAGGCCCGCAGGTCGCCGAGGGCTGGCACGGGCAGCGATTCGGTCGCCAGCTGCTTCGCACCCGCGAATACGTCGACGTCGTACGCAAGGCGCTCGCCCGCGAGCGCGTCGAATACCACGGCGAGACGATCGAGCTGCCGCTTCCCGACGGTCCAGGGAAGCCGCTCAAGCTGATGATCTCCCCCGTCCAGGAGCGGATCCCGATCTACCTCGCCGCGATCGGTCCGAAGAACACCGCACTTGCCGGCGAGATCGCCGATGGGTGGCTGCCCGCGTTCTTCTCCCCAGAGCATGTGTCCGAGCTGCGGGGCCTGCTGGAGGAGGGAGCGGCCCGAGCCGGGCGCTCGCTCGAGGACTTCGACATCGCGCCCTCGATCAACGTGTTCGTCAACGAGGATCTCGCGCTCGCACGCAACGTCATGCGCCCGGCGCTCGCCCTCTACATCGGTGGCATGGGCTCGCGCGAGCAGAACTTCTACAACAAGCTCGCGCAGCGCTACGGCTTCGAGGCAGCCGCCAAGGAGGTCCAGGACCTCTATCTGGAAGGCAAGAAGGCGGAGGCGTGCACCGCGATCCCCGATGAGCTGATCGACATGGTCTCGCTGTGCGGTCCGCGAGAGGTGGTCCGTGAGAGGCTCGCCGTCTTCCGCGATGCGGGCGTCGGCTCGCTGCTGATCACCCCGATGGCGTTCACGGTCGAGGACCGGATCGCCCAGATCCGCGCCGCCGCCGAGCTCGTCGCGGCTTGAAGTCGACCCGTAACGAGCTCGCGTTCTTCCTCGGCGCGTTCGGCGACCCCGGCCACGCCTTCCCGATGCTCGCGCTCGGCTCTCGCCTGGCGGCACGCGGACACGTCGTCACGCTCGAGACGTGGTCGCGCTGGCGCGAGTACACCGAAGCGGCCGGGATGCGCTTCGTCGCGGCGCCGGAGTACCCGGTGTTCCCAACCCGTGAGCGCCCGCTGAAGCCTTACGAGGCGGTCGTCCTCGCGACCGCTCACACGCGCCGCGCGATCGTCGCCGCACGGCCCGACGCCGTCGTCCACGACATCCTCACGCTCGCCCCGGCGATGGCCGCCGAGCTCGAGGGGCTCCCCGTCGCCACCCTCATCCCCCACGTCCACCCCGCGGGAGTGCCCGGCTTCCCGCCCTACGCGTTCGGCGCGCGCCCGCCGCGGACCGCGGCCGGGCGAGCGCTGTGGCGGAGGCTGGAACGGCCGGTGCAGCGTGGTCTGAGGCGGGGGCGCGAGGAGCTGAACGACACTCGAGCCCAGCTCGGGCTGGCGCCGGTGAACAGGCTCCACGGCGGCATCAGCACGCGACTATGCCTGGTGGGAACGTTCCCCCAGCTCGAGTACCCGCGCCCGCCCGTGGAGAGCACCCACGTCGTCGGACCGCTGCTCTGGGAGCCGCCTGCCGACGACGTGGAGCCGCCGCCCGGGGACCAGCCGCTCGTGCTGGTCGCGCCCTCGACCGCCCAGGACCCCGAGCACCGGCTGCTGCGCGCCGCGCTCGCCGGACTTGCCTCAGAGCCGGTCCGCGTGCTGGCGGCGTCGAACCGGCGGCCGATCGGCCGACCGCTGCCGGTCCCAGCCAATGCCCGCCTGGTCGACTGGCTCTCTTACGCCCGGACGATGCCGAGCTGCAGCCTCGTGATCTGCCACGCGGGGCACGGGACGATGGCGCGCGCGCTCGCGTCGGGATGCCCGGTGGTCGCGGTCCCCGCCGCCGGAGACATGAACGAGAACGCGGCACGTCTGGACTGGGCGGGGGCGGGGGTGCGGCTCCCCTGGCGGCTGCTCAGTCCGCTCACCCTGCGGCTCGCGGTCCGGCGTGCGCTGGGGGTTCCCGACCTCGCGGCGCGCGCTCGCGAGCTCGCCGGCTGGGCGGCCGCGCACGACAGCGCCGAGCGCGCGGCCGACCTCGTCGAGGGGCTGGCGGGGGCGGAGCGAGGCGCGCGGCGGGATCGCCCGAACGCGTGAGCGCCTGAGCGCCTGAGGGCCGAACGCGGCGGTTTTACTTCTTCTTCTTCTTCTTCTTCTTGCTCTTGCCGCGCTTGTGGCTCTTGTGGTGCTTCTTCGGCTTTGGCTTCGCCGGCGCGTGGAAGATGCCGGTGTCGTACGCGCCTACGTTGCCGCCCTGGTCGACGACCGCCAGCCGCCAGTAGAGCTTCATCGCGGCCGTCGCCGCGTTGATCTGTGGAACCCAGACGGTGTTGTCCGTGGTGTCGCTCGCGACCGGCGAGGCGAAGCCGTCGGTGGTCGACAGCTGGATCTGATACTGCTTGGCGACCGAGTTGGGCGCCCAGGAGATGACGATCCGCGTGCCGGACTTGGTCGCGTGCACGCCGCTCGGCGCCGGGATCGTGCGCACGTAGGCTTGCTCGGGCGAGAAATACGCGCTGGTCGCGCCGCCGGGGAACACCGCCTGAACCTCCCAGCGCCAGATGCCCGTGCCGTAGAACTCCGTCGGCGTCATGCCCGGCGTGTCGAGGGGGAAGCTCTCGGTCGTCCCGTTCGCCTGGGTGACGAACATGTTGTAGGAGGTGGCGCCGGTGACGGGACTCCAGGACAGGTCCGGGATCGTGCTGCCTCCGGTCGGGTTTGCGGCTGACGGGGTCGGGACCGGCAGCAGGTGGTTGAACTGCTCGATCGTTGACCAGTTGAGCCCGTTGTTGTTCAGATCGTTGGCGCGCACCCGCCAGTACAGCGTCTTGTCGGCCGGGAGCGTGTTGTTGGCCGTGTAGCTGGTCGAGTCGGTCGTCACCTGCTCCACGGGGTTTGCGAACGTCGTATCGCCGGCGATCTGGAGCGTGTAGTTGCGAGCGCCCTGGGCGCTGTCCCACTGGAATGTCGGCTGGGTCTGGACCGTGGCGCCGTTCGCCGGGCTGAGCGGGTTCGGAGGGCTCGAGGACTTGTTGAACGACTGCGGGTCGTCGTCGCTGCTCTGCTCGACGGTCGAGGGCGGGTTCCCGTCCGATGCGTCGACCGGGATGATCTCCCAGAAGTAGGCGTTCGTCTCATCGAGCAGCGAGATCGGCGGTGCCCACGCGGTCGAGGTGGTGTACCCGAGCCCATTCGGGACGATGTTGGTCATGTTCTGGTTGTATGAGATCGCGACGAAGTAGCCGGCTGCTCCCGGGACCGGATTCCACTCCAGCAGCGGCGTCGTGCGCTCGGTCGGCGTCGTCTCATACTGCGGCTTCACGTAGCAGGGGGTCGCCGTTGCGTCGCATTGCTGGACCGAGTTCTCCTCGAGCGTCCCCGCAGGCGTCGTGGGCTGCACGTAGTTGAACGCGGGGTCGGTGCTGTTGCCCAGCTGGCTGGTGGCGCTCTCGATCGAGCCGCCGCCGAGCTGGCCGTCGTCACGCTGAGCCGCGACCCTCACGCAGACCGCGCCGCTCCCGTTGATCGAGATGCCGCCGCCGCCGTTGGGCCCAGGCCATCCGGGAGGCTCCCAGGCGGTGCTCTGCGGCGATGCGATCACAGTCCACGTCGTGTTCGAGGTGTTCGTGGTCTTCGCGTCGGTGAAGTCGCAGCCGCCTGTCGCCCAGCCGCCGACCTGGACCTCGTAGCTCGAGGCCCCCGGCACTGGGCTCCAGGTGACGATCGGATCCGAGGTGGTCTCGCCCAGGGCCTGCGGGTTGCCGCTCTGATCGACAAGCTGGAGGTTCGGGATCGTCGGTGTCGTCTGGTCGAACGACTCGGTGAACGGCTGTCCGACGTTCCAGTCCCCCGCGTCTCCGTTGGCGTCGAGTGCCCGCACGCGCCAATAGAGGTCGGTCTCGTTCGGCAGGATCTGCGTAGGGGTATAGGAGTCGCCGACCACGCCGGTCTGGTCGATTACGTCCGATCCCGATGCAAAGTCCTGGGCGCGACTGATCTCGATCCCGTAGCTCGCGGCGCCCGCGATGGGAGCCCACGAGAACTGGGGCTCCACGACGCTCTGATCGGCGGAGTCATCGGCCTCCGAGACGGTCGTGTCGGACGGCCACGCCCACGTGAACGAAGAGATCGCCGACCGCTTACCGACGTCGCCGGCCGCGTCGACTGGGGCGATGGCCCAGTAATACGTGCCGGGTGCCAGCGTGGTTGGGAACGCGAACTGCGGTCCCTGGACTTGGTAGGGAGAGCTGACGGACCCGAGAACAAGGTTCGAGAGCCCGGGATCGGTCGCGACGTAGACGTCGTAGGTCACGGCGTAGGGAACGGGCGCCCATGTGAGCAGCAGCGGAGTCGACGGCCAGTCGACGGTCGCGGCGAGTGGGCTGAGCAGCTGCGGTGCGGTGCTCCAGGCCTTGTGCAGAATCCTGGTCGGAGACCATCTCCCCGTGGCGTCCGTGCTCGTCACCGCGCGGGCGCGCCAATAGTAGGTGCCGTCCGGGATCGCGTGGTCGTTTGTGATCGCGGTCGTGTCGAGCGACACTGGGCCCGTACCGAAGCCATTGACGCCCGAGGAGAAACTCCCGTCAGCCGAAAATTCGAACTGGTAGCTGGCGGCGCCGCGGACCGAGCCCCAGGTAAAGGCGGGAAGCGACTGCACCTGCGCGTCGTTAGCGGGGCCCTGAAGAACGGGGGCTTTCATGCGCGCCTGGGCCGCGGTCGCCGAGATCAGCGTCCCGAGCGCGAACAGTGTGGCCGCGAGGACGAGCGCGCCTACGCGCCGAATCGTGCTGCTCGCGTGGGTTTGGCGCGCCGCCATCGACCGGGTTATCGGCGCATCGTGCTGTCTTCACTCCCCCACCTTGGTCTAACAGTCGCCATTTTGAGGGCGAACGGGGCGGCGAGCCTTTAGCGGGCCTGGGTCCGGGGGGCGCGCGCAGCCGCTCCGGCGACGCCGCTCAGGCGCGCGCTGCGGGGTGCGACTTCGCCCAGGCCGCGATCTCGCGCGAGCCCTGCACGACAGTGCCGTCGTCGGTCACGAGCACCGGAACCACGTACGACCCGGTCAGCTTCTTCACCGCGCGGCGGCCGGAGGTCTGGTTGAAGAAGCTGGGCAGGATCCAGAGCCCGTAGGACTTGATCACCTTCGGGCGGTGTCCCGCGTCCACGAGCGCGTGATAAGCCCTGCCACACGGGTGACCGCCCGGGCGTAGCATCGGCTTCCAGGTTCCGTAGCACACGTAGAGCTTCATCTGAACGGGCCGGCGCTGGGTGCCGGACCGGGAACTCCGGGGGTGGGACTCGAACCCACAACACCTCGGTTAACAGCCGAGTACTCTGCCAATTGAGTTACCCCGGATTACGGTGTAATGGGCTGGTCTGACTGGTCTCGTCTCTTGCGCCCCAGATTAATGTACCGGGAGCGACGGACTGCGGGGCTCCCGCCAGGCCGGGAAGGTGCGGCGAACTCGCGTCACGGCACCCGCCAGGTGGGTCTGGTCGACCGGCGAGTAGGGCCCGTTCGCGGGCACGGCGCGGCGATTTATGACGCCTTTCGGCCGGTCCGCCGAGGGGTGTGTACTTTGCGGTACCAGGGGTGCCGTTATGTACATGCCCTCCCGATCTGGGCGCTGCCGCCCGTCCCAGACCGCCCCCGCGCACAAACCCCCGCTCACACCGCCTTCTCCAGCCGCGACACCACTTCCCGCACGGTCTTCAGCGCCTCTTCGCGCTCGTGCGCCAGCGCCGACGTGTCGGCGCCGCCCTCCACCCCCCGCGCGCGTCTGATCGCGCGGTCGAGCCGGGCCAGCTCGAGCACGAGCCGAGCGTGCTCGAGCCGGTCGTTGGTGGCGTCGGGGTAACGCCCGGCTCGCGCGAGCAGATCCGAGATCACGCGGGCCAGCTCGTCGTCCTCGGCGATTCCGGCGAGCGGGCTGTCGAGGCGCTCCACGAGCCGGCGCGCCGCGCGGCGCAGCGGCTCGCTGGTCAGATGCTCGTCGGGATCGATCGCGGCGAGCGCAGCTCGCCCCGCATCCGGCACCGCGATGCAGAGCACGAGGAAGGTGCGCTCGGCGCGCAGTCCCTGGTCGAGCGGCGAGGACGCGAGCGGCGGTCCACCGTTGGCCGGCGAGCCCGCGCCCGAGCCCGAGCCCGCGCCGGAGCCCGCGCCCGGCACGCCCGCGAGCAGCGACTCCAGTCGCCGCTCGGGCAGCTCGAGGCGCCCCGCCACCCGCTGGACGAGCTCGTCGCGCAACGAGCTCGGCGGCACCTCCGCGAGCACCGGCCGCAGCTCGGTGAACGCCCGGTCGCGGCCCTCGGCGCTGCCCGTGTCGGCGCGATCGAGGATCCGCTGCACGTGGAAGACAACGAACGGGACCGAGCGCTCGACGAGCTCACGCAGCGCGTCGACGCCCTGCTGCTGCACGAGCTCGGCGGGATCCGCACCCTCGGGCAGGGCCACGACGCGCAGCTCGAGGCTGCGGCCGGATGCAAGTCGCGCAGCCCGCAGCATCGCCTCCTGGCCGGCACCGTCGGCGTCCAGGCACAGCTCGAGCACGCGTGCAATGCGCTCGAGCTCGCGGAGCTGCTCCTCGGTCAGCGCGGTCCCCATGATCCCGACCGCATTGCGCAGGCCGGCCTGGTGGAGCGCGAGCACGTCGGTGTAGCCCTCGACGAGCAGCGCCCGCCCGGCACGCGAGGCCGGGCCTCGGGCCAGATCGATCCCGAACAGTTGGTTGCCCTTGTGATAAAGGTCGTTGTCGGACGTGTTCAGGTACTTCGGGCGCTGGTTCTCGCGCATCGCGCGCGCCCCGAAGCCGAGCACGCGTCCGCGCGAGTCCGCGAGCGGGAACATGATCCGCTCCCGGAAGCGGTCGAAGATCGACCCCGGTCGCGACTGTGAGCGCTGGGCGAGCCCGACGGCGAGCAGCTCCTCGTCGGTGAACCCGGCCCGGCGCGAGGCGAGCAGGATCCGGTCCCACGCGCTCGGCGCATACCCGACCCGGAACTCCCGCAGCGTCTCCTCGCTGAGGCCGCGTCCAATCAGGTACGCCCGTGCGCCGGCGGCCTCCTTCCCCTCCCACAGATAGCGCGCGTAGTACGTGGTGGCTCGGCCGAGCAGCTCGTACAGCCGCTCGCGGCGCTGGCGTCGCGCCGCAGCCGCCGGATCCTCGTCCTCGGTCTCGAGCTTGACGCCGAAGCGGTCGGCGAGCATCTCGAGCGCGCCGACGAAGTTCAACCCTTCGGTCTCCATCACGAACGAGAACGCGTCGCCCGACGCCTGGCAGCCGAAGCAGTGATATTTCTTGTCATCGGGCAGCACATGAAAGGACCCCGTGCGCTCGTCGTGAAACGGGCACAGCCCGAAGTAGCTGTTGACGCCGGCGCGCCGGAGCTCTGAACGCGGCGAGACCAATGCCAGCATGTCGACCGCGTCGCGTACGCGGTCCTTGGAGTCCGCCGTGTAACGCGTCACGGCGCGAACGCGACCGGCACGCTCAGCGCTTCGAACGCCCTGATGCAATACCGGTCCGTCATGCCGGCGATGTAGTCGGTCACGCGCTGGGCGGTGTCGCCCTCGGAATCCGGCATTGCCTCGGGATGCAGGCAATAGTGATCGAACAGCGTGCGCACTACGACCTCGATCTTCGCATGCTCGCGCCGTGCCTCTGGACCAAGGTAGACGTGGTCGAACATGAACGTGCGTAGCTCGGACATGGCCGCCGCCGCGCGCTCGCCCTGGACGATGTCGCCCGCTGCTTCGGAGTGCTCGACGAGGTCGTGGATGAGCGTGTCGATCCTGTGGGATCCGGTATCGCCAAGCGCGGCGATTGCGTCTCGGGGAAGATCCGCGGCGGCGATTACGCCGGCCCGGAGGGCGTCGTCGATGTCGTGGTTGATGTACGCGACGCGGTCCAGCAGCCGGACGATCTTGCCTTCGAGCGTCGCCGGCTGCGCGGCGCGGCTGGAGTGGTTGAGGATTCCATCCCTGACCGGGTCGCAGAGGTTGAGACCCGCTCCGTCGCGCTCGAGCCGGTCGACGACCCGCAGCGAGTGCTCGTGATGGCGAAACGCGCGTCCGAAGCGCTCGGTCAGACAGCGATCGAGGACGTCCTCGCCGAGGTGGCCGAAGGGCGGATGCCCGAGATCGTGGCCGAGGCCGATCGCCTCGACGAGGTCCTCGTTGAGACGGAGCGCGCGGGCGACGGTCCGCGAGACTCCCGTGACCTCGAGGGTATGCGTGAGCCGGGTGCGGTAGTGATCGCCCTGGGGAGCGACGAATACCTGCGTCTTGTGCTTCAGACGCCGAAACGCCTTGCAGTGAACGATCCGGTCGCGGTCGCGCTGGAACGGGGTCCGCAGACCGCAGTCGGGCTCGGGATGGGCCCGACGCGCCGGATAGGACGGCGTCGCAAGCGGGGAGAGCACCGCGGCCTCGAGCGCGCGGATCCGATCGGCGAAGGCGGTCGCGACCGGCCCGCTCGCATGCTCGCGGGCGATGCCGACGCCGAGGTTCGTGGTACTCATACGATCGATTCTGCCAGCGTCGGGAGATGCCGCGCTGATCCGACGCTCGTGCTGTGACGAAGTTGCGACAACTTGTAGCCGATCGCGGCTATCGCGCCCCCACCAGCGGTCGCAGCCGCACATGCGCGTGGTGCTCCGCCGTCTCGCCGATCGCGCGCTCTGCCTGGCGGAGCGCACGCTCGGAAGCCTGCGGGGCCTGTGCGAGCGATGCCCCGAGCGCGTCGACGAGGAAGCGGTATGCCTCTTCATCGAGCCGGAACGCGGTCGCCTCGCAGCCGGCGCACACGACCCCCCCGGCCGCGCCGGAGAATCCGACCAGATGCTCGGTCGCCCCGCAGCTCGCGCAGGCGGTCAGCTGCGGCACGATCCCCGCCGCGAGCAGGAGCTTGAGCCGAAATGCGAGCCCGGTCTCGGCCCGCGCATGACAAGCGTCGGAGGCAAGCAACGCGAGGTCGTTGGCGAGCAGCCGGAACACCTCGGGGTGGGGATCGCCGGTCTCGAACATCCGTGCGACCGCGTCGCACGCACGGGAGGCGGCATCGAGCGTGGACGCGTGGTCGCGGACGCCGCCGTGGGCGCTGAGCGTGTCCGCGCTGGTCACCGTGAACAGGTCGCCCCGTCCCTCGTGCAGGACGAGGGTGACGTGGAAGAACGGCTCGAGGCGTGCACCGAAGCGGCTGCGCGTGCGCCGCGCCCCTTTCGCGATCGCGCCGAGGCGTCCGTGATCGGGGGTATACAGGTGCAGGATCCGGTCCGCCTCCCCGTAGCGGATCGAGCGCAGCACGATCGCCTCCGTCCTCAGCGGCGCGGACATACTATACTTTGTGAAGTCATGCCTAGCGTAACCATTTATACGTCCGAGCCATGTTCGTACTGCAGTGGAGCCAAGGCACTCCTCGCGCAGCGCGGGATCGAGTACGAAGAGATCAATCTGTCAATGGACCCGGACGGTCGCGAGGAGCTCGCGCGCACGACCGGGATGATGACCTTCCCGCAGATCGTGATCGGCGACTTCACGCTCGGCGGCTTCGACGAGCTGCGGGTGGCCGACTACACCGGCAAGCTCCAGAAGCTGCTCGCGGCGTAGCTCCGCTCAGCGAATACCACGCGGGCGCGGCTGGCAGCGCTCGCATACGTACGTCCCGCGGCCGCCGACGTACATCTTCCGGATCGTGGTTCCGCACGTCGGGCACGGCTTTCCCTCGCGCAGATGGACGAGAAAGCGGTCCTGAAAGGATCCGCGGGCACCGTCGATGTGCTGAAAGTCGTCGATCGACGCGCCCTTGGCCTCGATCCCCGCAGCGAGCGCGAGCTCGATCGCGTCACGCAATGCCGCGAGCTGGGCTGTCGTCAGGCGACCAGCAGGCCTGAGCGGGTGGATCCGCGCGCGGTAAAGCGCCTCGTCGGCGTAGATGTTCCCCACCCCGGCAATCCGCCGCTGATCCAGCACGAACGCCTTGACCGGCGCACGCACGCCACGGGCGAGCGTCCGCAAGTGCTGAGCGGTGAACTCCGGGGTCAGAGGCTCGACGCCGAGACGCTCGTCGAGGTAGGCGTCCCGCGCTGAGGTGCCATCGATCAGGTGGGCGGTCCCGAACCGCCGCGGGTCGACATAGACGACCCGGTGACCGTCGTCGAGCTCGAGCCAGGCGCGCGCATGGGGCAGCGCAGTCGCTTCCACGGGGTCATAGAGCAGCGCGCCCGTCATACGCAGATGCACGAGCAGGTGCCGATCGCCGGTGAGCGACCAGATCAGGTACTTGCCTCGGCGCCCGAGAGCCTCGATCCGGCTGCCGGCCAGGCCGGCTTCGACCTCGGCCGGCACCACCGGACGGGTGAAGCGCGCGTCGCCGATCACGGCGCGCACGATCGTCCGTCCCTCCAAGTGGGGGGCGAGCTGACGGCGAATCGTCTCCACCTCGGGAAGCTCGGGCATCTTTGTCGCTCAGAGGAACGGGTCGCCGGGGAGGCTCGGCGCGTCGCGGCACGCCAGCCACCGGAGCGCGCTGGCGCCGACATCGGCCAGCGGACCGTCGTGGCGAGCGCCGCCGTGCCCGGGGAAGACCGCGAGCAGCGGCACGTGCTCGCGCGTGTGGTCGGTGTGGTGCGCCGTGGGGTCGCAGCCATGATCGGCCGTCAGCACCAGCAGGTCATCGGGACCGAGCATCTTCAGCCATCCGCCGACTGTCGCGTCGATCTCCTGCAGGGCCCGGTGAAAGCCCTCGATGTCGTGCCGATGGCCGTACACCTGATCCGTCTCCACCAGGTTCGTGAACACGAGCCCGTGCTCGAAGGAGCCGATCAACTCCGTCGTCTTGGCGAGCGCCTTCGCGTTGGTCGCGCCGGGATGCTGGCAGTCGATTCCTGTCCCCGAGAACAGCTCGCCGACCTTCCCGACCGAATGCACCGGGACGCCGCTCGCGCCCAGCTCCTCGAGGTAGCTGCGGGTGGGCGGCGGCAGTGAGAAGTCGCGCCGCCCCTCGGTGCGGGCGAACGCACCCAGCGCGCCGGCGAACGGCCGCGCGATCACGCGGCCGACCGCGTGCTCACCCGCCATCTCCGCCCGTACTCGAGCGCATGCGTCGTACAGCTCCTGCGGCGCAAGCACGTCGACGTGTGCCGCGACCTGGAGGACCGAGTCCTGGCTTGTGTAGACGATCAGCGCGCCGGTCTCGACATGCTCGGCACCGAAGTCGTCGATCGCGCCGATGCCGTTGTAGGGACGGTTGCAGATCACGTCCCGGCCGGCGGCGGCGCGAACGCGCCCGATCACCTCTAGCGGGAAGCCGTCCGGATACGTCGGCGGCGGGCTCGGTGAGACCACGCCCATCAGCTCCCAGTGCCCCGCAGTCGAGTCCTTTCCGGACCCGAGCGCATGCAGGCGCCCATGCAGCGCCGGATCCGCCGCCGGCGCAACCCCCGTCAGCGGCACGATCGAGCCGAGGCCGAGAGCCTCGAGCGTCGGCAACGCAAGCCCGCCCGCCGCCTCGGCCAGGTGGACGAGCGTATTCGCCCCCGCGTCGCCGTAGCCGGCGGCGTCAGGAAGCGCTCCGACACCACAAGCGTCGAGGACCACGACGAATGCCCGCCGCCTCACGCGCCGCCCACGCGACCCAGGCGCAGCGAGTGCAGCAGCGGCGAGAAGACGAGCCGGTCGACATCGTGAAACATGGACTCCGGCGCGTACTCATCAACCACGAGCTCGGCTCCATCCGCATACACGTGGGCCGATCGCACGCGGCGGACCTGGCCGCGGATCGTTTCGACCGCGTCGAGCTCGACAGCGTGCAGGCCGTGAACGTCGTCGACCGCGGCGGAGATCACGCGGAGCGTCCGGTCACGCGCGGCGGCAGCTCCGATCAAGGCGCTGCGCGCCTGCTCCAGCGTCGCGACATCGTCGGGTAGCGCCTGGCTCTTGCTGCGCGGGTAGCGCCAGATCG
>Ga0302326_10016327_pt1 | contig 15549 bp, 12 predicted proteins | sample Palsa_T0_3_FD_202264 | JGI IMG/M metagenome (GOLD analysis project Ga0302326, IMG submission 202264) | Peat permafrost microbial communities from Stordalen Mire near Abisko, Sweden - Palsa_T0_3 | ecosystem: Environmental > Terrestrial > Soil > Palsa > Peat permafrost | place: Sweden: Abisko...
CCAGATCGTCGCGCCACAGTGCGGGACGCGGAAAAAGCTTGGCTGCGACCATCAGTGCACTTAATCCGCTGCTGCGGGGTTGGATAAGCTACTTTCGGCTTACGGAAGTTAAGAGCGTGTTGGAAGAGCTGGATGGGTGGGTGCGACATCGACTGCGCGGCCTGTTATGGCGGCAGTGGAAGCGCATCGCCACCCGAATCAACGCACTGATGAAGCAAGGTTTGACGAAACAGCGAGCGTGGCAGGCGGCTACCAATGGGCGCGGCGCCTGGTGGAACGCCGGCGCAAGTCACATGAATCTCGCCTTTCCGAAATCCTACTTCGATCGCATGGGGCTGGTTTCGCTGGTAGACACCTACCGGCGCTTCCAGTGTGTTTTATGAACCGCCGTATGCGGAACCGCACGTACGGTGGTGTGGGAGGGCGGTGAGCGTAAGCTCACCCCCTACCCGATTCCGCGAGGCTCATGGATTCTACGGACCCCAAATCACCCGCGTCGGTGCCTGGATCGCAAGCCGCGCAGATACGCGCGCTCCTGCGAGAGAAGAAGTTCTCGGAAACGCTCGTCTCCGGTGAAGCGCTGCTGGCCTCCGTGCCTGACCACCGGGATGTCCTCCTGTTTGTGGCCATTGCGCAGCGGTACCTGGACCGGATTCCCGATGCCTTGAACACGCTCGCGATCCTGGAGCGTCACCATCCGGACTTTAGCCGTCTCTACGAGGAGCGCGGTCGCTGCTTTGTCGACATGAAGCAGGCGCCGCAGGCAATCGAAGCTTTTTCGAAGGCGGTGGGCATCAACTACGCGCTGGCGGGCAGCTGGCGCATGCTCGATGGCCTCTACCGCATGACGGGGCAGGCTGACAGTGCGGCAATGGCGGCAAGCCGCGCGGCCAAACTGCAGAATCTGCCGCCCGAGGTACTGCTCGCGGCCGGACTGTTCGCGGACGGCGATCTGGACGCCGCCGAGTCACGGGTGCGCGCCTATCTCTTGGGCCACGGCCACCAGGTCGAAGCCATGCGCCTGCTCGCCCAAATTGGCATGGCGCGAAAGGTGTTTGACGATGCGGAGCTGCTGCTGGCGGCGGTCCTCACGGTCGCACCCGATTATCGGGCTGCCCGCCAGGAACACGCGAGTTGCCTCGTCGAACTTCACAGGTATGAGGAGGCGCGTCGCGAACTCGACATTCTCCTGAAGGATGACCCCCAGAACCGGCTGCTGATCACACTCTATGCTTACTGCTCCGTGGGACTCGGCAGCCACGAGCGCGCCATCGAACTCTACCGCAGCCTGCTCCTTGGGACGCCCGCAGATGCCGACGTGCATCTGTCGATCGCTCACGCCCAGAAGACCCTTGGGCGCCGCCAGGAAGCGATCGAGTCCTACCGCAAGGCGGCAGACTGCCGGCCGGAATTTGGCGATGCCTATTGGAGTCTTGCGAACCTCAAAACCTACCGCTTCATGGATGAGGAGCTTCTGCGGCTGCGCGCCGCCCAGGCGGCGCCGACGACCGCAGCGGCCGATCGGTACCACATTGCCTTTGCGCTCGGCAAGGCGCTCGAGGATCTGGGTGAATACGCCGAATCCTTCCACTACTACGAACTCGGCAATGCACTGAAGCGCGCCGAAAGCAATTACGGCGCTGAAATCATCGAGAACAATACGCGCCGCCAGATCGAGGTGTGCACGGCCGAGTTTTTTGCCACCCGCCGCGGCTACGGCGCACAGAATCCGGATCCGATTTTCATCGTCGGCCTGCCGCGCTCGGGCTCGACCCTCATCGAACAGATCCTAGCCTCGCACTCTCAGGTGGAGGGCACGCAGGAGCTCGCCAACATCCAGCACATTGTCAGCAATCTTCGCGGCCGTGATCCGGATTTGAGTAATCCGCGCTACCCGCGGATCCTGGCGGAGATGACTGAAGAGGAGTTTCTGAAGTTGGGCGAGCAGTACCTCGCCACCACTCAAGTCTACCGCAGCGGCAAGCCTTTCTTCATCGACAAGATGCCGAACAACTTCCGGCACCTGGGGCTCATTCACCTGATACTGCCCAATGCCCGCATCATCGATGCCCGGCGTGAACCGATGGCCTGCTGTTTCAGTAATTTAAAACAGCTCTTTGCGAATGGACAGGAGTTCACCTACAGCATCGAGGACATCGCGCGTTACTATCGGACCTACCTTGAGCTCATGCGCCATTGGGATCGCGTCCTGCCCGGACGCATTCTGCGCATTTATCATGAGGATGTGGTCGACGATCTTGCGGGCAACGTCGGGCGCATTCTTGAGTTCTGCGCGCTTCCCTTCGAACCGCAGTGCATCGAGTTTCATAAGACCGAGCGCAGTGTGCGCACAGCCAGTTCGGAGCAGGTTCGCCAGCCCATCAATCGTGAGGGACTGGATCAGTGGAAACATTTTGAGCCGTGGCTTGCGCCACTGAAGGATGCGCTCGGTGACGCGCTCGAGCGCTACCGCGATGAATAATGCGGGCATCAAACCCGGCCGCAACGAAGCGTGTCCGTGCGGCAGCGGCAAAAAATACAAGCACTGCTGTGGACGGGACACCTTCGCGGCGCCGCCGCCCAAACTGCTGAGCCTCAGCGAGATCGGCGCGCTTGTTGCGCTCGTCGAGCAGGATCGGCTCGGCGACGCAGAAGAGAGAGCCCGGGCACTCCTCGCCCTGTATCCCGACACCGGCATGCTTTGGAAGATCCTCGGCGTGGCGCTCCTGCGGCAGCGCAAGGACGCTCTGCCGGCGCTGCGCAGAGCGGCGCAGCTCATGTCCCATGACGCCGAAGCACATCGTAATCTGGGCGCCGCCTTACACGATCGGGAGCTCTGGGCCGAAGCCCTGGTGAGTCTGCGACGGGCGCTTGCCATCGACCCGCACGATGCGCAGACCCTGGTGGATGCGGCAGACGCCTTGAAGGCGCTTGGACGAACCCGAGAAGCTGTGCCCCTCTACCAGGAGGCACTGCAGGGAAACCCGAGCCTCGTCGAGGCACAGAACAATCTCGGGAACGCGTTCCTGGAGCTCGGGCAATATGCGGATGCCGCGGACTGTTATCGGCTTGCTCTCAAGATCGCGCCGGATCGTGGGCAATTGCACTGCAATCTGGGCAACGCTTTAAGGCAACTGGGACTCCTCGATGAGGCGATGGCCAGTACCCAGCGGGCGTTGGCGCTGGAGCCCGGATTGAGCGTTGCGCACAACAACTTGGGGCTTGCGCTGACGGCACTGGGACAGCGGGCAGAGGCCGTCACGAGCTACCGGCGGGCGCTCACTCTGAACCCCCGCTATCTCGAGGCGCTCAATAACCTCGGGAACGTACTGAGCGACCATGGCGAGCGGCGCGAGGCCGTAGCCGTCTTTCGCCGCGCCATCGAGCTTGATGCAGCACGCGCCGACAGCCATTGCAATCTCGGAAATGTATTGTTCGAGTTCCGACGCTTTGCTGAGGCGGTGGCGAGTTTCCGCCGGGCACTGGCACTGCAGCCTGATAATGCCCTCGCCCATTTGGGCCTGGGAGCGGCGCTGCGCATGCAGGGCGACGCCGCCGGCGCGCAGGCGAGCTGCCAGGCTGTGCTTGCCATCGATCCTGCGAGCGCGGCAGCAATTTCGCTGCTCGGCGAACTGCGCGCCGACCACGGGCAATTTTCTGAAGCCGAGGAACTCTTCAAGCGGGCGATCGCAATCGATCCAGTCTTCGCCTTTGCGTATTTCAGCATCGCGACGAATCGCAAGATGACCCGCAACGATACCGCGTGGCTTCAAGGCACCGAAGCTCTGCTTGCAAAGCCTCTACCGCTGCGACATGAGATCAGCCTGCGCTATGCCCTCGGCAAGTATTTTGACGACGTCAAGCAATTCGATGAAGCGTTCGAGAGCTATCGGCAGGCCAACGAACTGACCAAGCGCTACGGATCCCGTTACGACCGATCGGGTCTCACGGAGCGAGTCGATTGGATCATGAAGAATTTCGATGCAGCACAGATCCGCCACTATCAATCCAGCGGCAATGCATCCGAGCGTCCGGTGTTCATCGTCGGCATGCCAAGATCTGGAACCACGCTCACCGAGCAGATCCTCGCCTCTCACCCTTCCGTATTTGGCGCTGGAGAGTTGACCTTCTGGCAAACCGCAGCGACCGCCTACGAAGCGGCGGAGCTCAAAGGCGCTGATGGCGCGGCACTCATACCGGGCATGTCCAGCGAGTTTCTTGAACGCCTGACGGCGTTATCCGCCGATGCGCCGCGGGTGATCGACAAAATGCCCCTGAACTTCATGCACGTGGGTCTCATCGCTTCCGCGTTCCCGCAGGCGCGGATCATTCACCTGAAGCGGCACCCGATTGATACCTGCTTGTCGATTTACTTCCAGTATTTCTCGCACCTTCACCCCTATGCCAACGATTTCGACAACCTGACGCACTATTACCGCCAATATCGGCGCATCACGGATCACTGGCGTGCGGTAATTCCCGCGGCGACGCTGCTGGAGATCCCTTATGAGGCGCTGATCGAGGATCAGGAAAGCTGGACGCGCCGGATGCTGGATTTCATCGGTCTGCCGTGGGATGCGAAGTGCCTGGATTTCGATCAAACGGAACGCGTCGTCATCACCTTGAGCAAGTGGCAGGTACGGCAGAAGATCCATGCGGCATCCGCCGGGCGCTGGCGAAACTACGAGAAATTTCTGGGGCCGCTCAAGAGCCTGATGGACTCTCCCACGGATAGCTGACGAACTCAGGCGGCGACTTGAGGCTTTGCCAGCCCGAACGAGGGGGTCTTGCCGGCGCGTTCCTCGAACGGCTCGAGCCCGTCGATCATTGAAGAAAGCGCGCCATGAGTATCTCGTTAAAGTATCGACCGCGGTACCTGAGCGAGCGCTGCTCGAGTCCATAAGCGCTGAACCCGCAGCGCTCATACAAACGCTGCGCTGCGACGTTATCTTCTGTGACGGCTAGGTTCACCTGCTCGACCTCGCCCACCGCCGCCGCGAGCAAAGCCTCAATCAACGCCTGCCCCACCCCGCCGCCGCGCGCCGACCGGCTCACATACATCCCGACGAGCGTACCCTTATGCCGTTCTTTCTCCCCGGCTGCGACCACCAACCCCACAACGCCCAGCAGCGCATCGCCTGCAAACGCTCCGAGCGTGCGTCCGCTCCGCAATCGATGGCTAAAGTCCTCGCGCGAGAACGCCTGCTCTCGCTCCAGGATCGAGGCGAACGCATCCGGCGCAAACTCGAGTCCCTCGAGCCGAATGGCCCGGTAGGCTTCCACGTCATCGCCCTTGAGCGGCCGCACCGTCAGCATTTCAACCACGCTGAGCGACGAGATTTGCGGGGTGCCACCGATGAGCGCCGGCTCGCCAAGCCCGCAAGTCGCATTACGCGTGTTCGATGGCCGCGGCCGGTGGCGCAACGCGAGCCGCCGCCACGCCCAGTCCCGCAAGCTCGAGCGCGAGCGCCGTACCTTGCTCGTCGGCGAGAGCGGCGGCCTGCAACCGGGCCAGCACCGCGGCGCCATCCGCACGGCTTTGCAGTGCCTCGAGCCGCTCCATCAGACTTGCGAAACTGCGCCAGCCGTGCTCGTGGGTATCGCCATAACCCTTGATCAGGCGCTGCGCGCGCGCCACTTCGACGCCAAGTGCATGGTTGTCGACGCTCAGCTGTTCGATACGGCCGAGCCAATGTTCAATTCGTGAGTTCTCGATTTTGTACCGCAGCGTGCCGCGCCGCCAGCGTCGCAGCCGAGCGAGCGCCCGCAGCATCAGAAATCCGCTGATGGTGGTGCTGCGCACTCGCCGGCCGCCTGTGAAGCGCGCGACTAAACGAGTCGCCCATGCGCTGCGCAGCAGACCCTGACCCCATTTCGCCGGCAGGGTGCCCGCGATCTCGGCAACCCGCGGCTTCATGTATTCAATGACGTCGATCAATTGTCCGGGCGACGCGCGGATTTCCCCGCGTACTTCGGCAGTGCGCGATCCGCGGGTCTTAATGTCAGCAACCCGGATGGTGTCCTCAAAGCTCATCCACAGCGCAAGGCTGCGCGCGGTGGCTTCGCTCAGCGACCAGTCACCGTTCGCTGCAGCGTGTGCGGCCTCAAGACGCACGATCCGCGCCACTCTTTCCATATACAGCTGGGCGTATGCCGGATCCTGATAGTCAATCAAGCGCCGCACGCCGGCGAGAGCCAGCGGCTGCACCGCAAGAGGCAACTCCCGCAGACGCCGCAGCAGATTTTCCAGTGCAGGCGTGCTGGCATGCGTCGGGATATCGCCCGTTGGCTTCGCAGGAGCCGTCGATGCAGGTCTCGTCATGGTGCCTGCCGCTGCCGCGTGGAACGCATCGCCGAAGGCGGCGAGATTGGTTTCGACGGCAAGGCCGCTGCGGCGAATGGCGTCTTCGAATGCCTCTTTTTTGAACGGCAGCACGCCGCTGCCCGCGATCGCGCCCAGCAGCACGGCGCTGATCACACTGTGGCGCTTGGCGGCCATGTCCGCCATGTCGAATAGAATAAATCGTCGCGCCTGCACGCGGGCGATGTCGATGAGCTCGGCTTCGGTTGCGACGGCGCGACCCATGGCGCTGCGCTCGCTGATCGTATATTCGCGGTGCGAGGAGGCGATGAGCGTCGTGCGCTCAGGTGTCACAAGCCCGCGTGCCATCGCCCGCCCGGCCTCCACAAGCTCCGCAGCGACCACGCAATCCACGTCGCCGGCCACCGGCATGAGGGCCATGACGGGTTCGCGGCCGTCGGCCGCGCGCGGGAAGAACTCGAGATAGTAAAGAGTAGCGCCGGTTCGCTGCGCCACGCCCGGAACCGACGTCGACTGAACGAGGTAGGAGTTGGCCTCCGCGATGTCAATGAGCCAGCCGGTTAGCACAGCGCCGCCTTGGCCGCCCAGCGCCGCGATGGCAAGCTTGAAGGGGGTCGCGCTCACAGCGCGTACCGCAGTCGCGCGCGTTCTGCGCGCCTCTGCAGCGCGCCGATGACGGCGGCCCGGAGGCCATGGATCAGCCGGTCCCAGCGAGAAGGGTTATAGATGATGTCCGCACGATAGAAGGACGGGCACAACACCGCAGCGTGTGCAACTTCCCCGCACACGCCGCAGCCCACGCACGAGTTATCCACGTGCGCGACGGGATCGGTGCGCAGCGGATCCGGATTTTCTTTGACCGTCAACGACGGACACCCGGAGAGGCGAATGCAGGAGTGATCGCCGGTACACAAGGATGCGTCGACGCCAAAGCGCTCGCGCACCACCCGCTTGCCCGCGACGACCGCCTTCTTGAATAACGGCCGCACGCGCCGCTGCCGGTTGAGCTGGCATTCGCCCTCGGCAACGATGACCTTGGGTCCGCTGTAACCCGTCGTGAGTGCCTCGCGCAATACCGCCAGCGTCTCGCGCATGTCGTAGGTGTGCACGCGCTTCACCCACTTCACGCCGATGCCTTTGACCGCATTCAATATCGACTGATTGGCATCTCGCTGCGGCGGCGGCGCGCGCGATGAGAGGATGTCCTGACCGCCGGTCGCGGCCGAATAACCATTATCGACGATGACCGTCACTGCATCATGCCGGTTGAAGACCGCATTGCCGATGCCGCTCGTCAGCCCGTTGTGCCAAAACCCGCCGTCACCCATGACGGCGACCGCGCGCCGGCTGGAGTGCGCGCTGAACGCCGACGCCCCGGCGGCGCCGAGCCCATAGCCCATGATGCTGTTGCCCATGTTGAAGGGCGGCAGGGTTGCAAACGAGTGGCAGCCGATGTCGGAGCTGATGTGCAGTGCACCCAACTCGCGCTGCACGAGTTTGATTGCCGAGAATAACGGCCGCTCCGGACATCCGATACACAGTCCCGAAGGGCGCTGCGGCACGAGAGAGGCCAATTTTCCCGCCGGCATGAGCGCGGTTTCGCGAACGGGAGTGGCAGAGGCGGCGCTCGTTTGTTTGACTGCACGGGTGGCCCAGCGGCCGAGAAATTCGGCCAGGCCCTTTTTGAGGACATCGCCGGTGTACTCCCCGGCCATCGGCAGCACCTCTTTGCCGATGATGCGAGTGCCCGCCTCGCGCTGATGCAGGATGCGGCATAGCGTCTGCTCGATGAACTCCGGCTGGCCTTCCTCGACCACGAGCACGGCGCGCTTGCCGGCGCAAAACTGCACGATTTCATCCGGTATCAGCGGGTAGGTGACATTGAGGATGTACAGCGGCACTTCGCTCGTGCCGAACGCATCGGCATATCCGAGGAGCTCCAGGGATCGCAGCACGCCGTTATAGAGCCCGCCTTGCAGGATGATGCCGATATCCGAATCCGCACCCGTCAATTCATTGAGCCTGCGGCTTGCGATGAAATGCTGCGCCGCCGGCAGCCGCGTCTCGATCTTCTCCTTCTCCTGCGCAAAGGTGGACGGCGGCAGAATGATGCGGCTGTAGTCGCGCGATGGCGCCGCAAGCGCATTGGCCGCCGAGAATTTCGGCGGACGGTTGGCCCTTGCCGTGAAGCGACCATACAGATGACAGGCACGGATACGCAGCATGAGCATGACGGGCGACTGGCTGGCCTCAGAGAGCTCGAAGCCCTGTTCGACGGCACGCACAATCGCGGGCAAATTGGGCTTTGGATCCAGAAGCCACATCTGCGATTTCATCGCAAAGGCATGGGTGCGCTCCTGCATGATGCTCGCGCCTTCACCGTAGTCCTCGCCGAGGATGATGAGCGCTCCGCCTTTGACTCCCGAGGAGGCGAGATTTGCCAAGGCGTCCGCGGCGACATTCGTGCCGACCGTCGACTTCCAGGTGACCGCTCCGCGCATGGGGTAGTTGATTGATGCGGCGAGCATGGCTGCCGCCGTCGCTTCGCTGGCGCTTGCTTCGAAATGCACGCCGAGCTCATCCAGAATCGGTTGGGAGTCGGCAAGCACGTCCATGAGATGCGAGATGGGCGCGCCCTGATAGCCGCCCACATAGGCCACTCCCGACTGCAGCAGGGCCTTGGTCACGGCGAGAATCCCCTCGCCGTGAAATTCCTGGCCCTCGCCTAGGCGCAACGATTCCACTTCGCGCGCGAATGAACGTTCTGCCATAAGGTCAGCCCTCGCCCGGTACCAGCGCGAGGACGCGCAGCGGACTGCCGGAACCATTCACGATCTTGAGCGGCGGCGCAATGACGATGGCGCCGGTCGGCGGCAATTTATCAAGATTGGTGAGGCTTGCGAGCCCGAATCTATTGGCGCCATGCATGATGGTATGACAGGGAAACATGGGGTCGAAGGTCGCTGCCTGACCGGCATCAGTGCCCACCGTCTCAACTCCGATGCCTAAGATGTCGCGTTCCTTGGCAAGAAAAGGCACGCACTTGGGATGGATTCCCGGCGTATGCGGGCCGTCGTCCTTGATGTTGAGAAATTGCTCGGGGTTTGTCCTTTTCGACCAATCAGTGCGGATCAGCACCCAGGCATGTGCAGGAATGCGTCCGTGTCGCGCCTCCCACGCCTCGATGACCGGGATGGTCAGGAGGAAATCCGAATTGGCGCGCGTGCCCTCTGCCACGTCGATGACGCAGGCCGGGCCAATGAATCGGTCCACCGGAATGCTGTGCGTTGCATTATTGGGATAGTCTTTGCCGGTCACCCAGTGAACCGGCGCGTCGAAATGCGTGCCGGTATGCTCTCCACACGCAAAGTTATTCCAATACCAGGCGGGTCCGCGCTCATCGTAACGGGAGATCTCGGTCATCGAGAAAGCGTTCGAGGGCGCGAACTGCGGCGGCAAGCGAATGACCGGTGTCGCAGGCTCGAGCGGCACGGTAAGATCGATCACACGGATGGTGCCATTCAGAATCCCGGCACTGAGCGCAGAGAGGGCATCGGCTTGCTTCGTCATGTGAGCTCCGGTAAGGGGCTTGCGTGGAATGTACTCAATATACGCCCAATAAAAGCACTCATCATGCATCCCAGCGCGGCGCCGTCAGCCTGCGTTTGCCGTCAGAAGAGAGCGTGGTTCCAGGCTCATTGAGTGCCTGTCGATCCCAGCGCGAGCAGGTGACCTGGCGGTGGCGTTGGTCGAGCGCTTCGCAATAATTGGTATAGGTACACAGACGCACCTCATCGCCACGGCCCAGTTGCACCTTGCGGAACCAGTCCGGATCCGCGAGCGACTGGCGTGCGAAGCCGACGATGTCGGCGTGGCCCGCCGCGAGAAGTGCTTCGGCCTGTGCGAAGTTGTGTATGCCGCCTGCGACCACGAGCGGAATCTTCAGCCCCCGGGCATGCAGACAGGCGCGCACGTGCGCCGCAGGCGCAAGATTGCGTCCGAACGGACCTTGTGCGTCGGAGTAGTAGGAAGGCATGCATTCGTAACCGCTCTGCCCGGTATAGGGATAGGCGGCCTCCCCCACCTTGGGCTGGCTTGCGTCCTCAAATTTTCCGCCGCGTGACAATGAAATGTAGTCCAGCCCCGCTTCGGCCAGCTCACGGGCAAAGAAAGCACTGTCCGCAAGCGTGCTGCCGCCATCGATGCATTCCTCGGTGAGCATTCGGCAGCCCACAACCAGATCCCGACCCACGGCGGCACGCACGCGCGTGCACACTTCCCTCGGCAAGCGTATGCGTCCCTCAAGGTCGCCGCCGTACCCGTCCTGCCGGTCGTTCAAGCGCGACAGAAACGAGGCCATGGTGTACGCGTGCGCATAATGAAGCTCCACACCGTCAAATCCCGCACGCCGCGCGCGTTCGGCCGCTTGGGAGAAAAGCGCGGGCAACACCTGCGGCAGCTCCCTGATATGCGCCTGCTCGACATCCGTGACGCGCTCGCGATAGCCCTGCTGCAGGGCCTGCGCTTCGCGCGTGCTCAGTACTCGCGCGAGCGCACCGGCATCGAGACTCGCGAGCCAGCCGCGAACGTCGGTATCGCTCGCCTCGGCCTGCCCAAAAGCTGCGCGGTGCGCGGGCGTGATCGCGAGGTAGCGTTCGAAGAATCTTGCCGGATCGGGCCGGCGCCGGATGGCGAGGAAATCGATAATCTGAATGAAGAGCCTGGTATGCCCGGCGCTGGCCGAGCGCACGACGCGCACCAGTTCCGAAAGTCCCGGGATGAAGCGGTCATGGCCGATGCGCAAAAGTGGTCCGCTCGGAACGTCACGGATCCCGGTCGCCTCGACCACCATTGCAGCAGGGCGGCCACGTGCGAAGCGTTCATACCATCCGAGCACCGCGGCCGTGACATCACCATTTTCAGTGGCGCGCCATGGCACCATTGCCGGAACCCAGGTCCGATGCGCAAGCACCAGAGGCCCTACTCGAATGGGCGAGAACAGGCGCGAGCTTGCGGCGGCCGCGGCCGTCGGCCATACGCCGGGCTGTGAGTCATACCGAATTCGCTCCACCGGTCGCCACATCGGCCGTGCCCTCAGTCCGCTTCCGGAACGACGCCCGTCGCTTCGATCTCAACTTTGGCCTCGGACTCCATCAGCGCGACCACTTGCACGACGCTCATGGCCGGAAAGCTTCGGCCCATCACCGCGCGATAGTTCGCGCCGATCTCTTTGAGCTCAGCGTAGTACTCCGCGCGACTCGTGACATACCACACGAGGCGTGTCACGTGCTCGGGCCGTGCACCTGCCTCGGCGAGAACGGTGACGATATTCTCAAGTGCCACCCTAACCTGGTCGGCGAGACGGCTGCTTGCGAATCGACCGGCGCTGTCCCAGCCGACTTGGCCGGCGACGAAAACCACGCGGCCGCTTGCCGCCATGCCATGACTGAAGCCCTTGGGTCGCGGCCAGTCTCCGGGCTGCAGAATCTGCGGCAGCGTGCTTTTCACGGGCTGTGCGCCTTTTCTTGCGACTTCAGGAGAGCCCGTCCAATAATCAGTTTTTGCACCTCGGTGGCCCCTTCGTAGATCCGCAGTACGCGAACGTCGCGATACAGCCTTTCAAGGATGTGCCCCCGCTCGACCCCGCGGCCTCCAAACATCTGCAGCGCTCGATCAATCACACGCTGCGCGGCTTCGGTCGCTCTCATCTTGGCCATGGCCGCCTCGAGCGTCACGTTGTCACCCTGGTCGCGGCGCCATGCTGCGTAATAGGTGAGCAGGGTAGCCGATTGCAGATCCGTGGCCATGTCGGCGAGCGCTCCTTGCGTGAGCTGAAAATCGCCCAGCGTTTGTCCGAACATGCGGCGTGTGCGCGCGTGGTGCAGCGCTTCATCCAAAGCGCGCCGGGCGAAGCCGAGCGCGGCGGCGGCGACTGAGGTGCGAAAGATGTCGAGCGTACGCAATGCGAGCTTGAATCCCTCCCCTTCGGCACCCAGCCGCTGCTCAACTGGGATCCTGCAACCGGTGAAGCGCAGCATCGCAAGGGGATGCGGCGCCATTGAATCGATTCGCTCCTCGACGTGCAGACCCGGCGCGTCAGCATCCACAACGAAGCCACTGATGCCCTGCGCAAGGGTCGAGCCATCATTGCGCCGCTCGGCAGGAGCCGTACGGGCGAAAACGCAGTAGAAGTCCGCAATGCCGCCGTTTGAAATCCAGGTCTTGCAGCCGTCCAATTGATATCCCGCTCCGACGGGCTGGGCGTAACATTCCATCGCGGCGATGTCGGAGCCGGCCTGCGGCTCGGACAGCGCGAACGCCGCGATTGCGCTGCCTGCGGCCACGCCCGGCAGGTAGCGCGACCTGAGCGGCGCTGAGCCCGCGAGTGAGATGGGCGCACTGCCCAGACCCTGCATGGCAAATGCAAAATCCGCCAGCGGGTCATGCCATGCGAGTGTCTCGCGGATGAGCGCCAGACTTCGCACGTCAAAATCCGCAAGCGCCCCGCCGTCCTCAGCACGGATGCAATAACGCAGCAGACCCTCGCGCCCCAGCTCCTGCACGAGATGCCGACAGCGCGCATCCACCGCGTCACGTTCCTCGCTTTGTTCTGCGTCGCCCTGGTGTTCGTGCGCCCAGACGCGCACACGAGCGGCAAGCTCGCGGTGCGCGTCGGTAAAAAAAGGACTCTGCAGATGGGCGAATGGCTCCATTGGCATCAGTCACCCTTGAAGATCGGCTTTTGCTTGGCCGCAAAGGCGCGATAGGCGCGCTGAAAGTCTTCAGTCTGCATGCACGCTGCCTGCGCCTGCGCCTCCGCTTCGATGGCCGCCTCGACGCCAAGGCTCCATTCGCGGTGGAGCATCTGCTTCGTCATCGCGTGGGCGAGCGTGGGTCCGCGGGCTATCTCGGCGGCGAGCGCCAGAGCCTGACCCTCGAGTTCTTCCGCGGCGATGATGCGGTTGAAGAATCCCCACGCAGCGCCTTCCTCAGCACTCATCGCGCGGCCGGTGTAGAGCAGTTCCGACGCCCGTCCTTGGCCAATGATCCGCGGTAATATTGCGCAGGCACCCATGTCGCAACCGGCAAGTCCGACCCGCGTAAATAAAAATGCGGTGCGTGCAGTCGCAGTAGCCAGACGCATATCCGCGGCCATCGCAATACATGCACCCGCCCCTGCACACACGCCATCGACTGCGGCAATGATCGGCTGCGGGCAAAGCCGCATCTGCAGCACGAGATCACCCGTCATGCGCGTGAATTTCAGAAGCTCGTCGCTTCCCATGCGGGTGAGCGGACCGATGATTTCGTGCACATCCCCGCCGGAGCAGAAATTTCCGCCGGCGCCGGTAATGACGAGCGCCTTCACTTCGCGAGTCGCGCCAAGACCGCGGAAGAGATCGCACAGCTCCGCGTAGGACTCAAAAGTGAGCGGATTCTTGCGCTCCGGTCGATTCAGCGTCACCACACCGACCTCGTTCTCCAGGCGCCAGAGAAAGTGCTGCGGTACAAAACGCGCGTAGTTCACGGTCGCGGTTCGCTTTCAGCCACGAGGTGCCGTTTGGCACTCGTTTTCAGAGTCATGAGGAGCTCGGCAAGCTGAGTCTTCTGTTTCACGGTCAGATCGTCGAACAGGTCCACCACCCAGCGCTCATGTTCGGCCGCCATTCGCTGGAACTGCTGTTCTCCCGCCTTGGTGAGCTTGACGCGAGACGCGCGCTGGTCGTCCGGGTCAGCGCTGCGCGCCACGAGCCCCTCCTCCTCGAGCATATCGGTGATTCCGGTGACGTTGCCGCCGGTAACCATCAGTCGGCGCGTGAGCTCTCCCATCTTCAGACCCTGCGGCGCACGCTCAAGCTGTGCCATGAGGTCGAAGCGCGGCAGCGTGATGCCGAACTGCGTCTGCAGCTTCTGGCGCACGTGGTTGCCAATGAGATTCGTGCAGGCGAGCATGCGTAGCCAAACGCGCAGCGACTGGTGATGATCGCTGGTCACACGCGTTTCCGCATCGAGCGGCGCATCCGCCCACGCCGAAGTTCTTGCTTTTGTCATGCCATCACTTCTCCGCCGGCAATGGTGAGACACTGGCCGGTGATGCTCGCGGTGTGCGGGCCGCACAACCATAGTGCCGCCTGCGCAACCTCGTGCGGCTCTATAAGCCGTCGCTGCGGATTCGTACGCACGAGTGCTGCGAGAGCCTCTTCGTCCGACCTCCCCGTCTGACTCACGATCGTGCTGACGGCATCGCGCACGATGTCGGTGTCGGTGTAACCGGGACAGATGGCATTCACGGTGACGCCGCTCGTCGCAAGCTCCAGGGCGAGTGCACGAGTCAGACCCACGACCCCGTGCTTCGATGCCGCATATGCCACAACATAAGGGTAGCCGCGCAGACCCGCGGTACTTGCGATATTGATGATGCGTCCATAGGAGACTCTAAGCATGTCCGGCAGAGCCGCGCGGGTGCACAGGTAGGTGCCCGTGAGATTGACGGCCAGCATGCGATCCCAGAGCGCCTCGTCCGTCTTGATGAAGGACGCACTGGCCGCCTGGCCTGCGTTATTAATGAGGATCTGGATGGGCCCGAACTGCGCCCGCGCCTCGCCCATCGCTTGGCCAATGGAGGCACTGTCGGACACGTCGGCGGCAATAGTGAGTGTGTCGCTGCCAGGATGTGCGCTTGCAAGCGCCGCAGCTGCGACACGCAGTGTCTTAGCATCGCGGCCGATCAGGGTCACACGCGCACTCTCGGCCGCGAGTGCGTGCGCGATCGCGGCGCCGATTCCCCGTCCGGCACCGGTCACCACCGCGTGGCGACCCGCAAGAATGTTCCCGCTCATACGGGCCCCGCCGTCTGCGCTGCGCGCTGCAGATTGCGCTCCAGCTGACTCTTCGCCGCTCGATAGGGCGCCGGCCACCATTGCACGTCGTATCCCTGCCGGGCTGCAGCCTCAAGGGTCCAGGAGGCATTGGCGAGATGCGGCCGCGCGATGGCGCAAAGATCGGCGCGTCCCGCGGCGACAATGGAGTTCACATGGTCAGGCTCATAGACATTGCCAACCGCAATCGTCGCGATGCCGACTTCATTGCGAATCCGGTCCGCAAACGGGGTCTGCCACATGCGGCCGTATACAGGCGCCTGTGCAGCGACCGTCTGCCCCGACGACACATCGATGATATCTGCGCCCGCCTGCTTCATCGCTGTCGCGATATGCAGCAGGTCCTCT
>Ga0302326_10016328_pt1 | contig 15549 bp, 13 predicted proteins | sample Palsa_T0_3_FD_202264 | JGI IMG/M metagenome (GOLD analysis project Ga0302326, IMG submission 202264) | Peat permafrost microbial communities from Stordalen Mire near Abisko, Sweden - Palsa_T0_3 | ecosystem: Environmental > Terrestrial > Soil > Palsa > Peat permafrost | place: Sweden: Abisko...
CAAATGGAATCTCGATTGGATATTCTCAATGCAGGATGAGGACGGTGGCGTGTGGCAGAAGCAGACCAGCGAGAAATTCTGCGACTTCATCATGCCGGAAAAGGATAAGCTGGTCAGTTACGTGATCGGCATCGGCAAGGAGCCCTTCAAGAGCAGCTGCGCTACCGGCGATTTCGCGGCTGTCATGGCCATCGCTGGGCGGGTCTATCAGTCCTTCAACCCCGCCTACGCCAACAAGTGCTCCAAGGCCGCGCAGAAGGCGTACGAGTGGCTCGAAAAGCACGTCAACGTTCCCTTCCGCAATCCTCCCGGCGTATCCACCGGCGAGTACGGCGACAACAACTGCGCCGACGAGCAACTTTGGGCCGCCGCTGAGCTCTTTCGCACTACTGGCGATCAGGCCTATTCGCGCTATTTTCTGGAACACTACGCGGCCTTTCGCAGGCCTAACGTGTATGAGGAAGCCGAGCCGCCATCGTGGGCCAACGTGGCTTCCCTGGCAAACTGGACTTACGCCATGGCCCGCAACGCAGACCCTGCCGCCGCCAATGCGATCCGTCACGAGCTCATCTCCACGGCGGACGAAATCGCCAACCGTACCGCCAACAACGGCTATCGCATCAGCCTCACCAATAAGGACTATGTTTGGGGCTCGAACGGAGTGCTGGCCAACTACGGCATGGAGCTTCTGATTGCCAGCTCGCTGTTGCACAATGAGCGGTACGCCGAAGCCGCGGTGGAAGATCTGCACTACCTGCTCGGGCGCAATACGTTTTCGCTGTCGTTCGTCACCCGGGTGGGCGAGAATCCCTTCCGCCATCCGCACCACCGGCCCAGCGGCGCCGACAATAACGAAGAACCATGGCCGGGACTGCTGTCCGGCGGTCCCAACAAGGGACGGCAGGATGAGGTGATGCGAAAAGTATCGCCCGAATTGCCGCCCGCCAAAATCTATCTCGACGATCAGGGAGCGTATTCCGCCAACGAAGTCGCCATCAATTGGAATGCGCCGCTGGTGTTTCTGCTCGCCGGCGCGCAAGAATCGGGTGAGGCGGTCCCAGCGCGGGGCGGACCGAGTGGAAAGGGTTCCGGGAAGAGTAAATTCCGCCTGCCTTAATCTGCCGCGCGTTTTCGAGCCGCGGCCGCGAGGAAGTGTTACCGAGGTTCGCTCGCTTGGACAACCTGAAGCTCGTCCCACATCGTGGGGTAAGCTTTAGCTTGCCCATCCGGCGAGAGCCGCCGGTCTTGTTCAAACGATCGGTCCGAGGTGTTCGAAATGCACAAGAGCAGTTGGCCCCTACTTGCCATCGCCGCGGCGCTGTCGGCCGCTTGGCCGCAGCCGCAACCGCCAAAGGAAACCGTCGTGCCTCCATATAAGAACCCCAAGCTATCTGTGGAAGCGCGCGTCACCGATCTGCTCCAGCGCATGACGCCGGAAGAAAAGGTCGCCATGCTCGCCGGCTCCGGCTGGATGGAAAGCCAGCCCATTGAGCGCCTCGGCATCCCCGCCATTAAGATGGCCGACGGACCGATGGGTGTGCGCGCATGGTTCGGCAGTTCCGCCGTGACCAACGCCGCCACTACTCCCCGCATCGCCAGTACCGCTTTTCCCGTGGGCATCGCGATGGCCGCTACCTGGGACCCGGACATAATCGCACAGGAAGGCAAGGTAATCGGCCAGGAAGTGAAAGCGCTTGGCCGGGACTTGATCCTCGGTCCATCGGTCAACATCGCGCGCCAGCCGCTCTGGGGCCGCAATTTCGAAGGGTACGGCGAAGATCCCTACCTCGCCTCACGGCTCGTCATCGGGTATATCAAGGGCGTGCAGGGCGAGGGCGTCATCGCCAGCGTGAAGCATTTCGCCGCCAACAATCAGGAATTCGAACGCCATCGCATCGACGAGAAGATCGACGAACGGACCCTCAACGAGATCTACTTCCCGGCATTCCAGGCGGCCGTGCAGGAGGCAGGCGTCTGGTCCGTAATGTCGGCGTATAACAAGGTGAACGGCCTTTATTGCGCCGAGAATCCATACCTGCTCCGCGACGTTCTCAAGAAGCAGTGGGGGTTCAAAGGCTTCGTGATTTCCGATTGGGGCAGCACATACTCCACGGCCGGCACGGTGAACGCCGGCATGGATCTCGAGATGCCCGGCGGCGAGCCCATGAAGGCCTGGTTGGCGAAGCCGCAGACGCAAGCCGATGGCAACGATGCCGGATGGCTCACTCCCGACAAGGTCCATGCCGCGATCGCTGCCGGCCAGATCTCTACCACCGCAGTCGACGACAACGTCAGCCGCATGCTCCGGGTCATATTCACTGCGGGCCTGTTCGACAAGCCGCATGCCGGCGGCGGCACGGTCGACACGCCCGAGCAGAAAACCGTGGCGCGCACTGCCGCGGCCGAAAGTATCGTGCTCCTCAAGAACGCCGGCGATCTGCTGCCCATCGCGAAATCCATCCACTCTCTCGCGGTCATCGGTCCGAACGCCGCGGTCGCCCGGACCGGTGGCGGCGGCAGTTCGCTCGTACGTCCGAATTACTCCATCACGCCGCTCGACGGCATCCGCGAGCGCGCCGGTAACGGAATACAGGTGACCTACGCGCAGGGCGTCTCCATTCCGGGCGAAGACGCCGCCAAGGATTCCCCCGCCGCCCACACCCAACTCCGTCAGGACGCCGCAGCCGCGGCAGCTAAGGCCGACGCCGCTATCGTGGTGGTGGGGAACGCGCCCTCGATTGAATCCGAGGGGTTCGACCGCAAGACGCTTCGCCTTCCCGAAGGCCAGGACGAGTTGATCGAGGCGGTCGTCAAGGCAAATAAGAACACGATTGTCGTGGTCAATGCCGGTTCGCCGGTTGCTATGGACCCGTGGGTCGACCAGGTCCCTGCGATCCTCATGATGTGGTACGGCGGGCAGGAGGGCGGCCACGCTATCGCCTCGGTGCTGTTCGGCGATTTCACGCCGTCCGGTAAACTGCCCGTTACCTTCCCGCGCAAAATCGAAGACACACCGGCCTACGGCCACTACCCCGGCGAAAATCTGCATACCGAATACGCCGAGGGCATCTACGTGGGGTATCGCCACTACGACCGCGCCAACATCGAGCCGTTATTCCCCTTCGGCCACGGCCTGTCGTATACCAAATTCGATTACAGCGATCTGAAGGTCACGCCCGATAAAATCGGCGCCGGCCGCCGCGTGCAAGTCAGCATGACGGTGAAAAATAGCGGCTCGCGCGCCGGGGCGGAAGTCGTGCAGCTTTATCTGCACCAGGCGAAATCGAGTGCGGACCGGCCGCCGCAGGAGTTGAAAGGCTTCCGCCGCGTGATGCTCAATTCGGGCCAATCGCAGACCGTGACGTTCACGCTCGATCCGCGAGCCATGTCGTTCTACAGCTTGGCAAAGCATGGGTGGATAGCGGAGCCCAGCGCGTTCGATGTGCTGGTGGGTGCCTCGTCGCGCGACATTCGCCTGAAAGGGACCTTCGAGTTGACGGCGCGGTGATGTGGCATGAGAAGAGCTGCTTGGATCGCCGCGCTTACGCTCTCCGTCGCCGCGGCCCGCTCGATGGATGCCAGCGACGAACAAGCGCCTACGATCCCGGTCCTCACCGTCTGCCAGGCGCTGCGCGGTGCAAGCCAGTATTCCGGCCAGACTGTGATTGTGGTGGGGCGGGCCTTCGGCACCGAGGAGGGCGCCTGGCTCGATGAAGGCTGCGGCCTGGTGCTTACCTTCGGGGATCGAAAATTCCCGGCTGCCATCTCGACGAGTTACGACGCGGACGAAACGGCTGCGCCACCCGCGTTGGTCAAAGGCTTCAAGTGGGACAAGCGCGCCATCGAACGGGCGCTGGCCGACGTGCAGACCACCAGCCACCTGCAGGCCAAGGCGTACTGGTGCGCCGTCTACGGCCGCCTGGAAGTAAATCCCGTCAGGCAAATGGATCTCGGCAACGGGCGTTCCGTACAAACCGTGGGCTACGGCCACGGGGGAGGCGCCGCGGCTCAGTTGGTCGGTCCTTCTGACGGCGTGCTGCGATTAAAAGGCAAGTAGCGAGCGCCGCTGGCTTGGACAAGCTGAAGCATGTCCCACGTGGGGTATGCTTTAGCTTGCCCCGCCGGGCGACAGCCCGGCCAACGCGCCTGAAAAGAGGTTCGATGGCTCTCTCAATGGATTTCAGCCCCAAGATTGAACTCGACGAGACGGTGGCGATCCGGGCGCCGCTTTAAAGTGTTGTGGGTATGATAATCTCATATGCCCCTCGCGCTCGATCACAATCGATATTACCGGCTCCCCTGGAACCTGCCCGATAACGCCATCTCGTGGCTGGAAGTCACCAGAGCTTGCAATCTGCACTGCGAAGGCTGCTATCGCGAAAATAGTCCGAAAAGCCACAAGTCGCTCGACGCCATCAAGCACGACCTCGCCGTTTTCCGCAAATATCGCAAAACGGACGGCGTCTCCATTGCCGGCGGCGATCCTCTCGTCCATCCTGATGTCGTCGAGATCGTGCGGCTGGTTGCCCAGGAGGGCCTGAAACCCATCCTCAACACCAACGGACTGGCGCTCACGAAGGAATTATTGCGCGATTTGAAAAAAGCCGGCGTCGGGGGATTCACCTTCCACGTTGATAGCAAGCAGCACCGTCCCCATTGGCGCGACAAGTGCGAGATTGAATTGAACGCGCTGCGGCTCACTTTCGCAGAAATGCTGGCTGCGGAGGGCGGGCTCTCCTGCGCGTTCAACTCCACGGTTTACGCCGATACCCTGCAATACGTCCCGGACATTCTGGCGTGGGCGCACGAGCACATCGATATCGTGCATGTCGTCGTCTTCATCGCCATTCGGGCTGCGGTCCTGGAATCGCAGTTCGACTATTATGCGGGCGCCGAGAAGGTCGACATGAGCCGGATCGTCTACTCCACCGGCGAGGAACACGAACGCCTGGATATTTCCTCCAACGATGTGGTGGAGACCATCCGCACGAAATACCCCGATTTCGATCCCTGCGCTTACTTAAACGGCACCGAGAAACCGGACGCCTTCAAATGGCTGCTCACCGGCCGCGTGGGAACGAAGCAGACGATCTTCGGATATACCGGGCCCAAATTCATGGAACTGGCCCAGACGCTCAATCATCTCTGCAAAGGTACGTACCTCGCTTATACGAGGCCGTCCGTTCAGAGGAACGCCAAGGCTATGCTCCTGTTGGCTCCTCTTGACCGAGGGCTGCGGGCAATCGCCCGGAAGTATCTTGGCGCCATAGTCAGGAACCCTTTGAATCTCTTTCGGCGATTGCACCTGCAATCGGTCACCATCATTCAGCCCGCGGACGTACTCTGTAACGGTGCCATGAGCATGTGCGACGGCTGTCCCGATATCACGGTCTGGAACGACGAATTGGTCTGGTCGTGCCGGCTGGAAGAGCAGATGAAGTTCGGCTGTTTTGTGCGCGCCGTACCGAAGACAGCGCCGCACGTTGGCGAAAATGGGCCGTTGACCCAGCTTTAGTTTTCAGCTTCCAGGAACCCCCTGGTCCGCGCCTGGTCCGCGCGGGTCCCCTCGACCCGCGCTACGCCAAGGGTACAAATTCTCCATTACCAAACAGGCCGACGGGGGGCGACCGCGGACCAGGGAGCGGACCAGGGGGTCCGCGCAGGGGTCCGCCCTGGGGTCCTCCCCACCCAACTTTACCGCCTCTCGGTGAATTCCTTTCCCCCCACGCCGCTTGTCCCTGAGATACACTCTAGGGGGACAGTGGCATGCAACTGACTCGACGAGACCTTTTCAAAGGCGCGGCAGCCGCCGGCGCCCTTGCCAGCCTGGCCGCCGGTGAACCCGATCCGGCGCACGGCTTCAAACTCGGCATCATCACCGACGAAATCTCCACCAATCTCGATGAAGCCATCGACTTCATCGCCAGCTACCGGCTGCATTTCGCCGAGTTGCGCGAAATCTGGGGCAAAAATCTTATGATCGCCCCGCAGGAAGATCTCGACCGCGCCAAGAAGGTGTTGGCCGCTCACAATATCACGGTGAGCGATATCGCCAGCCCGATTTTCAAGTGGAACATCCCCGGCGAGGCCACAAAAGCCAACGAAAAGCACGATTTCGCTCTCGGAAGATATACCGAGGAGGACTCCGACAAGACGCTCCTGAAGTCTTTCGAACTAGCGCGCTTCTTCGGCACAAAAAAGGTCCGCATCTTCAGTTACTGGCGCGTACCCGATCCCGAGAAAATCTACCCTCAGGTCCGCGACCGCCTCGCCAAAGCCGCGCGCCTCGCCGAACAAAACGATATCGTCCTCGTGCTGGAAAACGAGCATGAATGCAACGTCGGCACCGGCAAGGAGTTGGGCCGCATTCTGCGAGACGTCAACTCTCCCGCTCTGCGCGGCGTCTGGGATCCGGGCAATGCGGTAATGTTAGGCGAAACACCTTTTCCCGATGGCTACGAGGCGGTCAAGGGTCTGTTTCCGCACATGCATATCAAAGACGCCCGCAAGAATCCGGAGACCGGCAAAATCACATGGGCGCCCGTGGGCGGCGGCTTCATCGATTTCAAGGGACAGTTTGCAGCACTCCATCAAGACCATTACTCCGGCACCATGTCGCTGGAGACGCATTACCGCCGGCCCGACGGCAATAAGGCCGAGAGCACGCGCGAATCGTTGCAGGGATTACTTAAAGTTGTGTAGGAGAATTTTATGTCAGATATCGATCGTAGAGATTTTCTGAAAACCGGTGCCGCTGCCGTGGCTGCGTTTCAGGCGAAGAATGTGCTCGGCGCGAACGATCGTGTCCGTGTCGCCGTCGTCGGACTGCGAGGCCGCGGCCTCAACCACATTCAATCCATTCACGGTACCCCCAATGTGGAACTGGCCGCCATCTGCGACATCGACGAAAACGTCATCAACGAACGCCTCGGCAGCATCGAGAAACTAGGGATGCCCAAGCCGCAAACCTATGGCGATGTCCGCAAACTGCTCGAGGACAAATCCATCGACGCAATCACTATCGCCACTCCCAATCACTGGCACTCGTTGATTGCCATCTGGGGTTGCCAGGCCGGCAAAGACGTCTACGTTGAGAAGCCCTGCTCGCACAATTGGTACGAGGGCAAGCAACTGGTCGCCGCGGCCAATAAGTACAACCGGATCGTGCAGCACGGCACCCAGAGCCGTTCGAGCGTGGGCGCGAAAGAGGCCGTCCAACATCTGCGCAGCGGCCTCATCGGCGATGTCTACCTTTCGCGCGGCCTGTGCTATAAATGGCGCGACACCATCGGCCGCACGCCCAAGAGCGCGGTACCCGCGGGCGTGAACTACGACCTCTGGCTCGGCCCTGCGCCTGATCGCGGTTTCAGCAAGAATCGCTTCCACTATACCTGGCACTGGTTCTGGGATACCGGCAACGGCGACCTTGGCAATCAGGGCATCCACGAAGTTGACACGGCACGCTGGGGTCTCGGCGTCGGATTCCCCACGAAGGTATCGGCCATGGGCGGCCACTTCATGTTCGATGACGACCAGGAAACCCCCAACGTCCTCAACGTGGCGTACGAATTCAACACTGCCGGACAGCCGAAGCGCCTGATGGAGTTCGAAGTCCGCCACTGGATGACCAACCACGAGGCAGAGATCGGCGCGGGAGGAAAGAGCAGTTTGCCACCCGCGGGCCTTTCGACACCCCAGGCTCCAGCCGCCAAGCCGGCGAGTGGAACCGCGCTCGGCCCGGTCAGCGGCAAGCCCGGTACCATCGGGAATCTCTACTATGGTCCTAAGGGATATCTGGCAATCCAGGAATACGAGAGCTACAAGTCGTGGCTAGGCGATCATAACGAGCCCGGGCCCGAAGGTAAGGGCAAGGAGAATCACTTCGCCAACTTTATCGATTGTGTGCGCAGCCGCAAGAAGGAGGAGCTCAGCGCGCCCATTGAGGAAGGCCACATTTCCTGCACCCTCGTGCATCTGGCGAACGTGTCGTACCGCCTTGGCCGTACGTTGAACTTTGACCCCGCGAAGGAAGAAGTCATCAACGATGCGGAAGCCAATCGCATGCTCCGTGACGGCGACCGGGGCTACCGCAAAGGCTTCGAGATTCCTAAGATCGCGTAAGCTTTCTTCTACCGAACAGCCCGCGTCAGTGAGGCGGATGAGTGGGTTCGCGTTTGTCCGCTTACGACACCTGACTGTGTCGCTTTACCACATACCGGCGAAACTCCCGTCACTGATTCCGGCGGCGGTTAGTATTTTCTTTGAATTTGGCTTCGTTTCTACAATTCCCATGCTAGAATTAATTCCAAACCGATTGGGAGGGGCTAGTTGGTGGCAAGCCGGGCGAAGAAAGAATGTTCGGTTAAGTGAGTCGACGCCATGGATCTTTCCGATGCCATTCAAAAGTTGTACTCCGAAAAGGAGAGACTGCTCCGCGTAATCTCCGCTCTGGAAGCGCTTCAACAGGGATCGCAACTAGAGTCGGTCACCGTACAACGATCACGGCGCGGGCGCAAATCGATGGATTCCGAGGAGCGCCAGGAAGTATCGCTACGGATGAAGAAATATTGGGCCAATCGCCGCATGTCAGCCAGCGAAAGCGCTTAGAAAGATTGGACTTCCATCGCCTTGAATTGGGCCTTTGGGTCGCGCGCGATACGTGCGAATGCCAGGATTGTTTCATGGGAGAAAGCGCACTGCCAATCGCCCTCCGCCGCGGCTGCCAGCCATCGCATTTTGCTGGCTATGGTCTCCATGGGGGTGAGGTCGAAAGCCGCTACCCAGGTCGGCTGGACATGGGCCGCCGTCGGTACCAGATCAGAGAAAAAGCAGAACGTTTGGCCTGCGCTTTCCACCGTAACCACCATCATGTCGCGATTGTGTCCCGGCGCGCACCGCATCCACACTCCCGGCACTACTTCATGGTCGCCGTCCACCAAGTTCATCTGCCCTGAGTCCACCAGCGGATCGTAATTCGCATCCAGATAGCTGGCGGCGTCACGCACGTGGCGTTCGTGAGCGTGTTCCCACTCGGCGTGCGATGCCACATAGCGGGCGCGAGGAAAGGCCGGCTTGACGCAGTCGCCTGCAAGAATCGTGTTGCCGCCCACGTGGTCCCAATGGAGATGACTGTTGATGACAATGTCGATCGACTCCGGGTCCACGCCGCAGCGCATCAGGGCCTCCGGCAGCTGCTCGGTGACCGCCGGAACGTTCATGAATTCGCGCTGTCGAGCATCCCGCTTGTCTCCCAGGCCGGTCTCGATCAGGATGTTGTGCTCGCCGGTGCGCACCAGGTAACAGTTGAAGGCCAGCGGCACGCGGTTCGATTCATCCACGCTCGTCTTCCGGCTCCAGAGGGTCTTGGGGACCACTCCGAATATGGCGCCGCCGTCCCACCAATGGACCGCATTGTTTACCCGTGCGATTTCGAAATCGCCGACCGCAATAGTCTCGGGATTGGCGGACGGCATGGGACGATCGGATTAGCCCTTCACCAGCTTGCGGCCGCGCTCGAAGAGATCGGCGGCATCGTCCACCAGCTGGCGTCCGCGCTCGAACATGTCTTTGCTGGCTTCCACGATATTGTTGCTGGATTCCGTCACAGCGTCTTTGCTTTGCTGCACTTTGTCGGCTAAAAACTGGCGCGTATCCTTACCGCTCTTAGGCGCGTAGAGTATGGCGACGGCCGCGCCAATGAAGGCGCCGGTCAAAAACCAAGCTACGTTGCTGCCGAAATCGAAGCCCTCTTCCTCGTTACGATTCTGCTGTTCCTGGGACATTCTTGACGCCTCCGCGGAAGCCCCTGCCAAACGCGGGCTCCCTCCACATTCTGCGATATCCTGAAGCTATGGCGCAAGATCCCGAAGAGGAACACGAGTCCGGCGAGGAGTTCTTCGATACCTCGCATGAGCTCGACATGGTCACCCTCTATCGCTCGCCCACGGTAGGTTCGGAAATCGAGGCTCACGTGATTCGCGGCATTCTCGATTCCCACGGCATCCCATCCCTCATGTCGCGCGCCATCGGCAACCCTCAGTTGGGCTTCGAGGTTCAGGTGCATCGCCGGAATTTTCAGGAGGCCACGTGGCTGATCGAAGAAGCGAAAGCGGCTGGCCCGGCGGCGGCAATGGAAGCGGAAAGACAGTCGGAAGGCTGGTAATGGACGGCCGAAATCCCGGGTGAGGGGTGCGGAAGCTGCGATCTGCGACAATCCCTTAGTTCAACCGCACCACCCGGGGGCCTCTGGTACAATACTTACCATCCACGGATGGTGCGGGGGAAATATATTATTTCTATCCCGCCGATTCAGTTTTTGACTGGCCAGCTTTACAGGGAGCGCCAGCCAGGGTTTTATGGACTTCGACCAGCTCCATACATTTCTCGAAATCGTTCGGCTGAAGAGCTTTTCCAAAGCTGCGCAGACGTGCTATCGAACGCAGCCGGCCATCAGCGCGCAAGTCCGGCAACTGGAGCAGGAACTGCGCGCGGAGTTGTTCGAGCGCTTCGGCAGCCGCATTTCTCTCACTACGGCCGGGCGCATCTTCGCGGGGTATGCCGAGCAGATTTTGGAACTCCGGAAACGAGCTCAGGATTCCATCGCCGAGCTGGAGACCAATCCGCGCGGCGAATTGGTTATTGCCGCCAATGAGGCCACTTGCATTTATCTGCTACCGAAAGTCTTCTCGGTCTACAAGAAACTCTTCCCGGCGGTGCAATTGCAGTTGGACCGCTCCTACGGTTCGCGCGTGGTGGACGCCGTCATGGAGAATACGGCCGACTTCGGCGTAACGCAACTTCCAGCCGAAGAGAAACGTCTGCAGGTGGTGCCGTTCAATCGCGATGAAATCCGCCTCATCGTGCCCGCCGGCCACGCGCTGGCGCATTTCAAAAGCGTGAAGCCGGAAGATGTGGTGCATTGCGTTTTGCTTCTTCCCCGACAGGGAAAAACGCGTGCGCGGTTGAATGCCTGGCTGGAGCCGGTAGAGGAAGATCTCAGCGTCTCGATGGAGCTCGATTCCACGGAAATGATGAAACGATTCGTGATGGCCGGCATGGGAGTCACTTTCCTTGCCGCTTCCAACTGCCGCGAGGAGATAGCCGCGGGAAAACTGCACGCCCTGCCGCTGGCTCCCGAACCCATGTTCCGCAAGCTGGGGCTGATCTATCGAAAGGACAAATCTCTCTCCAAGGCGGCGCTGGCATTCATTCAGATCGTCATGGAGCATGTGGGCGATGAAGAGGGCACCGATGGGAATCAAAGGCCGGAGCCCAAGGTGGTGGCGCGATGAAATGCACGCAATGCCGTAAGGAAGTGCGCGCCGGTGCGGCAACTTGCCAGCACTGCGGCGCACGCATGACTACCGCATCCGGAGTTTTTCAGACATCCACGGTGCTGATTTCCACCGAGAGGGCGGATCGTGTCTATCGCTCGGTGGACGAAGTGCCGATTCGCCTCCGCAATCGCCTCCTGAAGACCACCAACGGCGCGAACTCTGCCACCATTTTGATTGCCGACCGCAAAGGCCGCAAAGAGATCGACAAAGCCATGCGCAAGGCGCCCGCCTTGGCGCAGCGGCGTATGGTCCATTCCATGCTGACGGGCGAGCCGTCGGTGAACCCGCTCGGGTGGCTCACGCCGGCGCTTCGCAAATGGATCGCCGCGGTGGTCGCGCTGCTGGCCGTACTCCTTGCGGTAGCGGTTATTGTGTATAAAGGCTATCGGCCCTAAGATAGCTTCCCAGTCCTGGCTTCCTGTTATTCTTGTGTTTCTATGAGCGGAACCGCGGTGGTGTTTGGAGCCTCCGGCCAGTTAGGCGTCGAATTAGTCCGTGAACTTAAGAACCGCGGCTATGCGGTGACCGGTTGGGAACGGCGCCAGGTGGACATCGCCGATTCCGCGGCGGTGGAACGCGCGCTGGCCAGTTCCGATGCCGACGTGGTTTTCAACGCCGCCGCTTATAACCAGGTGGACGTAGCCGAAAACGAGCCGCAGGCGGCATTTTTGGTGAACGGGCTGGCGGTGCGCAATCTGGCCGTGGCATGCCGCCAGATCGACGCGCGGTTGGTGCATTTCTCGACCGATTACGTATTCGACGGGCGGGCGCGCCACCCGTACGCAGAAGACGATCCCACGCACCCGCTCGGCGCGTATGCGGTGTCCAAACTGGCTGGCGAACTGTACGCGCAGGCGTACCTGGATCGCGTGATCGTAGTGCGCACTTCTGGCGTCTTTGGCCCCGGCGGACTAGCGACGGCGCGAGGGAATTTTGTAGAGCTTATGTTTCGCCTGGGCGCCGGGCGGCAGCCCATCCGCGTGGTGGAAGATCACGTGGCGTCGCCCACCTACGCGCCGCTCCTGGCTGCCCGCACGATCGACCTTGTGGACCGGGATCGCTCCGGTGTATTCCACATCGCCGGCGGGTTCCCGATTTCGTGGTTCCAATTCGCGCGGCTGATCTTCGAACTGGCGGGCCTGCAACCGCTCCTGCTCGCCACTAATGAGCGGGAATATCGCACACCGGCTCAGCGGCCGAAATTCTCGGCGCTATCCAACGCCAAGATCGAGCGCCTGGGACTTCCGCCTATGCCGCCCCTGCGGGAAACGCTCGCGATGTACCTGGGCGAACGCGCGCGCAAAAGCACGGCGTGAATTCTGAGTGGGCAGGTATAATTTCGTGGGGCGGATCCGCGACCCGCAGCCGAGCCAGCCACGTGGGCCGTCCCCTACCGAGCGACAGAGGTGGCAACCCAAACATATCCCGGACCCGGCGCCACTCCCACCACCGCGTACCTAGGCGAGGCGGCGCGGACCCCACCACCACAACCACAAGTTGCAAATGGAGCTCCGGGTGGAAGATCATCACTAGATTAAGGGAAATCGCTTTATGAATAAGCAGTGTCTTTTCCGGCTTGCCTGTGGTGTGTTTTTGCTGGCAGGACCAGCTCTTGTCGAGGGCCAGATGGTGCAGGCGGCCGCCAACCCGCAACCCGTGCCAGCGGGTCCACAAGGCTTTCTGAACAACTATGGCAAGGCCTCCAGCATCTTTCCGAATTTCTGGCGGCCGTACGTCCAGCAGCAGATTCCACTGCCCGTGCTCGAAAACTCTCCCCGCCTGCACAACCTGATTCATGAGGGCAAACTGGAACTCTCGCTGGCGGACGCCGTCGCACTGACGCTGGAGAATAACCTCGATATTGTGGTGGGCCGGTACGTAGTTCCGTTTTCGCAGACCGATATCCTGCGCACCAAGTCGGGGCAGGCGAACCGAGGATTTACCGGTGCTCTGTTCCCTGGGGAGTTGAACTCGGGCGCCATTGGCGCCGGCGTGACCAACTCGGGCAGCACGGGAGGCACGGGGAATGCCGGCGGCATCACTGGCGGCGGCGGTGCGGTATCGATCGGGCCCGCCGGCGCCTTCGATCCGTCGGTCAGCTTCGGATTCAGCTACGATCGAGTCACCAGCCCGCTAAACTCGCTCGTGGTTTCTGGTATTCCCACCACTACCAGCGAAGCGACCTCGTTTTCCTTTGCTTACGCACAGTCCTTTACCAACGGCGCCAGCTATTCGGTTTCGCTCAGCGCGCTGCGCCAGAACACTACCCAGCAGAATACGCTCTACAACCCGGATGTCACGTCCCGCCTGTCCATCGGGTTCAATCAGCCGCTGCTGAACAGCCGCGGCTATCTGCCGAACATGCGCTTCATGTACGTGGCCCGCACCAATCTCAACACTGCGATGGAAGTGTTCCGCCAGCAGGTGATCACGAGCGTGACTACGCTGGAGAACGCCTATTGGGACCTGGCGGCGTTCCAATTGAACGTCCAGGTGGCGCAGAACTCGCTCGCCGTATCGAAGGAACTGCTGGAGGAAAACCGCAAGCAGGAGCAGATCGGGACCATGTCGCATCTGGATGTCGTGACGGCGGAATCCCAGGCCGCCGCGGCCGCGCGCGACCTGATTCTGGCGCAGACCAATCTGGAGCAGCAGGTCACCACCGTCAAGCAGTTAATCAGCAAGAAAGACGACGACGCGCTCGATGCAGCTACCATCGTGGTGACCGACCAGTTGCCGCAGCCGCGCGAATCCGATCTTCCTGTGATGAAGGCGGCTCTCGAGACTGCGCAGAAAAATCGCCCGGAAATCCATGAGGCGCAAAATAATTTGCAAAACCAGGATGTCGCCATCGCCTACACGCGCAATAACCAACTGCCCACGCTCTCGGTGTTCGGGCTGGCCGCGGGCTCGGGCTTGCAAGGAAACACTGCGTTGCTGAATGCCGGAGCGGCGGCATCGTTGGACCAGACGTTCACGGCGCAATACCCCGAAGGGGCCTTCGGGGCGACTTTCGCGGCGACTATCCGCAACCGGTCCGCGCAGGCGGACAGTGCGCGCGCGCAATTGGAACGGAACCAGTTGCAGGTCGGCTTGCAGAACACTCGGAATCAGGTGGTCATGCAGGTACAACAGGCGCGCATCGGCATCATTCAGGGCAAATCGCAGGTGGAGGCCGCCCAGGAGGCCGTGCGGCTGGCGCAATTGACGCTGGAAGGAGAGCGCAAGAAGCTCGAAGTGGGCATCTCCACTTCTTATAACGTGGTATTGCGCGAGCGCGATCTGGTGACCGCACAGTACGCCGAAGTGCAGGCTCTCGACGCGTACGTCAAAGCTATGGTAGCGCTCGATCAGGCTACCGGAACCACACTCGACCGCAACGGAATCCAGCTGAACGATGCCTTGAGCGGGACCGTTTCGGAGAAACCCGTTTCGCCGTTCCATGCCGATGCGCCGCATCCTGCTCGGGGAGCGAATCAGGGAGCCAATCGATGATGCGAGGGCTCATCCTCGGAGTATTGTGCGGCGTGTGCGCCGCGGGGGCGCAACCTTCCGACGCTGCCCTGCCTGACTATTCCCGGCCAGCGCCTGTCGTTTCCATTTTCAAACCGTACTTGTGGCGGCCAATGCAAGGGCCCGATCTCGCCAATAGCAAAGACGCTCCACTTGTGGTGCAGGATGGAAAACTGCGTCTCTCGATGGCGCAATTGGTGGCAGCCGTAGTGGAAAATAATCTGACCATCGCATCGGCGCGCTATTACCCGTGGATCGGCCAGACGGACCTCATACGGGCACGGTCAGGCGCCTCGCCGCGCGGCGTAGACGCGGCCACAATTCCAAGCGGTGTATTCGCGGGCGCCGAGGGCGGAAGCATTCTCAGCTCGGCTGGCGGAAGCGGCGGCGGATCTTCCAATCCCGGCGGCATTACGGGTTCGGCGGGCCGCGTGAGCGTTTCACCCTCCGGACTTTTCGATCCCAGCTTCCGCATGAGTTACAGCCTGGATCACACCTCCAGCCCGCTCAATACGCTGGTGGTTGCGGGAGTGCCGTCGGTGACCAACACTACTGGGGCGTTTTCCTGGAGTTACGCGCAAGCGTTTTCGAGCGGCACGAGCTTTGCTGTGTCGTACGCGATGCAGAACCAGAAATCCACGCAGGAACATCTCTTGTTCAACCCCGACATCACACCTGGCTTTACCGCCACCGTCAGCCA
>Ga0302326_10016330_pt1 | contig 15548 bp, 8 predicted proteins | sample Palsa_T0_3_FD_202264 | JGI IMG/M metagenome (GOLD analysis project Ga0302326, IMG submission 202264) | Peat permafrost microbial communities from Stordalen Mire near Abisko, Sweden - Palsa_T0_3 | ecosystem: Environmental > Terrestrial > Soil > Palsa > Peat permafrost | place: Sweden: Abisko...
CGCTGATCTTCACCGGCGCGCTCAGTTCGTCCGAGACGTAAGCTATGACATCCGGGCGGCCGGACGCCTCGCGCTGGTCGTCCACCAGCCACTGGGACCAAGTCTGGTGCTTCTCGTCCCCGATCGGGCGCTGGCGGAAGGGCACCGGCTTGGCGGGATCGGAAATGTATTCGTCGAACGCCGCATCTCCGACACCCGGGGCGGCGAAGCTGAGCTTGAGGCCGGCGCTGAGATAGAGCGGCGTCGGTTGGCCGACTGGCCAGGCGGGCAGGCGCCGCCACGCGTTCGTCCCGGTCTCAAACGCAGTGACGGGCCAGACGCCGGACTTGGGCGCACCGTCCTTGAGGTATTGGTCGAGAAACGGACGCAGTATCTCGCGGCGGAAGTAGAGCCCGGTATCGCTGTCGAATCTTATGGGGCCCAGCGAGCTGCCGTCACCGATCTCCTGGCCGTGATGCCAAGGGCCCAGAACCAGAAACACTTTGTCATTCTGCGTGTCCTTCGGCTTGATCGCCTTGTAGACGGCGATTGCCCCGTAGATGTCCTCCTGGTCCCAGAGGCTGTGGACCAGCATCACGGGTACCTTCAAAGGTTGCGCGGCGAGCACCTGGTCGACGGCTTGGTCGCGCCAGAAGGCATCGTAGCTCGGATGCGCTAAAATCTTCCGCCAGAACCCGATCGGTTCGAGACCGTGGCGCTGGCCCAGGTCGCCTGCCGAGACCGCCTGCATGAACATGTCGTAGTCGTCATAGTGGCTCGACCACCATTTGACGTCGGACCCGCGGGTGGCCTCCTGATTGAGAATATAGTCCATGCCCTGTTCGCGAAATGCGCCGTTGTGAAACCAGTCGTCGCCTCTCCAGCCATCCACCATGGGATTCATGGGCACGGACACCTTGAGCGCCGGATGGGGATTGACCAGCGCCATCAGGGGCAGGAAGCCGTCGTAGGAAATTCCGAGGATGCCGACTTTGCCGTTGCTTTCCGGGACGTTCTTCACCAGCCAGTCGATGGTGTCGTAAGTGTCGGTCGAGTGATCGACAGGCGTGGGATTCTGCGGCCCGTGCAGGGGACGGTTCATCACGTAGTCGCCTTCGGAGCCATGCTTGCCGCGCACATCCTGGACCACGCGGATATAGCCTCCTTCGACGATAACTTCGGTGGCGTTGTCGTAGCCATTGAGGACCGGCCCAAGGTGCATGCTGCGGGCGTGGGTGGTCAGCTCAGTGGCGTTGTAGGGCGTGCGTGTGAGGAGCATCGGCGCTGCGCTGACGCCCTTCGGAACCAGGACCACCGTGTGCAGCTTCACACCATCGCGCATGGGAATCATGACCTCGCGCCGGATGTAGTCGAAGCTGTCGGTTGAAAGCGTGAATTTGGCAGGCGTCTCGCTCGGCAGAGTGGTCTGGGCGAACATCCGGACGAACAAGTGGGCGATCAACAGGACCTGTGAAACCGGGGCTATCTTCCGCATCAGCGGATTATAGCGAACCAGTCAGGCGCCGAGGCGCTCGAGGGCCAGCAGCTTGCGCTTGCGCCCGGCACCCCAGCGATATCCGCCGGTATCGCCATCGCCGCGCACCACGCGATGGCACGGGATGACCACCGCTACCGGATTCGCTGCGCAGGCACGCGCCACCGCTCGCGCCGCGCGGGGCTGCTTGAGTGCCTTGGCGATCTCACCATAGGAACGCGTGCCGCCATAAGGGATCGATTGTAAGTACTCCCACACGCGCCGCTGGAAGGCGGTGGCTTGGATATCGAGCGGGATGTCGAGCTGCTGCAGTCGCCCGCTCAAATGCTCGCGCAGGTCCCCGGCCCACGGAGTCAGAAAGGCGCGGTCGGGTTGCAGATCGGCGGCGGGGAATTCGGCGCGCAGGGATGCCGCGAGGTCCTCTTCCGAGTCGCCGAACTGAACCGTGCACACACCCTTTTGCGTAGCGCCCACCAGCAGCCGTCCCATGGGAGTCTCCACTACGTCGTAGCGAATAGTCACTCCTGCGCCGCCGCGCTGATACGCCATGGGAGTCATCCCTAATTGCGAGGCCGCCCGCTCATACAGCCGGCTGCTCGATCCGTAGCCCGCATCGTAAAGCGCGGTAGTCACCGAACGCCCTGCGCGCAAGCTGCCTTTGAAGGATTCCATACGGCAGAAATCGGCGTAGTCGCGCGGCGTAATTCCGGTGGCTGCCTTAAACGTCCGCTGCAAATGAAATGGGCTGAGCGTCAGCTGGCGGCCGAGCCCGGCCAGCGTAACGGCTTCATCCAGGTGCCGCTCGAGGTAGCGGCAGATCTTCTCCACCAGCTCGGAGTGCGCATCGCGCGTCCGCTCGCGTTCCGGCTTGCAGCGCAGGCACGCGCGGAAGCCAGCCCGCTCGGCCGCCTCGCGCCGCTGGAAGAAGATTACGTTCTCCCGCCGCGGCCGGCGCGATGGACAGGTGGGGCGGCAATACACGCCGGTGGAGGTCACGGCATAGAAAAACACGCCGTCCATGCGCGCGTCGCGGGATTCGAGCGCCTCCCAGAAGCTCGCCTCCCAATACGCCTGTTCATCTGTTGGAGCCATCACGGTTGCCTGTGTCATACATCCAGACTACCCGCGCGCGCCCGGGTCCACTATCCGTTGCTTGCGGCCAAAGTAAATTTCAGGCCGCATCATGATAGATGATCCCCAAAGTATAGCGGGCGCCGGTAAGGAGCGGGCTGACGCCGTGCTTGATATTGGCGCGATAGAATCCGCGCGCGCCTTTCACCGGCCGATAGCGTGTGGTGAAGACCACTGCTTCACCGCGCCGGGCGTGGATCGCGTGCCCCATCGATTGCGCTCGCGGGCGCTGCTCGACGAGCAGAAAATCGCCGCCGGTGTAGTCCTCTTCGGGCTCGCTCAGGAAACATACCAGCTGCAAAGGGAAGGCCACATCGCCGTAGAGATCCTGATGCAGGCAGTTATAGCCGCCCGCCTCATAGTGCAGCAGCAGCGGCGTCGCTTTACTCTGCCCGGCCGCACGGCACTCGGCCCGAAATCCGTTGAGGTCGGCGGGAAAGCGCGTTTGCTCGCCGAGCGCCTCCATCCAGCGGTTGGCGATGCCGGCGAGCGGCGGATAGGACTGCTCGCGCAGTTCCCGCACGAGTTCCGGCAGGGGATAGTCGAAATACTGATAGTCACCCACGCCGAAGCGATAACGCGCCATCTCGATACGGCTGCGAAACAGATCCTGCCGGGGATAGAGGGCCATGAGCTCCGCGCATTCCGCGGCCGTCAGCACCGCCGGCAGCCTGGCATATCCGGACTGCCACAGCGATTCTTCAATCGCGTTCCATGCAATGTTGTCGAGCTTCACAACTGTCACATTGACATCCCTATCACAATTGTCGTTTATGCACTACCCCTGAGCGGAATCGCGCTGGTGGTATAGTAAAGAATCATCTGCAAATTATCTAATTGCGCGCGTTTCGTTCTGGTCTGCGGGACTAGCGTGCTGGCGGCTTCAGCCCAGCAGCCGATAACTTTCGCGGATAAGCTCTATCCGGTATTGCAACAGGCCGGTTGCCGGATGTGCCACAATCCCGAAGGCGTGGCTTCGCCGACGCGCTTGCGCTTTCCTGAAGAGAGCGCTTCGAACCAGACGGTGGAAGCTTTTGGGCGATCCCTCGTCGAACTGGTCGACCGTGACAATCCCGATAATTCCATCCTGCTGAAGAAGCCCACCAATCGAATCAAGCACAGCGGCGGCGAGCGGATCAAGCCGGGCAGCCCGGAAGAAATCCTGCTCAAACAATGGATCGGTTATCTGGCTACTCTGTCGGGACCCGAACTCGGGCAGGCGCTTCAATACAAGGCGCGGGAGGCGGCCGGCTCCGGCAAGGCGCCCGAGGTGGTTTTGCGCCGGCTGACCAACCAGCAATACAACAACACCGTCCGCGACCTCCTCAAGGATCCCACCGATCCGGCCAACCAGTTTCCACCCGAGGACTACGTCAACGGCTTCAAGAATCAGTACCAGTCGCAATCGTTGTCGCCGATTCAGATAGAAGCTTTCAGCTTGGCGGCCGAGCGTCTTGCGGCGAACGCGTTCCGCCGCGGCGATTCCCGCCACTTGATCCCGTGTACTCCCACTGCGCCCGACGACGCCGGCTGCCGTCTTAAGTTCATCGAGAACTTCGGCCGCCGGGCCTTCCGCCGCCCGCTTGAACCGGAAGAAGTGGCGTTGTATGACCGGCTTTTCAAAGCAGAGGGCGATTTTCAAAAGGGTGCAGAGACGGTGATCGAAGCCGTGCTGCAGTCTCCGTCATTCCTGTTCTGGATGGAGCAGACCTCGAATCTAAAGTGGAAGCCATACACGGCGGCCTGCCGGTTGGCCTACTTTATCTGGGACACCATGCCGGACGACGCATTGCTCGACAGCGCTGCCCGCGGGGAGTTGAACGACCCGGAAGGCATTGGGCGCAGGGCGCGCCAGATGCTCGACGATCCCAGGGCGAAGCAGGGCCTGGGCGACTTCGTTTCCCAGTGGCTGCGCTTCGACCGTGTGCTGACGGCTGCCCGCGACCGGCGCTTCTTCCCGCTGTTCAGCCGCGACTTGGCGATCGCCATGATCGAAGAGACCAAACGCTTCATGGACGACCTGGTGTGGAATGACAGGAACTTCATGGACGCGTTTACGGCTAACTACGGCTTTGTGAACTCGGATCTGGCGCCTGTATACAACGTGCCGACGCCAGCCCGTGAGTATGCCCGCGTGGAGTTCCCGGCGGAGCAGCAGCGTTCCGGTCTGTTGGGAGAGGCGCTGTTCCTGACCCTCACCAGCAAGCTCGAGGAAACGGCGCCGACGGGGCGTGGACTATTCGTGCGGGAGCAGTTCCTCTGCCAGCACGTTCCGCCTCCGCCGCCTGGCGTCGATACCAACCTGCCGTCGGTAGAAGAGGCGCGGCCGCTGACCAATCGGGAACGTCTTGCGGCACACACCAGCGACAAGGTCTGCGCCGGTTGTCATCGACTGATCGATCCCATCGGATTCGGTCTGGAGAACTTCGACGCCATTGGCATGTATCGCGAAAAGCAGAAGATGCTGTTCGATCCCGAATACCACGGCGCCGACGTCAGGCGGCCGAAACCCAAGGAGGTTTACCTCACCCTCGACACTACCGGACAGGTGGCCGGTCTACCCGAGCCCCAATTCACGAGCGCGCGGCAGTTGGGCCAATTGCTGGCGGGGGCGCCACAGTGCCAGGAGTGCATGGTGAAACAGCTCTTTCGCTATATGTCCGGCCGGCAGGATACGCCCGCCGATACCCCCATGATCCATATTGCCTTAGATGATTTCCGGAAATCGGGATTCCATTATAAGGAGTTGGTTGTATCATTAGTACAGCAGTGGGATTCGCCGCCGGCCGAAAGGAACGTCCATGTCGCAGGTAATCACCAAACGCGCTAGGTTATCCCGCAGGTCCTTGCTGAAGGGGTTTGCGATCTCTCACGCGTCGGTTATCGTAGGGCTGCCGCCGCTCGTCTCGATGTTCAATTCCGCGGGCACTGCTTACGCCGCCGATCTCGATCCGGCGAAAAAAGCCGCGCCTGTTGCCAAGCGCTTCGTGCTTTGGTTTAACGGCAACGGCATCCCGGAACGATATTGGATTCCGGATCGCACCGGCGCCGACTACGACATAACGCCATGCCTGGCGCCGCTCGCCCGGTTACACGATGAAGTCCACGTGCTGAGCGGGCTTGATAACGCGGCCATCGGCAGTGCCGCGGGCGACGGCCACTCTACGGCCATGAGCGCGCTCATGACGTGCACGCATTATACGGGGCGTAGCCCGGGTGGACCTTCGGTGGATCAAATCATCGCCCGGAAGCTCGCCGCCGAGACTCGCTTCCGATCGCTCCAGATCGGCGTTTCGCAGGAATCGTTCGGCAGCTCGATCCACAAGAACATGAGTTGGTCCGGCCCCGATCGTCCGCTCGCGCCGGAAGAGATTCCGCACCGCCTGTTCGACCGCCTTTTCGGCGCCAAAGATCAAGGCTGGGTCGACCGCAAACGGAGCATCCTCGACGCGGTATACCAGGATGCCAACCTTCTGCGCAAAGATCTTCCGCGAGAGGATTCGCAGCGTCTGGATGAGCATCTGGCTTCCATTCGCGACCTGGAGCGCGCCATCACTTCGCTGCCCCCGGAATACCGGCAGGCGGCCAAGCCGGAAGAAGACTTCGACATGAAAGACTGGCCGCGCATCGCCAAGATCCAGAGCGATCTGCTGGCCTACGCGCTGGTTACCCGGCAGACTCGCGTGGCGAGCTATATGCTCACCAAGTGCCAGGGCCTGGCGCGCTTCCCATGGCTGGGGCACGATGAGGCGCGGCACCACGATTACACCCACGCCGACGGCAAAGCGCCGGGCGCCGACAAGGCCACCGGCCAGCGCATTCTGCGCGACATCTGCCGCTGGCACGTGGAGGAATTCGCTTATCTGGTGGCCAAGCTGAAATCGATTCCGGAAGGCAGTGGGACAGTGCTGGATAACACCTGCCTGGTTTTCGTCCATGAGCATGCCGAAGCCAACGTCCACAAGGCCAGCGGGATGATCGCGCTCGTCGCGGGATCGAAGGACCGCCTGGTACACGGCCGCCATACCCGCGTGGATGGTACCTTTGGCGACCTTTACCGCACGCTCGCCGATGGCGCGTTAGATGCGGGCCTCAGTGCCGAGGCGTTCCCGACTTCGAGCAGGCAATTGACCGAGTTGCTGGCATAATTCCAGTCTGTCGCGGAGTTAACGAGGCGACTCTGAATCCGCCGGGGCGCTCGCCGGGAACGGACCCGCTCCGCTCAGAATCACGATACCAGGCTTGGCTTTCTCGAGCGCGGCTACGCCGTGGGTGGTCACTTTGGTTCCTTGCACGTCCAGGTATTGCAAGCTCTTCCAATGGGCTAACTGGGCCATGGCCAGGTCATCTACATGAGACGAACCGGTTAAGCTCAGCTTCTCGACTTGATCGAGTGCAGCCAAAATTCGCAGGCCATCCGCGGTGATCTCGGAGTAATTCATTTTCAGCACGCGCAGTTGCTTGAGCTCCGAAATCGCTCGCGGCACATCGTCCGGCATGGGGGTGCCTGGTTTGGCCCGATAACCGCCGGATCCTGGATGCGGTCCTCCCAGATCCAGGTATTCCAAGGTCGGCAACAGGCGAAGCACCTCCAGGGCATTCTTGTTCAGCTTGCTGCGCCCGATTGACAGTTCCTTCAGTTTGGTAAGCGGCACCAGGCCGTCGAGACCGTTGTCGGTGATTTGCGTATAGGCGATATCGAGCGCTTCGAGCTGCGTCAGCCCGCTCACGATGGCTAGCGTGCCATCGAATACGCGGGTGCCGCGTACGTTTAACCGCTTCAGATTCTTCCAGTCCCGGATGGCGGCCATCCCCTGGTCGGTAATCTGCTCGGCGTAGTAGAGGTTTAGGTCGCGGATCTGCCTGGCGGATTTGAGGTGCAACAGTCCTTCATCGGTGATGCGCGTATGCGAAAGGTCCAGCCGTTCGAGTTTCGGCAGCCGCGCAACATCGAGCAGTTCAGTGTCCGTGACCCAGGTGCCGCGCAAGCGCAGCCCAATCACATCTCCCGCGGGGTCGCGATCGACCTTACCCCCGATGCCCTCTACCCAATCGGGACTACTGCCGGCAAACAGAGGCAGGACCGCAAGAAGAACCAGTATTCGAAGGGAAGACATACTCTACAGCTTGCGCCGCGAATTCAGCGACGAATCCTTGTCCCAAAAAATCTGGCAATGGGGCAATGCCGACTTGATCTCCTGGTAGCCCTTGTCGGAAACCAGCGTGTGATAGAGATCGAGCGTCTTGAGTGTGGGAATGGAGGCCAGCATTCCGGCGCCCTGGTCTCCCACGTCGGTGCTGTCGAGGTCCAGTTCTTCCAGATCAGGCAGAGTTTTGAGAAGCGCCATTCCCTTGTCGCTGACTTTGGTGTAATCGAAATCGATCGAGCGCAGAGTCTTTATCGCAGCCAGTTCAGCCACGCCCGCATCGTCGACCTTGGTACGAAACATGCGCAGTCTCTCCAGATGAGGCAGTGTCTTGAGTTGCGCCAGGCCCTTGTCAGTGAAGCGGCAATGACTCAGGTTGAGATCGCGCAGACTGACAATCCGAGCCAGACTCGCCAGACCGGCGTCGCTCACATCCACTCCCCGCAAATCAAGGACGCGCAGGTTAGTCAACTTAGCCAGGGGATCGAGACCGGCGTCAGTGACGTCGGAATTGCTGATCGACAAGCGTTCGAGGGCCGTCATCTTACTAATGGGAGGTAGCGCTGCGTCTGTCACCGATGTCGAAGTCAGGTCCAACTCCTGCAACTGTGTCAGAGCGGCAAGCGACTGGAAGCCCGCGCCTTGCACCCGGACGCCTGACAGCATTAACCGGCGCAAATTGACCAGACTGACCAGACTCTCCAAGCCGCGGTCGGATACCGAGGTGAAACTTAGATTCAGCTCGCGCAGCGTGGTTAGCTTCCGCAGAGACGGCATGCCCGCGTCGCTCACGTCGGTAGCTTCCAGATTCAGCCGCTCGAGGTGAGGCAAGGCTTTCAAGTAAGCTAACTCAGCATCGCTAAAGGGTGTCCGGGAAAGCGAGATGGATTGAATATCGCCGCTCGAAATGCGCGCTTCTCCGCCGAGAGATTGGATCCAGGCCGCAATGGCTTTTTGGCTCGCGCCTTTGGGCCGCTCGCTGCCCGGCGCCGCAACAGCCGCGGGAGCGTTGCTCACGAAAATCACTTTGCAGTCCGGACGGGCGGCGCGCATGGCTTCGACGCCCGAAGTATTGACGCCGGTGTATCGCACATCCAGCGATTCCAGTTTCGGCAGCGCCTGGAGTTTAGCCAGGCCGGCGTTGGTCATCTGGCTGCGGTACAGGTTCAGCTCGCGGAGATCCTGAAACTGAGATAAAACCAGCGCGCTCCCGTCGGTGATTTGCGCGCCGAGAAGGTTCAGTTCCTTGAGATGAGTAAGCTTGCGAAGATAGTCGACACCCTTGTCGGTAATCTTCACTCCGTAAAGATTCAGTACCTCGAGCCGGGTGAGATCCTGCAGATATTTGATGCCTTCATCGCTCACCAGCGTCCCCACCATTGTGAGCCGGCGCAGGTTCTTCATGCCCGCCAGTGCCGTCATGGTCTGATCGGTTACATAGGTGTCGTCGAGATCGAGAAACTCGAGGTTGACAAAGGAGGCCAGGCACTTGGGATCCTTCATGGTGCTCAGTGCGACGCGCAGGTCTTTGAGCTCGGTCAAAGGGGCCATGCGCTCGAGACCCTTGTCCCAGAGATCCAGCCAGGCGAGTGTGGTCAGCCCTGCCTGGAACGTTTCCAGGTGCTTCAAGCCGGCGAAATAATCGAACATTTCGTCGGAGTAGGGGGATTTGACATCGCTGACGGGACTCCAGACACGAGCCGGTATGAACATTTCACGGAGCCCGGTCAGCCTGGCGAGCGGCGCGAGTTCTTTAGGGTCCACGACCGTGCCGTGCATGTCCACGCCCACCACGTGGAGATCGCCGGAAGGAAGATCGAATGGGTCGCCGGTGTACTCGGAGGCGCCAGCGAGCAAGACCCGGCCTCCCTCCCTTAGCACCCACAGAGCCACGTCGCGCTCGGAGGCGGGAGCAACGGCACCTGCGGCCGGCAGCACGGGCGTGAGCAGGAAGATAGCGGCAATCTCCAGAACTAACCGACTAGGAAAGCGCACAAAACCCCCCGTGGCAGAAGTGACAGGTTAGGGTCGCTCGGCCCATCCCCATGGCGCTATTATATCGCGCAGGGCCCGTGTTCAGCTCAGAACACGAATCGGAAGCCGATCTGCCCGTGTCTCGGGCTGTTGTACTGGCTGTTGATTACGCCGAAGGTATCGCTGCCAAACGTCGTGTTCGGCATGCCGAATCTGGGAGTGTTGAATGCGTTGAAGAATTCTGCGCGGACTTCCAGAAACTTGCTCTCCGTGAATTCTACCTTCTTCGATAGACCCAAATCTATGTTGTGAATGCCCTGATCGCGGCAGTCTGCGATGTAGCGACCCATATTGCCCGGCGTCTGGTCCGCCGGATGCGAGAAATTGGCCACGTTGAAATAGTTCGCCGTGCCATCCACCACGCTATAGATGTTCGCGCCTGAGCATGCCTTGCCGTCGATGTTGGGGCGCTGGTTGGGACTGTCCGCCAGGGTCTGATTGCTGTCCGAGAACACCAGGGGATTTCCAGTCTGGAAAGTCACAAAGCTATTCACCTGCCAGCCTCCGATGGCGCCGTTCAGGATGCGATTCATGTTATTGCCGAGCGCTCTTCCGCGCCCCACCGGCAACTCGTAGATGGCCGCGAAAGCCAGCCGGCTGGGAACGTCGTTGGCACTCACGCTCTTTTCCGCCCTGAGGTTGGTCAGATCCTGGGGCGCTCCGGCGAATCCGAGATTGCCGATCCAGGCGTTGCCACCGGCGTCGGAGTAATCCATGAACTTCGAGAACGTATAATTTCCCTCGACGCTCAATCCGTAAGCAAGCCGCTTTTCAAACCGAGCTTGAACGGACTGGTAGTTGGAGTTCGCCACAAATTCGGGAAAACCGCTGAACGACCCTGGAAACTGCGGATACGGCCTTAGGAGGTCGATTTGCGGAATCGTCGAGAAGTTATAGATCGAATTGGGATCGTTGATGACCGGAGCAGGTTTGCCCGGGAGCTGCACGAACAAGTATTGAAAGGGATTTGGAACATTGGTGTATAGCCCCGCGGTACCGTACTGCACGCGATCCGCCGCCGAGATGTAATTGCGATTCTCCGTGGAGTAGTTCCATGGAAGATGAACCGAGTGGTTGGCTGAATAATTCAGATCGAGCAGCCACTTTCCTGGCAGCTCGCGCTGAAATCCGTAGTTCCACTGGTAAATCTGGCCGTTGGTGAACGTATTGCTGGTGTGGTTGCCGTTTCCCTCGCCCCAAAGAGTCAGCGGGCCGTATTTTCCTTGTTCCGGTTCGACAAAACCCGCTGGGAAGGGATTCTGCAGAGTGGCGTACTGGGTAACATAGTTATTCAGGGTCGGAATGAAGTTGAGCTGATATTGCCAGGCTGTTCCCCCGTACTGCCAGTTGGTGGCGAAGTTCATCCCATAATAAATGCCAGCGCCACCGCGCATCACGGTCTTGTTTCCCAAGCGGTAGGCAAACCCGATCCGCGGCCCGATGTTATGGTAAGCGGGATCCGCATGCCGGAAATTTGAGCTGGCCAGTATGGTCGTCCCATGGATTTCGCCCAGGCCCGGGATGTCGATACCGCTGTCGCAGGTGAAGCAACTGAACTGCTCGCGGTTGTAGCGCTCATCGTACGGCGTGCTGAACTCATAGCGCAGACCCAAATTCAGTGTGAGCCGGCTGCTTACCCGCCAGTTGTCCTGAATAAAGAAAGAGGTTTCGTTTGACTTATTCGCCACCGAAGGCAATTCGCCCAGACCGCTGTTGGCATCGAAATATCCTAGCAGTAGAGTGGCGAGCCCGTTCCCCTGAAGCGCGTTAGGAGTGATGTTGCTCTGCATGGTCTGGTTCGGGTTGAATTCAAACCCGCCGTTGGTATCGCTCGGCTGGAAGTAATTGTTCAGGAAGATCCGTCTCTCACCTCCGAATCTCAGCTCGTGAGGCCCGACAATCTTGTCTACCACAGAGTTAACCGACCACTGTGTGTCTGTCTCGAGCGATGTAGTGCAGCAGGCATCCGTGACCAGTCCCTGGTAGCCCACCACCGTAATATCCGGCAGAGTATTTGGGGTCTCGTACCAGGGGTTGTCAATCAACCCTTTCGGAAATCCAAGGCTCTCGGGATTCACCGTCGGTGTCACGCCAAAGGAGTTATAAAACCGGTGGAGGTTTATGCGGTTCGTCCAAACCGTCTGCGGATTGATCGTCCATGTATCCACCAAAGCACCTTCATTGGTGCGGTAATAAGAGACTTGGGGAGCCAGGAAGAGATCCGGCGTATAACTGGTCGTAATCCCGCGGCTATAGCGGGCGCTGATGCGGTTGCTGTCTGAAAAGTTATGGTCGATCTTGATGTCGAACTGGTACCCGGGATTCGGATAGACCAACTTGGCTGTAAAATTGTTCAACCCGGTCACCGGATCGCCCGCGGTGTTGGGATCGGGGTAGAGATTGATCAGATTTTTCCCGATCGAATTCATCATGCTGGCGGGAACGATGTTGCCTGGGAACGGCGTCCGCGTACAAGATTGTTGGACGCAGGTCTGGTCGAAAGGATTGAAGATCATTTCCAGACTGCCGTCGGGGTTGAAAGTCTGGGAGAAGTTTCCCTGCTTCTGCAAGTCGGTTGGCACACTCGTAGTGACGGTCCCCGGCGAAGTATTCCGGTCTTTTTCATAGTCGAAGAAAAAGAATGTCTTGTTCTTCTTGATCGGACCGCCGATGGTGCCGCCGGCCTGGTCGATCGCATAGGGTCCGATCGGCTGGCCGGCGGCGTTCGAAAAGAAATTGTTGGCATCCAGGCTCGGCCGCCGGAAAAACCAATAGCCGCTGCCATGAAACTGGTTGGTGCCGGACTTCATGATGAGGCTCACGATGGTGCCGCCGTTACTTCCATATTCTGCCGAGAAGCTATTGTTCTGTAGCCTGAACTCCTGTATGGCTTCCACCACGGGCTTGTATTGGAGGTTAGTGGTACCGCCCTCGCCGCCTTCGGGGTTGGTCTCGAGGCCGCCATCTAACCGGAACTCAGCAGTCGCATATCGCTGACCGTTGGAGGCGAAGCCGGTGCCTCCGAGTACTAAGCCGCCCGTTCCGCCCGCATTCGCAATTTCGGTGGTGCCCGGAGCCAGAAAGACCAGCGGTCCATAATCGCGGCCCTCCAACGGTATATTGATCATGTATTGTCCCGAGACGTCCGTGCCGAGCGCGCCACTCACTGTGTTCAGTAGGGGAGCTTCCGCGGTTACTTCTACGCGCTGGCTGATCTCACCGACCTCGAGCTTGAGATCCAGGTCGGTTTCCTGGCCGACACGCAGCACGACGTTGTCACGGATCAGGGTCTTGAACCCGGCAGCCTCTACCTTGGCCGTGTAAGCCGCCGGCTTGAGGTCCGCGAACAGGTACCGGCCGCCTTCGTCCGACGGGCGCTTGTCCGAAACGCCGGTGGCCACGTTGGTCATGGTTACGATCGCGCCCGGAACAGCGGCGCCGGTCGGATCGGTAACCGTACCTCGAAGGAGGGCGGTGTCGATCCCTTGTGCCCTGGCCATCGGAGCGAAATTGAATACTGCCGACAACGCCAGTACCGCGCTGCCAATCAACACCTGGGCATGTAGCTGTCGCATCGTTCGACCCCCCGTCTGGAAACGTTGCTACTGCGTGGTAGTAGTTTTGCAGTATTACACCTGAATCTGGCAGGTTTGTCAAGATAAAACCGAAAAAAAGATAGGAATTTTGAAAAGGCGGGCTCAGGTGCCAGGAGGTTTCGGGTAGGAAGCGCCTTCCTTCTGTCTGAGCGCCTGGAAAATCCGGACTTCGTGTTCCGCATCCGAAATCCGGCTCAGCCTGCGGTAAGCTTGTGCCAGAGCATAGTGGTTTTTGCTTCCGTCAGGATCGAGATGAACAGCCGCCTCCAACTGGCGCAAGGCCTCACGGGTGTTGCCATCGCGTAAAGCCAGTTTACCGAGTTGATAGTGTGTCTCAGCCAGAGAGGGATCCAGCGATTCGGCCTTTCGTAGAAGCTGGATGGCGCGCGCCGCTATTTCACTATTCTCTTTTCCTTCGCCCCACAGGAGCATGGTTCCATAAGCCTGATAGAGAACCGCCGCGCGCGGCACGCGCTCGATCGCGTTCTTGAGAGTCGACTCCCCTTCCGCGCTCTTCCCCATGTCGAGTTGGGCGGTAGCCAGCCCGATGACGGCTCCTGTATCGGACGGGTTCAGCTCCACCGCGCGAGTGTAGAGCGCCTCAGCGTCATTGACACGGCCCAATTTGAATTCGATCTGCGCCTTCAGTCGCCGCCCGCCGGATGAACCGGGCGCGACTTCGATGGCTTTTTCCGCAGCGGTCATGGCTCCGTCGAACAGATGGTTTTCGAGCAGCATCATCCCGACGTCCAAGTAGTTCGATTCGTCGGTGGGATCCAGGGCAATCGCACGATCCAGGGCGGCGACCGCGCCTTTCGCGTCATCTTTTTTGTAGAGGCACCATCCGAGCAGATTATAGATCTCGCTCGACTCATCCCCGGCGGCTATCGCCTGGCGCAAGACTTCCAGGCTTCCCGCGAAATTGCCGGCGCGGTACTCGACACGCGCTAGCACATAGCTCAACCTCTTCTTGTCGGGATAACGCGTCCAGATCGATCGAAACAGCGCTTCCGCAAGGTCGAAATCATGCAATTCCGCTGCTACCTGCGCGGCGGCGAAAATACTCTGTGGTTCCGCCGACACTGATTGCAGCTCTTTCAGGACTTCGTGCGATTTGGGTTGCTGCCCAGTGTAGTAGTAGGCGCGTGCCAGCGCGGCGAGCGACTCCGGGCGCTCCCGCACCTGCTCGGGAACCGATGCGAGCAGCTTCAAGGCCTCTTCGAACTGCTGCGATTCTTCCTCCACCATCCCCATTAACAGAGTGGCGGTTGAGTTATGCGGTTTTTCGTTCAGCACGCGCTCCAGATTTGCTTTCGCAAGCGCAAGCTCCCCCAGTTCGAACTGGTTCCAGGCGAGATTTTGGCGCGTTGCCGAATCCGCCGGAGCGAGGCGCAATGCCTTCTCCAGATACGTATCCGAATCCTGCAACTTCTGTTGCATGCCTAGCACCACGCCGAGGAGGGCAAGAAACTCGGCCTCACGGGGAACCATCTCGACCGCTTGGCGCAACTCCCGTTCCGCGCCGGGGAGATCTCCTCGGGTAAGTAGTTCCTTTCCTTTGGCCGCATGCGCCTGGGCTGCCGCGGCCTTCGGCGGTACACCCCGGAGCGGGATGGCGCACATCAGGATAAAGAGGCTTGCGGATGCGAATACTATGGAATGCGGCGCAGTGGTTCGTCTCACAAGAATTTAGCTTAGCTCCTCACGTGTCCTTGGAGAATTGGCCGTGCATATCTGGCCCGTAGAGGCTGATTCATAGCTTTACAAAAGATTCACAAGTGCTTGCGACCGGCCAGCTTAAGATTAGAACTGTGAGTCCACAATGACGCGATCCAGCTCAGTACGAGCTTATTGGGACAGTGCCGCCGGCACATACGATCGTGATTTCAGCGGCAAGCTCACCGGGCAGGCGAATCGCCGCGCGCGCCTTGGAGCGCGCGTTCGAACCGGGCCATCGCATCCTGGAGTTGAACTGCGGGACAGGGATCGACGCGGTTCACTTGGGCTCCCGTGGAATACACGTTCTGGCGTGCGATCTTTCGCCGCGCATGGTCGAGCTTGCCAGACGGCTGGCGAGCGACGCAAACCTGAGCCATCTCGTCGAATTCCGGGTCATGGAGAACGAGAACATTGGCACTCTGACTAAGGAAGGCCCTTTCGACGGGG
>Ga0302326_10016332_pt1 | contig 15548 bp, 12 predicted proteins | sample Palsa_T0_3_FD_202264 | JGI IMG/M metagenome (GOLD analysis project Ga0302326, IMG submission 202264) | Peat permafrost microbial communities from Stordalen Mire near Abisko, Sweden - Palsa_T0_3 | ecosystem: Environmental > Terrestrial > Soil > Palsa > Peat permafrost | place: Sweden: Abisko...
GACGTCCGCGCCCGCGCCCATCGTAAAGAAGTGATGCAGCCACACCATGAACGACAGCACACAGATGACCATGGTGGCGAGCACCATCGATCGGTAGCCGAATAGCGGTTTTCGGGAAAATGTCGCAACGACCTCGGAAAAAACGCCGAAGGCTGGCAGTATCAGGATGTACACCTCTGGATGGCCCCAGATCCAGATCAAGTTGACGTACATCATCGGATTGCCGCCGAGCTCGTTCGTAAAGAAATGGAAGCCGCAATAACGATCGAGCAGCAACATCGCAAACGTTGCGGTCAGCACCGGGAAGGCCGCGACGATGAGCAGATTCGAAGCCAAGGAGGTCCAACAAAAGATGGGCATGCGCGAATAGCCCATGCCCGGCGCGCGTATCTTCAATATCGTAGTCGTCAGATTGATGCCCGTAAGCAGCGTCCCCATGCCCGAGAGCTGCAGCGACCAGAGGTAGTAGTCGACGCCGACGCCTGGGGAATAGGCGAGCTCACTCAAAGGCGGATACGCGAGCCAACCCGTGCGGGCGAATTCGCCGACAAAAAGCGAAAGGTTAACGAGCAGTACCCCAGAGGCGGTGAGCCAGAAACTCACGGAGTTGAGCTTTGGAAACGCCACATCGCGCACGCCGAGCTGAAGCGGCACGGCAAAATTCATTAATCCGACGACAAAGGGCATCGCCACAAAGAAGATCATGATGGTGCCGTGGGCCGAGAATATCTGGTCATAGTGCTCGGGCGGCAGGTAGCCCTGCGCGTGACCGGCAGCAAGGGCAAGCTGGGTCCGCATCATGATGGCGTCGGAAAACCCACGAACCAGCATCACCAGCCCCAGGATCATGTACATGACCCCGATGCGCTTATGGTCGACACTCGTGATCCATTCACGCCACAGGTAAGGCCATGCGCCCTTCAGAGTCACGAGCAGGAAAACGGAGAACAGGACGATTCCAAGCACTGCACCCGTGCCCATGACGATGGGTTGGTCAAGGGGAATTGCGGACCAACTAAGCCTGCCGAACATTGTCAGAGCGCCTCTTTGATCGACCAATGTGTCGTCATGCGTCCGGCAACAACAGATTGAAACGGGTCGTCCGCCACTGAACCGTATGTCAGTTCGCCACCTGCCCTGGTGGGCCGCGCTAACTCTTCGAAGGTCGTACCATTGAGCGCGCGACCTTGAGCGCGGGTATGAGCTATCCAGGTCGCAAATCCCGCCGCGGACTCGACGTGCAGGCTGAAGCGCATGTCGGAGAATCCTGGCCCGCTGAACTGCGCGGAGAGACCTGAATAGGTTCCGGGTTTGTCGGCCTGCAGGTTAAGCTGAGTGGTCATGCCCGGCATCGTGTAAATCTGGCTGCCTAGCTGCGGAATGAAGAAGCTGTTCATGACGCTCGTCGAAGTCAGACGAAAGTGAACCGGCACGTCCGCGGGAATGACGAGATAGTTCACGGTTGCAATGCGCTCGCGCGGATAGATGAACAACCAGCGCCAATCCAGCGAGACTACTTCGACATCGAGTGGGGGCGTGGCCGATTGCAGAGGTTTCGGAGGATCGAGTTCATGCGAGCTGATCCAGGCGATACCACCCAAGAAAAGGATGACCAGCGCCGGAATAGCCCAAATGATGAGCTCGATCCGCCCGGCATATTCCCATTCAGGGCGATAGGTAGCACGCCGATTGCCGGCGCGAAACCACCAGGCAAAGAGCAACGTCAGGAGGATGACCGGAATGACGACCGCCAGCATGATGGCCGTCGCATCGTAGAGAATGACGCGCTCCGCTTGGCCTATCGGACCATGAGGATCGAGCGGGCCCTCTTGGCACGATGCAAGGATCATGCTGCCACACAGGATGCTTGTGAGGCGCCTCCATTTGCATCGCAGCTCGCCTCCGGCACTCCAAAGTTCTGCGACGCAACAAGCCCAACCTGAGATTGGCATCGCCGTCCTTGGCGCAGTGTTTGGGGGAACCGCCATACTCGGATCCTCTCCAATGAGTGATCGGAGTCGTACCCCCCTACGGGGGGATGGTGGGGATGGGCAGAAGCGTACCAAGGTTGCTGCAGACGAAGCGGGCCGCGGGCTTTTGCATCTCAAGGTGACACACGAAGCGCGGGTCGAGGATTGGCAGTACGCGCTTTCGGTCCTATTCCGCGCCGCATGCGTGCCCTTAATGCCTTATTCGCTCTCTTTGGCCTTGATAGAAAGACGCGAAGAGATGTCCTTGTTCGCTTGTCCGGATGCAGCAAATCGAAGAACCTACATTTCCCGTCCGGTCAGTGTGGCATCCGCGGTGTGCTTGGCGATCTCCCCCGCGGCGTCTGCTTGAATATGCCGTTCTCCGGCGTGCACGACACGAATGGTGTTCAATATCTCCGTACGCACCAACCTCTTGAGTGCATAGGCTTGGGCACCCACCTTTTGCGCTCGCTGCGCAAGCGCATACCTGAGTATGTCGTGAGAACAATGATCCGCGCCGCAGGACCCTCGCTCCGGATGGCGATGATGACATCCAAGCCGCTTATATCCGGCATTTGGAGGTCCATTAGGGTCACATCCGGCTTAAGTTCACGGTGAACTTGCACGGCTTCCTACCGGTTGAGGCCTCCACCACCTACCGCATATCGGGTTGTATGGAAATTAAGGTCGCGACTCTGGCACGCAACAATGGATGGTCGTCAGCCGAAAGGGGTACGAATTAAGGGCGTTGCGTTCGTCATACCAAGTACCGACGCCTCTCGCTCACCTGAACTCTCTTAACGCTGCGCTGCTCGGCTAACGGGGCCATACACCTTACGGGCTCCAAGCGGTGCGCAGAATTGCACAAGTGGATGAGTTCTCCTTACAAGCAAGCCTGCGCCTCGTACTTTAGGCTGCGGCTATGTCGAGTGCAGATGAAGGCATCGCCCGGTCCAGCCCCCTGAGCTCCGAGCACACGTCGGATAACCCTGCGGTGGCTTACCTCTCGGCGCGAGGACGGTCTCCGCCGGACACCTGGGGCATCCGCAGGGAAATCGTTCGAGCCCGCTGTGCCCTTATGCGTATGCAACTGCGCGAGGCCTCGAAATCGACAGCCCTTGTCAGACGGCTGCTCAGCATCCGCGGTAGGTCACACTGTGCCCGCTACGTGCGTGTCCTGCTTATGCTTGAGGCCTCAATCCTTGTCGCGGAGGATGACCTCCCGGGCGCCCGCAGTGTACTCATGAAACTCGATTGGCATGCAAACGACACGCTTGCAGCAACTGTTTTGCGATACATTGACTGGAAGCACGGTGAACGCGAAAAACCTTGCGCACTCGACACAGCGGACTACTTGGCTCCTCCCGTTGGCGGCAGGGCCGTATGCCACATACTGAGCCTTTGTGTAAGTGCCGCTCTTGCCTTTGATCGCGTAGAGCTTTCCGTATCTGCCAACCTTGCCACAGAAGCACTTCAGTTGGCGCGCATTCGCTACGGCAACAACTCGGCGATGAGTACTTTGCCCGCAACGTTACTGGCGCAGGTGGCCTACGAACAGGGTCGGCGTGATGAAGCCGAGGCTCTGTTGCGGCCGCGGATCTCGGTGATCCGCTCCTCAGGACTACCGGAGTGCGTGGCGCGGGCAAGCGTCCTCCTCGCGAGACTTTCGTTGCACCGGGGTCAACCCCGCGCCGCCTTGGCGCTGCTGCGCGAAACGGAGACCCTCGGCCGCGTTCGATGCTGGCCACGATTGATATCCATCGCATCGACGGAGTACACCCGGATGTTAGAGGCTCTTCGTTACGACCAGGAGCAACACGCTGCAAGTCGCACCCCAATCAGAAGGAGAGGAGCCTTTCCTCTACTGGACAATCGCTGCCCGTGCCAGCCATTGGTACCAGCGGGCATTGACAACACGTCCTTTAATGAAACAGTGGCGTTTTCGACGGTTGAAAGTGCATTGCGACGCGCAGCCGCTGCCGCTTCTCTGGGTTCGGTTGAGAACAGCTACGAGCTTTTGGTTACTTGCTTGCGAATTGGCGCTGCGCGGGGCTTGTGCATGGCTTTCGTGGATGCCGGACGTCCGCTTTTGGCGTTGCTCGAACGTGTCTACTACGAACTCCCAACGAGCGATCCCCAGCTCGCTGATCTGCGACCGTATATCGCAACGCTCCTGAGATTCACGCTCCAGTCGACCTGCGAAGACTCCTCTTCAATTTCCTACCGCTTACTGTCACGGCGCGAGACGGGCATCCTGCAGTTGATCGCACTTGGGATGTCGAATAAGCGGATCGCACAGTCCCTGAGGATCACGCCGGAGACGGTGAAGTCGCACGCGAAGAGCATCTTCGTTAAGCTTGCGAGTCATACTCGGGCGCAGGCTGTCGCCCGCGCAGAGGCGGTTGGCTTCCTCTAGATCCTGGCTTGGCAAAACGTTCGCTCGACCTACCATACCATCGTGAAAGGCCGACCAGGATCGCCGCCAGTCCGCTAGCCAACCGCGAGATCAGACTCCATCGACCTCATGCCGTCGACGCCCACCGGGCACGTCTCCATGAACCCGGTGTCCTAACTGTGAGCTTGCGAAAGCGCTTGCAGAGGTCCGCTTGATCGGGAAATCCACATCGCAGCGCGATGTCGCTCAGGGACGCATCCGTCTGCAGCATGTATTGCTCGGCCTATTTCAGTCGTCGTCGAATTAAGAAACGCGTGCGGTGACTCACCAAGAGTTCGCTTGAACAAGCGCGAAAAGTGCGCCTCGCTGCGCTGAATTAGGGCGCAGAGATCCGCGATTAGCAGCCGCTCTGCGATGTGAGCGTCGACGAAGTCCCGAATCTTGCCCGCCTGCCAAGCGAGCAAGCACCCTCTTCCATGGTAAGCCTGTCCCGCAACCTGCGGAGAACCTGTTGTCTCAACAATGGAGCTGCTTCAAGCAGGACTCGCTGGGCGCATGGTCCTGGTCCTGAGACTGCTCAACGGCGACATCAAGCAAGCTGATGCCACGGTGCATTCATTCACGCAACCGCGTCGCATTTCTCATTGCAAGATTCGCCGCTTCTCCCAGGTGGATTGCCATTACGGGCGCTTCTACCAGCGGTGCCATTGATGTCCGTCTGGCTTCTCAATCGCTTTCCGAAAAAGAGACCGTAGCGCCGCCCCAAGTGCGGGTGAAATGCGCAAGCGGTATCAAGAGGCTTTCCCAATTGGGGGCCTTCACCGTTGAGGCTTCAGCGACCAAATCGGAGGCTACATATTGTGTGGATATGACGGCGTCCTATCACCCCCCCCATGCGGGGGATCGGTGCACTGACCCGGCTCCTCTAGCCTGCTGGGGGACGCGGCACAGCCGAGACTTATTTTACGCAGGCTTATTGATCGATGGATCCCGGATGCGCATTTCCGCGAGAACTCTGGGCCTTCGTTCGCCAGCAATCTGACGCGTCCTCTCGGGTCGGTCTTTGTCGTCGCGAAGCCCGTTCAAACCCGCTGCAGGGATCAAAACGCTCGAGCTCTTGGAACCTCTCGGTTGCACGGTCGAGTCGCCTTCACGTACACGATACGTTAAGTGTTCCGTGTAGCCCATCCAGTCGCGCTGCGATGCTGGTCCAAATCGGGTTTTTCGGTCTTGTCGGTAGCGCAACATGGGTACCCGAGTCGGTGCACGCGCAATCCTTCATTGACAGCTGTGTAGTGCAGGTCGGCCTCGGCGAGACGTACCATTACTGGGCCACTACCGGCAGTCTAGTCCTGCCAGTTTCCGTCTCCTGGAGCGAGAACCGGTACGAGATCGGCGCATTTCGTTTTACAACTCAACAGCTCCTCCCTTGGCCTGGCACACATGAGGAGCGGCATATGGCTAGTCCTTACTGGGGAACATCACTCTCACGCCGGTGGCACTTATTCGATCGTGGTTCAGTCCAGGATATGTCGGCTTCGGATTGTCGGTAAAAACTGAGGCCGACGTCCTGAGCGTGACAAAGTGGGACTTTGCGTCTCAACTTGGCGTGCGCTTTCGGCTACCCGGCAGCCCCCTGGTAGGCGAGATCACCATGCGTCACTGGTCGAACGCCGGCATTCGACTACCGAACCACGGCCAGGACTTCGCGACTGTGACGATTCGGCTCAACTCGCGATTATTTGGATTCCATGAAGCGGAGAAAATCCCTATTGATCCATCACTCGGTCTGAATCGAACGCTGGCCGAAGACAGCTCCCGCTTGGAAGAGGGGTTATTGCCATGAGCGACGATCAGTTCCTGATAGTTTGCAAGATGCAACAGTGGAAACTTAAGCTAATAAAGAGATTTCGGCAGATTTAAGCTCTCGGCGACATCACGGTGGATTACCGACGAACTGCTGCCCCACACACCGCGGGTTATTTACCACAGCTCAAATCGTCAGACGCGCGCAAGTATTCCCTTAGGAATGGCCAGTGGTGGAATTCACCGGGTTTCTGATTACCACATTCTGGTGTTCAATTACACCGGTGCGCTGTCTCTGAGGCGGAACCGTTTTCACGGTCGGCAACGTTGGTACAAAGCCTGGCGACAGCTGAGTCATAGGAACAGCTGCTATGGGTTGCGGGGACTGAGCCTTTCCGCCATCCGCACCAGCGTTGCAAAAGAGTCGGCTCTCATTTTGCGCATGATGTGCCCGCGGTGAACTTGAACGGTATACTCCGTGATGCCTAGTTCGGCCGCAGCTTGTTTGTTCATTCGGCCGCTGACCAACAGCGGCAGCACTTCCTGCTCGCGTGGCGTGAGGGAACGGTAGCGCGCGAGAAGATGGGCCTGTTCGAGGGCCTTCTGTCTGGCATTTCGGTTCTTTTCCATAGCGTGTTCGACGGCCGCCAGGAACACACTACTCTCAAACGGCTTGGAAAAAAAATCACTGGCACCTTCCTTCATCGCACATACCGCCAACGGAATGTCGCCACGCGCGGTGATGAAGATGATCGGTATTCCACATTGTTCGACCTTAAGTCGTGCTTGTAGCTCAATGCCCGACATGCCGGGCATGCCAATGTCGGCAATGAGGCATGCTGCCTGGTGTTTCGCTCGAGAATCCAGGAACTGCTCCGCGGAGTCGAAGCAGAGTGCGGACATACCCTCCGATTCGATTAGATCTCGCAGCGCGCTTTGAACCGACTTGTCGTCATCGAGGATTGCCAGTAGGCTCGGCGCGTGCTCGATATTCATGGGCCAACGCTAGCCCCTTGAGTAAGGCACGGCAATCTGCCCATGGGAGCAAAAACTACTACTCAGGTGGTAGTTGACTACCACGAGACGAGAGGCCGAGCAGCAAGCAATTATGTGCGACGATAATCGTCGCTATCGAGGAAGAATTGGTTTAAGTTTGTCGGCCATACGTACCAATTCGATTAGCGAGCCCGCCTGCATCTTCTTCATGACATTGCCTCGATGGATCTTTACAGTGGCTTCGCTGGCTCCGATTTCTGAGGCAACCTGCTTGTTGAGCATTCCGGCCACCACCAGCCCCATGACCTCGCGCTCTCGCGCCGTCAAATCCAGATATCGTCCATGCAGATCGTGGACTTCGTCGTGTTGTTCTCGCGTCGCGCGATCTCGCTGAAGAGCCTGATGAATCGCATCTAGCAAGTCCTGGTCCCGAAAGGGCTTTGTCAAAAACTCCACGGCGCCCGCTTTCAAAGCCCTGACAGACATGGGTATGTCGCCATGCGCCGTGATAAAGATGATAGGAATGTGTATGCCAGCGTCAGCCAATGTATGCTGGAAATCGAGTCCGCTCATCTCGGGTAGCCTCACATCCAGAACAAGGCAACTCGGGTCTGAGGTCCGCTTCTTACTCAGAAACTCATGGCCAGTCGCAAAGGACTCTGCGCGCAGTCCAACGGACTCGACGAGGTCCTGGATGGCCCGGCGCACGCCACTATCATCATCGACGATAAACACAGTGGGAACGACTGTCGCTGGTTTCATACCGCAGATTCGAACCCGCAAGGAAGACTGAAATGAAGCGTTGCGCCCTTTCCCTGATTGGCAGTAGCCCACACACGCCCCCCGTATGACTCCACGATCGAGCGGGTAATCGTCAGACCCATGCCCGTCCCCTGAGGTTTCGTCGTATGAAAAGGCTCGAAAATCTGCTCGGCGGATCCTGCCGGCAATCCTATGCCGGTATCGCTGATGGAAACAAATAGACGATCCTCGGCATCAACTCGCGATTTGATCGTCAGAGCGCCTCCGGCACCCTTCATTGCCTCGATCGCATTGAGCATCAAATTCATGAAGACCTGCTGAAGTTGAACCGGGTTTACCAGGATCTTGGGACTATCGGCCTCGACTTCGAGATAGATCGTTATGCCATGCCGATCCGCTTCGCCCCTCAGTAGACCGGTCATCTCTTCAATCATTCCTCTCACGTCGATGATTTGACGCTCCGTCGGTTTTCCCTTTTGGTAGAAGGCCCGCAAACTGTCGATAACGTTGGCTGCACGATTGGCGTCCTGCTCAATCCTAGACGCTGCTGCCCGCGCTCGATCCAGCTCGGGTGGATCATGCGCCAACCATCGCAAAAGAGCGTTTGCGTTAGTGATCGACGCGGTGATGGGCTGTTTAATTTCGTGAGCCAACGCTGCGGCCAGTTCTCCCATCATGTTGACGCGGTTGACGCGCGCGAGATCCGCTTCCAATTGGCGCAGTCTTTCTCCTTCCTCGTCGGCACGCTTTCGTTCCGTAATATCCATGGTAATGCCGAGGTACTCTCCCATTTCCCCAGAGGGATTGTGATGTCCTATGCCGCGCAGGAATCGGATGGTTCCATCGGGACGACAAATTCGGTACTCGGGGATCTCGTAATCGGTTCTCCCTTGAATCGCATCGGTAATAATTTTCCACACAGCGGGCGCATCGTCGGGATGAATGGTTTTATAAAAAGTGTCGGCGGCTAACGGGCCGTTCTCGGGTTCAAAACCATGCAGGCGATAGACTTCGTCCGACACGTGATAATTCTGCCCTGTGTGAAAATTGGCTGCCCAACTGCCGACATGGGTCAAGCTTTGCGCCTCCGCTAGGTATGCCTGCTCCCGTCGCAACTGCTGCGTTAGCAGCTCCTGCTCCGTAACGTCCATCGTAGTGCCGATGAACCCCTTGAAGACTCCTTGTTCAACGACAGGAATCGCCACCGCACGAAGGTAGCGCAGCTGTCCATCGGGCCGAACAATCCGTAGGATTTGGTCGAAGCCACGGTGTTCCTCTTGCATGAGTCTGATTGTTTGGGCGATGGAAGCGCGGTCTTGTGGATGTACGAGAGCCAGAAGCTGCTCGTCGGTCGGTGCCCCATGCTTCGGATCTAAACCATGGATTTTGTAGAGTTCGTCCGACCAATAACGACCTAAATCGTTGAAGGCCCAGCTTCCAATGTGAGCGAGACGCTGTCCTTCGCTCAGATAAAACTGACTCCGCTGTAAAGCTTCCTCTGCGCGCTTGCGATCAGTGACGTCCTGAGCAGTACCAAACATTTCGCAGGCCACTCCGGCAGCATCTCTTTTCACAGTACCGAGGCCTTGAACAATACGAACTTTGCCGTCGGGACGAACGACACGATGTTCGGCCGCCGCCGGCACGCCGCTACGAACGGCTTCGTCAGCTTCTCGAAAAACACGCTCTCGATCGTCCGGGTGGATCATTTCGCTGACCTTCGTCACGTCAATGGGACCATCTTGCGGGGACAGCCCATAGATGCGATAGAGTTCGTCGGACCAGGTCACGCAACCCGTAGCGAGGTTCCATTCATAGTGCCCGATGTGCATAAGCCGTTGCGCCTCTTCTAACCTCGCCTTACTTTCTTGAAGGTCGCGCGATAGAGCCTGCCGATTTTCCTCTGCGCGTTTGTGTTCAGTGACATCCTGGACGGTACCAAATAATTTGCGTGCTCGTTCGGACGGCGCGCCATTCGAATCCACCGGCGGCGCGCTCCAAAGCTTTGAGGTAATGGCACGCACCGTACGGATTTCGCCACTGGGACGAACGATCCGAAACTCAGCGATTGGGTACGTTCCGGCAGAAAGATCCACGTCTACCCCGCCGTACAGGGAGTCTCGGTCATCGGGGTGCACCAGTCCGCGCACCGTGGGCAGATCCATCGGACGTTCTTGCGGCTCAAGGCCAAAGATGCGATAGGTCTCATCCGACCAAACCACTTCACTAGTCTCAAGGTCCCATTCCCAATGACCCACATGAGCGACGCGTTGGGCTTCTTCAAGTCTCGCGTTGCTTTCTTCCAGCTTTCGAGCCAGCGCTAGGCGTTCTTCTTCGGCGCGCTTGCGTTCGGTTATGTCGGTAACTACGCCCATGTACTCGAGATTGCCCGAGCTGTCTCTTCCGGCATGGGCAACTGAATGTACATATTTAATGATGCCACCAGGCAATACAATTCGGTGCTCGACATCAAAGTCCCTGCCGTTCTTGACAGCATGCTCCTTAAGGTCCTCCATGCGATCACGGTCTTCGGGGTGGACTCTATCGAATACTAGATCGAGTGTCGGATTCGCTTCCCGACTGAAGCCCAGAATTCTGCGAGTCTCTTCCGACCAAACGACTTCACCACTATCGACCTTCCAGCCGAAAGTTCCCGCATGACTCAGTTTCTGAGCCTCGGCCAGATACTGCCATCGCCTTTGCAAGTCAGCCTGCGCCGCGTGCAAATCATCATTGGTCTTCTGAAGCGTAGTCCTTCGCTCGCTCAGCGCTCTCGGGACGCGAAGTGCCTCGGCAAGGCGTTTTCGGACTCTATTCCAGTGACTACGCAGTTCAACTAGCGAGGCAGACATCTTATATACCGCCTTCCGCTTTGTCGGCTTCACGCCGATCACGCGACTGAATCAGGGTTCGGATGTCAAAACTTTTGCGAAATAAATCTTTCGCGGTTCCTGGGAGACGAGCATCAATTGTCGCTGCCCATCGTCGACCATTAGCTGATGCGCCCGCGGTGCGCATCAGACTCGACCGGTTGGCTGACAGGTAAGCGATCGGCAGCTTCGGTTTGGGGCGATAGGGGCGTTTTTGTTCATGTGCAGTCTCATCGTCCGACTTGTTCGAGCGCGGCAAGGATAGCACTCGCAAATGGCTCGCGGCTCGTGAGGCGTCATCATTCCGAGGCGCGACATTCGCGACCATTGGCGGAAGCGTTGAAGCAACCGCATCCGCCTCACGGCATCGGATCTTCATCTAGAATCGACGTGCGTTTGTGATGAGCGCTCGTCGACTGAGTGAGAATCGGTTCCTAAGCTCCCGTCACTTTGGCACGCGCGGAGGCCGAGACATTTCTTGACCTTCGAACTCGGTCCTACCCCGACTGCCGGACAGCGCCAGGGTGTCACTGTGGTCTAGTGGAGCTTCACGGGTGGCGCGACAGTTCGCTGTAGCCCATCAGCCAGCAACAGCGTGACCGCACGCCGCCAACCGATCAGCGCGGCACGGTGCATGATTTGGAGAGACAGGTAGGCGAATTTGGGTAATGTCCCGTTGAATGTCCGTACACGACGCCGGGCAATCGGAAATTCGCCCGCCGTTGCCTGTGCCCCAAGAGACACGAGCGACCCGCGATCACGATAGCGAAATACATTCCTTGAAGATTGGCTTGGGCGTTGGGCTAACCGTCGACTTAGATAAGCGGCTTGCTGATGCGCAACCTGGGCCGTTGCGGGCAGTGGCCTGCCCGTCTGCGGATCGACGACTGCGGCGCAGTCACCCAGGGCATAGACATCATCCACTCCCGTACAGCGCAGCGATGCGTCACAGACGATACGACGAGAGCGATCCAGCGCGAGTTTGAGATTGGCTGCCAAGGGCCGTCCGATAACACCGGAAGCCCAGACCCTCAGATCGCATGGCACGATCTGGCCAGACTTCAACAAGAAGCCATTCGCTGTTACCCGTGTCACTCCGTCATTCAGCCGAAGCGTGACGCCCAGCTGCTGCAACGCAGACGATGCAAACGAGGATACGGCAGGTGCGCTGCCGGCAAGAACGCGCGGCGCCATATCAATCAGGGTAATTGCGAGCCTGTCGGCGGACATCAGCCCACCTACGCGATGCATTGCAGCCACCGACCGATGAAGCTCGGCCGCGAGCTCCACCCCTGTTGCGCCAGCGCCAACGATCCCTATACGCAACCGGTCGGTGCCTCCTTCTGAGACTCTGACGGCTTCTTCGAGCAATTGCTTTTGGAACGCCAATGCTCGCCCGCCGTCATCGAGAACGTGACAGTATTCGCGGACGCCTGGCGTCCCAAAATCATTTACCTCGGACCCGAACGCAAGTACCAAGGTGTCATACTTCAGGACACGCTCGCTCAAGAGTGTGTCGCCCCGCGCCGTCATTACGGGCCCAACGGCGATCGTCTTCGCAATTGCATCGAGACTGACCAGCGCGCCTAGATGAAAGCGAAAGCCGTTGACCTGGCCAAGAGCCAGATACGGAATCGCATCTTCGCTGTCCCCCAACACCCCCGCCGCAACTTCGTGCAAGCGCGGCTTCCAGAGATGTTGGCTGACACAGTCCACAAGAGACACTTTCATCTTGAGCTTTTGTGATTGACGGCCCAACGCTGCGGCGAGTTCCGCTCCGCCGGCGCCGCCCCCGACGATGACGACTCTATGCTTCGCTTCCTTCATGTCGGCCTTCCGACCGGAGATCCATGAGAGCTGCATCGCTAGCCTATGCAGCCGGGATCGGCGCGCCGTTGGGCAAAGCTATCGAAAAGCGCTCTAGAGGCCGCGTCATGTTCTCGTCATGTTGCAGCCGATGCGCACGCCTCCAGGCCGCCGGGGGCTGACCCACGGCCTGCCGAAAATGCTTGCACAAGTGCGCTTGGTCGGCGAAGCCGCACTGCAGCGCGATGTCACACAAGGACGCATCGCTCGTAAGCATGTATTGGGTGGCCACTTCCACGCGACGTCGCATGACGAAAGAATGCGGTGACTCCCCGAATGTGCGCTTGAAAGATCGCGAGAAGTGCGCCTCGCTGCGCTGAACGAGCGCACAAAGATCCGCGACGAGTACCGGCTCAGTTATATGACTATCAATGTAGTCGTGCACCTTGCGCGCTTGCCAGGCTAGCAAGCGTCCCCTTCCGTCGGGAAGCTCTCGCGCCGGTATTGGATGAATCTGCCGACGCAACAGCGACGCCGCTTCAATCAAGGCACCCTGCGCCGGGTGCTCTAGGTCCTGAAGCTGGCCAACAGCTGCCTCAAGGAGCCTCATCATCCGGTGCATCCACTCGCGTGGTCGGGTCGCACTTCGCTTCGACGCCATTAGCGCCTCTTCGAGGAGAGCTTCCATCATCACCCCTTCTTCAATTTCCACTTCGCAGAACACGTCGGGTCGGGCATAGCCGCAATGTAAGCAATGCATCGGGGTTCGATAAACTACATATTCCTTGTAGCTGAAGCACCGTAATGATGTCGTTGCTTCCTTGGAGAGCTTTGCCGCCCATGCTTCACCAAGAACAGTGTGGAGTGTGTTCGGATCACGCCGGGAATTAGATGCGGTGTGTGACGAGGTTACATGAGCTTCTCTGTCCGATCGGCTACTGAGAACATGTAATAGCGAGCCCAGACAGCGCCTCATAGGATTGAGCCAAGTAGCTCTACTTTCCTTAAGGACGCGCGATGAAGGCTATTACGAAACACTACATCGACGGAGCGTTCGTCGAATCTCATGGCCAACAAGTCATGGAGAGCATTAATCCGGCCAATCAGCAGGTGCTCGGCAGCGTGACGCTGGGCGATAAGGAAGACGCGCGGCGCGCCATCGCGGCGGCTAAACGCGCATTCCAGACGTACTCTCGAACGACAAAAAAAGATCGCTCAGAAATCCTGCGCCGGCTGTACGACAAAACTTCAGCGCGCATCGTGGACATCACAGACGCGATGGTCACGGAGTATGGCGGCGTCTCCCAATTCGCCTCGCTGATTGTGCAAACGGGTGTCGGGGCGTTCCGAGAAGCAGAGGAGGCGCTTCAGGATGTGAAGTTGGAACGGAAATGGGACAACACGACGGTTCTCCTTGAACCTGTTGGCGTCGCCGGCCTGATCACCGCGTGGAACGCGAACGCACTATTCGTTTGCCTCAAGACCGCTTCCGCGCTTGCCGCAGGTTGTACCGTCGTGATCAAACCGAGCGAAATGAGTTCACTGCAGACCCAGGTGCTGCTGGACTGTGTGCACCAGGCCGGATTACCGAAGGGAATCTTTAACGTCGTGAACGGCCTTGGGGACACAGTGGGCGCAGAATTGGTGCGCAATCCCGATGTCAATAAGATTTCGTTCACCGGGTCTGCTGCCGTTGGCGAACAGATCATGCGCGACGGCGCGGCCACGATGAAGCGCGTCACGCTAGAGCTAGGTGGCAAGTCTCCCAACATCCTTCTCGACGATGCCGATTTCAGCAAGGCGATTCCGATGGCTCTCGGCGCCGCATTCTTGAACAGCGGGCAAGCTTGCGCGGCGGGTACCCGGCTCCTTGTGCCTAACAGCCGTTTCGATGAGGTCAAGCGAACCATCGTCGAAGCCGTGCGTGCCTTCACCGTTGGAGACCCCGCGGATCCAAAGACGGCGGTCGGACCGATGGTGTCAAAAAAGCAATACGAGCGCGTGCAGTCCTACATTCGCAAGGGAATCGAAGAAGGCGCAGAAGTGCTAATTGGTGGCGAGGGCCATCCAAGTGGCCTGGAACTTGGCAACTTCGTCAGGCCGACGGTGTTCGTTCGCGTGTCGAATGACATGACCATCGCCCAAGAGGAGATTTTTGGGCCCGTACTTTCTGTCATTGGCTACGACACGGTCGATGAGGCGATCAGCATCGCCAACGATTCGAAGTATGGTCTTCACGCCTTTGTAAGCGGAGCCGACCTACAGCGAGCGCGACGCGTAGCTAGACAAATCCTCGCCGGACGAGTCGTCATTAACGGCATGCGCGATGATCCGCAGGCGCCTTGGGGCGGTTTCAAACATTCGGGCATTGGTCGCGAATATGGCGCTTTCGGCATTGAAGCCTTCCTTGAACCGCGCGCCATCCTTGAGTGATCGGTTTCCGACTCTGCAATCAACAAGAGAATGAGTGGTGTGCTGTCGCAAGGATCATCTATGAGAAGAATTGCGTTCGGCATCCCGCTACAACTGGCGGTGGTGTCGGCGGCACTGGCTCTATTCGGCTGTGGCCATAAGCCCGCGCCCAAATCGGCATCGCCTGCGCCGCCCAGGGTATCGGTCGTCACTCTCAAAGCACAGTCGGTGCCGGTCACCACCGAGCTGCCAGGACGCGTGGCCGCTCTCCGGGTGGCGGAGGTACGCCCGCAGGTCAACGGCATCATCCTGAAGCGATTGTTCGTGGAAGGCAGCGAGATCGAAGCGGGGCAGCAGCTTTATCAGATCGATCCGGCGCCCTATGAGGCCAGCTACCACAGCGCAGTCGCGGCCGCCGCTTCGGCGCGCTCCTTGGCGGAGCGCTACAAACCGCTGGCCGCTGCCAACGCGGTCAGCCAGCAAGACTACGACAACGCGGTCGCCACCGACCTTCAAGCTCAGGCGGCGTTG
>Ga0302326_10016333_pt1 | contig 15547 bp, 12 predicted proteins | sample Palsa_T0_3_FD_202264 | JGI IMG/M metagenome (GOLD analysis project Ga0302326, IMG submission 202264) | Peat permafrost microbial communities from Stordalen Mire near Abisko, Sweden - Palsa_T0_3 | ecosystem: Environmental > Terrestrial > Soil > Palsa > Peat permafrost | place: Sweden: Abisko...
CCAGCGCCAAGGCGTCCCGCGCCCGCTGCGGGAGCCGTTCCAGGGTCTGATCAACGATCGCCGCGGTGATCTTCTCTTTGTCCAGGATCGCCTGCGCTCCCTCCGGCGAGGCGCCCACTTCGTCGAGTTCGGCGGCCCCCTGGGCGCGCAGCAGCCCCAACAGCTCGGTGGGCTGGACCCCCGAAGAGCCCAGATACACCGCGGCCTGCTCCACGCCCAGCGCGTAGCCGTCGAGCAGCTCCACGATCAACCGGGCCGCATCTTCCTCGGCCGGGCCGCTGAACTCGGGGTGTAGCCGGGCGGAATCGCGGGCGGGTTGATGCTCGCGGATCAACTCCAACGCGTCCGCGCCGTCCAGCCGACCCACCTCGATCATCGTCAGTGAGGCGCGAGAGCCGGCCGCCCCCACATCGCCGACACCCAGGCGGGTGGTGACCGCCAGATGAAGCGACGACGGTTCGGGCAGCAGCGCCAGCTGTGATTCAGCCAGCAGCTGCGGCTTTGAAACATTGTCCAGTAGCAGCAAACACGCCGCCGTGGCCGCGTCCCCCGCGCGCGCCACTGCGCTGAACTCACCCAGGCGGGCCAGCACCCGCCGCCCCAACCGGCGGCGGTCCTGCAGATCCTGCTCGCCCACCGCCAAACCGAGTTCGGACGATAACGCCAGCGCGGAGATCGCCTCGAGCATGTCGGTCTGCCCGTCGGCGTCGACCTGCCAGGTGCCGCCCTGATAGGTGTGGGCGTAGGTGTGGGCGTATATCAATGCCAGCTCGGTTTTGCCGACCCCGCCGATCCCCTGCGCCGCGGTGACAACTCCCACCGCGCTGCGGGTCAGCTCGTGGCGCAGCGCCCGCAACTCGTCCGCCCGACCCACAAACCACGGGTTGTACCGCCGCATGTTGCCCGGCCCGGCGTCGGCCAACTGGGCCTGGCGCAGCTGCTTGTGCACATCCTGGCCGAGCGCCTTGATCCGCTCGCGAACCTCGGCCTCCTGCAACGCGGCCACTCCGTTGGGGAACCACGGCTGCAACTGCTCGAACTGGGGCCGCTCTATCTGCGGGCGCCACGCTGCGATGACCGCCTCGTACTGGTCGGCGGCGCCCAACTCCGCGAAATACACGCCGGTTACCGGATCCCCGCTGCCGAAACGGTGGGCCTGCACCCACGCGAACTCCTCCCACTCCCACTGGCAATAGACACTGCGGAGATAGTTCGGCGACAGGCACACCAGCAACACACGCGAGGTCACCAGCCCCTGGCGCGGCCCCAATTCCCAATCCTGACGACTCGCGATCTCGGTGGTGTCAAAGAAGATACGGAACGGCTCCGATGAGAACTCGCGGAAATCCTCGTAAATCGCATCCCGCAGGCCGGTCACCCAACCATCCTTATTATCAGCGCGGGAATAACTGATAAATATTTCGTATTCAAACGGTGCCATAAACCCACCCCCCATCCGCCACCGGCCGCGATAGCCCACTGCTAAAACGAGACGTGTGGGCCCTCATCGAACATGAGCCCGTTTCACTCGCCCGGGATGAGGTGTGGCCACCGAAGTGTGCGAGCTTCTCGTCGACGACCGCGTCAAGACCCTCAGCCCGGAGTCGATGCGGCGCCCCAAATCCCGCCATTCCGCACCCATGTCGTCGATGCTATTCCGACTGCAGCCGGAGATACTCATCGACCTGGCGTTCGGTGACTGTTCGAGCGTGCTCCCCGTCATCAACTGTTGTTTCCCATTCAACCGTCATCTCAATTGACCGCTGCACATCAATTATTGGAATCCAACAGAGTTCGGAGCGGATCTTAGCTGAATCGAGCATAAGAAAGTGGGCCTCGTGCGACTCTTGCTCACGCGTCGCCCTCCCAGCCTAAGGCCTCCCCCAGAGTTCGGCGACCCGGTCGGCAGCGGGGGTGACCGCGGCGGCGCGACCTGGTCTCGAGGGTCGTGCTGGTGGACGTGGTTGTCTTGCTGGACAGCGCTGTGTCCGTCGGAGCCTTCCGTTTCCTGCGGTCTGTTTACTGTCTGGTATCTGAGGTGTAGGCATGCTTTATCTACAGTTTACAGACTAATAGTCTGTTCTGAGGTTTGCATGATGCTCAATAGGATGTAAGCTCCTAGTTCAGGAGCATCACCGGTCTACACACACTGTCCCGCTCAGGTGCCGCCGCCATAACCGCGGCCCGCTCCCCGGCGGGTCTGCTTCCACTAGGAGCGACATTGGACCTCAGGCAGACGGCGGTCAACACGCTGAGCTGTTCAACTGGATCGCGCCCCAAAGCTGAGGCGGACAGAGCGTCGGCAAAGCCGATCGAAACCGGCGTCTGCGAACGTCCGCGCCGCACCGGGGCCCGCCGCGGGCCGCGGCTGGACCAACGGTCGTCAGGGCCGGTTGGAGGCGGTTGGTCGACCGCCAAAACAGCTTTCGTCGACGCTAAACCAACCCCATCGAGGTTTCCGGCCGACGGGGCGACCAAGACGTGGTCGGGTCGCTTTCGTCTCACTCAGGCTGCGAGTCGCGCGGCAATTCGGGTACAGATTGGAAGCCGAAACATGACCAGCGTTTCATCCTCAAACTCAACCGAATTGGGATACGGCGTGTTAGGAAATGGTAGTTCATACGTTAGGGGGTCGATGAACAGCAGGCCGATACGGGTGGGGCTCGCGTGGCATTGTCTTGGTCACCCCAATCTAGGAGTCGATGCGCTTACTCGGGCAAATTTTTTACTTCTTGAGAATGCGGCAGGGCGGATCGGAAAGGAGTTGAACGTCATCACGCTGGGGAGCGGACCGCTGCCTGCGGAGGAGTCCATACCAGCCAATCTCACCACTAGCGCCCGGTTCCGGATTAAGCCTTTCCCGCGCGGCTGGTCTGAATACCTAACTGAATTACACCGCTGCGATCTTGTGCTCGACATTGGCGAGGGGGACAGTTGGACCGACATTTATGGTACTAAGCGCCTAACCTATCAGACGGTCACTAAGCTTGCTGCCATAGCACTTGGCAAGCCGCTGGTGCTGGCGCCGCAGACTATCGGTCCGTTCGAGCACGTCGCGGCCCGGCCAATTGCAGATTTCGTGATGAATCGCTGCCGCGCCGTCTATACGCGTGATCACCTGTCGACGGATTATCTGCGCGAACGGCGCGTTCGTGCCCGGAGCGCCGAATTCATCGATGTCGCCTTTGCCCTGCCGCACACCCCGATGCCGCGGATAGGCGACGGATTTAACGTCGGCATCAATGTGTCGGGTCTACTTTATCGCGGAGGATATACGGGCAGGAACGAACTGGGCATGACGCTTGACTATGCCGCCTTAACCCATGGCCTCATCAAAGGACTGCTCGCCAGAAAAAACACAAACGTCTATCTTGTCGCCCATGTCATTGGGGACACCGGCAATGACTGCGATACCACGGTTATTCCGGAGCTTCAAGCCCGCTATCCCGCCCTGCGGACCCTGCCGCGCTTTGCCAACGCGTCCGACGCCAAATCCCATATTTCCGGGCTCGATTTCATCATCGCGGGCCGGATGCATGCCTGCATAGCCGCCCTCTCGGCCGGTGTGCCAACCCTCGCAATCTCGTACAGCCGCAAATTCAACGGTTTGTTCGACTCTCTGGGCTATCCGCACTATATTAATGGCAAATCGATCGACACCGATCGAGCAATTATTTGTGCGTTGGGGGCGGTGGATCGAGCGGACGACCTCAAGGCCGATGTGGATCATGCGATTTTAGAGGCGCAACGGCGCGTGTCCGCCTATACGGACACGCTGGCAACCCTACTGTCGGAATTGGAGATAACGTGAGTCGGCTAACAATGGCACGCCCCTTCCCACGCTTGACGGCTACACACGAAGCATCACATGGCTCGAATCGCAACGTTGTTGCCTCGTCCACCCGAGTGCCAGCATCCGGTGGGAACCCGCCACCGGCGTCGAGGTCGTTCGTACTCGCTGCGCCGCGGGCGCTCCGCCTTGACCTCGGAGCACGGGCAACGACGAGGCCTACAACGGAAATCAGACCGGACTCCCACCCTTACAGGATCCCCAACACAGATAAGGGGGAGCAGTATCGTGGGGCTTCGAACCAGGAATACTCCGTAATTTTCCCGGCGCAGTACGCCTATGTCGTGGCGAAACACAGGACTGGTCATCGTAAATTCTCTGGGGGCCTCTCATGGTGATAGACGAACAAGTGTCTCATCCGATCCTGGCGAAAGCAGCAAGACTGCAATTGTTCGGAAAGTCCCCTGCCGGGTTTTATTTGCACCTGAATGGATGGATCTGGCGGCTTCTTCCTTCTCTCGTGCGCAGTTTCTATCCTATCCGCGCATACGGGGCCTGGTTGCACACCTTGGCTCGCGTCGGCACGCGCCAGCAATGTTTCGGCACGTTCTTTCTGCGCAACCGTCCCGCCCTCGAACTAATGCGCCGTCTGGCCGAGGAGAAAGCCGACGGCTCGACTTTGAAAATTGCCGTACTCGGCACCAGCATCGGCGCCGAGCTCTACTCAATCCTCTGGACCATCCGTCGGGCGCGACCGGACCTGAAAGTCGTCGTGTGCGCGGTGGATATTTCAAAGGAGATATTGAACTTCGCCCAAAAGGGCATTTACGCTCCCAACACCTGCGAGTTGACCGGATCCTCGATTTTTGAGCGCTTGACCCCGTATGAAATGGGGGAAATGTTTGATTGGGAAGGTGACCAGGGAAGAGTCAAACCCTGGCTCCGCGACGCGATAACATGGCATGTTGGTGATGCCTCCGATCCGGAACTGATCCGTGTTCTTGGGCCTCAGGACATGGTGGTAGCGAGCAACTTTCTCTGCCACATGACGCCGCTGGCTGCGGAAAATTGCTTACACAATATTGCGGGCCTGGTGAATCCGGGAGGGCACCTCTTTGTTATGGGCGTTGATCTTGACGTTCGAGCAAAGGTGGCGCATGACCTTGGCTGGCGGCCGGTTCCGGAACTGATCGAGCAGATTCACGATGGGGATCCCTCGGTGCGAATGACTTGGCCCTGGTTGTGGTCGGGCCTGGAGCCACTGAACTACAGGAGACACGATTGGCAGATACGGTATGCGGCGGTCTTCCGGTTGAATGAGGCGATTGATAGAGCATGCCCAAGCGTGGAGTTCAGTTTCGAAGACCATAAGGAAGTCGGGTGAGTTGGGGCGGCTCGCGCGGCCATCGACGAAGTGATCTTCCATACCGATCGCGGATCCATTCGAGGGTCGAGACGAACGCTTCCGCAACTGCCGCGACAGGACCTCGTCAACACGAAAGCCCACGCACGCCAGGTTGTCGTGCCCCGGTGCCAGGACTCCTACAACAACCGACGCCGACGCCGCTCCGCCGCATAGGGAAGCCTCCACGATTCGAGGGGAGCCCATCATGGCTAGACGCATTGAACAGGTGGTAGACGCCGGCTTGTGCATTGGTTGCGGCGCCTGCGTTGAACGCGCCGGGGACCGGATGGCCCTAACTGATCGTGGAGTGATGAGGCCAGTCTTCCAAGTCCCGCTCACGAGGGACGAGAGCCGTCTAGCTGTGAATCGCTGTCCATCGGTTTCGCTGCACTTGCGGCCCGACGAGGGATCGTCGGTGCACCCGGTGTGGGGACCGCTGATTCAAGTCAGAACGGGCTGGTCCACCGATGCCGAGATTCGCTATCGTGGATCTTCTGGCGGCGCGATCTCAGCGATGTTGGTGCATCTATTGCAGTCGAGACAGGTGGATTTTGTTGCCCATGTAGCGGCGAGCACGGATGAGCCATTGCGCAATCTGCTTGTGATGAGTCGCACGCGAGAAGAGGTGCTGTCCGGTGCTGGTTCCCGATATGCACCTGCCGCCCCTTTGGAGCACGCCGGGAAACTGTTCGCATCGGGGGAGCGGTTCGCGTTCGTCGGAAAGCCATGTGACGCGGCGGCCATAAGGGCATATGTCGGACAGCGTCCTGATTTGTCGCGCCAACTCGTCCTCGTGGTGTCATTCATGTGTGCCGGGTTGCCCAGTATCGAGGGGACACGCGAGGTGATTAGGGCTCTGGGCGCCGACCCCTCCGAGGTGGCGCATTTCCAGTACCGAGGTAATGGCTGGCCCGGATATGCAACGGCAACGTTGAAGGACGGCCGCAAGTTGTCGATGGACTACAACCGTTCATGGGGTCAGATCCTAGGCACACAGCTCCAGTTGCGATGCAAGCTATGTCCTGACGGCACTGGGGAATTCGCGGATGTGGTCTGCGCCGATGCCTGGTACGGCAAAGATGGCTACCCTGATTTCAACGAGCGGGACGGGCGCAGCCTCATCCTGACCCGGACTGAGTTGGGTGAGCGAATGGTGCAGGCTGCGCATCTGGCCGGAGCGCTGGAGATGCAGCCGGCGCGACCTGAGGACATCGCCGCGATGCAGCCCTATCAGTTGAAGCGCAAACAAGTGGTCTTGGGACGCTGGCTAGCTGTGTTTCTCCGTCGAGGCGTCCGGCCCCGGCTGTCGGGACTTCATCTTCGCCGAGCACAGCGGCGAGGGGGGCTGATGCCGGTCGTTCGGAATGCCGGGGGGACATTTTTGCGACTCAGTCGGACCACCGATGTATGACATGATGTCGGGAGTGAACGCACTCGTAACGCCGTTCTCACCCAAATACTGACCCTAACCTCGATTTTGCGTGGGGCCTGTTCGCGGTGGATGAGGCCGGTGTTGGCCGGCTATGAGGCCTAATTATTACAGGTGGGTGTGACACCCGAGTCGGGCCAAACTAGTGCATACCGGCGGGGCCGATCTCCCCACCGAAGCGATCAACGGCCGCCTGGAAGCCTTGCGCCGCAACGCCCTCGGATTCCGCAACCTCACCCACTACCGCTGGCGCTCGCTGCCGTTGGAGGCGTGGTGGTCGAAGAAGGCAAGGATGTCGCCGCGCGGCGGCGCCACAGGGTGCGGCCGAGTTGGGCGATCTCCTCCAGGCCGGCGGCCACGCCGCGCCGTATCGAGTTGATCAGCGTGGTCATCGCCTTCTTGCCGCGGCGCCGATTCGAGTCGGCGTAGGCGGCGATCATCTTCTGGTAGATCACGTAGGCCACGTTGACGGCGAGGTGCTCGTCGGCGTCGATCACGCCGGTCAGCCCGGTGTACTGGCGGGTCGAGAGCAGCTGCAGGCGGGTGCGGGCGATGCGGCGAATCCCGTACAGCGGATCGCCGGTGCGCCCGCGCCGGCGCTCCCCCAGAGTTCGGCGACCCGGTCGGCAGCGGGGGTGACCGCGGCGGCGCGACCGGGTCTCGGGGGTCGTGCTGGTGGTCGTGGTTGTCTTGCTGGACAGCGCTGTGTCCGTCGGAGTCTTCCGTTTCCTGCGGTCTGTTTTCTGTCTGGTATCTGAGGTATAGGCATGCTTTATCTACAGTTAACAGACTAATAGTCTGTTATGACGTTTGCATGATGCTCAATAGGATGTAAGATCGTAGGTCAGGAGCATCACCGGTCTACACACACTGTCCCGCTCGGGCGCCGCCGCCATAACCGCGGCCCGCTCCCCGGCGGGTCTGCTTCCACTAGGAGCGACATTGAAACTTAGGCAGACAGCGGTCAACTACATCAGGATGAGTGCCGGCGCCGAAACCTGCCGGTCGTCGCGGACTTCACGTTCGTGGCGATGGTGATTGGACATAACGTGCGGGGTCGACCGGCGGGCGCCTTTCGCCGGACCGTGAGAATCCTAGGGACACATGGTGTTCCAGCAGCGTACGGAGGGTTTGAAACGGCCGCCGAGAATGTTGCTCTCTTTCTTCGTGATCGAGGCTGGCGGGTGGTGGTGTACTGCCAGGAGCAGGGCTCTGGCCCGATTCGAGAGGACGAATGGCACGGCATCGAGCGGGTCACGATCCCCGTCCGGCATGAGGGATGGCTCGGGACATCGAAGTTCGACCTGGTTTCGATCAGACATGCCGCGCGTCATCGGGATATCTGCCTGACATTCGGTTACAACACAGCGGTCTTCAACTTGCTGCAACGGATCAAGGGGATTCCGAACGTCATCAATATGGACGGGATTGAATGGTCTCGGTCGAGGTGGGGACTATTCCGGCAATCGATCCTGTGGACCAACGAGAGGATCGCTTGTTGGGTGGGAAACCAACTCATCGCCGACCATCCCGGGATCCACGAGTATCTGCTGACACGAGCCAGATCCAGCAAGATAACGATGATCACGTACGGAGCTCATGCGATCACCGAGTCGCCGCGAGAGCCGGTCACCGACCGTGGCTTGGAGCCCGGACGATATCTGACGCTGATCTGCCGACCAATACCGGAGAACTCCGTCCTCGAACTTGTGCAAGGGTTTTCACGGTGTGAGCGCGGAGTCAGGCTTGCCATCTTGGGAAATTACCAGCGCGAAGACGAATACCATTGCCGGGTTCTGGACGCCGCGAGCGACGAGGTTGTCTTCTTGGGCGCGGTGTATGACAACGCCGTTGTTCAGTCACTGCGACTGCACTCACTCGGCTACCTGCACGGACACACGGTGGGGGGGACGAACCCCTCTCTCGTGGAAGCGATGGCAGCCGGTAACCCGATCATCGCGCATAACAACCAGTACAACCGGTGGGTCGCGCAGGACGGAGCGCTGTACTTCGCCGATGCCGCTGAGGCCGATGCTCAAATCACAGAGTTGATCGATAACAGTGCCCTCCGGCATTCGCTGGCGGCCGCAAGCAGGCGGCGGCATGCCCAAGAATTCACCTGGGAGCACGTTGCCGGCCAGTACGAATCGTTGCTACTCAATACCTGTTCTTCGAAATCTTCAATTAGACCGATTATTGCCAGAGAAAGTGGTGTCGCGTGATCCGAGTCGGTGTCGTCGGCCTGGGCAAGATGGGGCTTTCTCACCTCGCAATGATCCGGGCGCACCCGGAAGTTACCGTCGGGGCTGTCGTCGACTCGACGACGTACCTGCTTGACATCCTCGCCAAGTACACGGCGGCCGTGCCGTACTCGGACTATGAAGAGATGCTTGACTCGGCCAAAGTCGACGCGGTGATTATCGCGACGCCGACCAGGTTCCACTTCGAGATGGTAGAGATGGCGCTCGAACGAGGCATCCACGTCTTTTGCGAGAAGCCACTGTGCCTTACGTCCAAGGAGTCGCTGGCCCTCGCCGATATCGCAGATCGAAAGTCGCTGATAAACCAAGTGGGGTACCACAATCGGTTCGTCGGCACATTCAAGGAGGTGCACCGCCTGCTCGAGCAGGAGACAATCGGTCGAGTCAGCCACGTTCTCGTTGAAGCGTACGGGCCTGTCGTGATGAAGGCCAAAGGCTCAACGTGGCGCACTCGAAAATCCGAGGGAGGTGGTTGCCTCTACGACTACGCCGCTCATCCCACCGATCTGTTGACTTGGTACTTGGGTACACCGACGGCCGTCGGCGGAACCGCGCTGGGCAAAGTCTTCTCCACGGAAACCCATGATGAGGTTTACAGCACGTTGTTCTTCCCTAGCGGCGCCACCGGTCAAATGTCGGTCAACTGGTCCGACGAGTCCTATCGGAAGATGACGACGCAGGTCACGGTGTGGGGAAGCGCCGGTCGGATATACGCCGATCGCCAGGAGTGTCGAGTTTATCTGCGCGACACTGCAACCATCCCTGCGGGTTACACTCACGGCTGGAACGTCCGGTACACGACAGAGCTTACTGATCCTGTCTGGTTCTATCTCCGGGGCGAGGAGTACAGCGCTCAACTCGATCATTTCGTCCAGCGCGTGATGGGCCGGGATATCCCGTCCGTCAACACCTTCGGGAGCGCAGCGATTACCGATCGAATTTTGGAGATGCTCACGACTGATGACAGCTTCGGCCCTACCACCTTCCGGGACGAGGCTTCAGAGGTCGTATCCCCAACCGGTTCAGAGCAATTGAACGGCCGAAGGGTCACCCGTCGGGCGCGGGATGTCGCACGCCGGTTCCGAGCCGCCTCAGCGGCGTTTCGCAGCGGAAGGCTTGATATCTGATGGACAAGCTCTTGTTTGGAGACAACCAGTTCTTTGGCGTCAATCACATGTCCGAGGAGAAAGCGCGCGCTCAGGCAATGCGATTCCAGGATCTTGATGAGGTGATGTCCGTCCTGGCGTCGGCCTACGATGCCGGGATAACCACTTTCATGTGTACGACGCACGGCCGGGTGTCTGAAATCTGCGACCGTGTCCGGTCACAGCCGGAAAGGTTCTCTGACTTCACCTTCCATCCGTGCATGCCCTACGCGCATAAGTATGCCAACGCGGTCACTGAGGACGGAATGTTGGGTGCGCTCCGAAAGTTCATGCCCGACGAGGGTTTCCTGAATGCCGCTCTTCGTGGCGGAAAGTCGCTCGCAAAGAAAGACATTGAAGGCATCATCACCCTCCTGGTTGATGCCGAGATGAAGATGTTTCGCGGTCTACCCACGCCGGTGATTTGGCTGCAAAATGTCGTCGTCGACCTTCTCTTGGGCCTTGGGTTTGATGACGCCTTCAGGATTTTCTCGGATCATGTGCAACAGCGCTACCAGGCCGAGCCTGGTTTTATCACGATGAACTTGCCGATGCTTTTGACTACTCTGCGATCAGTTGGATTGCAGAACCCACTTGTGTGCTCGAACATCAACAAGATCGGGTTTCGGATGAGTGGCGGGATCCAAGCATATCGGGATGCGTTGGAACAGCACGACTTCCGGGCAGTCGCTATGTCGGTGTTCGCCTCCGGGGCGATTCCGCCGCACGAGGCGATCGAATGGATCTTTGAGCAGCCCAACATTGAGGCGATCGTCTTTGGCGCGTCGAGTAGATCGCACATCCTCAGTACCCGAGCGCTAGTCGACGAGATGGTCGCTTGTCCCCGGATTTGAATATGAAATCGCTCAGCGCGGGCGTAGACGCCCATGTTCTGGGCGGCAGCTACTACACGTCACCGGCGCCGGAGCATGTCAACCATCAACCGAGGACAATCCGCCAAGCATGTCCTATGCCATATATTATTGTTGACAGCATGTTGACAACCCAGTCCGGGTTCGACGATTGCCGCTACGCTATGAGGCGCGGCGATGCGGGGGCGACAGGCAGGATCAGGGTTGCTGAACTGGCAACTAGGGGGGTGTTACCAGCCTTCGGCACGGCCTGTATCCCACGGAGTTGTCGATGATGCCGGGTATCTTCTGGTCACCGAGCCTGGTGGGCAACCGATGACCGAATTAGGCGACGCCGGGAGACCACGACACACAAGCCGCCGCAATTTTCTGCGGTACTCTGCTGCCGGCGGTCTGATAATCGGCGGCGGCGTACTGGTGGGAAGTAGCACGGGTCAGGATCCAGCAGTCGGCAAGTTCTATGTGTCGAACGACGGCAGCGATGCGAATACCGGCCGAACACCCGGTGAAGCGTGGCTCTCGGTCGCCAAGGTCAATTCTGCATTAGCTACCCGCGAGGTGCGGCATGGCGACGTTGTCATGTTCCGCCGCGGCGACGAGTTCTTCGGAAATATTGACAGCATTCCCCGGGTGGGTGGACCTGGGCCGAGGTTGACGTTAACCGCGTACGGAGTCGGTCCGCGCCCCAAGATCAGTGGCTACAAGCTTGTCGAGAGCCCAGATGCGTGGCACCTAGACAGACCCGGCGTCTGGCGGATCGATGTCACCGATAAGTCGAGCTATACGGGTAACACGGGCAATAAGTCATCCAACACAGGCTTCATCTTGGTTGATGGCATGATCCACGGCGCCAAGAAGTGGACGCTTGATGAGCTCTCGGTGCAGTGGGACTTCTTCAACGACGCCCGGTTTCTCTATGTCCGATCCGACGAGAATCCAGCGCGCCTCGCCAACAGTCTGCGTGTCGCGGTGGATGGAGACATCATCACCGGGCAAAGTCGCCTTCTGGTTTCTGGGCTGGACCTCTGTGGAACCGGTGGGAATGGATATGACCAGACCGCGGCGCATCACACCGAAATCGTTGACTGTCATGTCGGCCCAGTGGGCGGATCGGAGCTCTTTCCCAGGGTCCGCTATGGAAACGGCGTGCAGATATGGTTCGGTTCGTCGGATTCGTTGATCCATCACAATGAGTTTACGGAGGTCTACGACGTGGCGACCACCATTCAGGGGGTTCAAAAGGGTTCAAATATCGGTGCGACACGGTGCAGCTTCCGCTCGAACACGATTTTCAACTGCACTCAGTCCTTTGAATACGGGGTAATTGGATCACAGTTCGGTGATGGCGCGGGCATTGTCGGATGCGACTTCACCGACAACGTTTGTGTTGGAGGCGGGCGATCCTGGGGATACGCTACTCGTGAAGACAAGGACGGTAAGGGAAACTTCCTCCTGGCGTACTGGCAGGATGGTCCGATAGATATACAAGCGCGGCGAAACGTGTTCTTCGACGCGGTCGATTGCTACATGTTCGTCAACACCAACGACTTCCGATTCAAGAAGGGTTTTGTTAGCGACGAGAACACCATCGCTCTGCGTCCAGGCACCTTGATTCAAGCGCTACACCCATATACCATTGAGCAGGCTGACAGGTGGGTTGCGGAGACCGGTCGAGAAGTGCACAGCAAGTGGATGCAGGTTCCTGCCTCAGTTGCTTCGCCCCATGACGCCCGCGCCTACGTCACACAGAACCTCGCGACCCTTCGTGAGCGCTAACTACGAACCTTCAGGAAACTGCCAAACAATGACTTTCGTCCGAAGATGCGGCGCCAAAGGTCTTTTTGTCGGGCCCAGTAACTGCCGCCCAGACGACTTGCCGGACGACCACCCTCAGGGCAGTTCACGCAAAGGGGACGGGGGGTAGGTATGCGCAACGCGACAGAGCCGACAAGTACCAACACGTACTATCGCAAACCACGGCACGAGATGTTGCGGTTGGTGCCAACCACTGCGCAACATGTCCTGGAGCTCGGCTGCGCGGAGGGCGCGTTCGCCGCTGCTGTCAAGGAACGCACGGGCGCGGAAGTGTGGGGCATCGAGTTCAACCCACAGGCAGCCGAACATGCACGCGCTCTAGTCGATCACGTCCTCGTCGGTGATGCCGATGAGCGGATCGCCGAGCTACCCGACGCCTACTTTGACGCGATCGTCTGTAACGACGTACTGGAGCATCTTGTCAATCCGGGCGCGACGCTCACGCACCTTCGCCGGAAGCTCAAGCCCGAGGGTGTAGTTGTTGCCTCAGTCCCGAACATCCGCTTCGCACCAGCGCTAAGCAAAGTAGTTTTCCGTAAGGACTTCCCGCAGGACGACGAAGGCATCTTCGACCGCACACACTTACGCTTCTTCACGCGCAAGAGCATCGTGCGACTGTTCGAGACAGCCGACTTCACCATCCTGCGCATCAAGGGCATCAACGCTTCCTACGGGCCCCTCAGCGTTCTGCTCACTTTACTGAGCTTGGGACACTTCGCTGATGGCTTTTATCTGCAGTACGCCTGCTTGGCATCACCGGCAGCCCTGAGGCCCACGCGCACTGCGCGCGTTTAAAACGTAATGGGACTGTGCGATAAACGACCGGTCTGACCGTGGCATTGGTCAGCAACCGGTCGGGCTGATTCGGCCGTTGAAGGTGATCGCACGCTGTTGAGCGCTGGCTTCCACCTCGTCGCGCATCGCTCGGATCGAGCGAACGGGTCACAGGGTCTCGTTAACAAGATCATAAAATACCGAAACCCCGTGATGGGCTTCCGCATCATTCTATAAGTATGTATACTGCCGTTCATGGGGATAGTCAGTTTGCGTGTCTGCCGCACGTTCGATGGACACAGACGACGCCTCGAGCTCGAGTCAGGCGTCGGGTGACCAGCGGTACCGGCCCCCCCTCGCAGATTCCGCGTCTTGATGACAATGAGTACCGACGCGGGTGGAAGGTCTACGGACGAAGCGGCTGGATGGGCATTGGGGGCAGGCGTATTAATCGGCAACCTGCCGCGCGCGGCGTGCAATCGCTCAAGCTGGGAGCGGCTACCCAGACACTTCCCCTAATTGCTGGGTACGGCGTCAATCTGCTTGCCACACCATACGTCGTCAGTCGGCTCGGACTGCACGACTTCGGTATCTGGTCGATCACGGGCGCGATCGCGCAGGTTGCTGTTCTGTTTGATCTGGGGGTCTCCCGCGCGGCCTCTCGATATGTCGCTCTGTTCCATGCACGCGGGGATACTCAAAACGAGCGTTCCGTCCTGGGTGTTTGCCTTTCCGTGCTGATCGGACTCAGCGGCGTACTGTACGCGGTTCCGCTGTTGATTCCCGGCTTTCTGAACCAGATCCTGCACACGCGGGATGTAGCGCTAGCCCGGTACCTTGTTGTGTCCGCAATGACCATGCTGATCTGCGGGCTGCTTGGCAGGACTCTTGCGGCAGCCTCTATCGGCCGGGGTCGCTACATGGCGGCAAACATCGGCGTTGCCGTTCTTGCGGCCGCGCAGGTTGTCGGTGGAGTGGTCGCGCTGGCCGGCCACCCTACCCTGCGCAGTTTCGCGCTGGGCACCGCCGTGGGAGCAGGCGCAGGACTCTGCGCGGTCGTGGCGACTATCCTTTTCGACGAGCGTCGGATCGTCATCGGCTGGCCGAAGGCTGCCCTGGCACGGGAGATCATCGCCTACGGAATCAAGGTGCACGTGGTGGGCGTCGCCGACATCGTGATGTTCCAGTCCGGCAAGCTGATCGCCGGAATTGCCATCGGCCCGGCCGCTGCAGGCGTCTACGAACTCGGCAGCCGACTGGCACAGGGAGCCCAAGCGTTCGGCGGCGCCGCTTCAGTGGCGGTGACTAACCACCTTACCAGGGCATACGCGCTCGGCGGGAAGGCCGAGATGCTGGCCCAGTATTCTTACCTGACACGCCGTAACACGGCGGTCGCCATATTCCTGCCACTACTTTTGTTCGCCACGTCGTTTAGCGTTGTTCCTTTCTGGCTGGGCCAGCGGCACGACGGCGTCGTGATGGTTCTTGCCGCCCTTGCGCCCGGGGTTGCGGTCAGTGTGTCGACGGGTGTCTGTTCCGCGAGCCTGCTCGCGATCGGGCGATCCGGCATCCTGGGCGCCGCCGCAATCTCACTTGCCGCAATCTCCGCAGCGGTGGCGCTCCCACTCGCCCACGCATTCGGATTAAAGGGAATCGCCGCAGCATTCGGATGCTGCATCGTCGTCGGCGACCTGCTCATGGTGTGGTTCCTTCAATCCCGAATGGGAATTTCGATGGCAGAATATCTAGGCGCCATCCGAGGTCCGTTCGCAATAGGGATTGTCGCAACGCTCGCGGCGTTGCCGATAGGTATTATTGCCATGCCGCAAGATCGTGCATCGGCTCTAGTACCTTTCTTGCTCTCCAGCGGCGTCTTCTGCACCATCTACGCAATCCTGGGATGGCGGTTTGATTATCTGCCGCGTTTCCGCGGCGGCGGCGAGAAGAGTCGATCGCACGGCACGTCGCGACTAACACAGCCGGCGGCTAAATCACCGGACGGCGTGCGATGAGCGGACGACCTGCGATGAGCGGACGACCTGGGATGAGCGGACGA